>Ga0164294_10000598_pt1 | contig 34351 bp, 29 predicted proteins | sample GEODES005metaG_FD_111479 | JGI IMG/M metagenome (GOLD analysis project Ga0164294, IMG submission 111479) | Oligotrophic lake water microbial communities from Sparkling Lake, Wisconsin, USA - GEODES005 metaG | ecosystem: Environmental > Aquatic > Freshwater > Lake | place: USA: Sparkling Lake... | reverse complement strand
GGCTGGTTGATCCACGCGCCGCGTCCGCCATTGCGGAACGTGTTGCCAGTCATGGTGACATCCGTGCAACTCTTCTCGACGCTGATGACGCGGCTGCCGTTGGTGCCATCGACGAGGTTGCCGGTGATGGTGGCGTTCTGGCAGAACTCGGCCAGGAAGAACGCGCCCATGCGGCTGCCGAGGATGTGGTTGTTCGCGAAGACAATGTTTTGGCAGCGCTGGATGTGCATCGTGTCACCGATGGCGCTGAGCTGGCAACCGGTGACACGCACATCCTTCGCGCCAACAATGTCGAAGGCTCCTTTGCCAGGACCGCTGCCCGTGGGCGCATAAGCGGCGAGGTAGGTGGCCTGGATGTTGTAGGCGAGCTGGCCGGTGCCAGCGCTATCGAAGCGGATCGCTTCCCCACCGGGCTTGTCAGCAATCTTGATGAAGTCCGGCGCGGCCTCGATCACGAAATACTGGCGGCCTCGCACGACATTCTTCGGCAGCCGTTCACCCATGAAAGTAAGCGCTTCCTTGGGTTCATCGCTCTGGCTCATGGCGATGGGTTTGACCTTGTTGTCCAGCATGACTCGATCATCACCCGCACTCATCGTGGTCTCGCGCATCAGATCCGTGCGGAAGTATTTCTTCGCGCGCTCGACCTCCCAGGGCTCATAGGCCTCGGGCCAGGTCATGATTTGCCAGAGGTAGCCGTAGTCCCACATGAACTTGCCGCTGCGCAACAGCGTGCAGCTTTCGATGGCGACCCGCTCGGCGTAGTGCTCGACCTCGCTTTCGCTTTTCTTGCCATACTGGCCGTGCACACCAATCACTGCGGCGGCCATGCCATTGGACTTCACGTCGCGGAACAAAAGGTCGTGCGTGCCGCCTGCGAGGGTGGTGGTGATCTCGATGCCCTTCGTGTTCGCATTTGGCTCCCAGGTGTTGTCCCTTTTCGCCGGATCAAAAACATGCCCGATGAACTCCCCGCCATGCCAGGCGAAGTGCGCGATGTTTTCGCCCGCGAACAAAACGACACGCGCCTGATCTGGCAGCGCCTCCGGCAAGATGAAGCGGGCACCATGGGCCGTCACCGTCGTGTGGGAATGCAGCGGGATCGGCTTTGCGCCATCCAAGCGGTAATCGCCTGCCGGGATCGTCACGACACCACGCTTCGCCAGCAGAGCGGCGAGTTTGGCAGTGTCATCCGCTCGCGCGGCAGTAGCAAGGATCAGAAAGCAGAGCAGTCTCTTCATGGCTCAACCATAACGAACATCAGCCGCTAGGCTCCACGACAAAGAATGGGCGAAATGCGTCAGATTTGACGCTCCCTGCCGTCAGCGCTGCTCAGCGCGGGTGATCAACCTGGCTTCCTCGGCCAGCAAGGGCACATCGCGGGGCACTGCGGACACAATGCTCTGCACGGTGCTCTCAAACCGCTCCATGTCGCCCTTGGTGACGCGCTTGGCCCCGAGATCGCGGACGATTGCGGCAAAGACGGCCTGCTGCCCGGGCGACACCTTGAGCAGTTCGATGCGCTGCGCGGCACTGACCGCCCCCTCAGCATCGCCAAGCCGCCAGAGGGCCATCGCGCGGAGGAACTTGCGGATCGAGTCCTCTGGATTTGCCTCGAGCAAGCGTCTGGTTTCCACCGAGGACGTCTCCAGCAGCTCCCCGCGCAGGAGGCGCACGTAGAGGACGTGTTCGAGGAAGGTCTTGTCATCGGGCCAGCGCCGGCTCGCCTCGCTGGCGGCCTCGGAGAGACGGGCGCTGTCACCTGAGAGACGGGCGGCCTTGATCCAGCCCTCGAACGCGGGCTTTTCGATGCGGGTTTTGAAGGAACGCGTGGCCGTCTGGTAGCAATCGGCGGCCACGTCGTAGAAGTCATGCAACTTGTCGGTGCAGTAGGCACCGATGGTCAGCACCATGTCAATTTTTCCCTCGCTGGCGGTGGCGACCAGCGCGGCGCGCAGCTTCTGCTTCAGGTCTTCACGCGTGATCCCTGAGGCCCGATCGGAGACACTTTTGACGACGGCCAGATGCGCTTGGTAGAAGGCGCGGGTGGCGGGCGACATGATCACTTCAGGGTCGTTCACCAGGCGCTCCAGCGCAGGCAGGCGGTTTAGCATGGTCAGGGCTGTCAGGTAGTTCAGCAGCAGCGGCTCCACGCGTTTCACATCGTCCTCGCCCAGCCAAGTGAGCACACGGCCGTGTTCCTGATGGGTGACAAACCAGCGGATCAGCGGCAGTAAAGCCTCGCCTTTCTTGCCATGAAAGCGCTCGGCCGTTTTGTCGATCAGGGCATCGCGCTCCAGGGGTGCCATGTCTGTGCGCAAGGTCAGTGCCCGTGTCCAGTCCCAGCCATCGGCCAGGGGATGCTGCTCCAGCCGGCCGGCCAGTTGCTGGCGCTGCGCTGAGTCGAGTTTCTCCAGACCGGCCAGCTCGCGGATGGCATCCAGGCTGCGCTGGTCATCGCCGCCGATCACGCTCCACAGAGTTTCCATTCCTTGCCCCGCCTCGGCCGGTTGCGAAGACTTCAGCTGCAGGCGGGCAAGACGCAGACGGTTCTCGATATCGTCTGGATTTTTGTCCGCGAAGTTTTTCAGCACATCCATCATCATGTCGGTGGCCTCCTGCTTGCCCACGACTTCTTCTGCCAGCTTCATGGCCTCGGGATTGAGCGGCTCCTTCGCGATGACGGCCTGCAGCAGTTGCTGCGCCTCGCGCGGGCGGTTGATGCCCAGGAGGGCGCGCACCCGGCCGAGCTCGTCTTGCGTGCTCAGCGCGGCCTGCTTCTCCAGCTTGTCCCAGAAATACAGCGCCTGCGGCCGCCGCACGAGGGTCAGCAGCTCTGCGTTCATGCGCACGGCCGGCTCGTGATCCGGCGCGACTTGGTGCGCCTTCTGCGCGTTGACCACGGCACTGACGATGTCTTTGTCGTCGAGGTAGCGTTTGGCATCGAGCAAATAACGGTCGGCCTGCCAGACCTGGTAGGCGTCTTGCAGCGGCTTGGCATAGACAGCGGCAAGAACAATGGCCGTCAGACAGACCGTGATCAGCACCCCGGCGCGCAGACGACGCGTGCCGGACGACTCACGGTCCTGATGCGCCTGCGTGGGCGGCAGCACCCAATGCCAGACATTCACCAGCCAGCGCAGCAGAAAAAAACGGCGCTGGTTCGGGTTGTTGGGGTCGATGTCCTGGGTGGAAAGCACGGAGGGGAAGGACATTAACCGGCCCGGGCCGGGCGCGCCAAGCGGATTCGAGATAACTTCTGCCGGCCGCAGCCGAATAAACAGAATGAACCCAACTTCGAAGCCATGCCATATCCAGACACTCCAACCGTTGATGAGATCGACAATCACCCGCAATTGAAGCGCGAGCTTTTCGAGGCCTTTAATGCCAAAGCCAAAACCGGGATTGAGCGCATCAAGGACATCTGCAGCAAAAACGGGCTGGACGACACGGAAACGCGCAAGCAACTGGCCAAGTTCTTCTTCGAGAATAACAAGAATCTGGATTCCTCTGGCGTGGGCGAATACCTCAGCGGTCCGGAAACCGAGTCCCAGGAGGTGCTGCGCAATTTCACCGGGCACCTAGCTCCCTCTTTGAAAGGCAAGGAGTTCGTCCCCGCTCTGCGCGAATACTTTGGCAACATCAAGCCCCCAGGAGAGGCACAGCGCCTGGATCGTGTCATCAACTCGTTCAGCGATGCCTACCTGCCGCAAAACCCTGGCTGCGGCATCGCTGACAACAAAGCATCCTACATCCTCGCCTTCCAAGCCATCATGCTGGCCACGGACGCGCACAATCCTGCCATCGCAAAGAAAGACAAAATGACCTATGAGGGGCTGAAAGTGAATCTGCGCGACTACAACAATGGCAAAGATTTTTCCGAGGAGTTGCTGAAACCGTATTATTCAAATCTCACCTCCCGCCCGCTGCTGCCCAACCAGCAAAAGGTGGACAGCGCCTATGAGCTGAAGGCCGCGCAACTGAAGACCGATCCCACCCTCGCAGGCCTCCACAAAAGCCTTGGCAAAAAACAGCTCGATGTGCAAAAGACCATGGGGCTGGGAGGCATGACCGCCAGCGTGGAGCAACGCAAGCCCTTCTTCGGCGGCCTCACCGGCTACACGGCGAAAATGACGGTTACTGACGAGCATGGCAAGCAAGCCAGCGTAGAGATCAAAAAGCCTGGGTTCTTTTCCAAAAAAGAACCCGTCATCACCATCAAGCCCAACGACAGCAGCCCAGGTAGCTTGCAACTCGCCGCGCAGCTCTCCAACCGCTTCAACACCCCGGCCACCGCCCGGGCAACCTATGAATATCAAAGCGAGGAGATGACACAGCTCCTCCAGCAGAAGAAGTCCGGTGCGAAGCTCGAACCAGAAGAGCCCAAGGTGCAGCTGTCCCGAGACGGCAAACGCGACCTGCGTCAGTCAGGCTTCGAGGTGGTCGACGAATCACAGCAAAAGCCCAAGGTGAAGGCCAATGTCGAAGTCAAGGAAGTGATGAAGGAGTTGAAGCTCAGCCTCGAGTCACGCAAAAGCAAACTGGAGGACCTCGGTGATGATGAACACAACGTCTCCTCCAAGACCGGCCTGACAAAAGTCGGGGAAAGCAAGCCCGGTGAGAGTAAGGACATTGGAAAGGGCGTCCATCGCAAATCGGGCAACTGGTGAGACTTGGCATCCAGCCCGGAAAGTGACCGGTCGCCACAGCAAATAAAGAGACAACCCCGCCCTCCCCGGCGGGGTTGTTTGTTACCCCCCTTCCGCTCTCAGATTTTTCAGCAAGAGCGGCTGAGGGGCATCCGAATGATGCCGCACGCAAGTTTCGGTTGAAAATTCACAACGTCCATACATAGAACACGCCTCTCTTCCGGTCGTGGTTGGGCCGCCTGAGTTTTGTATCAGCAGGTTCATCCAATCGGAGGAGGTCGGTCGTAAAGGCAAAGCTTTCCTCTCAACCTATGATCCAAGTCGACAACCTACGCAAAGAATTCGGCAGCAAGGTGGCCGTCAACGGCGTCACTTTCTCCGTCGAAAAAGGACAAGTCCTCGGGTTCCTCGGACCCAACGGCGCTGGCAAATCCACCACCATGCGCATGGTCACGGGCTACTTCCGCCCCACCTCGGGCAGCGTGAAGATTGGCGGCGTGTCCATGCTGGACGACCCGGAAACAGCCAAGCGCAGCATCGGCTACCTGCCGGAAAACGCGCCGCTGTATTCCGATATGACCGTGGCAAGCTTCCTGGGTTTCTGCGCCGAACTGCGCGGGCTGACGGGCGCGGCCAACACCAAGGCCGTGGACCGCGTGCTGGAGCTGTGCTTCCTGGACAGCGTGCGCAACCAGAGCGTGGACACCCTGTCCAAAGGCTACAAGCACCGCACCTGCTTCGCGCAGTCGATCATTCACGATCCTGATGTTCTGATCCTGGACGAACCGACCGATGGTCTCGATCCAAACCAGAAGCACGAGGTGCGCGGCCTGATCAAGCGCATGGGCCAGAACAAGGCCATCATCTTCTCCACGCACATCCTGGAGGAAGTCGAGGCCGCCTGCTCCCGCGCCATCATCATCGACCGCGGCAAGGTGGTGGCCGACGACACACCGGAAGGCCTGAAAAAGCTCGTGCCCGGCGTCAACACGCTGGACGGCGTCTTCCGCGCCATCACCAAGACCGAAGGCTGATCTCTCCGGCACTCAACCCTTTCTCTTCTTCATTCCATGTCCAAAAAAGACTTCGCCAGCATTTCCGCCATCTTTAAGCGGGAGTTCTTCGCTTACTTCAACTCGCCCGTCGCTTATGTGATCGTGGTGATCTTCCTGCTCGCGACCATGAGCTTCGCCTTCCTGTTCGGCGATTTCCTGCGCACGAACAACGCCTCGCTCACCCAGTCGTTCTTCTTCTGGCATCCGTGGATCTACATCGTCATCGCTCCCGCCGTGGGCATGCGCCTGTGGTCGGAGGAGCAGCGCCTCGGCACGCTGGAGTTGCTGATGACCATGCCCATCGCCCCCTGGCACGCCATCGTCGGCAAATACCTGGCCGCCGCGCTGGTCTGGCTCATCGCCCTTACCCTCACCTTCACCATCGTGGGCACGGTGTTCTACCTGGGCAGCCCTGACCCCGGGCCGATCATCAGCGGCTACATCGCCAGCTACTGCTACGCGCTGGCCTGCCTGTCCGTGACCTCGGCGGCGAGCGCCTTCACTCGGAACCAGGTGGTGTGCTTCATCGTTTCCGTGGCTCTTTGCCTGGTGCTGACGCTGATCGGTTATCCGCCCGTGGTCACCATGTTCCTGAACAGCCTGCCCTCGTCCTTGGACTTCGTGGTCAAGGCCATCGCCTACACCAGCTTCATGGATCACTTCTACGACATGACCAAGGGCATCGTCAGTGCCCGTGACTTTGTTTACTTCCTCAGCGTCATCATCGTCGGCCTAATCGTCACCGACCAGGCCATCCGCTCGAAACGCGCCTGATTTTTCCCCCACCCTTTCATCTTATGAAACTCGATCTGAACAGTAAGCACGTCGTCGGCACCCTGAGTTCCGTCGTCGTCATCGCCATCATCGTGGTGATCAACTTCATCGTCGGCGGCAGCGGCCTGGGCAATTTCTTCCGCCTGGACCTGACGCAGGACAAGCTCTACACGCTGTCCGACGGCACGAAGAGCATCCTAGGCCGCCTCGACCCGGACAAGCCCGTCACCGTGCGCTTCTACTCCAGCACGGACGACCGTGTGATGCCCCCGGTGCTGCGCAATTACTCGCGCTCCATCGAAGACCTGCTAAACGAATTCCGCAAGGCCGGCGGCGGCACGCTGGTGGTGGAAAAATTCTCCCCGAACCCCAACACCGATGAGGAAGACAAGGCCACGACCGATGAGATCCAAGGCGTGCCCGCCAACAGCGATGGCGACAAGTTCTACCTGGGCTTGGCCATCGAGTGCCTGGACCAGAAGGAAGTGCTGCCCTTCCTGAATCCTGCCGATGAAACCAAGCTGGAATACGACGTCGCCCGCTCCATTCAGAAGGTCTCCAAGAAGGACAAACCCGTCATCGGCGTGATGAGCGCGCTGCCTGTCATGGGCAGCGGCGGCATGATGCCCATGATGCAGCAGCAGAACCAGCAGCCCGCCTGGATGCTCGTGCAGCAGTTGAAGATGGACTACGAGGTGCGTGATGTGCCGATGACCACCGACAAGATCGACGCGGACATCAAGGTGCTGATCGTCATCCATCCGGCCAACATCGAGGACAGCGCCCTGTTCGCCCTCGACCAGTATGTGCTGCGCGGCGACAAGCTGATCGCCTTTGTCGATCCGAAGAGCGTGGTGGCCGAGCACTTCAGCGGGCAGCAGATGCAGAACCCCATGATGCGCCAGGCTCCGGCCATGATCAATCCGCAGAGCGATTTGAAGAAGCTCTTCAGCGCCTGGGGCATCGGCTTCGACAACGATTCCGTGGTGGCCGACATGGGCTACCGCGCCGTCATGGGCCAGCGTGAAAATCCCACAGCCCTGAACCTCAACACCAAGGCCTTCGACACTGAAAACCGCCTGACCAAGGACCTGAACTCCCTGTTCATGCTGACCGCTGGTGCGCTGAACATCACCAAGACCGATGGCGTGAACGCCGTTGCCCTGGTCAGTTCCTCCGAATACTCGCAGACCATTCCGAGCGCCGAGGTGGACAAGGCCAACCGTGGCGAGCTGAACAACTTCTCCCCCGGCGGCCGCAATCTGCCGCTGGTGGTGCAGCTCACCGGCAAGTTCAAGACAGCCTTCCCGGATGGCCCACCCGCCAAGCCTGCCGCGCCGAAAGAAGGCGGCGGTGCCCAGGACGAAGCCAAGCCCGGTGCCCAGGCTCCAGCAGAGGCCCCGGCCAAGGCCCCGGAAGCTCCAGCAACAGCACCCGCCGCTGCTCCCACCGCAGCACCTGCACCTGCGGCACCAGCACCTGCGCCAACACCGCCTCCTGGCATCGCTGCTCCGGCTCCTGCCGCCGCGCCCGCTGCTCCCAAGGCAGACTTCCTGAAGGAATCCAAGAACAGCGATGCTGTGGTGCTGCTCTTCGCCGATGCGGACATGATTTATGACGGTCTCTGCCTTCAGCGCGATGCCTTTGGCGGCGTGCAGGAGAGCAATGGCAACCTGTCCATGATGCTCAGCGCCATCGAGCTGATGAGCGGCGGCGGCGACCTCATCGCGGTCCGCAATCGCGCCTCCACCACCCGTCCCTTCACCACCATGCAGAAGAAGAAGAGCCAGGTGGAGGACCAGTTCCGCCCGCAGATGGCCAAGCTGACCACCGAGCTGGAGCAGGCCACCAACGAACTCTCCAACCTGCGCGGCAAGTTCGACAAGAAGACCCAGCGCATCATCATTGATCCTGCCTCGCAGTCGAAGATCGACGACTGGCAAAGCAAGCAGGTCGCCATTCAGAAGGAGATCGGCAACATCAAGAAGCAGCAGCGCAAGGCCATCGACTGGGAGGAAACCAAGATCAAACTCGTGAACATTCTGCTCATGCCCATCGTGGTCATCGCCATCGGCCTCATCCTAGCGCTGAACCGCCGCTCCGCCACCGCCGCCAAGTAAGCAACCACCTTTGACTCCATTGGATTCACCATGAAAAAGATCATCCTATTGCTAGTGGTGCTCGCCGCGCTGGTCGGCGTCGCCTTTTTTACCAAGGACAGCAGCGAGAAACGTCTGAAGCCCGTCGCCGGCCGTGAGAAGCTCATCCCGGACCTCGACGTCAATGCCGTGCGCAAGATTCGCATCAAGGAAGGCGACACGACCGCCACCCTAGCCTTCACCGCCGACACCTGGACCGTCGCCGAGCGCAGCAACTACCCGGCCGCGTTCGAGAAGATCGGCAACCTGCTGGTCGAGCTGAAGGATCAGAAGGCCGGCAAGCAGCGCACCCTGGGCAAGAACGCCTGGGGCGATGTGAAGCTGAAGGTGCCGGGCGACGGCAAGGCCGAGGAAACCGGCCTTCAAGTGGAACTCCTCGGCGAGGGCGACAAGGCCATCAGCACCTTCGTGTTGGGCAAGAACGTCAACAGCAGCACCGTCGGCAAGGAAGCCTCGCCCTTCGGTGGCGGTGGCAGCGAGCGTTATGTCCGGGTGACCAGCGACACCGACGCCGTCTGGGTCGTGGAGAACCAGTTCTACGAGCTGCAGCCCAAGGCGGAGGACTGGATCGACAAGTCCTTCATCGACGTGCAGAAAATCAAAGAAGTGCAGGTGACCGCGCCCAAGGCGGAGGACTCCTGGAAGGTCGCCCGCAAGGACGAAACTAGTGAGTTCGTGCTGGCGGATGCCAAGCCCGGCGACGAGTTCGACAACTCCAAGGCCTCACTTTCCTCCCTGCTGTCCAATGCCACCTTCTCTGACATTGTCCCCAAGGACAAGGCGGGTGGCGACTTCCTGAAGGACGCGTATGCGGTGAAAATCACCACCTTCGACAACTTCGTCTACGACTTCAAGATGCTGAAGAAGGGCGAAGGCTCCGACGAGAAGCACTACCTGACCGTGGCTGTCAGCGCCAACCTTCCCAAGGAGCGCGCCCCCGTGAAAGACGAGAAGCCTGAGGACAAGAAGAAGGCCGATGAAGAATTCGCCGCGACCAAGAAGACCCAGGAGGAAAAACTGGCCAAGGAGAAAAAGCACGAAGGCTGGGTCTATGAAGTCAGCAGCTACGTCATCAGCAACGTGCTGAAGAAGCGCGGCGAAACGCTGAAAGAGAAGCCTGCTGCCGAGGCCACACCCGCCCCGGCTCCCGCTGCACCAACCTCGCCCCCGGTCTCTGTGACTACGCCACCCGTCGCCGTTCCCCCAGCTCCTTCGCCCGCAAAAACGGCAGAGCCCGCCGCAACTCCTGCGCCATCCACGGCCAAACCCGCTGAAGCGGCCAAGAAGTAATCCATGCCGGGCGTTGTCGTGGCGGTTTCAGCCTGCCATGAACGCTTCCCGCCCTTTAACCTCCGCAAAGCCAGGGATGTTCCCTGGCTTTGTTTTTTGTCTTGCGGCCGGACTGTGTCTGGTCGCAGCCGTGCAGGCTGAGCCCACGCTCCAGGAGGGTCGGCTGCTGTTTCAGAGCCTGTGTGTCCAGTGCCACGGCACGCAGGCCGGTGGCCATGAGCAGCTGAAGGTGCCCGCGATCGCCGGCCTGCCGGATTGGTATGTCCTGGGCCAGTTCCAGCACTTTGATCAAGGTCGTCGCGGCACGGTTGCCGACGGGCCCCAGGCCATGGTCATGGCCGCCACGCTGAAGGCGATTTCTGAGGCTCAACGCCGGGCCATCGCTGCGTATGTGGAGTCGCTTCCACGCCAGGTGCCTGCGCCTGACCCAGCCCCTGCCTTGGAAGCGGACACAAACGAGGGCCGCCTGCTTTTCCAGGAACGCTGCATGGAATGCCACCGCTACAACGCGACTGGCGAGCAGGTGTTTGGCAGCCCTCCGCTGCTGGGTTTCCAGGCCTGGTATCTGCGCTCGCAACTGCTGAAATTCCAATCCGGCGCGCGCGGGGCTGCCTCGCCGAAGGATGCCAACGGTCTCAAGATGGCGCTTGCGTCCCGCTACGCCGAAACCCGCCAGGATGTCGAGAACGTAGTGGCCTACGTATTGAGCCTGAACCAGCCGGCGCTGGCCGCGCCTGTCGAAGCCAGTCCTTTTGAGTCCGCTGGTGCCCCTTAAATCCTCAGTTCTTCTTGTTTAAGCGGTAGATCAGGCTGCCATTCTCGATGTCGAGATACTGCGCGGCATCTTCAGCGTCGCTGTCCTTCATGCCTGAAACGAAAAATTTGCGGCCCTTGAAGGACCCTTCTGCGGGAGCGCCGCCAATCCTGAGGTTCTGAATGGTGGCGGGCACGTCCCCAGCGATGACGAAGTTCAGCCCGGCCACCTGGGCACAAGTGCAGACAGAGACCAGTTCCTGGGCATTGCGACGGTCTTTCGCTGCCTTGAAATCATCGCCCGCCAGCGCCGAGGGAAGCACGATTCCCACCAGGATGCCCAGGATCGCAATGAACATCAGGAGTTCAAAAAGGCTGAAACCTGATCGGCAGCGACTGTGGAACGATGTCTTCATGGGCAAAAGCGCGTGTCGGCTTGGAAATGATTGCGGTGTCGGTTTCGCGTTTCAAAAGTGAGAGACGCGAGACAAGCGAAGGTCAAAGCTTCCCCGGTTTGTAAAGAAGCTCCCCTTCCTGCAACCGCAGGTGGCGGGCTGCCGCTTCGACGTCACGATTGGTCATGCCGATCGCCTGATAGCGGCGACCATTGGCGGCGCTGCCTCCGACGAGCAGATTTTGCAGGGTGACTCCGAGTTCCCCCGGCTTCACGAAGTCCACACCGTCCTTGCGGGCTTGCAGGCAGATCGAGGAGAGCATCCGCGCATGGCGGCGGCTTTCGGCCACCTCAAAAGCGTTGTTCCCCATCAGAAGAGGAACCACCAAGCTGGCGATGGAAAGCATGATCACCAAGGCTAGAACCATCTCTCTGATGGTGAAACCCAGGGGGCTGCGGCTAGAATGTGAAGTGTTCATTTTTGCAATTTGTTTCGCTAATTATAGCCACCATAATAATGGAGGCAAGTTTTAATTATGGTTTTTGACAATATTCTCAAAATAAAGACTCCATTCTTTGCCCTACAGGGTCAGCGAGCCGCGCGCTCTTTTATCCAGATCCCAGCTTGTGAGCAGATCGAGAGCGCTCGGATGCTATTGTCCGAAGGCGGCTACCGGCGGCTAAGGTTCAGGCCTTCAGCCGCTGCTCCCTTCTCGTCGGCACTTGTCTCACAGGTGAGTTTCCGGGACTGGCCAACGGACCCGAGCTTTCGCCACAGCCTCGTCACGAGGCAGCTTCATCCTGCCAGCAGCTGCCTACAGCAGCTTCTTGCGCTTGAAATACAGAATCGGCCCGATGGCGGAGAGCACCATCATCACGATAACCATGGGATAACCCGCCATCCAGCGCAGCTCCGGCATGTGCTCGAAGTTCATGCCGTAGATGCTGGCGATGAGCGTAGGCGGCATGAACAGCACCGAGGCGACCGTGAAAATTTTGATGATCTGGTTCTGCTGGATGTTGATCAGGCCCAGCGTGCTCTCCAAAAGGAAGGTCATCTCGTTGCTCTGCTGGTTGGTGTATTCGTCCAGCGAGCGGATGTCGCGAACGGCCGAGCGGAAAGCCGCCGCAAGCTCTGGCCGCATCCAGGTCGCCGCGTTGTTCAGGAAGAACTGTAACATGCGGTTCAGGCTCACCAGGCTCTCGCGCAAGTTCGCCACCAGGGCGCTGCGGCGGCCCAGCAGCTTGACCACTTCGGAAAGCACTTGCTCGGCCCCGGCGCTCGCTTTGTGCGGCTGAAGGGAAAACACATCGCGGCAAACCGTCTTCAGATCCGACTCCACATTCTGCAAAGCATCGGCAATGCGCGCCACAATCAGTTCGATCAGCAGCAAGAACACCGCATCGCTGCTGACCGGCGCGGCGCATTGGCGCTTGGTCTGGTCCACCAAGGTGCGGAAGGCGTGAGGATCGGCGTAGCGCACCGTGGTCAGGCAGTCCTGGCCCAGCACGAAGGAGATGGAAGTGTTCTCAGGCTCATGCGTCTCCAGGCCGACCGGCACCCAGGCCGTCATGTAGAGCACGTTGTTCTCCGCGTAGAGTCGGCTGGACTCCTCAATCTCCTGCATTTCTTCTCGGGTCGGCAGCGCATACTCCAGCCACTTCTCGGATTCCAGCTCCTCGGGGCGGCTCGGGTTGAGCAGGTCGAGAAACACGAGGTTATCCGGGAAGGGATACAACTTCTCGTCGTTCCAGTCGATGAGCTGTCCGTGCTGGGTGATGAGGCGAACCATGCGGAGGGGGAAAGAAAGATCCGCGAAGCTATGCATCGCGGCTCGGAAAGCCAGAGCGTATTCGCCTTAGTTTCTAGCGGCGCTTGCGCACTGTGCCGCGGCCGGTGCGCATGACGCTGCGGGCGTGGCTCTCATCGTCCAGAATGGACGTGTATTTGTAGCTGAAGCCATCCAGCTTGCGGCGCTCGATCTTGCGCTTGATCAGGTTTTCGATGGCCTCCACCTGCTTCATCTCATCAGCGGCAAACAGGGTGAAAGCATCGCCCTCCTTCTGCGCGCGGCCGGTGCGGCCGATGCGGTGCACGTAGTCCTCCGGGTTGTCTGGAACATTGAAGTTAATCACATGGGTCACGCCGCTGATGTCCAGGCCGCGCGCCGCAAGGTCCGTGGCCACGATGATCTCGCAGGTGCCGTCGCGGAAGTCCTTCAATGCCTTCTCACGATCTTTTTGCGCGATGTCGCCATGCATCACAGCGCACTTGTAGTCACCCATCGCTTTCAGATTGGCGAACAGCTTGTCCGCCTGCACTTTCATGCGCGTGAAGATCATCGCGCTGTTGAAGTGCGTCTGCTTCAGAATGGCCAGCAGTAGCTCCTCGCGCTGCTCGCCAGCGACTGGATACAGGTAATGGCTAACCGTCTCGGCGGGCGAGAAGCGGATGCCCACCTCGATGGCCTCCGGCTCCTTCAATGCCCAATCGGCGAGCGACTTGATCTGCGGCGGCATCGTGGCGCTGAAGAACAGCGTCTGGCGCGACGAAGGCGTGCGCTCCACAATGCGGCGCACGTCCGGCAGGAAGCCCATGTCCAGCATGCGATCCACCTCGTCGAGAATTAGCACCTCAATCGTGTCGAGAGACACCGTGCCGTCGCCCAGGAAATCCAGCAAGCGGCCCGGCGTGGCGACCACGATGTCCACGCCCTTTTCCAAGCCTTCGCGCTGCTTGCCATAGCCCACGCCACCGTGCACGAGCAGCGTGCGTAAACCCGTGTGCGCACTTAGTTTTTCAAATGCCTCGACCACCTGCGCCGCCAGTTCGCGCGTCGGCTCCAGAATCAGGCAGCGCAGCTTGCCCGGCGCGCCCAGCTTCGACATCGTGGGCAGGCCGAAAGCAGCCGTCTTGCCCGTGCCCGTCTGCGAGGCCCCGATCACATCTCTGCCTGCGAGCACCACCGGTGCCGCGCGCGACTGGATCTCTGTCGGCGTCGCATAACCGAGGTCGCGAATGCCCGCGAGCACCGCAGGGGAAAAGCCCAGGGCCTCAAAGGCCTCGGGGAACGGCCCCTCAGGCACCGGGGGCGCGGGCGGCGGCGGTTCCGGGGCAAATCGGGTCGTGGGCTTCGGCTCGCGCTCCTCGCGCGGCGCACGGTCCTTGCCACCACTGCGCGGGCCGCGTCCACCACGTTCACGTTCCTTGCTGCCTTCGCGGCGGGCACCACCTTCACGGCGCTCACCACGTCCCGCTCGTTCCTCACGCGGCTGACGTTCGCGGCTGCGCGGAGCCTGCTCGGACTTTGGCGAGTGCTCACGTGTCGCTGGCTTGTGAGACTTCTCCCCCGCCTGAGCTTCTTTCTTGGCTTCAGGCTTCTTTTTCCCACCGATCAGCTTTTTGATGCCGTCTTTCAGGCGGCCCAGCAGCGAGGTCTTCTTCTTTGCCGCGAGCTTCGGGGCAGGGTGCTCGGGTTCTTCTTTGCGCGGTTCGTGTCTGGCCATGATTGTCAGGCTTCCATGCCGCAGGCGCGGGACCATTGCAAACGGCATCCTTCACCCGCCCAGGCGTGCCCACAGGGGCGGCCCCAGGACCAGCAGCCCCACGCCAACGGCTCCCGCGCAGGCCAGCAGCACCGCCCCGGCGGCCAGGTCCTTGGCCTGCTTGATCAAGGGATCTCGCTCGGTGGTCACCCGGTCGGCCAGCCTTTCCACGGCGGTGTTGAAAGCCTCCGCCGCCCACACCGAGGCAGTGGCCAGGGCGATCAAGCACCAGTCCAACCGGTTGATTTGCAACCACACGCCAAGAGCGAGAACCAAGGCAGTGATCACACCATGCAATCGTGCGTTGCGCTGCGTGCGCACCAGAAAAGCCAAGCCACGCAGCGCATGGCCAAAGCCGATGTTCATCGGCTCAGCTCTCCCTGCGAGAGCACCCGGAAGCCGGCGTTGCTCAGCGCCGCGCTACCGACCTCCAAATCATCCACGTGCAGGGCCAGCAGCGGAAAATCACCAGGGCGCGTGAGCAGCGGGTAGCTAAAGCGGATGTTGATTTCCGCCGCGAGCAGCACGCTGAGAGCATGGGAAAGGTCGAGCGAGGCCTCGCGCAGCTCCACCACCACCAGCGGCGCTTCCGTGTGCGGGATGCCGCGCTCCATGAACACCGTCATCGCCGACTCCGGGTCGCTGAGCACCATGCGCAGCAGGGTGATCTCCGTGGCTTCAAGCAGGCTCACGCCCAGGACTTCGATGTGGTTTTCCTTCAGCAGCCTGACCAGTGCCAGGAAGGTGCCCACGCGGTTATCAAGAAAGACAGACAACTGCCGCACCGGCGTGCGCGCGATCTCCGTGCTGATATCGGAACTATCCATGGCTCCAGAGGGGGCGGTGTTTTATTCTCACTCAAACGGCTCCGACGGCGACCGGCTCGGGTCCTGGTAAAGCATCACGCGCAGCGGCACCGCCGTCAGTTCGTCACCATCATGCTCCACCACAAAGCGATACAGGCCCGGCTTCTCGAACTTCATGCGCTGAAGGTTCAGCACGATGTTGCGCGTGATGAAGGGCGGCCCGCCCACAGGGAAAGTCGCGTCGATGTCCGCCTCGAACGGAGGCATGATGTCCTCGTCCTCCGGCCCCTGGGCCTTGATCATCAGCTTGTAGATGCCGTGGTCCTCAGGATCAAAAAACATGCGCAGGGCGAACGAGCACTGCGGGTGCGCCACGGGGAACTCCCGCGTGCATAGCGTGTCGAACGCGCCCAAGATGCACAGCTTGCCTTGGTAGTCCGCAGCGAAGTCACAAAGGGTGGCGAGAAGGATTTGCACATCGGAGCTTCGGGCACACAGGCGGGAAATGCAATGGCGGTCTCTGCCCTGAATTTTGCGATCCAGCTTGTGGGAGCCTAAGCCGCCAGCTACGACTTGCTCCATATGAAACTCACCCTCTCGCTCGACGACTACCGCGTGACCAAGGACAACTTCCGTATCAAGAAGGCGAAGACCAGCGTCAAGCGGCTCTACAAAGACGAGACCCACTACCAGGAATTGCTCGCCCAGTATCGGAGCGAGATCTCGGAGCTTCAGGAGCAAATGTATGCGCATGACCGCTACGGCCTGCTGCTCATCTTCCAGGCCATGGATGCTGCGGGAAAAGACGGCACCATCAAGCACGTCATGTCCGGCATTGATCCCCAAGGGGTCGAGGTGCACGCTTTCAAGAAGCCCACGCAGGACGAGTTGGATCACGACTACCTCTGGCGCACCAGCACCGTCATGCCGCCGCGTGGACGCATCGGCATCTTCAACCGCAGCTACTATGAGGAGGTGCTCGTCTGCCAGGTGCACCCAGAGATCGTGCAGAAGATTCAGCGCCTGCCGCAGGAGCAGTTGAAGGACATGAAAAAGCTTTTCAACAAGCGCCGCAGCGACATCGCGCAGTTCGAAGCCTACGCCCAACGCAACGGCATCCGCATCATCAAATTCATGCTCAACGTGTCTAAGGACGAGCAGAAGAAGCGCTTCCTGGAACGCATCGACACGCCCGCCAAGAACTGGAAGTTCAACGCCGCCGACGTGCAGGCGCGCGAGAATTGGGACGACTACATGAAGGCTTACGAGCAGGCCATCAACGCCACCGCCAGCCCCGAGTCCCCTTGGTATATCATCCCCGCCGATGACAAGAAGAACATGCGCCTCATCGTTTCCCTGGCCATCCTGCACGAGATGAAAAAGCTGCACCTGCACTGGCCCAAGCTGCCCAAGGAACAGCTCGCCGAACTCGCCAAGTGCCGCGACATGTTGATGGCGGAGTGAGCCAGCACCGGGGACCAAGCACCCCTGGTCCGTGAAAGCCTTGGTCAGGAAGCACCTCGTCCCTTTCCTAAAGCCGGAAGAGGCGTCCTCACTCCACACAGCCGCTATCGCCGCCCGCGCTTGAACTTCGGCTTCTGGAAGAACAGATCGTGGCGCGGCGCGCCCGCGCGCAGCACTTTGTAGCTGCGCTCCTCGGTGATCTTCACCACCGAATCAAAAGCTTCCTCGAGCAGGGCCTCATAAGGCAGATGGCGATTCGCTACCAGCCATAAGTGTCCGAAGGGCTTCAAGCCGCAGGCCGCCGCCGAGATGAACTTCATGCCGATTTCCGGGTCTGGCTCACGGCCTTCATGGAACGGCGGATTGCTCACGACCACATCGTAGCGCCGGGGTTCGATGCCCGCGGTCACATCATGCCAGTGCACGCGTGTCCGAGCCCGGGCCTTCACATTGCCCACGTTGCGGCGGGCGGCTTCCACGGCATCGCGGTCGGCTTCATAGGCGTCCAACGTGTTGACCTCCGGGCATCGGCTGAGAATCTGGTGCGACAAGTAGCCCCAGCCCGCGCCGAGGTCCGCGACGACGCCTGACAAATCCACCGGCAGATGCTCCACCAGCAAGGCCGAGCCGTCGTCGATGCGATTCCAGGAGAACAAGCCCGGCTTGGTCCAGAACTCGTCGTTCACGCCGCGCCGCAGATCGGCAGCCCCGCGCCACTCGTGGAGAACGTCTTCTTTAAGCTTCTCCGTCTTGCGCGCCCAGAACACCCGGCAGTGGCTCTTGCACACCACGTCCAGACCGCCCGCGACAGACAGGACGGACTTCTCAAAGCGTTTCGCGCCCCAGTCATTATGCAGGGCCACGCAGAGGATGCCGCCCGGCTTCAGCAAATCAAATCCCCGGGCAAGATCGGCCAGCGTCTGGTCCTTCTGCCGCTCAGGCATCAGCAACACCAGATCGAACTCACCCTCGATCCGCTCCTCCAGCTTCAGCCCGGCCTGCTCGCAGAGGGCCGCGCGCGGCTTGTAGGGCTGCTGGCAAACCATCTTGGGATACCAGTCGGCCAGGCCTTCATGCGGACAGGCACGCAGGAACGCGATGCGCTCCGCGTGCTCGGTGATCTCGGGCTGCGTGGCCAGCACCAGGCAGAGGGTGTTTAAGGCAAGGTCGTGATCGGAGCGCGGCATGGAATGGGGAGCGAAGTGCTGGCGCGGTGGCGGGCCTGTTTCAAGCAGGGAGTTCGCCTGACAGCAAACGGCACGCCCGTTATAGCGGCAGAGTATTGAGTCACGTTGCGTGGCCAAGCATCTACATGTTTTTTGAAAGAGAGTTGCCTTAATTCATTGCCTTGGCATTTTCAGCCGAATCTTTACGAATACGTTTTGAGTCATGATTGCCTTCTTGATCTCCTTTGTTCTCAAGATCCCAGTGCTGGGGGACGCGCTTCGGGGGACCGTGGCAGTCTTTCGAGGCGGGCTTCCGGTGCTGACTTACCTCCATCTGGCCCGGGTGCCCTTGTGTGCCAACCTGCTGATGCTGGCCATGCCTCTGCTCTGCTGGCTTGGCCCTCTGCGCTCGCTCACCGTCGGAGCTTTCGAGGTGGACACTTTTGTGCAGGCCTTTTGGTCAACGGTCATCTTCATGACGGCAACCGGTGGGGTGATCACCATTGCCGACACCTTCGCCCATGGCTCTGTTGACCGCTACCCTGGCAGTCAGGATGAGGCGGCCAAAGCCATGGAGGTCTGGCGGTTTATCGGGGTCATCATCGCCCTCATCAACACCGCATGGATGTTGCTGGTGTCCTGTTATGAACGGACCGACGGCAAGGCCGCGATTATCATCGGGGCAGCTCTGGGATTCCTTGTCTGTGTGGCCGTGGCAGGAGGTGCATGGACCCAGACACGCATGATGAAGCCGATGATGGACAAGCTCCGGCAAACGCGGCCAAAAGTGGCGGAGTGGGTTTCTCAACGCGGCATCATCAGTGCCAAAATCGGAAACGTCGGCGGTGCGGCCGGCCTTTTGCATAGTCTTCGCCAGCACGGCCGGTCCCTGGACGGCATTCTCAAACCCCAAAAGGCCGGGCAGCCGCCGGAGCTAGCGGAAGGCGTGGGTCGGACGCTGATCTACGCGCTCATTCTCATCGGCATGTATGGGCTTTTGCTCATGTTCGCGGACACTGTGAAAGAATGGCTGTCCCCAATCTCGGCGGTCTATTTCCTGGTCATTGTCTGGGGTTTCATCTTCAGCGCGATCACCTTTGTGTTTGACCGACATCGCGTGCCCCTGGCCTCCGTCCTGCTGATCTACTTCGGCTTCATGACCCTGTGGCGCGAAAGCGATCATTTTTATGCCATCCGCCCACTGCCAGAGGGGACAAGAAGCCCGTCCATCCTGGGCAGCACGACGCTGGACAGGGAAAATCCCGAGACGCTGGACAACAACAAGGTTTTTGGGCTTCCTGCACGTGTGCTTGGCGCAGCCGGTGCGCGCGCGCTTGGAGCGGATGGCGAGGAGAAGCCGGTCGTGATCATCACCCTAGCGGGCGGAGGCATCCAGGCCGCCGCTTGGCCGCTCGCTGCTCTGGAGGCTATCGAAACAGCTGTGCCCGGCTTCCACAAATCCGTTGCCCTCATCAGCGGTGTTTCGGGTGGCAGTGTGGGGGCCTTCTACTACACCGCCGCTTACCGGGGCGGGTCGGATGCAGGCCATGCCACCCAGACTGCGACAGAAGCCGCCATGTCCTCCAGCCTGAGTGACATTACCTTTGCGACCCTACGTGATGATTTTTTCAAAGCGGTTGCCCCCATCTTGTATCTCCCGGCGGGGCGCAGTGTGCTGCGAGATCGGGGACTCGCCCTCGAGCAGTCTTTCCTCTCCATTGCGGGCGACCCGCAAAAAGAATCAGCCCAACAACTACTGCCCCCTCACGTGCCCGGCACACTTCCTGGCGCGAACTACCCAACGCTGATGTCCTGGGGCCAAGAAGCCGAGAACGGCATTCGTCCGGCGTTGATCATGAATGGAACCATCGTGGAAACGGGGGAGCGCCTGGCTTTCTCCACCGTGCCTTGCAGCGTCCAGACTCCGGGAGCCGTCGAGTTTCTGGCACCGCTACAACGCCGATGTGTCGGTGGCGACGGCCGCGCGCCTGACCGCCACTTTCCCCTTCATCAGCCCGGCGGCACGTCCCATCGTCACTGACGCACCGATGCCGAGTGATGGGCCGCTGCCAAAGACCCAAGTCATTCCAGGTGCCGCTCATTGGTCCACCTTCCCGCACGGCGGCAGTTTTCATCATGTGGTGGACGGCGGCTATTTCGACAATAGCGGCGTCGCCGGTGCCATGGCTTGGTTGAATGAAGCCTGCGAACAGCTGGCTCAAGCAGGTCCAATCACTGACAAAACGACCGGTAAAGCCCGTTACCAGCTGCCCAAGAAGTTGATCATCCTGCAAATGAGCGGATTCCCCGTCAGAGCGGATTCGCCGAACCAGAAAGAAGTAGCGGTGGACGCCGGGCAAAGGTCACGCGGCACCCTTTTCGATTTTATCTCTCCAGCGCAAACAGTCGTCGGCATCCGTGACGGCGTGCAAGCGACGCTGGCCAGCCAGCTGGTGAAATTGTTCAAACAACGCTGGTCAAAAACATCCGACAACCAAATCGAAGTCACCCACCTCATTTTGCGCCCTATCATCAGCGAGACCGAATGGCAAGGGTCCCCGGCCTTGAACCTCGGGTTCCTGCCGCGGTCGCCGCCCCTCTCGTGGCACTTGCGCCAGTGCGAGCAAAAGGCCATTCGCGAGCAGGTGAAACAGAGCGTCGAAGCCATCGCTACTCCTCTGCTGGCAACCACCGCTGCGCCTGCACCTGCGGCCCTTCAAGCACCGGAGAGCACGGTCTTGTCGTTGGACAAGGCCATCGACACGCTCGACGAGCTTCAGGTGTCCCCTGCGGCGAAAAAATAACCACCCCGCCCCTATCATGAGTCGCCGCACCTTCGAAAACGTCATGTTCGTGATGGGTATTCTGGCCGTCGTCGCCGGTGCCTTCTTAATGGAGGCCGGTCCCGGATGGAGTGAAACCATGCTGAAACGCAGTAGCCTGGGATTTCACCATGGCTTGACGACACCGTTGCTGGCGGTGGAACTGGCAGGCACCGAAGAGGAATTTCAACAGGTCATCGGTGCGGACACCGCCAGTGAAGCGGATGTGAAGAAAATCGTGCGCTCGCTGCAATGGGATTTTCTCTTCCTCACCGGCTACTCACTTGCCTTTGCGGCTGTGGCGCTTCGCCTGGCTAGCTTGAAGGCGACTACATCCAGCGCATGGCTTGTGTGGTTGCTGGGGACCATTGGCCTGCTGGCAGCGCTGGACATCGCCGAGAACACCCTCTGCCTCGGCAGTCTGGCCAGCACTCCCCCAGACTTTAACCGCACGGTCGCCGTCGCCAGTTTGGCCAAATGGGTGGCCTCTTTCCTGGTCGCCAGCGCTCTCGGCGGCACCATCTTAAAAACCCGCCGCACCGGGCATCCGGCTCCGCTGAACGGAACTTGGTGCCTCACCGGGCTGCTGCTATTGATCGGCGGCGTCACCGGACTCTTGGGATGCGTCATGAATCCCGTCCTCATCAGCCCCGGCTTCCTGTTCATGGCGGCAGCGAATGTGCCTGTCGTGGTCGCTTGGCTTCAACAGGCACCAAAACATCAAGCCACCGGCACTTGACCGGCGCGGGACCAACCGTTCACGGAATCACCACCGGTTGACCGAGGAACTTCGGCTGAGTGCCGAAGACATGGATGTCGAGCACGGCCTGCACGCGGGCGAGGGCTTCTCGGGCTTGATTCTTGAGCCGGAGCGAGGTGCTGAGCACGGCGTCGGCAGCGTTGAAGCCATAAGCGTCGATGCCGAGGGAGCGGGCGAGGTAGATGGCGCGCTCGTTGTGGAAACGCTGGGAGATGATGATCAAGCGACTCTGGCCAAAAACCTTCTGCGCGCGCACCACGGAGTCCAGGGTGCGGAAGCCAGCGTAGTCGCAGTGGATCTTGTCCGCAGGCACGCCAGCGGCCACGAGGGCTTCCTTCATGTCGGTGGGTTCGTCGTAGCCTTTCACGCTGTTGTCGCCACTGACGATGAGAGCGCGGCATTTGCCGGCTTGATAGAGCTTCGCTGCGGCATCCATCCGTTTGCAGAAGAAGCGATTGCTGCGGCCATCCGGCAGCTTCTTGGAACAGCCGAGCACCAGGGCGACCTTGATGTCGGCAGGAACCGCCACGACTTCGGCAACGGTTCGTTCCGCTGCGCTTCGCTGCACGCTGACGCCACAGAGAATGACGAGCCCGAGGGCCAAAACAAAGCCCCATGCGAGGAACTTGAAAAAGCGTCGCATGGGGCTTTGGAGAAGGATTGTAATTTACTGGTAGCTGGCTTCCACGCGCTTGGCGACGTCTTTGAAGCCGTAGTCGAAGTTGTAGATCTCCTTGAGCGACTCCAAATACAGCTCCTTTTGGCCGGTCTTTTCATAGACCATGGAGAGGTCGTAGAGCAGCTCCTTCTTGGTGTTGTCCATGACGGCGATGTCCTTGACGGCGTCGCTGAAGGCGTTCACAGCCAGATCGTTCATGTTCTTCTTCTCGAAGCACTTGCCTAGCATGAGCAGGGCCTTGATGCGCAGGTTCGGGTTCTGGCGGGCCTGCTGGAGCTCGGGGATAGCCTCGCCGAACATGCCGCCGTTGAAGTAGGCCTGGCCGAGGTCAAAACGGTAGGCCTTGTCGGTGGGGTTGCGCTCCACGCGCTGCTTGGCCTCTTCCACAGCCTTCATGCCGCGCTGGCGCTTGATTTCAGCGAGGTCGGCGCGGCGCTGCTCCACATCGGGCGCGTCGGGGCTGGCTTCGATGTCGCGCTCGAGCGCGACGATCTTGAGGTCCTGAACCTTGTCGGTCAGCAGCTCGATCTTGCGCTGCATGGCCACGTCGGACGGATTCAGGGTGTAGGCCCAATTGTAATACACAAGGGCCTGCTCGAACTCCTCCATCTTCTCCAGCACGCCTGCGATGTTCTTGACGGTGGTCAGGTTGGAGTTGTCCTGGTTGTAGTCGATGTAAAGCTCGGCGAGCAGCGCCTCCATCTGGTCGCGGGTCATGCCCTGCTTGTTGAGCAGCTCCAGCTTGTTCTGCTCGGCACTGTCCTTCATGGTGCTGCGGAAGTCGCCGCCCTGCCAGCCCTGACGCAGGATGGAGGTGCGTGCCGCAGCATCTTTTTCGCCCTTGATAGCGACCATGTCACGGGGGTCTTGCTTGACGATCAAGCGATACACTTCGGCGGCCTTTTCAGGCAGCTCATGGGCCATGTAATGCTCGGCCAGCTGGTGAGCGATCTTGGTGTTTTCAGGATGTCCAGCGCGGATCGTTTCCAGCCCGAGAACGGCGAGGTCCGGCAAGCCCGCTTTCAAGCCCAGCTCATAGAACTGAAGGTTGGCCTTCACGTTGAAAGGGTCCTTTTGGAAGACGTTTTCTTCCAGGTCCCAAATCGCTTCGAGGGGGTCTTTGTTCGTGCCCTTGAAGGAGAAGCTCATGCTGCCACCGCCGCCGAACAGGCCTTTCTTGGCGGTCTTGGCGATCTCGCCCTCGGCCAAGCGAACCATCATGCGGGCCTCCATGAAGGTGGGATACGCTTTCACCACGGGCAGGGCGAGGTTGACCACATATTCCCAGTTCCGCTGCTCACGGGCGAGCTGTGCTTTTTTCCACAGGTTCAGCAGTTTGGGTTCGATTTCGGCTTCGTTCACGGTGTTGCAGATGGCGGTTAACGTTCAGGGGAAGACTTGGAGGGAGGAGTGGGCGCGACCTTCTTTCCGCTGCCATTGACCAGGCTGACCAGCGCGCTGAACTCTTCGCGAGCACCGCTGGTGAAGCCCTGCCAGGTGAACCCATGCTGAAACAACACCATCCAGCAGAAGGTGGCTGCAAGGAAGGCGGCGATCCAAAAGACTTTGGGGAGCAGTCGCATGGTCGGGAAAAAAGGAATCGCATTCTAAGGGCAGTTCGCGGCGGGAGTCCAGCGCGGAGTGCAAAACTCTGCGGCTGCGGCTGCAAGGCACGGCGACTTGCCCAGCATGAACCTTAGCGCTGGATCAGCGGCAGCGGAATGCCTTGCTGATTGATCTGGCCTTCCACGGGCAGCCGGTCGCTGAGGGGGCCGCGCGGCAGGCCGTTGTCCCCGGTGGGCACCGGTTCGGCAGGCTGGGCTGGTTTGCGGGCATCTTCTTTGGCTTTCCGAGCCTCTTCCTTCATCCGCTGCTCCGCTTCTTCCAGTGCGCGCTTTTTCTCAGCCCTGGTCGTCGGCAGCATTTCCTGGCCGCTGGACATGGAGCGCAGCTCTTTGATCGGTGGATGTTTCTTCTTGATCTCCGCGATCACGGTTTCGGGCACGCCTTCCCAGATCGTGATGATGCCGTCTGACACGGGCTTGTCGATGGTCAGGTAATCCACCGGCGTGCCATTGATCATGGCCAGCAGCACCTCGCCACGCCGGGTCCGTGTCACCATCTCCAGGGCGCTCGTGCCACGGAAGTCCAGGCGCAAGGAGAGCCCCCGGCCATTCGCATTCGGGGTGGGAAAATCGTGGTAGGCGGCGATGTTGCTGTGCGAGATCTCAGGCACGCGCTTAAACACCAGCGGCTGGGCATGCCCCGGTATGGCGTAGCGGAAGATGCTGCGCGGCGATTCCATGTCCGAGGCTTGCGCATGAAAGGAAAGAGTGAATTTCGGTTTGCGGCTCATGGCCGAGGCAGGCGCGGCAAGGCAGACAACGGCGAGGCACAGGATCAAAAGGCGGATCATACGGTCATCCAATCAGATGCACCGGCGCCTGGCAATGCTTTCGCGCCTCAAGTTTAAGCGCTCGTCTTGATCGGGCGGTTCCGGTAGGATGCCAGTGAGCACTCTACCCAAAATGAAATGCCTCGTTCTCACACTGGTCTTGGTTTCCTCAATGATGGCGGGCGCGCAACTGCGCCCTTGGAATGACTACCGCACGATCCTGTGGATGAGCGGCAAGGTGGACCAGCACGCAGAGCAGTGGCCGCTCATCGCCGAACGAATGCGCGAGATGGGCATCAACACCGGCATGGGTGGCCGCGATGCACCGCCTCAGAACGTCATCGACAGCGGGTTTGGTTATTATGTGGAGAACATCATCAACAAGGGCCTGTGCCTGAAGTTCAGCAGCTCGGTCACGAACTGGGGCAAGCACATCGACGACTGGTCGAAGACGCGCAGTGCCGATGCCTTCGTGCGTGATTACAGCTTCGACGACCCGAAGTGGCTGGGCGCGATGACCGACCTGATGTCCAAGACCGCCGCCGCTCATGCCGCGGCGAAACCCCTGATGTATGACCTGCGCGACGAACTGAGCGTGACCATCAGCGCGAATCCCTTCGACTATGACTTCTCGCCGACGGCTCTGGCTGGTTTTCGAGAGTGGCTCAAGACGGAGTATCCCGACCTCGCTGCGCTCAATGCGCAGTGGAATACGGAGTTCCCGAGCTGGGACGCGGTCATGCCTTTCACCACCGATCAGATCAAGGCACGCATGGTCACGGGCGAGAAGCATCCGAAGGGCGAGCCGGACTGGCAGGCGCTGAAGCAGATCAAGTTCGATCCTGCCGAGGCTGCGAAGCACCCGGAGCGCTGGAACTTCAGCCCGTGGTGCGACCACCGCACTTATATGGATCTCAGTCTGGCGCGCACGCTCGACGCCTTTCGCAAGGCTTCCCACGCCCAGGACCCGCACACGCCGGTCGGCATCGAAGGCACGCAAATGCCCAGCGCCTTCGGCGGCTACGACCTGTGGCGGCTGAGCCAGGTGCTGGACTGGGCTGAGCCCTATGACATCGGCAACGCCCGCGAGATCCTGGGCAGCTTCATGCCCGGCAAGCCGCTCCTGGCCACCGTGTTCGAGAAGGACACGAATGCCGCGCGCCGCCGCCTGTGGCACTTGCTGCTGCTCGGTGACAAAGGCTGCATCGTCTGGTGGAGCGACGACATGATCGACTGGTCCAAGCCCGACCTGCCGCTGACCACCAAAGCGAAGGCACTCGCGCCCGTGCTGAAGGAGATGACCTCGCCCCTGGCCAAACTTTTCCTGCTAGCCGAGCGCGAGACCGATCCCATCGCCATCCATTACTCGCAGCCCAGCATCCAGGTCGCCTGGCTGCTGGAAAGCACGGCCGATGGCAAGACGTGGCCGCGCCGTTTCAGCAGCTACGAGGCGACGCATAACCAGCACGCGCAGGTGCGGAACTCCTGGCTGAAGCTGTTGCAGGACCTGGGGTATTCGCCAGGGTTTGTGAGCGGGGAACAGTTGCGGACCTGGCCGAAAGGGCAGAAGCCCTGGTGGCGGTGCCTAGTTTATCCGGAGAGTTATGTCACGTCCAGGCATGAGGGGTTTACAGCCGCTGCACACTACGCGGCCGAGGGATGGTGCTCTCTCTTTGATCATCATGGTCGGTTTCAGCCGTCCGATCATGGCCGTGTCTTGGCCACGACTCCAACCCTCCGGCTCTCGGGCTTTAATGGCGACGAGGACGGACGCGGAGGCTACACAACTATTGAGGGCAGCAACTCGACTGCCAGTTTTCGCAGCTACGCCGCTGACCGGTTGAAGACTGGCAGCCCCCTAGCTCCCAGGGTGGAAGACGTCGCCGAGCATCTGCGGCGTTGGGCGGTTAATCCGGCCGTGCGCATCGCGCCCGAAGCCCGCGTCCGCACCCACCGCTGCCAGTTGGGGGAGGCCCGGCTGCTGGCCTTCGAGCGCAACATCGATTACAAGATGAGCGAGGACTTGGTGCAGGCAGGTGGGAACGCGGAACTGGAGCAACCGGTCATCTTCACCGCGAGCTGGAACGGGGACAAAGAAGTGATTGATCTGCGCACGGGGAAGCACTTGGGGCGCAGCCATCAGATCGAAGTGGCGTTGGACCCGTGGCAACCCGCGCTCTATGCCTTGCTGGAAGAGGTGCCGATGGGCGACCCGGTGAGCGCACTTTTGGCACAGGCGGATAAGGGCAAAACCAGCAAGAAATGACTTGCGCCATTTTGGTCCCGCTGCCACTATCGCCGCTCGTTTGATCATGTTCCAGTGTAGCTCAGCGGTAGAGCGGGTGGCTGTTAACCACTAGGTCGTAGGTTCGAACCCTACCACTGGAGCCAACCTCCATGTCTAAAGCCCCTCAGTTCCTGCGGGGCTTTTTGACACTTGTGGGAAATTCTACAAAATCATAAATTCTGGTTTTGCAGTCTGGCCCGCAAGTTGCTACAGTTGCCGTGCTCCTGCGGCTTTCCCAACCGAAGGCTGAAGGATCACCTCAACACCCTCAACCCGATAACAACACACACTAACTCATCCATGAAAAAAGCATTGCTTGCTCTCCTGGTCTCCGTCGCTGGCTTCGCACAAGCTGGCGCTCCGGCTGCCAAAGCCCCCGCTCCGGTGGCTCCCGTCGACGACTCCCTTGGTTTCTCGGCCACCATCGGCTATGACTCCAAATATGTCTTCCGTGGCGTTGACTATGGCGACAGTCTCATCACTGCCAGCCTGTCCATCCCTGTGAAGCTCACTGACAACCTGACCTTCACCTTCGCTCCTTGGTATGGTTCCGCCGCTGGCGGTGGCCGTTTCGGCGAAGATTATGATGAGCTGGACCTGTTCGCAGGCCTCGCTTATGACGCTGGCTTCGCCACCCTCGGCGTGGGCTACACCTGGTATTACTTCCCGTTCTCGGGCTTTGACACCAGCGAGCCTTCCATCACCATCGCGAAGAGCTTTGGCAGCATCAACTGGTTCGCCGGCGCTTACCTCGACGTGGAAGCCGACGCTGGTTCCGAAGGTTACTACTACGAGACTGGCTTCAACACCAGCATCGCGGTCACCGACAAGCTCAGCATCGTTCCTGAAGCCAAGGTCAGCTATTGCACCGACTACTACGGTATCGATGGCTTCAACAACGTCGTCGTTAAGCTTGGCCTGCCATACGCGCTGACCAAGACCGCCACCCTGACCCCCTACGTCGCCGGCTCCCTGGCCATCGACGCTCTGGACGCAGCTGGCGAAGACAGCTACCTGATCGGTGGCGTGTCCTTGACCGTCACGTTCTAATTTTCTAGTCGCGCTAGAAGATACAACCGCCAGGCAGTCACTATGGTTGGAGGCTGTCTGGCAACCCTGGTCCGGTGAGATTTGGTTGGGTCTCACCGGACCTTGTTTTTCCAAGGGAGCAGTCGAAAGACTGCTCCCTTTTGTCGTTTTGGTGTCGATCTGCCACCGGCCGAAACCGCCCAAGAATCGCTGGTGCGCAGGCTTGACGCTCGGCAGCCCAAGGTCTCCAATTCGAGTCCTATGGCCGAAGCATTCCCTGACATTCCGAAGATCCAATACGAGGGTCCCAAGTCCAAGAACCCTCTGGCGTTCAAGCACTACAACGCCAATGAAGTCGTTGCGGGCAAAAAGATGAGCGACCACCTGCGTTTCGGTGTCGCCTACTGGCACGCGATGCGCAACACCTTGTCCGATCCCTTCGGCGGCGGCACCGCCCAGCGCCCTTGGGATGACGGCACCGACAGCATCGCCAACGCACAAAACCGTGCGCGCGTGATGTTCGAATTCATGGAAAAGCTCGGGGTGGATTACTACTGCTTCCACGACCGCGACGTCGCCCCTGAGTTGAATGACCTCACCGCCAGCAACAAAGCGCTCGACGCCGTGGCCGATGTCCTCCTCGCCGAGCAGCAGCGCACCGGCAAGAAGCTCCTCTGGGGCACGGCCTGCCTGTTCTCGCACGCTCGTTACTGTCAAGGTGCCGCCACCAGCCCGAACGCCCACGTTTATGCGTATGCTGGCGCGCAGGTGAAGAAGGCGATGGACGTGACGCATCGCCTCGGCGGTGAAGGCTACACCTTCTGGGGTGGTCGCGAAGGCTATGCCACGCTCTGGAACACCAACCAGAAACGCGAAATGGATCACCTCGCCGCCTTCCTGCACATGGCCGTCGATTATAAGAAGAAGATCGGCTTCAAAGGCCAGTTCTACATCGAACCGAAACCACGCGAGCCCTCCACGCACCAGTATGATTCGGACGCCGCGGCGTGCCTGAACTTCCTCCGCCAATACGGCTTGCTGGAGCACTTCAAGCTCAACCTGGAAACCAACCACGCCACGCTCGCTGGCCACACCATGCGTCACGAGATGCAGGTCGCGATCGCGTCCAACGCGCTGGGTTCGGTGGATGCCAACACGGGTGATACACTCATCGGTTGGGACACCGACCAGTTCCCGACCAACTTCTATCTCACCACCGAGATCATGCTGGAGATCCTGAAGATGGGTGGCTTCACCACGGGCGGCCTGAACTTCGACGCCAAGTGCCGTCGCGAGTCCTTCGAGCCGGTCGATCTCTTCCACGCTCACATCGGTGGCATGGACGCCTTTGCACGCGGCCTGAAGATCGCCGCTGCTATCATTGAAGACGGTCGTCTCGACGGCTTCATCAAGCAGCGCTACAGCACCTTCGACACCGGCATCGGTGCCAAAGTGGAAGCTGGCGGCGTCACCTTTGAAGACCTCGAAGCCCACGCCCTTGCCGGCGGCGAGCCTCTCATCGGCTCCGGCCGCCAGGAGATGCTGGAGAACCTGATCAACGAGTTTATCTGATCCTTGTGCAATCACCCGCGCCCGGTGCCGAAAGGTGCCGGGCGCTTTTTTGTGTTGGCAGACCATTTCGGCTTCCCAGTCGGAACGGTAGTGCCCCTGTCCAAGCGGCCGCCATGATTGCCGCTGGCATGTTAGGACGGAACTTGAGCGGAAAAGAGAACTTGAAATGTCTGGGCGGTGTAAATAAGGGTTTGCCTGATGAATAAAAGACAAATCCTTATTTTTTGCGCGATGCTCCTGTCCTTATCCGCATGCGGCGACAAAAAAACAGCCTTGGCTTCTCACATCCCGCAAGCGCTGGAGGTCGAGATTCGCGAAGACGGACTGGCCTACCTGCCTAGCAAATCCAAGCCCTTTTCCGGTGAATCCGTTGAGCTTCACCCCGGCTGGAATCCCCCGCGTGTCGCCAAGCGCACGCCCTATGTATATGGCAAAAAACATGGTTCCATGACCACCTGGACGCCTGGGCAGAAGCTGCGCGAAGACCGGCGCTATGAGCACGGCGTGGCCAAGGCATCCACCGTCTACCACAGCAACGGACGTATCAAATACCAGGTCACGCTCAATGCGAAGGACGTGGCCGAGGGGCCTTATCGCCGCTACTATCCCGGCGGCGAGCTTCAGGTGGAGGCGACTTTTGACGCGCTCGAAAAATTCCACGGCGACGAGAAGTGCTACGACCGTAACGGCAAGCTTATCGGCCACTACCGCCACGACCATGGCAATAGCTTGATACCCTTGTTCGAGACCCCTCTCATGAAGATGGAGCGCTTGTGGAAGATGCAGCAAGGGCCGGAGCCGCATCCCAGCCCGTGGGAGGTGCCCTTCGAGCAGCAGGGAGAGGCAGCAGCAAAGTAGCGGCCAGAGCACTCGCAAGTTGATTGACGTCGCAAGGGAAAGCCCGAAGCTAGGCCTTCCTTCATTTGTATCTCATGCCCTGGAAAGACAAGCTCCTGAACGCCCTCACCGCCATCTGGCGCTGGCTGCGTTACTCTCCTGGCGCTGTCGCCTGGACCATCCTCGCCTGCGTCGTCATCGTGCTGCTCTGCCAGGCTCTGGGCTACGGGGAGGAAGAAACCGCCGCGATTGAGCGCTCGATAGATGTGAGTCCCCCGCTGCTGGTTTACTTTTACGATTACCTCAGCCCTTACCTCACGCTGATGGCCATGCTCGGCAGCGTCGTTTATTTCGTGCAGCTGATCCGCGTCATGCCCAGCGTGCGCCGCATGATTCTGCCCACCGAGATCGCCTGTGTGCTCCTCGCGCTCTGGGCGCTGATGAGCGAGGCCCATATATACTGGGAGACGGCCAACTTCAGCTACATGGGGGAGCCCACGTCCGTGGTCAGCTACCTGTTCAAGCTTATCTTCATGCTGGCGATTATCCTTTCGCCCCCCTTCCTACTGGTCTGGTATTCACGCCAGAAGCTGCTGGATCGTTACACACTGAAGAACTTCCTCCAGCCCCTGATTTTCTGTCTGGTCGCTTTCGGCTCGCTGTGGATCCTGATGGACCTGCTGGACAACATGAAGGACTTCCAGGAGTCCAAGACACCGACCGGCGTGGTGCTCTCCTTCTACCTGCACTTGATGCCGTCGATCTTCGTCTTCATCACACCCGCAGCCCTGCTGCTCTCGGTGCTCTATGCATTGACCAAGATGTCACGCGCCAACGAGATCGTCTCCATGCTCACCGCCGGCCGCAGCCTGGCCCAGGTGCTGCGCCCTGTGTTCGTCGTGAGCGGTTACATCTCCCTGCTGGCCATGGCCATGAACTACCACTGGGCGCCGCGCGGCGAAGGACGGCGCGAGGCGGCGTTGCAGGCCATGACGCTGGAGAAAAAAACCGGTAAGGCCGCTTCGCATCTCGCGATCATGTATCGCAACACCGACAGCAACCGCACCTGGTTCATCGGCTCCATGCCTTTTGACCCCATGCGGGAGCGCATCCGCCACATCCAGGTGCGGCAGACCGATGACAAAGGCCGCTTGCTGGCTGGCTGGTATGGCACCTCAGGGCGCTGGTGGTCCAACGGCCTGTGGTCGCTCAACAATGGCATCGCCGTCACCTACGATGGCAAGGGCCAGGCCATCGACATCCGCCCGTTTGAGTCGAAGGAAACCGACTCTGGCAGCCGCGTGGACCTGCCAGGCTGGACGGAGACGCCCTGGAGCATCATCAGCGGCTCCCTTCTACCCGACAATCTCAGCGTCTCCGAGCTCGTCTCCTACCTGCGCGCTAACGAAGCCATGGGCGACGACAAGCTCAATGCCTTCCGCACGCACTTCTGGCACCGCTTTGCCTACCCGCTGCAATCGCTGGTGCTCGTGCTGATGGCCGCGCCCCTCGGCGTCTCCTTCTCCCGTCGCGGCGCCCTCGGCGGGATTGCAGGCTCCGTGTTCATCTTCTTCGGCCTGCTGTTCCTGAACAACTTTTTCCTCAACCTCGGCAAAGGCGGCCACCTGCCCGCCTTCATTGCCGTCTGGGTGCCCCACCTCATCATCGGCGGCATCGGCTACATGCTGTTCCAGATTCGCTCCCAAAACCGCGACCTGCCCAAGCTCTCCCCCGGTCACTGGCTCAAGCAAGCCTGGCACTATCTCTTGCAGTTGAAAGCCCGGCGTCCAACGCCCCGCTACACCTGACGACCCCGCCTTCTTCATCCACCATGCCCACCTACATCTACGAAACCGTGCCGCAGAACGAAGTTGAAGCGCCCAAACGCTTCGAAGTGCGGCAGAGCATGAACGACAAGGCCCTCACTCACCACCCTGACACCGGCGTGCCCGTGCGCCGCGTCATCATTGGCGGCACCGGCTTCATGGGAGCCAAATCTTCCGGCGGCAGCAGCGCCCCGTCCGGCGGCAGTTGCGGCAGCGGCTGCGGTTGTCATTGAGCCAAACACGAGCGGGGCCAAATTCAGCTTGCCGATTTCCCAGGCACGCGCACTGTAGCGGCCCGCAAGACCAGCGGATCAACGGCTACGTTGAACACGGACAGATGGCAGAGTGGTCGATCGCGCACGCTTGGAAAGCGTGTTTACCGCAAGGTAACGAGGGTTCGAATCCCTCTCTGTCCGCCATGCCGCGTTACTCGCTCACCAACGTCGGCTCCCACTCGCGCCAGGAGTTGATGTGGCGTTGCATCGCACGCTCTGCCTTGGCGAGGTCGTGACGTTTTAGCGCATTGAGCACGGTGCGGTGATCGTTGGCGGTGGCGGAGCGGGCGGCTTCGATGCTGGCCTGCTCAAAGGTCTTTTGCACGCGCGCGAGCAGCACGGTGAACTGGGAGCGCATGGTCTCCCAGCAGGCGAGCAGCCGCTCGTGGCGGGCGGCGCGCATGATCAGGTCGTGGAATTCCATGTCGAGGCGGCTGAAGGCGATGGCATCCGCGGTCTCGTCCATGGCGCTGATGTTGGCCGACAGCGCGGCGACATCGTCGGCCGTCAGTCGTTCGGCGGCGAGGCGCACGCTCATGCTCTCGAGCGTGAGACGCAGGGAGATGACCTCCTCGTAGTCGCGCTTGGTGAAGTGCTTCACCCAGGCCCGGCCGCGTTTGTCGAAGTAAACGATGCCGTCGTGCTCCAGCTCGATCAGCGCCTCCCGCACCGGCACGCGGCTGACGCCGAGCTGGGAGGAGAGCTGCACTTCGCCGATCATCGCGCCCTCGGCGATGTCGCCGTGGATGATGGCCTCGCGCACTTTCTCCGCCACATGATCCGCGAGCGTCTGCCGCACGATGGCCTGCAGGCTGGGTGTCCCGTTTGGCAACACTTCCGGCAGAGCCGGTCCGGGCACTTTGGTTTTCGATTTCATCACGGGTCTGGGGAGGGAAAGGCTTCAAGCCTCACCTGATCAAAGCTCGCCGCCGCCGTTTCTTGCGCCTGATGGCCAGAAAGACAAAGACCGGGAAGGACTGGACCACTGAACGCCACCAAAGTGCGGCCTGTTTCTTTCCACGTCTTTCCATCGGCCGAGGTGGCCGCGATGACTTCCCCGTGGTTCCACGCCAGCCTCATCCAGAAGGGAGCGGTCACCGCCGGCCCTGCGGTGTGCAGGGTGCCCAGACCGGTCGCTTCCCGGCGCTGGAAGGCACTGCCCTGGCCGGGCGTGACCACCAGGATCGCGTGAGGGGAATCGACCTGGCCGTTCTGCCGCACCATCAAGCCCGCCTTGGTCCAGGCATCGGTCGGCGTCAGGCTCACAACGCGGGCGGTGAGCTGGCCGGACTCCATCGGCGCGGCGTGGATGAAGAGCGCGTCGTCCCTGGCCTCCCACAGATCGTGGCACTGGGCGTTGAGGAAGAAGCTGCCCTTGCGCCAGGTCGCGCTTGGGGGCTTGCCATGTGTGCCGATGGGCATCAGCTGCCATTCATCGGGCAAGGGGTCGTCTTCCTCGACCTCCATGCTGGCGATCCATTCGGCGATCAAGCCAATGCCAGTCTTGTCCACGCGCTGCTTGGCCAGCGGGGGCATGGAGTGCGGCTGGCCGGCCACACTGATGCGCTTGAAGAGGATGGAACGTGTCCAGTCACGGGGCACCACGACCTTCGCATCCGCCTGCCCGAGGTGGTTGTTGACCAGGCCGTTGACGATGCCGGATTCATCCAGCGCCGTTTCGTAGCGCGCATCCCAGAAGGCGTGCACGCCACCCGGGCGGTGGCAGTGCGAGCAGTTGGAGTCCAGGTAGCTGCGCGCGCGGTCCTCCACCGGCTCGTCTTGATCATCCGCCGCCACCAGCTTGGTCAGCAAG
>Ga0164294_10000597_pt1 | contig 34361 bp, 30 predicted proteins | sample GEODES005metaG_FD_111479 | JGI IMG/M metagenome (GOLD analysis project Ga0164294, IMG submission 111479) | Oligotrophic lake water microbial communities from Sparkling Lake, Wisconsin, USA - GEODES005 metaG | ecosystem: Environmental > Aquatic > Freshwater > Lake | place: USA: Sparkling Lake... | reverse complement strand
TTCCAAAATCCAAGCCATCAAAGCCAATGCCCGAGGCTTCAGAAACTTCAAAAACTACCGAACCCGAATTCTCTTCTTCTGTGGCAAACTTTCCCTCACTCCATAAAAAACTGCGAAGAACCTAAAATTTACACTTTGCGAAATTTTTCGCTTGCCAAACTGCGCCCTGGAAAATTTACATAGGTTTACAAGTTATTGGCTTGCACAATAGACTAGATGTAAGACAGTGATTTAACTCCCCCCATCCATGCATCGCCTCAGTTCATCGTCCACACTTCAACGGTTTCGACTCGCCGCCTTTTTATTCTGTCTTAGGCAAGTTCTGTTGATTTTCTCGATTTGTTTGCTGGTCACAGCGGTCTATCGGGGGGACTACCCACTTACAACTGCAGCATTATACCTTGGAGTATTTGTGGTCTGCCTCAACGTCATCGTTCGCCTCTTGTCCCAACGCACCAAGTGCCCACTCTGCATGGTTCCCACCATGGGCAACCCATCGTGCGTCAAGCACCGAAGGGCTCGCAAATTCTTTGGAAGCTACCGTTTCAGAGTCGCTCTCTCCGCACTTTTTGCAGGCTACTTCGCCTGCCCTTACTGCCAAGAAATGACGTCAATGGAAGTGCGTGCTTCAAGGCACAGGCGCTGCTCATGATTCCTTGGATTGACAGATGTGCCGGATCGTTGGAATCTGTGTGGATGAATTTCATTCCGCAGTCCTTGCAGACCCTAATCTCGCCCGCGGCCGGGTTGGCTCTTGCTCTTTCAATCCCTGCCCGCGCCGAATCCACCATGCCCGAAACTCCATCTGACGTCCAAGCTGCCCCAACCGATGCGCTCAAAACGCCTTCTGGCCTCTCATCCAAGGTTCTGAAGCCCGGCACGGGCAGCCAAAAGCCTGCTGCCGCTGACACTGTGACCGTGCATTACTCGGGCTGGACGACCGATGGTAAGCTTTTCGACAGTTCGGTGAAACGCGGTGAGCCAACAAGTTTCCCGCTCAACCGGGTCATCAAGGGCTGGACCGAAGGCCTCCAACTCATGGTCGAGGGTGAAAAACGCCGATTCTGGATTCCTGCCGATCTGGCCTATGGCGAAAATCCCGGCGGTGGCCGCCCCGGCGGGTTGCTCGTATTCGATGTGGAATTGTTAAGCATCAAACAGGCCCCCAAGCCACCAGCCGTTCCTGAGGACGTCGCCGCCGCACCCGAAAGCGCCGAGAAAACGGCTTCGGGCATCGCATCTCGCGTGCTCACCAAGGGCACAGGCTCCACCCACCCCGCTGCAAGCGACCAAGTGAAAGTCCATTACTCTGGCTGGACGACCGACGGCAAGATGTTCGATAGCTCCGTCACCCGTGGCGAACCGATTGTGTTCCCGCTAAACCAAGTCATACCCGGCTGGACCGAAGGCGTGCAATTGATGGTCGAGGGCGAAAAACGCCGCCTCTGGATCCCTGCAAAACTTGCCTATGGCGAAAGCCCACCACCGGGCGCACCTGCGGGAACGCTGGTGTTTGACGTGGAGCTTCTCCAGATCGTCAAATGACCCCACGCCAGTGCGCCCCGATTCTGCTCGGTGCGGCACTCATGCTGGCGTCGTGCAGTGCCCCACGTGCAAATCCAGCCCAGACAGCCGCGATCGTTTCAGCTCCAGCCAAACGAATCGAATCGCGGCTCAACGGACGCAAAAAGGTTTCATCTATTTCACTGACGGAGTTATTTGAGCTCCAGCAGTCAGACAAGGTGCTCCTGTTCGACGCCCGGCCACGGATTTTCTACAGCCTCGGCCACCTACCCGGCGCCATCAGCTTGCCCAAGGTAAATTGCGACCAGCAGATCATGAAACACCAAGCCGAAATTAATTCCGCCATGGCCGCACAAAAGGCCATCGTGATCTACTGCACGAACATGGCTTGCCCCGACGCCCGCACGGTCGCGATGCACCTCGCGGATTGCGGATACCCCTGTTCCACCCTCCTCGGGGGCTGGGAGTCATGGAAAGAAAGCGGACTCCCGACCGAATGATCCCAATCCCACATTGCAATTTCATCAAAATCAAACATCGAAACCAAAACCACTACCACCATGCACTCATTCCCTAACGTCACCGCCGATGCCAAAGCCAACGTCTACTTCGACGGCAGCGTCGTCTCCCACACCATCCATTTCCAAGACGGCACACGCAAGACGCTTGGCCTGATCTATCCAGGAAGTTTCCACTTCGGCACCGCCGCCCCAGAGCGCATGGAGATCATTGCAGGCTCATGCGTCGTCACCCTCGACGGCACCTCTGACCCGATCGATTTCGAGGCAGGTTCGGCCTTCGATGTCGCAGGAAACAGCGGATTTACGATCGTGGTAACCGCCGGAATTTGCGAATACATCTGTTCGTTTCTCCCTGCTTGATGTTGCGTCCCAACTCCATCGCTGCCGCTGTCTTGCCCTGCCTGATGGTGGCAGCCATGAGTTCCTGTGGCATTCGGCTTCCTAACACACCCACACCGACTTGGCACCAAGCGGTGACTTGGCAAAAACCCGCCCCCATCTCCTCAGCGAAGCCACCGGATGTGCTCGTCTGGCTGATTGCCGATGATTTCCACACGGGCATGGTGTTTCCCTACGATTGGCTATTAGAATCCGGCTTCGTGCCTCCCGCCGGTTTCGGGTCGCCCAAGTATGTCACCCTCAGTTGGGGCAATCGAACCGCCTACCGTGAGAAAGGGTTGCACACGCCGTGGAAATTTTTCTGCGCGATGTTCACCCCTAGCCCATCGGTCATGGAACTGATCCCCGCAAGCTGGAGCGTCGCAGAGGTTTGCCCGCACCAGCGGATTTGGCGAAAACTCGTCGCTCGCGAAAGAGGACACGACCTCGCTGCATTCCTTAACGACTGCAGCGTCCACGCCCCCGACGGCCGACCCATCATCTGCGGCACCTCCAGCTGGGGCGGTGGTGTTCTGTTAGAATCCCGACATCTCTATTTTATTCCACGCATCTGCAATGTCTGGACGGTCCAAGCGACCGACACACTCGGATGCCGAATTCACCCTTGGCTTGCTCTCACGGCCAATGGCCTGATCCGTCAGGCGGAGACTCCCGAAAACGGATTTGAAAAAATCTGGCCTGGCATCCGCGATCAATTTTAGGGATCGATCCAAAGTCGCCCGCCCTGCCGACGCAGCCGCGCCCCGCCCGGCAGATTGATCGCCGCAGGTTGGCTCAAATCCAACAGCGAAAGGCTGCGATCGATCACGCTGCGGTCGACCGAGGCGATCCGCCCCTGTTTGAGAAACTCGCGAATCGCGAGGCGTTGCAGCGCGACCGGTAAGCGACGCAACACCGGAAGGTGCAGGCGTCCTTGCGGATCGATGACACTTGCCTGCTGCAAAGCCCATGCTTCCAACTCTTCCGACTCGACGGAATCCGAAGCGCCTCTCGCAAATGCAAGCGCAGCATCCCGTCCAGAAACATCATCGAGCAGCGGGAAAACCTCGTTGCGTAAACGATTGCGGATGGCCACCGCCTCAGCATTGCTTGCATCCTCGCGCCAGCGATGTCCGTGTGACTCTAACCAATCCACAAGCGCCGCATGCCTCACCCCAAGCAATGGACGCTCAATCTGCAACACGCGCCCAGACTCGGTCACCAGTTTTTGCAGCGCACGCATTCCTTTCAGTCCATGCGATCCGCGCATGAGATTCCACAAAACCGTCTCAGCTTGATCATCGGCATGGTGGGCTAACAAAATTCGATGGCACCGGTACTTCTTCGCACAAGTGGCGAAAAACTCATGCCTCGCATGCCGTGCCGCAGTTTCCATCGACTCCCTCCGCTCCATCATCCTCGCAGAGACGTCGGATTTCCCGATCTCACATTCCAACCCCAGTTCCTTGGCCAAGCGACTCACCCACCTCGCATCCATTGTCGATGCCCGCCCCCGTAACCCGTGATCCAAGTGGCAAACGATGAGATTGCGAAACCCCGCCTCCACCAACAGCCGGAGTAAGGCAACGGAATCGGCACCACCGGACACACCGACCAGCCAACGCTTTCGCTGTGAGGCGCTGCTGAACCATGTTACACTCGCAACCGAAATCACCCCACAATCATGGGGAAACCACGCCGATTCGGCAATCCCGATCGTAGAATCTACCAATCCGTGCTTGGCAGCACTGCCAAATTCCAGCAAAACTCCCCTCATGCATACCGCTCCTTTCCTCAAAGACCTCTTCGACCTCTCCGGAAAAACCGCAGTCATCATCGGAGGAACCGGCGAACTCTGCGGCACAATGGCCGTCGGCCTCGCCCGCGCGGGTGCCGAAGTCGTTCTCGGCGGCAGAATCGCGGAAAAAGCCGCCAAGCGCCTCGAGGAAGTGGAGTCCCATGGCGGCAAGGGCTACTTCGTCCCGGTTGACGTAACCTCGCGCGATTCACTCCACGCGCTGCTCGACACGGTCATCAGCCGCTCCGGACAAGTGGACATCCTCATCAACGGAGCCGGTACCAACTCGCCCACCCCATTTCTCGACATCCCCGAGGAGGAATACCAGCGCATCATCGACACGAACCTCTCAGCGATCTTCCGCGCCTGCCAGGTGTTCGGCCGCTACTTTATCGATGAGGCCCGCCCCGCATCCATCATCAACCTCGGCTCGATTTCCGGCCTCAACCCACTCTCCCGCGTCTTCACCTACTCGGCCTCCAAGGCTGCCGTGCACAACTTGACTCGCAACCTCGCCCGCGAATGGGCCGACAAGGACATCCGCGTGAACACGCTGGTCCCAGGCTTTTTCCCTGCCGAACAAAACCGCAAGGTGCTCGACGAATCCCGCGTCCTCGACATCCTCCGCCAGACCCCAGCCTCACGCTTCGGCAACGCCGACGAACTGATCGGCGCAACGCTCCTCCTCGCCTCCGCGAAGGCCGGATCCTTCATCACCGGCATTGAATTGATCGTCGATGGCGGCTTTCATGCGATGACGATCTAAGAACCAATGATGCGCGTAGTCAAAATTCGAGTCCCGAAATGACTGATTTAACAATTTCGTCACGCAGCATCTGACTTCCTCGTGCTTGCACCCGCCTGATTGCTGGTATATTCCAGCACCTCAGCGGGGCATCCAGCCCCTTCCCATCTTTTATGATCAAGTGGATTCTCCAAAAAATCGTCGGCAGTAAGAACCAACGCGAAGTGCGCCGCATCCGTCCAACGGTCGCTCGCATCAATGAAATCGAGGAAGCTCTTCAGCGCGAACCCGCCGAGAAGCTTTTGGAATTTACCGCGAATTGGAAATCCCATCTTGCACGCTACCACGCGCTCGACGCACCGGCCAAACCGCTCATCGAGCGCATGGAGGACGCCGAACTCCGCGACGTAGCAGACGCCATCGGCGCTCGCATCACTCTTCTCCGCGACGAATTCCCGTCACTCCCAGAGACGGTCCTCGCCAGCGCATCCGCCATTGAGGCTGCGAAAGCGGCGTTTCACGAGATCCAAGGTGAATTCCCAAAATCCCGCGCGAAGTACCTCGAGAAAATCCTGCCCGAAGCCTACGCCGTGGTGAAAAATGGAGCCCGTCGTCTTTGCGGCACCGAAATCATGGTGAACGAACGGCCACTGATGTGGGAGATGATCCATTTCGATGTCCAACTCATCGGCGGCATCGCACTTCACCGCGGGATGATCGCAGAAATGCAAACCGGTGAAGGAAAAACCCTCGTGGCTACCCTGCCGGTTTACCTGAACGCACTCACCGGCCTCGGCGTCCACGTGGTCACAGTCAACGACTACCTCGCGAAACGGGACTCGGAATGGATGGGCTCGCTCTTCCGTTTCCTCGGCCTCACCGTCGGAACCATCCAAAACCAGATGCCGCCTTGGGAGCGCCGGGCGGAATACGCTTGCGACATCACTTACGGAACCAACGCCGAGTTCGGCTTCGACTACCTCCGTGACAATGGCATGGCATCGACCAAGGAGGAACAGGTCCAACGCGGCTACTACCTCGCGATCATCGACGAGGTGGACTCGATTCTGATCGATGAAGCTCGCACCCCTCTCATCATTTCCGGCCCATCGACCCAGTCGTCGCACCAGTTCGACGTCTACAAACCTCGCGTCGAGCAACTCGTCAAGCGCCAGACAGAACTCTGCAACAACCTCGCCTCCGAGGCTAAGCGCCTGTTAGAATCCGGCGACCCAACCACCGCTGGACGCAACCTTTTCAAAATTAAACTCGGCCAGCCGCGCAATCGCCAGCTGATGCGCTTCATGGAGGAACCAGAAATGCGCCGCCTCCTCGAGAAGGCCGAACTTTCCTTCCACCAAGACGCGCAGAAAAAGGAGCTCTTCGAACTGAAGGAGGAACTCTATTTCGTCATCGATGAAAAGGGCCACGACTCGGACCTGATGGAAATGGGCCGCGAGTTCCTCGCCCCGGGCGAATCCGAATCCTTCACGCTGCCAGACCTTGGAACGCTCTACGCGGACATCGACACCAACCGCGACTTAACAGACGAGCAACGCAATGCGTCGAAGGATTCGCTCCAAGTCCTCATGGACAAACAAGCGGAGAAGATTCACAACATCTCGCAACTCCTCAAGGCGTATTGCGTTTTTGAAAAGGACGTCCAATACGTCGTGAAGGATGACAAGGTGATCATCGTCGATGAAAACACCGGACGGGAAATGCCTGGCCGCCGTTGGTCAGATGGCCTCCACCAAGCGGTCGAAGCCAAGGAAGGGGTCTCCATCGAAAAGGAAACTCAGACCTTCGCAACGATCACGATCCAAAACTATTTCCGCCTCTATCAAAAACTCGCGGGCATGACGGGAACCGCCGAAACGGAAGCGGCTGAGTTTCATGACATCTATCGATTAGACGTCTTACCCATTCCAACTAACACGTCCAACATCCGGATCGATGATAACGACCAAGTTTTCAAAACGCGCCGCGAGAAGTTCAACGCAGTCATCGCCCGCATCGAGGAAGCCCACGGCAAGGGCCAACCGGTCCTCGTAGGAACCGCATCGGTGGAGTCGTCAGAGACTCTCGCCCGCATGCTGAAACGTGCAAAGATCCCCCACTCGGTTCTCAACGCGAAGTTCCACCAACAAGAAGCGGAAATCATTTCCAGCGCTGGCCAACTTGGCGCGGTGACGGTCTCGACCAACATGGCGGGACGCGGCACCGACATCAAACTCGGCAAGGGCGTCCCCGAGGTCGGCGGACTTTTCGTCATCGGCACGGAACGCCACCAATCCCGCCGTATCGACCGCCAGCTTCGCGGACGCTGCTCACGCCAAGGCGACGCCGGCCGCTCGCAGTTCTTCATCTCGTTCGAAGACGACCTAATGCGCAACTTCGCCGCCGCGGACCGCATGACAGCGATGATGGAGCGCTTCGGGATGAAGGAAGGTGAAGCCCTCGAACACTCTTGGCTCAACCGCTCGGTGGAAACCGCCCAAAAACGCGTGGAACAACGCGACTACACCGGCCGCAAGCGCGTGCTCGATTTCGACGACGTGATGAACATGCAGCGCGAGGTGGTTTATGGCTACCGCAACGAGGTGCTCACCACCGAAGTCCCTCGTAACCTTGTCGAGGAGATCATCGATGAGACCATCCCAGCGAAGGTTCACGAATACTTGGCCGACCGCGACGCGAACAAGCCCGATTACAACGAACTGCTTCATTGGGTAAACTCGACCCTCCCGGTGAGCGTCACAGCGGATGATTTCCTGAATGCAAACAACGAGGATGCCATCTCGGAAATGCTCGTGGCAAAGGTGAAACACGTCTACAGCCTGCGCGTTGGCAACTTGCCGATGGAGGTGCTCGACCAAGAGGAGCGCCGCATGGTGCTCGTCGCCATCGACAAGCAATGGCAAGCCCACCTCTACAACATGGACGCGCTCCGCGAGGGCGTCGGCCTACGCGCCCAAGGACAGAAGGACCCGCTCATCGAGTACAAGAACGAGGCCTACAATCTGTTTGTAACGCTGATGGATCAAATTAAGCAGGAGGCGTTGCAAAACCTGTTTCGCTCGGCGGAAAACCTTGAGGCATTCCTCAGGCAGCTCCACAGCGCACCCCAACAACTCCAGGGCGGCGAGGCTGCTCTCACCCAGGACAATGTACCCATGTCCGGTAGCTCAGGGAACTTGAATCCCTCCGCCCTGCCAGCGTCCGAGGGCAGCAAACTCAAGCTCAACCTGCCCAAACGCAAGCCAAGTTTCTCGATCGAAACGACCGGCCGCAATGCCACCTGCCCCTGTGGCTCCGGCAAGAAGTTCAAGCAATGCTGCGGCAAGGAAGAGTAATCTCTCAGCCATGCGCCTCGATCGTTTCCTCGTCCGCAACGGTGCCGGGACGTGCAGGGAAATCAGAAATCTGCTAGATCATGGCAGGGTTTCGGTCGGCGGCAGCATCGAAACCAACGGGCTTTGCAAGATCGATCGATTCAGCAGGATCGAAGTCGATGGAGCGCCTCTTCAAGCGGCTGAGGCGGTTTACATCATGCTCCACAAGCCTGCGGGCTACCTCAGCGCCACCAGCGATCCGCTTCATCCAACGGTCATCGATCTCATCGACCACCCGCTCCGCAACGAGCTCCACCTCGCCGGCCGACTCGACCGCGCAAGCACCGGACTCGTCCTGCTAACCAACGATGGCCGCTGGTCGAAACGCATCACGGAGCCGACCAAGGAAATCGCAAAGATCTATCAGGTCACCACGCGGGATGAAATTGCTGACGAGTCCATCGCGGTCTTTGCCGCCGGCATCTACTTCGCGTACGAGGATCTAACGACACGCCCGGCGATTCTCGAAATTGTTGCCCCCCGCGAGGCACGGGTCACGCTCCACGAGGGCCGCTACCATCAGGTGAAGCGAATGTTTCACGCAGTCGGCAACCAAGTCCTCACCCTCCACCGCGACCGCATCGGCCCCCTCGCCCTCGACGCCTCTCTACCACCCGGAAAATCCCGATCCCTGACGCCCTCAGAAGTCGCAAGTTTCCAATAGGCCGCCCCATCGCCCAACGCTCTTATTTGACCCTTGAAATTTCATTCTACCCGATCGGCGTGTAAACTGCTGGAGTTCTCGCAGTCATGAGTCATCCAACGTCGCAACCCACCCTCAGGGGCAAATCTCTGACTGCGGCTCTGGATCTCCGCCAACTGCCGAAAGTCCTCCTTCACGAGCACCTCGACGGCGGCTTGCGGCCCGCGACAGTGATCGAATTGGCCAAGGATGCGGGTTATCATGGCTTGCCCACGACCGACCCCGTGGCGCTTGCGAGTTGGTTCCACCGTGGCGCACAGCGCGGCAGCCTTCCCGAGTACCTTGAGGGCTTCGTGCACACCATTGCGGTCATGCAGAGCTCCGCTGCTCTTGAGCGCGTGGCCTTCGAATTCATCGAGGACATGCATCACGATGGCGTGGTTTATGCCGAGGTCCGATTTGCACCGGTTCACCACATGGAAGGTGGGTTGACGCAAGATCAGGTCGTCGCAGCTGTCATCCGCGGGCTCGAGCACGGGCAATCGATTTACGGCGTCCGCTGGGGTTTGATCATTTGCGCGATGCGCCACCTCGTGGACTCGCTAGAAGCCGCCGAGTTGGCGATTCGTCACCGCGACGTCGGCGTGGTCGGTTTTGACCTCGCGGGAGGTGAAGATGGCTACCCCGCAAAAAAACATGTCGCAGCGTTTCAGGCGATCGAGCGTGCAAACTTCTACATCACCATCCACGCGGGTGAGGCTCATGGGACCGAATCCATCTGGCAAGCGATCCAGTACTGCGGCACCCACCGGATCGGCCACGCGACCCGCCTTCTGGATGACATCGAGATTTTACCCGATGGCAGTCTGCGCCTCGGAAACCTCGCGCAGTATGTCCTTGATCGCCGGATTCCACTCGAGATGTGTTTGCTTAGCAACCTCCACACGGGGGCCTGCACCACGCTGGCAGATCATCCGTTCGGGATATTTTTCCGCCACGGCTTCCGCGTCTGTCTGAACACCGATGACCGCTTGATGAGTGACACGTCCATGACGCAGGAAACCACGCTGGCGACCGAGTTGTTCGACCTCGATCTCGATGATCTCGAAAAGCTTTCGATCAACGCCATGAAAAGCGCCTTCATGCCATTTGGCGAACGCTCAGCATTGATTGCCACCGTCATCAAGCCGGGGTTCGCTGCAGCACGCGCGAGCCTCTCCCAAAATCTAGTAAAGTTCTGACAACCTCCCGCCTACCCCATCGTGCAACTCGTCCGCCACTGCCGATTCACCGCCATCGACTTCGAGTCCGCGGGTGCCTCACGAGGGAAAACCGACCATCCGATCCAGGTCGGCCTCGCGAGTTGGTCTGCCGAAATCGGCCACCACGATGACTTCGTTTCCTACATCCACACCGACCAACCAATCCATTGGGCAGCGGGAAAGGTTCACGGCATCGGCGCCGCCGATTTGATGGGAGCCCCTCCCTTGTTGACGCTCTGGCCTGAGTTCAAGCGCCGTTTGGGTGGTGCATGGGTGGTCGCTCATGGCAAAGGCACCGAAAAACGCTTCCTCCGCGCGTTTCCTGGCCACGGATTCGGCCCGTGGATCGACACCTTGCTGCTCGCGCGTGCGGCCTGGCCCGACTTGCCCGACCACTCGCTCGGGGCCCTGTGCAAGTCACTCTCCTTGGTCGATGCCGTTCAATCGTTAGTCCCGGAAAAATCGTGGCACGATGCACTCTTTGATACCGTCGCCTCGCTGGTGCTTCTCGCGCACCTTGTCGAGGTCCACAACCTATCCGATTTGCCAGCGGCCGATCTCGCATGCCCTGACACTGCTGCGTGGCATCGCAAGCGGAGGATCTAGCGAAATTTTCTAAGCGATTTTAAAAACCGCTTAGGCCTCCGATTCCCGCGCCGGCATCCCGGTTTCGAATCGCATGAGGTCGGCGATGAAGGTGAGTGGAATGCTGCCAGTCTCACCGTTCCGGTTCTTGGCGAGCACCAACTCAGCCTTCCCTGCCTCGGCCTCGCGCTCTTCATCGTTCTCGGCATAGTAGGCCGTACGATAGAGCAAGCCCACCATGTCGGCATCCTGCTCGATCGCTCCAGATTCCCGAAGGTCTGACATCCTCGGCACGCCCAAACTTTTTCCCGTCCGACTCTCAGGCCCCCGGTTCAGCTGCGCTAAAATCACGATCGGGATACCCAACTCCTTCGCCAAGCCCTTGATGCCTGCAGAAATTTCGGCAATCTCCCGCTCCCGTGAGTTTTCCGCCTGCTTCGTCCGCGACTTCATCAACTGAAGGTAATCGATCGCGATGAACTGGATGTCTTCATCGCGTTTCTTACGGCGTGCCTTTGCGCGAAGTTCGTTGATCGAAATCCCGGGCGTGTCATCGATGAATAACTTGGCCGCCGAGGTTTCGACTGCGACGCGTTTGATCCGTTGGAGATCTCCTTTGCTTGGGGTGTAGCCGCGTGACAGTTGGCTCATCGCAAACTTCGCCCTTGAAAACACCAGACGTTGCACCAGCTGAAATGCGCTCATTTCGCAGGAGAAAACCATCGAGGATTTGCCCTGATCCATGCAGACGTGTTCGACCATGTTCATCATGAACGAGGTCTTACCCATCGATGGACGCGCTGCCACGACGAACATTTCACCCGGCTTCAAGCCATTGCTCTTGCGATCCAGTTCTTCAAATCCCGTGGAAATCCCCTGCGCACCTTTCTCCCCAGCGAGCAATGCTTGAAACTGCTCGATCACCTCGTTCACCGACTGCTTGATAGTCGGCGCCTTGTTGGTTTCCGAACCTTCGCGAATCGCGAGCACCTTCGCCTCCACCGAATCTAACAATGCAGCCACCTCGTCCGGGGCGTCGTAGGCTTGGGCGATCGCCTCGTTGGAATTCTGAATGATCGACCGGAGGACAAACTTGTCCTTCACGTGCTGAAGGTGGTGGCGGAAATGACCCGGACTCGGCGCGTAGGTGTAAAGATCGGTCAGAGCCGCTGGTCCCCCCACCCGATCCAAAAGACCGCGGTCGAGCAAACGTTGCACCAGCGACACCAACTCGACCTCGTTGCCCGCTTCAAAAAGCTCAAGCAAGAACCCAAACAAGGTCGAGTGCGAAGGCAGGTAAAAATGGTCTTGGGTGAGCTTTTCCTCGATCGCCACGCCGATGTATTCCTGCGGATCTTGCAGCATCGAGGAGAGCAGACTTTTCTCAGGCCCCAACGCATGCGGGAGGGCGCGGGTGACATCATCAACCGCCGTCGCCCCCTGTTGGAGTGATGCGGTTTTTGGAAAAGATGCGATCGCTTTAGTTTCAGCAGCCATGAACGACCGAGAGGTTGCAAACTTCTGTCGGCAAGGTCAATCACTCGGCATTGTGAACAACTCGCGAATAACCGTGAACAACCTCGCAAGCTGTTGAACCGTCGAGGTTGCCGTCCCGAAAAAAAACTGCAAGAATCGTGCATGCGAGCGGTTGTCCAACGAGTGCTTGAAGCGTCAGTGCTGATCGAAAACCAAGTCGTGTCCGCGATAGGGCCGGGATTGTTGATTCTACTCGGCGTGCAGGAAGGCGATCAATTTGAGGATGTGACATGGCTCAGCAGCAAGATCGCTCGGATGCGGATTTTTCCCGATGCCGATGGCAAAATGAATCAATCCGTAGTCGAGGCCGGGGGCGAGATTTTGGTGGTCAGCCAATTCACGCTGCATGCCTCGACCAAGAAGGGCAATCGGCCATCGTTTCTCCGAGCTGCTGCCCCTGCGATTTCCGAGCCACTTTACGAGCAATTCTGTGCCGAGATCGAGCGCGAGTCGGGCAAGCCAAGCGGTCGTGGCGTCTTCGGTGCCGACATGAAAGTGTCCCTCATCAACGACGGGCCCGTGACGATTCTGATCGATAGTCGCGCACGAGAATAAGCATTCGCTTGCATCATTCCCATCGACTGCCTAGCTTGCGTCCGCCGTGCCGATTACTGCCATTTTAGCCCTTGAAGACGGACGTTGTTTCGAAGGAACCGCCTTCGGTGCGTCCGGAACCACCACCGGAGAAATTTGTTTCAACACCTCGATGACAGGTTATCAAGAGGTGATCACGGATCCTTCTTACCGCGGGCAAATCGTCGCGATGACCTATCCGCAGATTGGAAACTACGGGGTCAACCAAGAAGACAACGAGTCTGCCGGTCCTCATATTCGGGCGTTTGTGATCGGCGAACTCTGCGAGGTCCCATCCAACTGGCGCTCCGAATCCTCACTTTCCTCCTACCTTGCCGAACACCACGTGCTTGGGATCGAGGGAATCGACACCCGAGCGCTTACGAAACACCTGCGTTCGCTTGGAGCCATGCGAGCCTGCGTCACCACCGAGCTGGACGCCGAGGCGGCCATTGCAGCGGCCAAGGCAGCGCCGCCGATGGAAGGCATGGACTACGTGAAGGAAGTTTCCACCGCCGAATCTTACATCTGGGCGGCAGAGTCACGCGAGTGGACCCTCCCCAATGTCCTCATGGGCAAGACCGATTGCTACGAGGATCTCCCGCCGCCGCGCCACCGCATCGTCGCTTACGACTTCGGCCTAAAGTACAACATCCTCCGCCGTTTGCGCCAAGCGGGCTTCGAGGTCGAGGTGGTCAACTCGCGCACCACCGCCGCCGAGGTCCTCGCCAAAAATCCAGACGGCCTTTTCCTTTCCAATGGTCCGGGAGATCCTGCCGCACTGGGTGACATCCACCAAGAGATCCGGACCCTGATGGACAAGCTGCCGATTTTCGGCATTTGCCTTGGAAATCAGATTCTTGCTCATGCATTTGGCGGCACCACGTTCAAGCTGAAGTTTGGCCACCGTGGCGGCAATCAACCGGTCAAGGACCTCCGAACTGGCAAAATCTCGATCACGTCGCAAAACCATGGATTCGCCGTGGACCCTGACTCACTTCCACCCGAAATCGAAGTCACCCACATCAACCTCAATGACCAAACGGTCGAGGGCATGCGCCATCGCCACCTTCCGGTGTTCAGTGTGCAATACCACCCCGAGGCGGCCCCAGGCCCGAATGACGCGAGCTACTTTTTCGCCGAATTCGCGGCATTGATCGATGCTTCGAAAAGCGCAAAATCCAGCACGTGAGATCGATCGGAATTGCTCGTGCCGCTGACGGCGATCGCAGTCCCCGTTTTGCGAGAATTCAAGCACTCTACTTCTAACTATTTCAGAATGAACAACATCATCATTGGCCTCCAGTGGGGCGACGAAGGCAAAGGAAAAATTGTAGATTACCTCACCGAGAGTTCGGACGTGGTGATCCGCGGCCAAGGCGGCAACAACGCTGGCCACACGGTCATTGCCAATGGCACCAAATACGTGCTTCACCTCCTTCCCTCCGGAATCCTCTGGGATGACAAGCTGAATGTGATCGGCAACGGTGTCGTCATCGACCCGATCGGCCTGGTCCAGGAAATCGAGCGGATCGAAGCACAAGGCATCGCAATCACTCCGAACAAGCTCTTGATTTCAGACCGAGCTCACGTGGTGCTGCCACTTCACAAGGAACTGGATGCCGCACGGGAAGCCGCACTCGGAGATCAGAAAATCGGCACGACCAAGCGCGGCATCGGCCCAGCTTATGCCGACAAAGTGAACCGCTGTGGCCTCCGCATCGTCGATTTCCTCGATCGCGAATTCACGTCCCAGCAAATCAAACGCCGCGTTGTGGATGCCAATGAAATTCTCGTCCGCCACGGTCTTCAGACGTTCGATGCCGACGAAGTGATCGCCGAGGTCTATGCCGCCTTCGAGCGCCTGCGGCCACACGTGTCGAACACGATTCCCGCCCTTCACACTGCATGGAAGTCTGGTAAAAATCTCTTGTTCGAAGGCGCACAAGGCACACTCCTTGACATCGATTTCGGAACCTATCCGTTTGTCACTTCCTCCAATACCACTTCAGGCGGCTCATGCACCGGCACCGGCCTGCCACCCACTGCCATCCAAGGAGTCATCGGGGTTTGCAAAGCCTACACCACGCGCGTTGGCTCCGGCCCATTTCCAACGGGAGATGAAGGTCTATCCGAGTACCTTCACGGCTTGGGTCGTGAATTCGGGGCCACGACCGGCCGCCCACGCGGTTGCGGATGGCTCGACACCGTATTGCTTCGCTTCGCCTGCATGGTCAACGGCGTCACGGGCCTCGCGGTGACCAACGTCGATGGACTCGACGAATACGAAACGCTGCAAATCTGCACGAGCTACGACATCGATGGAGAGATCCACACGCTGCCACCTGCCGACCGCAAGGCATGGGATTGCGCGGTGCCAATTTACGAGACCCTGCCTGGTTGGAAATCCGACACCACGGGTTGCAAGAATTTCGAAGAGCTCCCATCGCAAGCCAAGGCTTACCTCGCACGCTTGGCCGAGCTTTGCGACGCACCGATCGCATTCGTCGGCGTCGGGCCAGACCGCCTGCAAACATTGGTGGTCGGGTAAATCGACCTGCGAGTATTTCCACGCGACTCCATGCCCAGTCATCCTGAGATCCCCCGCCACATTGCCATCATCATGGATGGCAATGGCCGCTGGGCGAAGGAGCGAGGGATGCCGAGGTTGGAAGGTCACCGCGCCGGTGCCGAGTCGGTTCGAGAAGTCATGGAGTCATGCATCAAGCTTGGGGTCGAGTATCTCACGCTTTACGCTTTCTCATCCGAAAACTGGAGCAGACCCGCGACCGAGGTCACTGCATTGATGGGCCTCCTCAATCGATTCCTAGCAGAAAAGGCCAAGGAGCTCGATCGCCAAGGCGTCCGACTTCTCGCGATCGGTCAGTTGGATCGCTTGCCCGAAACGACCCGAAAGCTCGTTCAGAAAATCCAGGAGCAAACAGCGCACCACACCACCATGACGCTGGTGCTTGCGCTTTCCTACGGTGGCCGAGAAGAGATCGTCGCCGCAGCGCGTTCTCTCGCGGAAGATGCGGTTGCCGGGATCATTCACCCCGAGGCCATCGACGGCGAACTCTTCGCATCGAGGCTGCAGACCGCTGGAATCCCTGACCCTGATCTCTTGATCCGCACCTCAGGCGAGATGCGAGTTTCGAACTTCCTGCTCTGGCAAATCAGCTACGCAGAAATGGTGATCGTAAAAACGTTTTGGCCAGATTTTAGACAAGGCCACCTCATGGATGCAGTGGCCGAGTACCAGCGCCGTCACCGCAGGTTTGGCGCGCTTTGATTCTCGCGGTGGCGCACCCGCCAGGCGTGAACGAAGAATCCCATGGCAACGAGAAACATGAAGAGGGAGAAAAATTGACCCTTGGTTAGAATGCCAACCATGGCCGCATCCGGCTCGCGGAACTGCTCCCCTAAAATCCGAAACGCTGCATAGAGCGCAAAAAACAAACCGGTGAGCAGCCCATCCGGAGCCTTCGGAAAACGAATACGAACCGACCAAAGAATCACAAAGAGCAGCGCACCCTCTAACAATGCCTCATAAAGCTGCGACGGATGCCTTGCCGCAAGGTAGTCTCCCAAGGTTCGGGAAACGGCTGGGTTTTCACGCGCCGCAGCGATCAATGGATCGAGCGACTTCGCCTCAAGCAACGATGGATCGATCCGACTGCAAGCCTGCCACGCCAGTTCCTGAGTCGGTTGCGATTCATTCGGGAGCGACAGCGGAAACTTGACTGCCCACGGCACTCCGCTCGCCACCCGACCATAGAGTTCGCCATTGATGAAATTCGCAAGCCTTCCGAAAAACAAGCCGACCGGGCCCACCACGCACAATCCATCCGCAAGGGCCGCCCATGAGATGCGATGCCGCTTGGCATAGATCCAAGTGAACACGGTCAATCCGATGATGCCACCATGGCTCGCCATCCCGCCCTGCCAAACTCGAAGGACCACGAGCGGATCTGCAAGGAGGTTCGCCCAGCCGACCGTGGGCAATTGATAGAAAAACACGTAGCCAAGGCGCCCGCCAAGAAAGACCCCAAACAGCGCGCAGCCGGCGATAAAATCGCCTATTTTTTCCGACTTCAACACCCACAACCCGCGAGCCACTAGATTCTTGAGAATGTAGAAACCCGCGACGAACCCGACCAGATAGGCCAGCCCATACCAGCGCAACGCGAGACCTCCAAAGATGGGCAGCGCAATCGGGTTCAGGTCATGCACATATGTTCCAAACACCTCATCAGCACATCACAATCCCCACCCCTCTGGCAAGCCACGATCCATTTTCTGATTCTTCAGGATAGGATTTTCCAAAATCATGCTTAAGCTCACCCCATGCCGAGCAAGAAAGAACTCCTCGACCTCCAATTCATTGATGCGCGCCACCTGCTGATCAATCTCGCGGCATTCTTGGACCGGATAGACCGCCACCCCGGCGAGGACGATCACCGGCTCACCGCGCTCAAAGCGGCCATTCCCGTGATCCTCGAAAACCGCCCCGACCGCGCGAAGGCGGTGCTGGAGGCGATGTCCGACCCTTCGACCGATCTCCCTCAATCCGCTCCCTTCCAAGGTGCAACCGGAGCCCCGCCCGTCGATCACGCCCTCATTCCAGCCGATCGCTGAAATACTTTTCTCCCTTTGATCGTTCTCCTCAGGTCACCTGCAACGCATGAAATACATTGAACCCCATGCCCACATGGTCAGTCGGACCACCGACGACTATGAGAAACTCGCTCTCGCAGGTTGTGAAGCCCTCTGCGAACCCGCATTCTGGGCTGGGTTCGATCGCTCGTCGGCCGATGGCTTCTACGACTATTTCCGCCAACTGACCGAGTATGAGCCGAAGCGCGCGGCGAAATACGGGATTCGTCACTACTCGTGGCTCTGCATCAATCCCAAGGAGGCCGACGACCCAGGCTTCGCGCGTGAGGTGATGAGCATCATCCCTCAATTTCTCGACAGCCCCACCGTGTTAGGCATCGGAGAAATTGGCCTCAACAAGAACACCCGCAACGAACTCACCATCTTTGAGGAGCACGTCCAACTGGCACTCGACCGCGATTTGCCGATCTTGATCCACACGCCGCACCTTGAGGATAAACTCAAAGGCACCCGCCTGATCCTCGACTCGCTGGCATCTTTTTCCAAATTGGATCGCGGAAAGGTAATCATCGACCACGTCGAGGAACACACGATCGCGCACGTCCTCGATGCAGGATACTGGGCGGGCATGACGCTTTATCCCGAGAGTAAATGCACTCCAAACCGGGCCATCGACATGTTAGAAATCTATGGCCACGAACGGCTCTGGGTAAATTCCGCCTGTGACTGGGGCCACTCGGATCCGCTGGCCGTGCCCAAATGTGCGCTGGAAATGAAACGCCGGAAATACAACCCCGCCATGATCGATCAAATCATCTACCAGAACCCGCGCGAGTTCCTCTCTCAATCGGCCAAGTTTGCGGCCCATCACCCACTTCCTTGAAAGTCGCATCCTCCCACCTCTCGTATTGCACCAACATCCACCCTGCGGAGACTTGGGCACAAACCGCCGCAGTCCTCCAATCCCACGTTCTTGCCGTGCGGGATCGCCTGAGAGCTTCCGGCACCCTTGGACCCAACGAGCCGTTTGCGATCGGCCTCCGACTTTCTGCCGTCGCAGCAAGAGAGCTATTAGAAGGAAATCAACTGGCGGAGTTCCGCGATTGGTTAGAAGCTAACCAGACCTACGTTTTCACCATCAATGGTTTTCCCTATGGCAGCTTCCACGGGACGCGGGTCAAAGAACAGGTCTTCATGCCCGACTGGTCGGACCGCGCGCGACTGGAGTACACCAAGGATCTATTCAAAATCCTCGCCGCAATCGCCCGCCCAGACGCCGGAGCCTCAGTTTCGACCCTGCCGGGATCTCACAAGAGCTTCGAGCGAGATGAATCTCGCATCCTTGAGCACCTCATCGAGCTTGCTTCATGGCTGGACGAGCTTGCCGCATCCACCGGCTTGGATTTCCATCTCGGGCTTGAGCCTGAGCCCCTCGGGCATTTTGAAAATACCACCGAGACACTCGCCTTCTTCGCACGACTTCAAGCCGCCGCACCCGACCCCGAACTGACCCGTCGCCGGATCGGAGTGAACTACGATGCCTGCCACTTCGCCCTCGAATACGATGCCGCTCACGATTCGCTCGAAGCACTGACCCGCGCACAAATCCGGATTTCCAAAATCCATCTTTCGAGCGCCCTCGCCCTCGATCCACGCGATCCATCTGCGCTTGCCGCCATCCGACACTTTGACGAGCCGGTTTACTTCCATCAAGTCCTCCTACGAGCAACCGGAGGGGAAATCCTGAGGTTCATCGATCTACCCGCCTTCTTCGCCGCCGCCGATCTCGGGGAGATCGATCCTGCTAGTTTCGAGGAAATGCGTGTGCACTTTCACATTCCGCTCGATGCAGAACCGGCCCCTCCGCTGCGCTCGACCTCAGATCAAACGCGAGCAGTGCTTGAATGGCGTCGCGATCATCTTGATGCCTGCCAGCACTACGAGATCGAGACCTACACCTGGGGCGTCTTGCCGCCCGCCATGCAGCGGCCCATCGAGGAACAAATCGCCGGCGAGTACCAGTGGGTACTGGCGAATTCCTAAGCGAGACGTTCGTCGGTGAGCACCATACGCCCTAGAATCCGCAGTTGGTCTGCGGATGGGGTGAACGGATGGCTCAGGGGAGCACACGCGCCCTCGCGTGTCGGATGGGGCGCCCTCGCCGCATCCATGGTGGAGTAGTCCTTGCGGGTCGAATTCACTGTCCGCGCGTCCCAGTGAGGGTCTCGGGTAGTTGAAAACGCTAGCCGAAAGCTCATCCTGCCGCCGCCCCCCCCTTGGGAAATCCCAACGGATGTCAGAATCTTCCCAGCCGCTGTCAGTCAATTCCCAGACGCTGTCAGCCAATTCCCAGCCGCTGTCAGCCAATTCCCAGCCGCTGTCAGCCAATTCCCAGGCGCTGTCAGTCAATTCCCAGCCGCTGTCAGTAAATTCCCAGCCGCTGTCAGCCAATTCCCAGACGCTGTCAGTCAATTCCCAGCCGCTGTCAGTCAATTCCCAGCCGCTGTCAGCCAATTCCCAGGCGCTGTCAGCCAATTCCCAGACGCTGTCAGCCAATTCCCAGCCGCTGTCAGCCAATTCCCAGGCGCTGTCAGCCAAATCCCAACCGCTGTCAGTCAATTCCCAGGCGCTGTCAGCCAATTCCCAGCCGCTGTCAGCCAATTCCCAGACGCTGTCAGCCCCAGACCCGTCGCTGTCAGCCACTTCCCAAGTCCTGTCAGCCAATTCCCAGGCGCTGTCAGCCAATTCCCAGGCGCTGTCAGCCAATTCCCAGGCGCTGTCAGCCAATTCCCAGGCGCTGTCAGTCAATTCCCAGGCGCTGTCAGCCAATTCCCAGACGCTGTCAGTCAATTCCCAGGAGCTGTCAGCCAATTCCCAGACGCTGTCAGCTCATTCGCAAGTCCTGTCAGCCACTTTCCCGTTCCTGTCCATCGATTCCTCATTCCTGTCAGTTGCATCGGCATTTCATAGCAGGCTCAATTTCATTCACTTACACCGTATTTCAGACAATGTGACGCCGTTGTGACCAAGTTTTCCTTCGCTACCCAAGGGCGATAGGCATAGATCAAAAGCGTCGATTTGTAATCGTTTTACAGATCTCACTCCCCAACCATACCCCAACCATACCACCCTTATGCCTACCTACCGCACGTTCAGCTTCCCCATCAGCGTTCTCCTCCGCGATGCCAAACTCCTCCACGGTGCCCTCGTCGATGCCGTCACCGGTCCCGCCGTCGCCCGCCGCCTTTCCAAGAAAAACCCCGTCGCGGGCCAGCCGGACATCGTCTTCGCCCCGCGCTTCGAGACCCAGATCCAGCTCGTCGAAAACGGCGGCATCGTCCAGAGCGGAGCCGTTGGTGAAATCGGCCAGATGACCCAAGAGCAAATCGAAGCCTTCGCCGAGATGGAGCGCCTCCTCTCCGGTGCCCGCCGCAGTGCCAACCTCGCCTTTCCCGACAACGACGTCCGCCTCCGCAGCGAATTCCAAGTTGGCATCCACGAACCCGCCGATTTCGCCAGCGAGATCGAACGTGCTGGAAAAGTCCACGCCGCCTGCCTCCTCCATACCGATGCCCTCGACGACCACGGCTGGCTCGATGAAGACACCACCGCCCTCGGAAACGCCATCGACCTTTTAGATGGCGGCGATTCCGAACACGAAGCCGCCAAGGACCAGAAAAAAGGCTTCACCAAAGCCCGCAACCTCGCCGCCGACGCCCTCTACAAAATGTGCCTCAGCGTCCAGAACGCCGCCCGCCTTGCCCACCCCACCGCACGGGCCGCCAAAGACGAAGCCACCCTCGTCGCCCGCAACCGCTTCCTTCTCGACGAGTTCCCCCCTCGCGACCGCGAGAAACCCGAAGCCACCACCCCACTTCCCACCCCGCCCACCCCCTAAGGAGCGGCGACACCGCCAAGGCCCTTGCTGCAGGACTAACCATAGTTTCATTCCGCGCCCCCCGTGAAGGGGGCGACTTCTTGCTCTGGGGTCGTTTTTCTGGTTTCTCGGTGTTTCAATCCGCGCCCCCCGTGAAGGGGGCGACGCATAAATTACAAAGGAAAGCCGTTATGATACCAGTTTCAATCCGCGCCCCCCGTGAAGGGGGCGACAAAGCCCACTTTGCTCATGTGCAAAGTGCAATAAGTTTCAATCCGCGCCCCCCGTGAAGGGGGCGACCGAGAACCGTAAAGAGGCACGGGAAATGCTGGCAGTTTCAATCCGCGCCCCCCGTGAAGGGGGCGACCCATAACCGATTTCTCTATATTCTAAGGGGAGTGTTTCAATCCGCGCCCCCCGTGAAGGGGGCGACCCGACGGCATGACCATCCGCCTCTATTCCGGCGAGTTTCAATCCGCGCCCCCCGTGAAGGGGGCGACGCTTGGCGTTCTCGGCGATGCTCTTGGTCTGTTCGTTTCAATCCGCGCCCCCCGTGAAGGGGGCGACAAGACATTCGGCAGTGTATTGCGTTTCCATGATTGTTTCAATCCGCGCCCCCCGTGAAGGGGGCGACTGATGCTCTTGGCAATAAACTTGTGCCAATCCTCGTTTCAATCCGCGCCCCCCGTGAAGGGGGCGACTCGGATAGCCGTTGGCGTCGGACGCCGTCGAGATGTTTCAATCCGCGCCCCCCGTGAAGGGGGCGACCCAGCGACCGCCGTGGTGCCCGTGATCCGCAACTGTTTCAATCCGCGCCCCCCGTGAAGGGGGCGACGCAGATTCGCGGAACTTAAAGCCATTAACATCAAGTTTCAATCCGCGCCCCCCGTGAAGGGGGCGACTAATCGTCTCAAGTTTTCCTCCCGAGTTAGATTTGTTTCAATCCGCGCCCCCCGTGAAGGGGGCGACGCAAGGCTCCGTTTCGTCCGGGCTCGAACTTGGCGTTTCAATCCGCGCCCCCCGTGAAGGGGGCGACTGATCGCCAGTAAGCTCGCCGAACGAATCGGCCTGTTTCAATCCGCGCCCCCCGTGAAGGGGGCGACGTTTCTGCAATCGCTAATTTCGCGGCCACGTCAGTTTCAATCCGCGCCCCCCGTGAAGGGGGCGACCGGTTGGCCTGCGCGGGTGGCGAATCCCTCAGAGGTTTCAATCCGCGCCCCCCGTGAAGGGGGCGACCCTTTGGCTTCCCGTCTTTGAGCACGGTATCAATGTTTCAATCCGCGCCCCCCGTGAAGGGGGCGACGGTCACCCGATTATCGGGTGGCTGCGCAATGAGTTTCAATCCGCGCCCCCCGTGAAGGGGGCGACTTGGTGCGCCTGCAATGGGTTTTGAGATCCACCAGTTTCAATCCGCGCCCCCCGTGAAGGGGGCGACGTTGGATCGTCGCGCAAGCTGGGCACTCAAATGAGTTTCAATCCGCGCCCCCCGTGAAGGGGGCGACCTCCCATGGCCGATCACGTGAATAGCGATTTGCAGTTTCAATCCGCGCCCCCCGTGAAGGGGGCGACGGTGGGGTTGCCTCACTTTGGACGTTAGCCATTGTTTCAATCCGCGCCCCCCGTGAAGGGGGCGACGTAAACTCAATATCTCCCTCAAAGACCGAAGTTGTTTCAATCCGCGCCCCCCGTGAAGGGGGCGACGCCATGGAGGACTACTTCAAACTGGAACGCTGTGTTTCAATCCGCGCCCCCCGTGAAGGGGGCGACTCATTGCTCTGGGTATCAAATGATACCACGATGGTTTCAATCCGCGCCCCCCGTGAAGGGGGCGACGATAAAACGCTGGCAAGATGCACATCCAAATAATGTTTCAATCCGCGCCCCCCGTGAAGGGGGCGACTTCCTGAGTTTGCCAACGAGGATTCTCCTCTGGTGTTTCAATCCGCGCCCCCCGTGAAGGGGGCGACTCGGTGAGGGTGAGGGCGGATTCGCCCTGGAATAGTTTCAATCCGCGCCCCCCGTGAAGGGGGCGACAGAAGCAGGCGGCGGTCTGTCAACTAGAGCAGGAGTTTCAATCCGCGCCCCCCGTGAAGGGGGCGACCTATGTTGGCTGCAAACTGAGTTTGCAACGAGTAGTTTCAATCCGCGCCCCCGTGAAGGGGGCGACTGGTTTTTCTGCCGATTATATAAACGATGATGTGTTTCAATCCGCGCCCCCCGTGAAGGGGGCGACCTTGAAAACGGCTGGAAGGCTGAAAATGGCGAGTTTCAATCCGCGCCCCCCGTGAAGGGGGCGACTCGCGGCGGAGCACGCCGACGGCGAATCCGATGAGGTTTCAATCCGCGCCCCCCGTGAAGGGGGCGACTCCGGCGGTGTCTGCGCTATGGCGTTCGGCGGAAGTTTCAATCCGCGCCCCCCGTGAAGGGGGCGACCAGCGATACGAAATCACCGACCACCCCACCGCATGTTTCAATCCGCGCCCCCCGTGAAGGGGGCGACCATTTTCTCGGTGTTTTAGGGGTGTATGGCGTGGTTTCAATCCGCGCCCCCCGTGAAGGGGGCGACCTCACGTTTCAAATCGCGGAGAGATCTATTACGAGTTTCAATCCGCGCCCCCCGTGAAGGGGGCGACTTCCGAGGCTGCATTCAAGGCCTGTCGTTTCGGTGTTTCAATCCGCGCCCCCCGTGAAGGGGGCGACGGCCCGCCTCCGTGACGATGCCCAAAGCTCTCCAGGTTTCAATCCGCGCCCCCCGTGAAGGGGGCGACCGCAAATCCGGCGACGAATTCATCCGCCTATTTGTTTCAATCCGCGCCCCCCGTGAAGGGGGCGACTTTTTTCAACCAGCTCATCCGCGAGATCCGCGAGTTTCAATCCGCGCCCCCCGTGAAGGGGGCGACTTTCTCCCGCAATGATCGTTGTGCCGCTACCGCTGTTTCAATCCGCGCCCCCCGTGAAGGGGGCGACGAGTAAAACGGCGTAAGCGAGGATAATGAGACCGTTTCAATCCGCGCCCCCCGTGAAGGGGGCGACGCTTGAGTTCGATCAGTCTCATGGCCGCAGATTGTTTCAATCCGCGCCCCCCGTGAAGGGGGCGACCTGACCCCATGCGGCTCTATGCCTTTGGCCTGAGGTTTCAATCCGCGCCCCCCGTGAAGGGGGCGACTCCGAGGCTGCATTTAAGGCCTGTCGTTTCGGTGTTTCAATCCGCGCCCCCCGTGAAGGGGGCGACTTCTTTAGATTTGCACCAAGCAGTTAGACCGCCTGTTTCAATCCGCGCCCCCCGTGAAGGGGGCGACTCTGCGGGGCGGGTGCATGGTGGTTGCAGCGATACGTTTCAATCCGCGCCCCCCGTGAAGGGGGCGACTCCGGCAGTCTAGAATCCTTGCCGCAGTAGGGAAAGAATAGACTGTTCCGCGAACCTTGAAATTTCATCAAGTGAAATCAGGTTAGATGCTATGTTAGAAATGTCAAAGATCGTAAAACATAGGTCTAGCTGCTTTCGCGAACCTTCTAGCGAATTTGAGATCGCTTGGGGTTCGCGGAATCACTGACCGGCAGCTTATTTCCAAACCCGAGGATGTCCGCTAAGTGCTCAAACAACAAGCGTACCCTCGATATTGTATCCGTCATTCGCGCCGTGGTGCTCGACCTTGTGCTGCCAATTGCTACCGAGATGGTAAAAACGCAGGCTGTCAGTTTCCAGATCAATGATGTCCAGCAACCGCGCCTTGAATGCGACGAGCTGGGCAGGGTCTACCTTGCACTCAAAAACCGAGTTCTGAACGCGCTGTCCGTAATCAAGGCAAGCCTTGGCGGTTCGCCGCAAGCGAGATTTCCCAGCTGGCGTGAGAGTTGAGACATCATAAGTGACGAGGACGTACATAAGTCGGTGATTTGGGATCGGCTTCAGCGAGCGAGGAACGCAGGGTAGGCATCCAGATCGCCACGCAGGTGGCGGGCCAAAAGTCGGGCTTGGAGATGGGGCAAAAAGCCCACCGTTGTTTTTTCATCAAGGAAGGGGTGATTGATTTCCGCCTGTTTGCGCTCTTGCCATGCGGTGAGGACTTTTTTGCGCGAATCATCTTTAAGTAAAACGGCCCCGTTTTCCTTGATATCAAAATCCTTGATCGTGATTTGCTGCCGATTGAAAAGCGACAGCGCAGTGCGATCAGCAAGAAATGCGCGGAATTCCTCCATGAGATCGAGCGCTAAGGAGGGTCGTCCCGGCCGGTCGCGGTGGAGAAATCCGCATTGCGGATCGAGACCACACGACTCTAAGGCACTACGGCAGTCGTGCATTAGCAATGCGTAGAGGAAGGAAAGCAGTGCATTGACGGGATCAAGCGGCGGCCGCCGAGATCTTCCTGAAATGGTAATCAAAGGGTCGTGATTGGTCAGCAAGTGGGGAAAAACGGCGAAGTACCCCGAGGCTGCATCGCCCTCGATGCCACGTAAGGTGTCGAGACTCGTCGCACGGGAGATTAAGCCAATGCGGACGGCAAAAAAGTCTGCGGCTTGGGTCAGGATGAACGCCCGCTCTGCAGATTTTTCTCCGTGATCACGGGCAGCGCGCATCAGGACATGGCGAGTGTTTGCTAGTTTTGCCGCGATCATGTTAGCGGCGATGGCTAACGAAGCAGGTTCATAGTCGGCACGGCGATATTGCTCACGGCGGAGCAGGATGTTTCCCGAAGTGAATCCATTGGATGCCGCGAGAAACTTCCCATGCGGATTATGAAAGGAAAGGCTGACGTTCGCTTCAGCACAGGCAGCCATCAGCGCTGCGGAGCAGGAGATATCCCAGCCGAAGCAAGCGATGCCGTCGAGGTTGTGAAGCGGGACGCGGAGCTTGGTCTCGCCTTCATGGCGGATCTCGATGGCGGCGCCATCCTTGCGGAGGTAGCTGCCTTCCAGCGTGACGAACAGGGTATTTAGATGGCGGCGCATCGTGAAGCGGATTTGAGATTTGAGATTTGAGATTTGGAAGGGGTGGAAAAAAGGGAGAATCTGATTTCTCAAATTTGAAATCTCAGATCTCAAATCCCTAAAGAGGGCCATTGCGCTGTTCCCACAGGCGGCGCGCGGGATCGGTGGGTGCAAGCTTGGAAATGATATCCCGCTCCAGGGCGGCGAAGTTTTTCGCGCTCTCGGCGCGGACGTTTTTCTTTTCCCACTCTTTGCGTGATTGATCGTTGAGATGGCGCGGGCCCTTGATGTCTGAGTTCTGGAGCGCATCCGCCCAGGCCCGGATCTGGCGCGAGCAGCTTTCTGCGAGGGGTTTTAGATTTGAGATTTCAGATTTAAAATTTGAGAGAGCGGGCCGCCGCTCGAAATAGCACAGCATCGACCGTACTTCCCCTGCGGAGCCTCTGGCGATGTAGAGGAAGGCGATGAGTTCATTGGTGCTCCCTCGCTCGAAGCCCTCTGCGATGTTATTGGAAACCGATAGTGAACAACGGTCCAACTGATCCCGTTTGGAAAAGGTGATCTTGTCCTTGGCCGCGATCAGGAAATCCTCGCATCGCTCGGCAAGCTGGATGGCGTCCTGCCAAACCGGCAGATCTTCGAATCGTTGGTAAGTCATGGTATTGGTATTGGGATTTGAGATGTCAGATTTGAGATTTGAGATGGGAATCAAACCACGCCTGCGCGCCGCGCTTGAAGCGCATGGCTTTCGGTTGGCAGAGCTCGATGAGCGAGCAGGCGTCGCAGCGGCGCGACTCATACTCGGCAAGCGGCGTCTCGCGGGATGCGATCATTGCGTGCAGTGCTGCAGCTGTTGCCGAGACGAGTTGACGAAGTGATGAATCAAACTCAATGGGAGTCCGCCGACGTTTTTCGCCATAAAACAAAAAGCCATTTCGAATCGTCACCCCAAGCATTTCCTCCAAGCACATGGCCTGAGCGCATAGCTGAACTTCATCGGCCCGATGCGACTTCGGTTTGCCACGTTTATATTCCACGGGGAGCACGCGGAGCATGGCGGATTTGAGATTTAAGGTCTGAGATTTGAAATCGCCTTCATGCAGTTCATCCGCAGTCCCGGAAGCTCTTCGTCTCAAATCTGAAATCTCACATTTCAAATCGCCAGAGGCGGAGGCAAGGTGGAACTCAACGACATCGCACTGACCCGAGATGCCGAGCGCAAATGAGCGTACGCTGAGACTGCGAGTGATTCTCACCCCTGCCTTACTCTCGTCCGCTCCTTCGTGCGCCTTTTGGTGGAGCACCTGACCCTCTGCCGTGAACTTATTCTCCTCCCACACTTGCTCAAGATGGATCAAGCCACACTGGCGCGGGCAAAACAGCCAATGCTGGAGCGCGGAAAGCGGGAGGAGTTGGTCCTCCGTGTAATTGGGCTCTCCGCGCTCCATGGCTTTGATGGGTCAGATCTGGTGGATCATGCCTAATTAGAATCCATCGATCACCTCTGGTTTTAGCATTGCCTTTTGCTCGTCCTTCATGAAGCCAATTTCAGGAGCATTAACAATGCCGTCCTGATCAATCTCAAGTGAAGAATGTACCTTGGCAGATGACACATCACCACTAGGGCAACTGTGCTCCCACCAGACTACTGACCTAACAGCCATGCTACCATCTGGACGAGCAGATGAGACGTCGTTTTCAAACAAAGTGACCAATGCATTCTTGATTTGAATCGCGTCTATGTCGCTGAAACCAGTTCCTGTTATGTCGGAGGCGAGTTGAGAGTTGATGCTGCCATAAAAAACGTAGGTGCCCTGATCGACCCTGTGTTTCATACCCATCGTATCGGCACCACGCTTACCGTCTTTGGTATCCTCTAGATTGGTGCTCTTGGTGATCTGGATACTGCTGACAGATACAGGCTGAAGACTGAAGGCTGGATGGATGGAAACAGGACCGCGGACGGGAATTGAAACACCTTCACCCTTCGTTTTCCCTTTGAAAGGGAAGATCTGACCGAAGGCGCGGACATCGAACCACTGAGCGCAGGCCTTGCTTTTGAAATCCTTGTCGTCGGTTTTCAGCTTGGACGCATCGATCCGGGATTTGATGCTGTTGCAAGCGTCATTCTTGTTGTCGTCCGACTGAACAAGGATGGCTTCACCCATTTGCATCAGGCGGTTACGGATCTTGCGTTTGATGCAGACATCGGAGATTTCACCCAGACCATCGTAGTTGACGCGAGGGCGGTTGCCATTGAGAGGATCGCCGTTTGGATTGGCGTTTTTGACTGTGAGGACGACTGCGAAGTCGATTTTTTTACTAATGCTCATATTGGTAGGTGCTGGTTTGATTTAGGATTCGAGTGTGGTGGAGTCGTTGGATTCTTCGTCAGTGTCTTTGGGCTGCTTCTTCCAAAGCGCGGCGTTCTGCGAGTGGTAGGCTAGGAGAAACTCACCGGAGAGCTTCCCGTCTTTCTCAAATTGATCGGCGGTGAAAAGCTCCATGACATCTTGTCGCTCTTTGTTGAAAATTGCGAGTAATCCGGATGCGTTTACACGGAGGCGTTGCTCATAAGGCACGAGCGAAAGCTCAATGGTCCGCCAAGTGGAAAACGGATGATCGGCAAAGCGTTGCATGAAGCGGGCCGCGTTGCTTTCTCGCTTTTCGCTCGCAGTCATTGCACTGCTTTCGAGGCGATCAGCGATGGCGAGGAGTCTTCCGTATAAGTAGTCTCTGGTTTTTCTTTCACGTTCTAGTGCCATAGGATGTTGGTGTAATTGGAGGTCGTTTTGTTGTTTTCGGTAAAGTGAGCAGGCGATTCCCAAGCATTTTTCCCACTCCCAGTGGTCCATGCTCATGCGTGCGATGGCCCGTCGGATGCAGCTATCGACGATGTCTTTGGGTAGAGGAGATGATTCAATGATGCATGGAAGTAGTCGGCGATGAGTCGCCGCGAGGAGTTTATCATCAAGGCGTGTCCCATAGGCACAGGTCGCGATGTCTTTGGGTGAGGCCGCGCCAACGAAATGGCGCTTTTGCCCGAAATTCTGGGACCATGCACATTCCGCATGCCATCGCTCCAACCGTTGTAGGAACTCCGAGGAGAGGAGTTCTCGGTAGTAAGTCATCGACATTCGACCCGGTGTGGCTGAATCCAAGGCGAGAACGACTATTTTTTCGGCATTTCCCAAGTCCGCTTGATAGCCTCCGATTTTTTGCTTCAGACGGAGAGCGAAATCTTGGGCAACCTCTGCATGAGCAGGTTCACTAAGAGATTCTCCAGCTTCAGTTTCCTCGTAGTCGTCTTCCTCGCTGAGCAGGCTGAAAGAATCCGCCACAATACGTGGCACATTTTTTCCTGAAACAGCCCAGGCTACGATAGCTTGATCCCCGTCTCGCCGTCCCTGACGAGCGATCAACCACCTTAGAGCGTTATGAGCTTTTTGGGTAACATCAAAGCTGACGCCACACGCTTGGCTGCCCTCCGGGTCGGTGAACCGGCCACGGAATGTGAAGCCGCTGCTGTCATTCGACGAGATGAGCTTGCTGCCATCCGCAATACTGCGGATTTTCTTCGGATGTTGTGCTGCAAGACGAGTTTCATCTCCGGTTGCGAAACAGAGTCCTGATTGTGACGGCGTTGATAAGTAGAAAGCTGTCCACGAATCCCAAACGGACTTATCCCAATAGGTTCTATCCTCTGGAGTGTCGGGGATGGTTACCTTCCATCGTACAAAAATATCCCACGGTGCAGGGTAAGTCTTTGTGGAATGATAGATTGGCGGAGCTGAATCTTTGTCGCCCAGCCATTTCTTTTGAATGAGCCCGCTGTCGTTCAGTGGGTAGACTCCCGCCTTGCAGAGGTCATTGAGAACTTTTCCATTTGAGGCCTTCAGATATTTTAAGACTGCCTGGATTTTAGGATGAGCATGCTGGGATTCCGACCATGATCTGACGGCTTCGAAATACGCTTCATAATGCGGGTTTAAGCCCTCTTTTTTAAGCTTCTCCCCAGTGAGATCGAAAAAATCAGCGGCGATGTATTTCAGTTTGTCTGCTAGGGGATGAGCGACCGGTGAATTAGTTCTCCCAGCCGAGCCTTCAGAGCATGGAATCACGGTGACGAGTGGCTCCACTTTGGCTCGTTGAAATTCACCATCTTGATTGATCGTGATTTCGATGTGCGTCTGCTGCACGACGTGGGCGACAGGAACCAGAGGGATTTTGTCATTCTCGTTGCCAATGCTCCCGGCGCAGTTCTCGTAGGTACGGTAGAGTGTTTCGATCCAGTTCATTCGAAGAGCCCTTTCTCGTTGAGTCCCACGCTTGGAGGCCGGTTGTCTTCCATCTCGCGAACGAATCGCCTGATGATTCCTGATGCCTTTGGATCGGGGTAGTCGATGATTCCATCGCGGATCACAGCATGCCAGAAGCGACTGTGAAGCTCTTTCTTTCCGATGGAGTCCGGATAGTCGAATCCGTGGAACATCAGACCGTAGCCGAGTTCACCCGCTTCGTCGTGGGAACTCGAACCAGAGCCAAAGTCACAAGGTTCGACATAGCCTTGGCACTCGCGGGTTCCGAGAAAGATGTCCCGGCGACCGCCTTTCTTGAGCATCCGTTGAGCGACATCAAAGTGCTTCCCTTCGATCCGATCGTGTTTCAGATCGTCCCTTTGGAGATTCCATTCGAAATGTGCGATGACTTGGTATTCGACATCTGACAGGTAAGTGTAGGTGGCGAGAGAATTTCCGCCGCTGATGTTGATCGGCTTCATGTTCTTCGCTTCCGTCCGGATCGGCTTCATGACCCGAACCCGGTCGATCACCCAAGTGAACGTCGGTTTCCAGTAAATGGACTCGGTGATACCCTTGATCGCTTCGTAGGTCGGGATGTGGTAGGAGCACTTCTCTCCACCGATTCTCGTTAGTGGATCGGTGAAGAGCGCGTAGCGCCCTCTCACTGTGAACGACAGGCTGTTTTTTGGTGTAGAATGGCTCATTAGATGTGGGAAAAATGGAGTTTTGAAAGGGCTTCATGGGTCATCCCCAAGTCCGGATGATAGTGCCTTTCGTCGAGGCAAAATATCCCTGAGTTGGGCTGAACTTCGTATATGGCTCCTACTTTTTGGAGTTTCTCGATCATGTTCGGGAATGCATTTACCGTAAAATGTTGGGCTTTCTTGAGAAGGGGGACTTGATGGCTGAGAGGACATGCTTCATTTGCGAAGGCTGCCGCCATGTCGCCGATCAGCTTCCGACCTTCTTCCCCATGAGGAACTAAAATCCCCTGTGTTGGTGCATCGATGACCTGGAAGGCTTGGGCTGCTGTTGAAAATGCCTGTTTCAGAGGAAGACTGAGCGCCTCCGTCAGGTTTTCCCGTTTCGCTGATTCAACGCTAGCAGGATTCATTGTGAGCAAGTCGAGGATATTGGTATCCTGCGCAATCGGCGGGTTTCCTTTCCCGGCTTTCAGTAAATAAGTCATCTCCTTGGCGCGGCGGAAGAAATAGTATTCATAAAACTGAATCATCGTTTCCTCCGAAAGGAGGTCATTTTGGAAACGTGCCGGGTCTGCCTTGAATTCACCCAATACCCGCGCGGTGATTTCCTGAGCCGTTGAAATCTCCGACAATCCCGTTCCGAGGACTTCTTCCGCGAAGTTCAAAACGTAAACGTATCCGATAGTCCGCTTCCCGTGGCGGTTGCAGCGCCCCCCGGCTTGAGTGATGGAATCCATTCCTGCCAAAGAGCGAATGACGCAGCCGAAATCCAAATCAACTCCCGCTTCAATCAACTGAGTGCTTACGCAGATGATCGGTTTGCTGGAAGCCGGATTCAGACACGCGTTGATTTCATCAATCTTATTTCGTCGATGGGCGGGGCACATGCTTGTGCTGAGGTGGATGATCGTTGCATCCGATTCAGCTCTGAGCTTGTCAAACAATCGACGGGCTGAGTCCTTGGTGTTGCAGACAATTAGGACGCTCTGGTGGAGGGTTAGCTGGTCGAGGGCGAATTCATTGATTTCTTCGTAGGTCCATTTCTGAAGGCGGCACTTGTCGATGATTTCCGTCCGTTTGAGATCACAAAAGAGCTGACGTTTATCGCGAACAATTTCGGTTTGCGTGGCGAACGGCAAGACGCCCTTGGAGGGATCGACTTTCCCCAATAGCGGCTGGGTAGCCGTGCAAAGGACAACCGTAGTGTTGCAGAATGTCGTGAGGAAGTTGATGGCGTTGTTGAAAAGATGAATCGTCTTAACAGGAAGCGTCTGGATCTCGTCGAAGATCACGATTGAATTTGCAAGCTGATGCATTCTTCGGGCAGAACTGGTGGACTGGGCGAAGAGCGCGTCGAGCAGTTGAACCGAAGTGGTGAACACTACCGGCGCATCCCAGTTTTCCGAAAGCACCCGATTCCTCCAAGTATCCACCTCGGGGATGAGGTTGGAATGGTGTTCCAGCACATTTCCCTCGCCGAGGATTTTGCGGACTTCCCTAGCGTTTTGATCGATGATCGAGGTGTAAGGGAGAACGTAAATGATCCGCTCGATGGCGGGGTTCTTGGATTGCGCCGCCCGGTGCAGTGCTAAACGAAGGCTCGCCAAAGTTTTTCCACCGCCTGTCGGAACAGTCAGTGTAAGGAGGCGATCTGGCCTTGAAGCGGCCTCGAGGCATTCTTGTGAGATGCGGTTGCGCACTTCGTCGATTGGGTTCCTCACTGTGAACGTTCCCATGTGATCGTTCAATAATCCGGCAAGCTTTGTCCAATCTGGTATGGTTCCGGTGGTGCGATGCTGAATCGATTCGGGTTTCTCAAAATCGGCTGTATTGAGGCGGTCAGCATCAAGCAAACAGCTAAAAAGGAACCGAGTCAGGAAACCGTAGTGGGACAGAAGCGCATACGGAGTTTTCGCGTTATGCTCGATACCTGCAACCGCCGCTTTAAATTCCGCGATGAGCGCAGGAGACGCCAAAATGAACTCGATTTCACCGATGATTGCCTCATCGGCGTTTCTCAATGCTTCTTCGAGATGAGTGTTTGCGTAGTCTTTTTCTAGGCGAGTGAGAAAAGGCGATTTCCCTTCAAGCGAAATGAAATCCTTCATTCCCGTCCGACTGTGGTGCGACATCACAGCAACGGACAGAATTTGCGCCAGTGATCGGGAGAGTTTTCCAATGTTTAGCCGATTCCAAATGAGCTGCGCACCAGCGGTGGCATGATCGATTTTCCCTTGCCTTGTCTCGTACGCGACTCGCGCCTCGTCACCTAGCATGCCGCTTACCGCACTTATATAGTCATTGAAGGCTTGCGAATATTTCCCGAGATCATGGCAGAGTCCAATCAGTCGGCCGCAAAGAGGCAGACCGACCGCAGCCCCAAAATTTCCGGAAAGCGCGGCGGTTTCCGCCAGATGTAAGCCAACGGATTGAATCTGGCCGTCTCTGTGGCGGTGATGAGCTATGTAATGAGAATTCATCGTTCACTGACTTTCATCACGAGGCAGCCACATTCCCGAGCGGATTTGTCTTCCGTCGAATCCGCTGCGAACATTTTCGAAACGAACTTGGCGGTCCACCAAGCGACTTTGTTGAGGTGACCGTGATTAGGTTCAAGTTGTCTGCATTTTTCACAGGTCTCGCGCCGGCACTCATCCTCATCGTCACCAAATGGGGTAAATAGCGGTTCCCATTCCCCCGGAGGTTTTCCGGGGAGAGTATGGGCGTAAATGGGCAGCGTCATGGCACTTGGATCGTTACTTCGCTCTCTGAAATTGTTGGTTGAATGCACAAGTCATACCAGATGGGGTGGGACAAATAGGGGGATACGCTCAAAAAATCTGAAAAAAGTTGGTTCTTCGCAGTTTTTTATGGAGTGAGGGAAAGTTTGCCACAGAAGAAGAGAATTCGGGTTCGGTAGTTTTTGAAGTTTCTGAAGCCTCGGGCATTGGCTTTGATGGCTTGGATTTTGGA
>Ga0164294_10000596_pt1 | contig 34363 bp, 30 predicted proteins | sample GEODES005metaG_FD_111479 | JGI IMG/M metagenome (GOLD analysis project Ga0164294, IMG submission 111479) | Oligotrophic lake water microbial communities from Sparkling Lake, Wisconsin, USA - GEODES005 metaG | ecosystem: Environmental > Aquatic > Freshwater > Lake | place: USA: Sparkling Lake... | reverse complement strand
CCCCAGCAGGGCGCGGCCCAGCCCGGCATGGCCCAGCCCGGTCCCGGCACGGGCCCCGGCCGCGAGGCCGATCGCAAGGACAAGCTCAAGGCCCGCCCCGGCGGCAAGGGCGCAGCGCCCGCGCCGGCCGCCCGTGGCCGCGTGGAGATGGACGGCGACGATCTCGCGCACGCGCGCCGCCGTCGTCGGCCGAAGCCGGCCAAGCAGATCTCGAAGAGCATCTCGCCCCAGGCCAAGGCCATCAAGCGCCGCATCGAGGTCGACGGCACCATCACTGTCAGCAACCTCGCCCACGCGCTGTCGGTCAAGGCCGGCGCGGTGATCAAGACCCTGCTCGGCATGGGCAAGCCCGTCACCGTCAACGAGCCCCTCGACTTCGACACCGCCCAACTGGTGGCCGCCGAGTACCAGTTCGAGGTCGTCAACGCCTCCTTCCAGGAAGATGAGCACCTCATCGATCTGGAAGAGGAGGACACCGATCTCGAGCCGCGGCCCCCGGTCGTCACGATCATGGGTCACGTCGACCACGGCAAGACCACGCTGCTGGACTCGATCCGCAACGCCGAGGTCGCGTCTGGCGAGGCGGGTGGCATCACCCAGCACATCGGCGCCTACCAGGTCGTGCGCAACGGCCAGCTCATCACCTTCATCGACACCCCGGGCCACGAGGCCTTTACGGCCATGCGCGCCCGCGGCGCCCAGTGCACCGACATCGTCGTCCTGGTCGTTGCCGCCGATGACGGCGTGATGCCGCAGACGATTGAGGCCATCAACCACGCCAAGGCCGCAGAGGTCGAGATCGTGGTGGCCATCAACAAGTGCGACCGCGCCGACGCACGCCCCGAGCGGGTCACCAAGCAGCTCATGGACCACGGCCTCGTGCCCGAAGCCTACGGCGGTGACACCATGTTCGTGCAGGTCTCCGCGCTGCGCAAGCAGGGCATCGACGATCTGCTCGACGCGCTGCTCCTCGTCGCCGAGCTCGGCGACTACCGGGCCAACCCCAAGCGCCACGCCGAAGGTGCGGTGCTCGAAGCCCGCCTGGAGCGCGGCAAGGGCCCCCTGGCCACCGTCCTCGTGCAGCAGGGCACCCTGGAGCAGGGCGCCTACGTCGTCCTGGGCAAGACCTGGGGCCGCGTCCGCGCGCTCTCGGACTTCAAGGGTCAGCGCCTCAAGTCGGCCGGCCCCTCCACCCCGGTCGAAGTCATCGGCCTCGAAGAAGTGCCCAACGCCGGTGACAGCCTCGTGGTGGTCGCCAGCGAGCGCGACGCCAAGGCCCTGGCCGAACACCGCGCCGAGGCCCTGCGCCAGAGCTCGATGGCCGGCTCGGCCCGCATCACCCTCGAAGACATCATGGCCCGCGGCGCCAAGGATGCAGCCACCAAGCTCACCTTGAACCTGGTCATCAAGTCCGACGTGGGTGGCTCGCTCGAAGCCATCAAGCACGCCTTTGGCAAGATTCAGGTCGAGGGCACCGAGCTCAAGATCCTGCACGCCGCGGTGGGCGCGGTCTCCGAGAGCGACGTCATGCTGGCCCACAGCAACGGCGGCGTCATCATCGGCTTCAACGTCCGCCCCGACGCCAAGGGCCGCGAGGCCGCCGACGGCTACGGGGTCGAGGTCCGCACCTACAAGATCATCTACGAGGCCATCGAAGACGTCGAGAAGGGCCTCAAGGGCCTCCTCGGCCCCACGATCACCGAGAAGGTGCAGAGCCACGTCGAGATCCGCCAGATCTTCACGCTGCCCAAGTTCGGCGCGATCGCCGGTTGTATGGTGCTCGACGGCAAGATCGCCCGAAACCACCACCTCCGCCTGCTGCGCGACAGCAAGATCGTCTGGGAAGGCCGGCTCGGCTCGCTGCGCCGCTTCAAGGACGACGTGCGCGAAGTCGAGAAGGGCTACGAGTGTGGTCTCACCCTCGACGGCTACCTCGACATCAAGACCGGTGACATCATCGAGTCCTACACCAAGGAAGCCAGCAAGCCCTTCTGATCGGGCGCTGGCTCCCAAAAGCCGAAGAGGCCGGGGTTTGCGCCCCGGCCTCTTCTACGTTGGGCCCGCCGCCGCTGTGTGCGCGGGCTCACCGGTCAGCGCCGCTCAGGCCGAGGCCCGCGCCGCTCCGTTGGTCTCGATGTCCAGCACCGGCCAGTTGTAGGCCGCCGCGAGGCGCCGCAGCTTGCTGTCGGGGTTGATGCAGGCCGGGTGGCCCACCACCGAGAGCATCGGCACGTCGGAGTAGGAGTCCGACCAGGCCCCGCACTTCTGCAGGTCATGGCCCACCGAGGCGGCGTCCTGCACGATCAGGCCGGCCTTCTCGGGGCCCGCCACCACCGGGCGCAGCAGCCGACCGGTGGCGTAGCCATCCTTCATCTCCAGGCGGTTGGCGATGAAGTGGTCGGCGCCGAGGTGCGCGGTGAGCGGCCGGATGGTGTAGTCGAGGGAGCCCGTGACCAGCACCACCCGCATCCCAGCGGCGTGGCACTTGGCGATGAGGTCGGCCGTGCCCTTGAAGATGCGCGGCTTGACGGTCTTCTCAAAGACCTCCTCGCTCAGCACGATGATGCGGTCTTCGCTCATGCCCTTGTAGTGCGAGAACAACATCTCATTGAAGAGACGCCGGTCTTGCAGCTCGGCCATCGCCATCATCGGCGCCTGGAGCAGGGCGCCGCCCACCCGGGCGAGGCTCTGCCAGGGCGTGTTCTGGTTGATCAGGTAGTGGAAGGTCGGCTGGAGGAGGTTGGTGCCGACCAGCGTGCCATCGACGTCAAAGTAGGCCGAGGCCTGAAACGCGGTCCGTGACACGGGCGCTCCGAGATGGGGAGCCGCCCGCTAACACCCCACGGTCGGGACTTCCAGACGACGGCCAGGTGCCTGGGATAAGGTGCCGCACTCGGAGTTGACCCATGTACCGCCTCAGCCTGCCCGTGCTGCTCTTGACCCTCGCCTGCAAGGGCGGCCCCGCCACCGACAAGGAGGTCGAGCAGGTCGGCGACGAAGGCAGCGGCGACGAAGGCAACGGCGACGAGGGCAGCGACGGCACGCCGGCCACCCCCGACCGCATCGAGCTCAGCCTCAGCACCCTGGTGACCGACATCAACACGCCGGTGACCGCCAGCGTCATCGTCTACGACACCGACGGCGCCGTCATCACCGAGCCCTACACGCTGAGCGTGAGCCCCCCCGACGGCGTGACCCTGGCCGGCGACACCCTCACCTTCGCCGCCGAGGGCACCGGCTACACCGTCACCGCCACCCTGAGCAGCGACGCCGCCATCACCGACGTGGAAGGCCCCCTGATCGCCGACGAGAACCCGCCCCTCATCACCCTCACGAGCCCGGCCCGGGGCGCTGTGGCCACCGCCGAGACCCTGCAGATCGACGGCCTCGTCACCGACGCCGCCAGCGGCGTCGCCAGCCTCACGGTGGACGGCGCCCCGGTGGAGGTGGAGGCCGACGGCAGCTTCTCGGCCCTGGTGCCCCTCAGCCCGGGCGCCAACACCCCCCAGCTCATCGCCACTGACCCGGTCGGCCACAGCGCCGACCTCAGCCTCGGCACCCTGTGGGGCAGCTTCACCGACCCGGTCAACGCCGTCACCCGGGCCCTGCTCGTGCAGCTCAACGACGACGCCCTCGACACCCTGGGCGGTGCCGCCATCGGCTTCCTCGACGAGGCGACCCTTGAAGACGCCCTCATCGCCAGCAACCCCATCGTGAACACCAGCATCAGCTGCTACACGCTCAAGGTAAACGTGACGAGCTTCACGATGGGGGCCACCACCCTGGACCTCGACCCCGAGCCCGGCCAGCTCCTCGTCACCGCCCTCATCGAAGACATCGCCATCGGGCTCAACAGCCGCTTCACCCCCTGCGCCGGCTCGGTGCAGAGCTACCCGGGCGAGATCACGATCGGCAGCACCCAGATCGACGCGGCGCTCAGCTTTGATGTGCCCGCCGTCGGCGACGTCAACGCCACCCTCGACGACATCAGCGCGACCACCACCGACGTCAACGTCGACCTCGGCGGCCTCACCACCCTGCTGTCGGCCTTTGGCATCACGCTGTCCTCTCTGGGCATCGACGTGGGCGCCCTCATCGAAGACGAGATCGTCGCCTCGCTCTCCGATGTGCTGCCCGACGCCTTCGCCGACACCCTCTCCAGCGTCTCCTTCGCCGAGTCCTTCGATCTGCTCGGCGCCATCGCCGACATGAGCGCCGGCGTGAGCGCCGTGGAGCTGAGCGCCGACGCCCTGACCCTGGTGATGGACGCCACCCTGACCGCGCCCACCAGCGACGAGGTCCCCGCCATCGCCGGCGCCCTGTGGCTGGAGGGGGAAGATCCTGCCTTTGAGGCCACCCCCGACACCCACATCGACCTCTCCGCCAACCTGATGAACCGCCTGCTGCACGCCGCCTGGGCCGCCGGCGCCCTCAACCAGGACCTCAACGCCGCCGACCTCGGCCTCGACCCTGCGTTGATCGCCCTGCTCTTCCCCGGCGCCACCACCCTCGACCTCACCCTGCGCGCTGGTCTGCCGCCGGTCGTCGGGGAGGCCGATGGCAGCGGCATCTTCAGCTTCACGATGCCCGAGATGTCGGTGGTGGCGGTGGGCGAGGTCGACGGCGTGGCGACCGAGCTGGCCAACGCGATGATCCAAGTCGAGGGCCTCGTGCAGGCCAGCGTCGACGGCCCCGAGATCGCGATCACCATCGAGGATCTGGCCTTTACCGCCGACCAGCTCTCCACCGACCCCACCCAGACCGCCGCCGACGAGGCCTTGGAGGAGAAGCTCAGCACCCTGGCCGGCCTGCTGCTGACCGACCTCTTCCCCACCATCCCCCTCAGCCTGCCGGCCCTGGGCCCGGTGGTCTTCACCGGCGAGAGCGTGGCGCCGGGCGGCAGCCCCGCCCTGTGGGCCGTCATCGGCGGCACCCTCACCGCCGGCTGAGCCGCGCGATCGGCGAACCCTAGCCGCCCCGCAATGGGATAGCGCCCTCGCCTTCTGCTACCCTGGGCCCCGTGGCGCATCCCCTGTCCTCGCCCCGCAGCCAACCACCCCCGCAACGGGTGGTGCGGCGTATTTCTCCCGAGCCCGACCCTGGCTACGCCAGCGGCGGGCTGGGTGAGCTGTGGCGGCACCGGCGCCTCGTGATGGCCTTCGTGCTCAACGATCTGAAGCACCGCTATGTCGGCAGCTCGATCGGCTTCTTCTGGACCGTGGTGACGCCCCTGCTGGAGCTGGTCACCTACACCTTCGTCTTTCACTTCATCATCGGCGTGCGCTTTCACGAGCGGGGCGGCTGGTCGCACTACGCCCTCTTCCTCTTCGCCGGCATGGTGACCTGGTTCAGCGTGCAAGACGGCCTGTCGAAGTGCACCACCTCGATCACCGACCACGGCCACCTCATCAAGAAGGTGAATTTTCAGCCGATCACCCTGCCCGGCTACGTCGTCACCAGCGCCGTCTTGAACCAGGTCATCCGCATGGGGGTGCTCGCCGTCGCCGTGGTGCTGGTTGGCCCCGGCCTCACGCCCCACTTCTTCCTCGTACCCTTCGTCATCCTGGCCCAGAGCGCCTTTGTCCTCGGCGCCGGCATGTTTCTGGCCACCTTGAACGTGTACTACCGAGACACCATCCACTGGGTCAAGGCCGGCCTGCTGCTGTGGATGTTCATCACGCCGATCTTCTACCCGGCCTCACAGTACCCCCAGCGCTTTGGCCTCCTCCTGCAGTTGAACCCCCTGGCCCACCTCGTCGGCGTGTACCAGGAGCTGATCCTGAACCACCGCACCCCGCACCCCCATGGGCTACTGGTCGTCGCCGTGATGGCCACGTTCTCGCTGCTGGTTGGCTACTCGGTCTTCCACCACCACCGCGACCGCTTCTCCGATCTGGTGTGAGCGAAGGCGGAAAGGCCGTGCCCATGGTCCTCTTCGCCCTCCTCTTCGGCTGCGGCCGGCCGGTGACCCTGACCTACGGCCTGCCCCCGCCCCTGCGCCTGCGCCTCTCCGAGGCCAGCCTCGCCCTCGACGGCCTGCGCCTCGACGCCTGCGGCGCGGGCGAGCCCACGACCCTGCACATCGGCGATCGCATCGGCGCCACCTCGCTGCTCGAAGAGCGCAGCGAGAACCTCCCCGCCGGCGAGCCCTGTGGCCTCACCCTGCTGCTGGAGCCCGAGGCCGCGGTCACCCTGCACCTGCGCGGAGAGACCGAGTCCGGCACCGCCTTTGTCCTCGACGCCAAGGCCCCCAATGCCGGCGTCGGTGACCGGCTCCGCCTGGAGTCCGGCGCCGAGTTGGCCCTGCTGGTGGATGGCGACGCCCTGCTGCCGGCGGCCCTGCTCGACGATCGCGCCGCCGCGGGCGGCTCCCTCTCCTTGGGCCCCGATGACCCCCTCTCCCTGCAGGTGGCCGACGGCCTCGCCAACGCCCTCTTCGTCGGCGATCCAGCCGAGGCCGAGCTGCGCTTTGGCGCCGCCTGGACCACCTTCGCGCCAACGGCTGCCGCCGAGCCCCCCGAGGAGCCGGGCCAGGGCTGCAACGGCGGCGACCCGGCCCCCACCGACAGCGCCAGCGACGGAACCGACGGAGCCGACGGAGCCGACGACACCGCCGCCGCAGACGCCCAGCCCGAGGGCCGCTCCGGCTGCAACCGGGGCGAAGACACCGGCGCCGACGCGACCACCGAGGAGCGGCGCGGCTGCGATCGGGGAGACGACACCAGCGCCGCCCTGCTGCCCCTCGGATTGGGACTGATCGCGGCCCGGCGCCGTCGGCCGCCCGGAATCGCGCCGCCGAGGCCCTGAAGCCGCCCCGGACTGCGCCAATTGGATATGCTCGACCGCCTCGATCTCCCGTTCACCGTTCGAGGTGAACCGCGCCGCCACCGCCGCACCCCCGCCGATGTCTCCCCTCCGCCCCGAACCCGCCTCCTTCGCCGCCTGGTGTGCCCTGGGCCTGGTGCTGCACGTCCTGGGCGGCAAGGCCGCGCAGCGACTCGTGGGCGATCTCTATCCCCTGGCCCTCGCAGGCTACGCCGCCATCGGCCTTCTGGTCAGCCTGCGCCGGCTGCCGCCCCCACCGCCGCCGCCGGCACCCCCAGCCCCCAGCCCGCCGCCCCCGCCGCCCTTGAGCCGCTTCACCTCGCGGCCGCCCTGGGTGGCCCCCAGCGTCTGGACACGCCGCCCCACCGACGACGAATACGATCTCACCGTCTCTCTCTGGGTGGTGCCGGCCGCCCTGCGCGCCGCGGGCCCCTTCCTCCAGCGCGCCGCCACCGAGCCGCGCCTTGAGCCCAGCGATCCCGCCCACGCCCAGGCCTTGCTCGACCACACGCCCCTGGTGGGGAGCTGGTGGACGGGCGGCCGATGGCCCCACTGCTGCGATCGGCTCACCGTGCTCGTCGGGGCCCCGCCCCGCACCCAGGAGCTCTCGGTCTGGGAGGGCCTCGTCGGCCGCCTCGACGAGAGCCTGACCGGAGAGCCCGCCCCCAGCCCCGAGGCCCGCCGCGCCTGGAGCGCCGAGCTGGCCTTGATCCGCGCCGGCGGCATGCCCACCCAGGGGGTCAACCTCTTCACCTGCTCGGCCTGCGGGCGGGTCTACGGCGTCGCCACCCACGCCTGAGCCCCCGCCGCGCTACGCTGCGGCCCCCGGAGGCCCCTGTGGAGCTGCGCGCCCTCGCCGAACAGATCGTCTTTGGCGCGGATCTCGACGCCGACAAGCTGATCGACCTGGGCGGCGCCACCGACGCCCAGGCCGGCCCCGCCTTGCTGCGCCCGCCGCCCCTGCCCGCCCGCGCCGGCCCCTACGCCTTCTCGCCGCGGGAGGCCCCCTGGATGAGCCGGCCCACCCCGGCCGCCCTCCGCCCCGATCCGGCCCGCGGCCAGCTCCTCCACGCCTTCGCCAACCACGAGCTCCTCGCCCTGGAGCTGATGGCCCTGGCCCTGCTGCGCTTTCCCGAGGCGCCGATGCCCTTCCGCCGCGGCCTCGTCGCCGTGATGCGCGAAGAGCAGCGCCACCTGCGCCTGTACCTCGCCCGGATGGCCGAGCTGGGCGTCGCCGCCGGCGAGGTGCCCGTAAACGCCTTCTTCTGGCGCTGCGTGGCCGATGCGCCCACCCCGCTCGACTTCATCGTGCGCATGTCGCTCACCCTGGAGCAGGCCAACCTCGACTTCGCCCTGGCCTACGCCGCCGTCTTCCGCGAGGTCGGCGACAGCGTCACCGCCGACATCCTCGACCAGGTCCACGCCGATGAGGTGGGCCATGTCCGCCACGGCCTGCACTGGATGCGCGCCTGGAAGCCCCCCGAGCAGAGCGACTGGGAGGCCTTCGAGTCCCGCCTGAAGCTCCCCCTCTCGCCGAGCCGGGCCCGCGGCCCCCTCCTCGACCGCGCCGTCCGCCAGCACATCGGCTTTGACGAAGACTTCATCGAGCAGCTCAGCCTCTACGGCCGCACCAAGGGCCGCCCGCCCGCCCTGTGGCTCTTCCAGCCCAGCGTGGAGCGCGAGATCGCCCACGGCGCCGGCCCTTACAGCCCACGGGCCGCCGCCGCCCAACTGGCCGCCGACCTCGCCGCCCTGCCGGCCTGGCTCGGCCGCGAGGGCGACGTGGTGCTGGTCCCCGCCGCCCCCTCCCTCCCCTGGCTCAAGCAGGCCATCGAGGCCGGCATGCCCCGCGCCGAGCTGCTGCCGCCCGGGGCCCGCGAAGAGCTGCACCAGCGCAAGATCGGCAGCCTGCGCCCCTGGGGCTGGAGCCCCAGCACCGCCGCCGCCCTGGCCGAATTCGCCCCCCTCACCCTGCACGGCCGCACCGCCTGGGACGACGCCCTGCGGCCCCTCTCCGACAAGGCCTGGGCCCAGGCCCAGCGCGCCCCCCTCCTCGCCGCCCTGGCCGACCCCGCCCTGGCTCCGCCCGCCGTCGCCGGCCATCGCCTCGATGATCTGGCCGATCTCGACGCCCTCATCGCCCGGGTGCGCGACGAAAACGGGCAAGACACCGTGGTGATCAAGGCCCCCTTCGGCTGCAGCGGCGAGGGCCAGCTCCGCGTGATGGGGCCGCTGACCGACAAGCAGCGCGCCACCGCCCGCAACGCCCTCGCCCAGCAAGGCCACCTGCTCGTCGAGCCCTGGCTCGACCGCCTCCTCGACCTCAGCTTTCACGGCGACATCGAGCCCGACGGCACCCTCACCTTTCGGGGGGTCGCCCGCTTCGAGGCCGACGCCCGCGGCCAGTTCCGCGCCGCCCACGTCGGCCGGATGCAGGCCGGCCTGCCCCCGGCCCTGCTGCGCTTCCTCTCCGACGAGGGCCGCAAGCCCCGCCGCCTCGATCAGTGGGCCCGCGCCACCCTGCAGCACCTGCGCCCGGCCATCGTCGCCCGCGGCCACCAAGGGCCCGTCGGCGTCGACGCCTTCCTCTACCGCACCCTCGACGGCGCCCTGCGGCTGCACCCTTTGGTCGAGCTGAACCCGCGGTGGACGATGGGCCGCCTCGCCCTGGCCTTGGAGCCCCTGATCGCCCCCGGCTCCACCGGCCGCTGGGAGATCGTGGCCGCCGGCAGCGTCGACCCCAACCCGCCGCCGCCCCTGCGACACCAGGGCCGCCTGCGCCAGGGCGTGGTCTTCACCACCGAGCCGCGGCCCCAGGCCCGCTTCTGGAGCCGCCTCGTGATCAGCCCGCCGTCGGCAGGAGCTGAAGCGAGCCCACCGCCTGATCCGCCGACCTGATCGAGCCCACGAGGCCGCTCATCTCGCCCATCGCGCTGGCCGAGAGCGCGTCCAAGGTCAGCTCCAGGCCCGCGACCTCGCCCTGACCGGTGCGCGCGGTGGCCCGCCAGCCGCTGCCCTCGGTGGACTGCTGCACCACCAGCACCAGCGGATGCTTCTGACCGGCGAAGGAGAGCACCCCGCTCACGCCAAAGCGCAGGCGGTCGGCGCAGGCCCCCTCGGCGGAGAGCCCCTCGTAGCCCTGGCCGGCCTTGGGAAAGGAGATGCGCTCGGGCTCGCTCACCGCGAGGTCCACCCACAAGGAGGCCGGCACCGCCTGCCCGTCGAGGGTCCAGCTCCCCACCCAGGTGCCCAACAGGAAGCTGCGCATCGCCCCCGCCGACACCCCCGCGCCGTCTTCCCAGCGCGCCACCGACACGACGGCCTCGCCGCAGTAGTCGGCCACATCGACCTCTCCGCGCAGCGCTCCCGCCGAAGCGCGCTCTGGCCCCGCCACCGACCCACAACCCAGCAGGCAACCGAGCAGACCAACCCGCATCACAGCCTCCAACACGGACTCCCTCACGGATGGAGGCGGCGAAGCTTGAGGGTCAAGTTGCGCCACGGCTCCCCGGGGTGGCCGCCCCATAGAGGAAGAGGCTGGCCACGCCGCGCAGCACCACCGACAAGGGCAGGGAGGGATCGCCGCACCAGGCCACCGCCGCCGCGAAGACGCTGAGCAGGTAGGAGTCGGCCAGGATCGAGGGCGGCAAGGCCGATCGAAGCTCACCCCGGGCCAGCGCGGCGCCAAAGCGGTGGGCCAGCACGAGGCGCATCGGATCGCGGGTCATGCCGCTCACCTGCGCGGAGACCCGGCGAAAGACCATCATGCCCACGTCGAGGAAGAGCCGCGGCTCGGCCTGCCAGCGCTCGGCCACCGAGTCGCAGAAGGCGTCGAGGAAGGCGTCGATGCCCACATCGGGCCCCAGGGCCTGCAGCCGCGCCACATGCTCGCCTTCGGCCTCGAGCAGGAGCATGGCCAGCACGTCGTCTTTGGTGGGGAAGTACAGGTAGAAGGCCCCCCGGCTGACCCCGGCCCGCTGGGCGATCTCGTCGATGCGCGCCGCCTCGACCCCATCGCGCCGAAAGACCTCCACCGCCTCGACGAAGAGCCGCCGACGCGTGTCTTCACGCTGCTGATCGCGGCGGGTCGGCGTGGAGCGGCTCATCGAACCGCCCCCAGGCTGCCCGGCGCGATCGGCGCCCCCATCGGCCCCCAGATGACCTCGTGGGCGCCGACATAGTGGGCCGCCATCGTCGTCGCGAAGTCGTCGAGCCGGCGCAGCGCCTCGCCCAGGGTCTGGCGCGACCACTGCACCGTCAGGCTGTCGGGGATCACGCCCCCCATCGAGGAGCGCACGCCAAAGAGCACCAGCGTGCCGCCCTCGGCCTCGATGAACTGCCAGGCCCCCTGGTTGGTGTCCACCCAAAGGGCCCCCGCCACCGGCGCCGTGGCCAGGGTGGCCGGCGCCACCTCCCAGGCCCGCTCCCAAACCCTCCCCTCGGTGGCGCTCCACAGGGCGGTGTTCGGCCGGTTGTCCACCACCCACTGCCGGTCGGACATCGGCCAGGGGAGGTCGAGGTGGGTGTGGACGAGCCGCCGCATGTCGGTGCAGCCCGGCAGCTTGGTGGTGTTGGTGGCGTCGCCCGAGAGCGAGCGGTGCCAGCCATCAAAGGTGCTGATCCAGGCCGCCGCCTGGCTCGCCGCCGTCCAGATCGCCCCCACCGCCATGTCGGCCCCGTCGCGGTGCACCACCTGGCGCACCACCCCCGCGCCCGCCAGGGTCGCCCAGTCGGCCTCGCCCAACTGCAGCCGCAGGTGTCCGAGCCGCTGACGCGCCGCCGCGTCGCGCAGAAAGGCCGTCTTCAGCGCGCTCGCCGAAGGTGTCGCCATCGCCATCGCCGACCAAAACAGGATCATCGCCCCTACCCTACACCGGCCCCTGCTCGCCTTCACCCATTTCCCTTCGCCTTCGGTAGGCTACCGCCATGAAGAGCCCCAACTCACCGGCGCCCGCCTCCCTGGCCCGCTACGCCGCACGCTGGATCGGCAGCGCTCTGCTCCTCGCCCTGATCATCGTCGGCTTGGGGACCTTCTTCCTGCCCGAGGTCGACCTGCTCGCCCTCCGCTACGCGGTGTGGTGAATGGCCCCGCAGCGCGCCATCCAGCTCCTCGCCGCCGGCATCGTGCTGCTCGCCCTCCTGGGAATGGGCGGGCTCTGGTACCAGCGCCTCGCCCTGCGCCCCCACTCCGACCCCGTCACCGCCGTCTACCCCCCGGTGGGCGACCTCTGGCTGCTCCCCAACCTCGAGGGCGCCCGCCTGATGGTGCCCGACCGCCCCTCCCGCCCCCAAGAGCCGATGCTGCCGATCCACGCCGGGGATCCGGTCATGAAGCGCATCCGCAGCTTCTCCCTCTCCACCAACGCCTGGCGCCTGCGAAACCCGCCCCTCCTCGCCAAGGAGCCCGGCCGGCCGCGCATCCTCGTGCTGGGCGACTCGATCGCCCTGGGTTGGGGGGTGGAGGCCGAGGAGGCCCTGCCCGCCCAACTCGCCGAGGCCTTGGACGCGCTGGGCCGCCCCGTCGAGGTGCTCAACGGCGGGGTGCCCGCCATCGACACCGCCGCGATGGCCTCTTTCTGCCGCACCGATGGCCGCAAGCTCGGCGTCGACCTGCTCATCTGGAACCGCCGCCCCGCCCCCAACCAGGGCATGATCGAGCGCTACGGCGAGCACCTGCGCCTCTGCACGGAGGCGCTGCGGGTGCCGGCCATCGCCCTGCTGCACCCCCTCTCCACCTTCGATCCCAAGGCCCAGCGCGGCCACGCCGACGAGGTCGCCCAACTGCGCGGGCGCCTCGCCCACGACAAGGTGCTCCTGCTCGACGCCGCCCCCCTGATCGCCGAGGCCCAGCAGGGCCGCGGCGAGGTCTACGTCGAGGAGGAGGGCGCCTACCGCGTGATCGATCAGGAGAGCGGCGAGGTCTGGCTCAGCGGCGAGGCCCCCCGCGAAGGCCTCGCCGACGAGGTCTACACCCTCTTCGAGGAGGAGTCGGCGGTCGAAGAGGCCCTCTTCTTCGACGGCGCCCACCCCAATGCCGAGGCCTTCGAGCGGATCGCCGCCTGGCTGGCCCCCCAGGTGCTGCCCCTGCTGCCCGCCGAGCACCCGGGTGGCTGAAGAGGCCCCCGAGCCGCCGATCCCCCTCGGCCTGCGCCTGGGCGTGGCCCTCTTCAGCCTCGCCCTCACCCTGGGGGTCGCCGAGGGCCTGATCCGCTGGGCCGACGGCGGCGCCCTGCCCCACCTGCGCCTCTTCACCCAGGTCGACGGCGCCATCACCTTGGAGGCCGACGCCGCCGCCACCCTGCGCCGGGCCGACGGCGGCACCTTCACCGTCGCCACCGACGCCCAGGGCCTGCGCGTCGGCGCCGGCCCCCCGCTTGGCCCTGGCGCCCCACTCGTGGTCGGCGACTCCCAGGTGCTCGGCATGGGCGTCTCGGCCGAAGAGGCCTTCCCGGCCCGCCTGGGCGCCCACAACGCCGGCGTGCCCGGCCACGGCCTCACCGACGCCCTGGCCCTGGCCCAGGCCCTCCTGGCGTCGCTCCAGCCCCGCGCCCTCGTGGTGGTGGTGAACCAGGCCAACGACTGGGAGGACGGCACCACCCCCTTGACCGACCGCATGGCGGTGCGCGGCGGCTGGCTCATCGACCGTCAGCGCGCGGAGGGGCCGATGGGGCGCCTCTTCTGGGGCAGCCCCCTGTCGCGCAGCCACCTGCTCTACCTCACCAGCCTGCTGCTCCGCGGGCCCGCCCCGGCCAGCGGCCCACCCGCCTGGATGGCCGATCCCGCCGGCCAGCAGGCCCAAAGCGCCTCGCTGGCCGCCGCGATCCGCGAATTCGCCGCCGCCCATCCGGCCCTCCCCCTCACCGTCGCCTTCCTCCCCGTCGATGTCGCCGCCCAGGCGGCCCGGGCCGAGACCTCCCCCTTCGGTACGGCCGCGCAGGCCGCCTCCCCGCCGCCCTGGGCCGACCGCCAGCTCCACGATCAGCTCGCCGCCGCCTTGGGTTCGGCCCTGCCGCTGGTAGACCTGACGCCAGCGCTGCGCGCCGACCCGGCCCTCTTTCTGGAGGCCGATTACCATCTGTCCGCCGCCGGGCACGCCGCCGTCGCCGAGGCCCTGGCGGCCCCTCTTGGAGGCCCATGAGCACCGCCCTCGCCGCCCCCAGCCTGAGCCTGCGGGCCATCAGCTACATCGTCTGGCGCCTCGTGCCCGGCCGCGGCCCCACCAAGATGGCCGAGTTCTCCCACACCGAGGCTGGCAGCGGCCTCGACATGCTGGCCGCCGTGGAGGAGACCCCCCGCCGCGACCTGCGCCGCCGCTACTTTCAGCACGCCCTCGATGAGCTGAAGCACGCCCGGATGTTCCGCGAGCAGGCCATCGCACTCTCCCAGGGCCGGGGCCGCGCCGCCGCCGTGCTCGACGACGCCGAGTACATCGGCAGCCACGGCATCCGCGGCAAGGAGTCTCTGTTTTCGTCGCTGAGCGAGGTGGAATTCCTCGCCTTTGTCTGGGTCCACGAGAAGCGCGGCGCCGAGCAGTTTCAGGTCTACAGCGATCTGATGGACGATGACCCGGCGGTGCGCGCCATGTTCGCCGAGATCGCCCGCGACGAGCGCTTTCACATCTCCTACTCCGCCGCCGAGCTCGACCGCTACCGCACCGCCGGCGAAGGGGCCGCCGTCGACCGCGCCGTGCGCTCGGTCTGGTGGCGCCGCTACAAGCAAGGCTGGCTGCGCTTCTCCCACGACTTCGGCGCGATGATGGCCGGCCTGTGGCTCTCTTTGCTCTGGCTGGTGCTCATCGGCCCCTTCTCGCTCATCGCCCGGCTCACCGAGAAGAGCGCCACCGGCTTCATCCCCGCCGGCCCGGCCCAGCCCGCCGCCGCCCGCGCCCGGGAGCTGGGATGAGCTACATCCTGGGCGTCTCGGCCCTCTACCACGACGCCGCCGCCGCCCTGATCCACGACGGCCGCATCGTCGCCGCCGCCAGCGAGGAGCGCTTCTCGCGCATCAAGCACGACGCCAGCTTTCCGGTGCTGGCCACCCGCTACTGTTTACAGAAGGCCGGCATCCCCGTCGAGGCGATTGACCACGTCGTCTACTACGAAAAGCCCCTGCGCAAATTCGAGCGCATCCTGGTGAGCCAGGTCACACATTTTCCGCGCACCCTTCAGTCTTTTCGCCGGGCCACCTTCAACTGGCTCACCGACAAGCTCTGGGTGCGGGCCAACCTCTCGGCCGCCCTCGGCGTGCGGCCCGAGACCCTGCTCTTCTGCGACCACCACCTCTCCCACGCCGCCAGCGCCTTTTACTGCGCCAACACGCCCAACGCCGCCATCCTCACCGTGGACGGTGTGGGCGAGTGGGCCACCACCAGCCTCTACCGCGGCGGCCCCGGCGGCATCGAGCTCCTCAGCGAGCTGCAATTCCCGCACAGCATCGGCCTCGTCTACTCGGCCTTCACCGCCTACCTCGGCTTTGCCGTCAACGACGGCGAGTACAAGGTGATGGGCATGGCCCCCTACGGCGAGCCCCGCTTTGAAGACGCCGTCCGCAAGGTGCTGCGCCTGCGCGACGACGGCAGCGTTGACGTCGACCTGCGCTACGTCTCCTACCACTACAGCGCCACCGACTCCTTCACCGGCGCCCTCGAAGACCTGCTCGGCCCCGCCCGCTTCCCCGGCAGCCCCTTCGACCCCCAAAGCGCCGAGGGCCGCCGCTTCGCCGACATCGCCGCCAGCATCCAGAAGGTGACCGAAGACGCCCTCGTCGGCCTCGCCAAGGCCCTGCACAGACAGGTCTCCACCGACACCCTCTGCCTCGCCGGCGGGGTGGCCTTGAACAGCGTCGCCAACCGCCACATCCTGCAGCGCGGCCCCTTCCAGCGCCTCTTCGTGCAGCCCGCCGCCGGAGACGCCGGTGGGGCCATCGGCGCCGCCCTGTGGGCCCACCGCGAGGTGCTTGGCCAGCCCCTCCCGGCCGACGTCGGCCTGCGCCCCGACCTGGGGGCGGCCTACCCCGATGCGGCCATCGGCGAGCTGCTCGGCGACTTGAAGGTCCGCCACGAGGTCTTGGACGAAGACCAGCTCGTCGAGCACGCCGCCACCGACATCGCCGCGGGCCGGGTGATCGGCTGGGTGCAGGGCGGCTTTGAGTGGGGCCCCCGGGCGCTCGGCCACCGCAGCATCCTGGCCAACCCCGCCGACCCGGCCATGAAGGAGCGGGTGAACCAGCGCATCAAGTTCCGCGAGCTCTTCCGCCCCTTCGCCCCTCGGTCACCGTGGAGGCCGCCGGCACCTACTTCGACCTGCCCCCCGGCGGCGAGCAGCCCCTCGACTGGATGTTGATGGTCACCCCCGTCCACGAGGCCCACCGCGACACGCTCTCCGCCGTCACCCACGTCGACGGCTCGGCGCGTGTACAGACCGTGCGCGCCGAGACCAGCCCGCTCTACCACCGCCTGCTCCAGGCCGTGGGCCAGCGCACCGGCCACCCCGTCGCCCTCAACACCAGCTTCAACCTCAAGGGCGAGCCGATCGTCTCCTCGCCGGTCGCCGCCCTCGCCACCTTCACCCGCAGCGGCCTCGACGCCCTGTACCTCGGCCGCTACCGGGTCGAAAAGGAAGAGGCCCATGGCTGAGCGCTCTTTTTTTGAGGCCCTGACCCTGCGCCTCAGCGTGCTCGGCGACCTCACCCGGATGCTGCGCCGATCGGGCCGCTGGTGGCTGCTGCCGATGATGGTGGGGCTGGTGCTCTTGGGCCTGGCGCTGACGGGCCTGCAGGCGGTGCATTACCTCTCGCCCTTCATCTACGCCGTGTTTTGAGAAGAAATGGGGGCCTGCCTGCGCGCCAAACCGATCATCCTTCGCCTGCTTTGCACGGGAGGTCGCTTCATTCAGCGAGGCTTTCATTCCTTCTGTCCAACGGCAGTCGAATGATGGTCCACGACATCAAAACACACCTTACAGGCCACACGCTGGTACAGGCCGTCGACTCGACACCGCGAGGTCATGTCCGTCTGGAAACCGCCTTTCTGTATCCCGACGGTAGCGCTGTGGACCTCTTCGTCGTGAAGCAGGACGGCCTGTTTCCCGCCTTTTGCCTGTCCGACCTCGGACAGACCCTGCCTACGCTCCTCGATGTCCAGGCGACACCCTGGCTCTCCAAGAGGCGGCAGGGCCTTCTTGAAGACGCCATCCGCCTGTATCGGGTTGAGCAGCGCGGCGGCGAGCTGATCAGACCGATCGTCACGCTGTCCGAGGTCGGCCCAGGCATTGTCGCCCTGGGTCAGGCCTGTGTTCGGGTCTCAGCCTTGATCGCGATGTCCGCTCGACACGAGCTCGACGATCTGACCTCTGCCTGAACGGTCAAGGGCCGAGAGGAGGGGCTGCATTCAGCGGGGGTGCAGGCGCGCGTCGGGTCCAGTGATCTTCGAAGCGGGTGAGCCCCCACTGCTGGCAACTGTCGAGCCCGTAAATGCGCTGGCACTTCGCATCCCAGGCCGTCATCCCGTACGCGCGGACCGATGAATCAGACAGACCGCCCCCTTCCACCACATCCAAATCGACCGCAAGGCGGGGAGAAGCAGCGCACCTTGCCCGCCCGCTGAACCCGGGCGCAACGAGAAACACGAGCTTGGCTGACGCATCGCTCTGATCACAGGCGATCAAGCAGAGCACCGGCTGCCTTGCGTCCTCCGCTGGCAGGACCTCCACCGGCGAGACATAGTACGTCGACTCGATCGGCCATCCCCAAAAGAAGGGTGCCAAATTCCGGTACGGACCGGACCACATCAAGAAACGCTGTGAGTCCTGGTCCTCACACACATCAGCCGGCAAAGGCAAGGCATACTGCATCATCAATCGGAGGTCTGGCCCACCCCGAATCGGCGAGGCGGCCGGCACCTGCGCCTGCATCACCTGGAACTCCGGGCCTTGAGCAGGTTCAGACCTGCCCATTGCACAGGCCACTGGAATGCCCAAAGCCACCAACCACCATGGGTACAAAATTCGCATGAACATGAAGCTGTGCATGGTCATGGATCCTCTCCTGAAGGCACGGTTTTCATCTGATCTCCTATCCAACCACTCCTTCAGCCTCTTCAAAACAAACAAAACCCTCCCCCTTAAAGCACATACACTTGCTGCAAGAGCAGAGGAAGGTGTTAGGCTCTGAACAGGACCCAGAGTAACCTCCTCCGAAACAGCTTGAGAGCCCCGCAGTGTAAAGGTACATGACGTGGGTCGACGCGAAGTCAACGGGAAAGTTGACAATTTCATCTCTTCTGTTTGGTTCACCGGTTTCGCCCACTATGACCACGCCGATCTGAGGCGCGCCCGGCGCATTCCCGGCCAGGTCAAGCCCTCGGGCACCAGCACCTGGTTGACCACAGCCGAGGCCCGCGTCGAGGCCATCGGCCGGCGCGTGTACGATGAGGCCTACAACGGCCAGTGGTACAGCTATGCAGCGGCCGCCCAGGCCCGGCAGGTCCGAGATTATCAGTTTCGCGCGCCGGGAGAGTGGTTCGCTTAGATCTACGCCGCCTATTACCTGGGCACCTTGGACACCAAAGGCGCCGAGTACGACCTGATTCGCGACGAGGTCCACGCGGTCTGAGCCCTCGCCAGCCGGCGCTGCGGCGATAAGGCCCCCCAATGCCCACGCCCCTGCCTGGCCCACGCGCCCACCAGCGCGGCACCCGCGCCCTGCTCACCGCCCTCTTCGGCGCGCCGCCGGCCGTGCTCGACCCCCTGTGGGCCCAGCCCCTGCCCGAGGAGGCCCCGCCCGGGCAGGCCGGCTTCAAGTACGACCTCTACCTCACCGAGGGCGAGCGCCCCGGCTGGGGCATCGCCTACAACGCCCGCTGGGCCGACCCCGCGGCCGAGCGCGCCGCCCTGGCTGCAGCGCTTGGCCCCACCTACGACTGGGCCCGCGCCGAGCGCTTTGTCGCCCACCTCGACGGCGCCCAGACCCTGGCCCTGGGCTTCTCCGCGGGGCCGCCCCGGGTCAAGCTCTACCGCCAGGAGGAGCCCTGGGGCGCCGGCCTCACCGATGGCCCCGGCCTCGCCGCCCTCGGCCAGTCCCTCGATCTGCCCCTGCCTGCCTGGGTCGCCGAGCTTGGCCCCATCGGCGTGGTCACCCTGGAGCTGCGCGCCGACGGCACCTGCGCGCTCAAGGCCTACCTCGGCGCCCCGAGCCCCCACACCCTCGCCGATCGGGCCCCCGAGCTGCTCCCGGCCATGGCCCAGTGCACCGAGGCCGGCGCCTGGTTCTACCTGACCCTGCGCTTCGACCCCCAGGGCGTGCGCACCGCGCTGAACAAGATCTACAATCCCCAGGAAGACGACCCGGCCGCCGCCTGGGCCGACGTCGCCCGCCTCTTCGCGGCCGCCGGCGCCAACCTCGACCGCCTGCGCCAGCGCTGTCCGCCCGGCCTGGAGCTGCGCCCCACCGCCACCGCCGTCGAGGCCGGTGGCAAGCAGGTCGACGTCTATGTCGCCGCCTTCCAGCGGCCCGTGGCGCCCGCCCTCGTCGATGATCCGCAGATCCACGCGATCCTCACCGCCTGGTGCGCCGAGCACACAGACTTTGTGCCCCGCCCGATCGTGGCCGAGGGGGCCGCCCGGGTGGTGGCGGCCGGCGGACCCCGCGGCGACCTGCGCCTGCGCCTGCGCGCCCAGTCCCCTGTCGAGGTGCTGGCCGACATCGGCCTGCCCGCCCTCGCCGCCAGCCTCGCCGCCGCGCTCACGCCGGCCCTCGCCGCCCTGCCCGCCGGCGACAAGGCCGATCACGCCCGCCGCGTCGAGCTCTTCACCGTGGATGGCTGCTCGCTCGCCTGCGCCTTTTGCTGCGAGTCCACCCGCATCGCCCAGAAGCGCCTGCTGCCCACCGCCACCGTTCAGGCCCGCCTGCAGGAGGCCGCCGCCCAGGGCGTGGGCGTGGTGCAGTTCATGGGCGGCGAGGCCAGCCTTCACCCCGACTTTGTCGACCACCTGCGCACCGCCAAGGGACTTGGACTGTCTACCTACACCATCACCAACCTGCTGCGCTGGGAGGACCGCGCCTTCGCCGAGGCCGTGGCACCCCTGCTCGACGAGGTGATGGTCTCCGTTCACGCCGCCAGCGCCCAGACCGGCGCCCTCATCACCGGGCGGTCGAGCTGGTGGAGCCGCTTCTGTGTCGCCCACAAACACGCCGTCTCCACCCTGCAAGGCCGGGTGCGGGCCAGCACCGTGCTCACCGTTCACACCCTGCCCGAGCTCGACGCCATCGCTGATCTCGTCGCCGCCCTGCGCCCCCAGGCCTGGATCTTCGGCAGCCCCGTGCCTGTCGCCGCGGCCCGGGCCGACGCCCTGGAATTGGGGCTGAGCCTGACCCAGTGGCGCGCCCTCCGGCCACGACTGGAGGCCCTGTCGACCCGGATGGCCGCCCAGGGCTGCCGCCTCGTGTTCTTCTGCGTGCCGCCCTGCGTGCTCGGGCCGATGCTCGCCGATGACACCCACGACGAGTTGATCGACGGCCAGGACCTCTCCGACGGGGCCGCCGCCAGCGATGAGATGACCTTCTTCTGGTCGCAAGCCGACTTCCTCTCCGAGCGCCGGCCGGTCACCCTGGCGCGCCGGCGGGGCCTCGCCTGTCAGTCCTGCCAACGCCGCGACCGATGCGGCGGCTACTTCGCCGCCTACCTCGACCGCCACGGCGAAGGCGAGCTGGAGCCCTATCAGCGCTGAGGGCGAGGGCCGAAGCGCCTGCCCTACCAGTCTTCGAGCCCCGGCACCGCAGGTCTGTCTACGCCCAAGGCGTGGGCCACGCGCAGGCCCGAGCTCATCGCTCCGTGAACATAGCCATAGCAGGCAAAGCAGGTGGCCTCGCCGGCGAAGCGCAGCCGCTCTCCCTCGGCCTCGCCCAGGGCGTCGATGTCATCGCGGCTGCCCCCCACCGGGATGAAGCTGTAGCTGCCGTAGGCGTAGGGGTCCACGGTCCAGCCTGTGGCGTAGCTGGCCTTGGGCGTGGGCACGCTGCGCCCGGTCGCCGCCGCCAGCATGTCGAGGGCCCCCGCCACCAGTTCGGGCTGGGTCCAGTCGCCCTGAACAGACCGCGCGAAGCGCCCGGCGTAGAGGGCCACCAGGGTCGGCTGCCCGGTCAGCGCGCTGATGTCGTAGTATTCGGGGAAGCGCCCGCTGGCGTCCATCGCCACCGCGGTGATGCTGCCGCTCCACCAGTCTTCGTCCCAGGTGAGCACCACCTTTTCGAGGTTGCCCATCTCCAGGCGCCCCATCGCCGCCACCTTGGCCGCCGACAGGGGCGGATCGAAGGCGATGGCCCCCTTCTGCAGCACGCCGAGCGGCACCGTCACCACCACATGGCTGCCCTCGAAGTCGAGCCCCGCCGCCCGCACCACCACGCCGTCGGCCTCCACCCGGATGTCGGTGACCGGGTGAGAGAGCTGCGGATCGAGCCCCTCGGCCAGCGCGTCGAGGAAGGGCCCGTAGCCGCCATCGGGGAAGTAATCCCCGCCGCGCAGACCCCCTTCGCGGTCAAACCACTCCAGGCTGTGTTCATCCACCGGCCCGGCGTAGTCCAATTCATCGGCCCACAGATCGATGGCGAAGCGGGCGAGCCGCGCGTCGAGGCCGCTCAGCCCCTCATCGGCGATCCAGGCGTCGCGGGCGTCGGCCACGCTGGCGCTGGGGCCAAGCGCGCTGCGCAGGGCCGGCACGGCGTCAAAGAAGCCCTCATAGGCCCAGTCCAACTCCTCCCAGGCTGCGTCCCCCAACTGGCTGTCGGTGGCCTCGTCGTAGACATGGCTCCAGGGCAGACGGTCTTTTGTGTAGCCCAGGCCATAGGCGTCCATCAGATCGACCACGGGATTGTTCTGGTCGCCATGGATCCAGGCCCCGCCGGCGTCCACCGTCACCCCGCCGATCACCTTGGGGTTGATCCGCCCGCCGATGCGATCGCGGGCCTCGAGCAGGGTGACCTCGACCCCGGCCTCGTGCAGCACCCGCGCCGCCGTCAGGCCTGCCACCCCAGCGCCGACCACGATGACATGGGCATTGGGGTCGACCGTGTCGCCGCCGCCCTTGCCGCCGCCCGCGCAGGCGCAGAGAAGAGAGAGGAGCAGGGACCTCATGCCGTGCGGATCCGCTGGGCGAACCACCAGTGGTGGCCGCCGGGATCGACGCAGCCATAGGTGCGATCGGCCCAATACTCAGGCCCGTAGTCGGAGTCGGCGAGCGGCCGAAAGAGCGTGGCCCCCGCCGCCAGGGCGCGGGCGCAGTGGGCGTCGACGTCATCGACGTAGAGGAAGAGGGCCTGGGTGTTGCGACCCCCCGCCTGGCCGGGGCTGGCCATCCAGCCGCCGCCGGCGCTGCCGACCATCACCACGGCCTCGCCGAAGACCAACTCGGAGTGCTGCACCTCGCCGTCGGGGCCCTCCACGCAGATGCGGGTGGAAAAGCCAAAGGCCGCCTCCAAGAAGGCGATGGCGGCGCGGGCGTCATCGTAAAAGAGGCTGGAGGAGAGGCGCGGCCAGCCGGGCGGAGAGGGCGTCATCAGGGCTCCCAGAGAGGCGCCCAGCCTATGGCCCGGCTGAGCCGTCGGCAAACCCCGCCCCCTTGTTGGGAATGGTCAGAACGATGCCTTCTGTGCACCCCGCCAGATCAACCCCGGGGCCGGAGTCAGACATGAGCTCCCCTTTCACCTTGAAGCTGCAGCTCGACGGGCTGCTGTGCGACCGCTGCGACGAGGCCCTCTCGGGCGTTGAGGTGCGCCTGATCGGCGCCCGCGAAGACCAGGACACGATCCGCCGCGCCGTGGACGATCCCAAGCGCACCCTGGAGGTGCTCGACCCGAAGGTCGCCCGGGACCGGGCCGAGCGCGCCCTCGCCCGCGGGACCACCGACGCCCGCGGCGCCCTCGTCCTCACCCTCGACGCGGGCTACGCCGGCGGCCCTCTGGAGATCGACCTCTCCCTGCGTCAGGCCCCCGGTCAGTCCGAGCCCAGCCCCCGGCCGGTCACCGTGTACCTGACCACCTTCCAGCCGAGTTGGCGCGGCAAGACCGATCGGGCCGCCGCCTTCGCCTACACGATGCCCAGCCGCCTGTGGTGCGCCCTGCGCGGCCTGCTCGGCGCCTGGGTGATCTGCGGGCGGGTGGTAATCGACGGCACCGATGTGGGCGTGGCCGACCTGCGCCTGGAGGCCTTTGACACCGACCTCTTCCAGGACGACGCGCTCGGCAGCGCCATCAGCGGGCCCGACGGCCGCTTTCGCATCGACTACACGCCGGCCGACTTTGAGAAGACCCTGCTCTCGCCGGTCTTCAACGTGGAGTTCACTCCCGGCCCCGATCTGTACTTCCGTACCTTCACGGCGGCGGGAGACCCCTTCTTCGCCGAGCCACGCCTGAGCGGTCGGAGCCCCGGCCGCGGCAATGTGCGCCCCTGCGCCTGCGTCACCGTGCAGGTGCCCGCCCAGCCGCCGGCGGAGGAGCGCCCCGACGACCCGCGCTTTCGCCCCTACTGGACCCACATCGGCGACTTCTCGCTCAGCTCGGATCTCGATCCAGTCACCGGCCGCACCACCACCACCCACGATGTCCCCGCGCTGGGCGGTGTCCACCGCCGCGGCCTCGGCTTCGCAGGCTCGCTGCCGCTCGGCGGCTACGTGCCGTCCCGCTACGCCGGCCTCGATCTGCGCTACCGCTTCCGCGTCGAGGGCCCGGGTGGCCTCAACACGGCGGTGACCGGCGCCACCCTCTCACCCCTGCGGGTCGGCTACCGCAACCTCTTCTGGAAGCGGGTCGGCGACGTCGGGACCATCGAGCCCGTGCCCATCGTCGTCGGTGCAGTGGCCAGCGCGCCGCCCGCCCACGCCCCCAGCGATCCCGGCCCCTGGGAGCCCAACCCGGTCTTCGTTGTCGCCCCCGACGCCGACGGTTTCATCCTTGTCGACGCCAACGCCATCGGCGGCGGCTTTGGCGTGGCCGGCGCGCTGATCGGCCTCCACACTCCGGCCCTGCTGCCGGCCGGCGCTGATCCCTCTGTTCAGGCTGGAACCCCAGTCCCCCTCGCCCTCCAGCGCCAGGGCGCCCTCTTCCGGGTGATCTTCGAGGTTGCCGCCGTCGGCGGCGCCATCCTCCCCGCCTACAGCCGCGCGCTGGAGCGCCTCTTCGTCTCCAACCACGGCGTGGTGGGCCGCCTCGGCCTCGCGGAGCTCGGCCCCACCGGCGTGGGCTGCTCGCCGATCGACGAGACGGTGTCGGTTCAGGTCACGGTCGATCACGAGCTGCTGGAGTCCTGGTCGGTCGGTCTGTCCACGGCTGCCCCTGGCCTGCCCGCCCTGAGCCTGCCCGCCGGCGTCGGCCCCCGCGGGGTCGCCGACACCTTCGTGATGGACAGCTCGACCTGGCCGGCCTGCTCCTACCTCGTCACGCTGACCACGCGGGCCGCGCTCACCGATGGCATCAACGACGCCCCCGCGCAGAGCCTGGCCGCCTTGACCTTCTGCATCGATCGTCACCCCTGAGCCCGGGCGCCTAACGCCCGAAGCGCCGCTCGCTGGCTGCATAGTCGGCGAGGGCGCGGGCCAGGGCCTCCTCCTCAAAGTCGGGCCAGAGCGTGGGAGAAAAACAGAGCTGCGCCTCGGCGAGGCCCCAGGCCAGAAATCCGGCGCTGAGGTGCGGCTGGCCGCCGGTGCGGATCAACAGATCGACCGGCGGCAGGTGGGCGGTCCAAAGGTGCTCGCCCAGGCTGCCCCTCGCCCCCGACCGCGCGAAGGACTCCGCGGCGGCCTGCAGCTCCTCGCGGCCATCATAGGCCATCAGCAGCACGAGGCGGCGCGGCCCTGGCCCCCTCGGCATCGCTGCGCAGGCGGGGAGGATCTGTGGACAGAGGTCTTCGATGCGACCGATGGCCTCAAAGCGGGCCCCGGCCGCTGCCACCCGCGCCGCCCCCTCCCCTTCGAGGAAGCCCACCAGGGCGCGCAGGATGCCCTCCACCTCGCCGGGGGCCCGCAGGGTCAGGTTGGCCGGCGAGCCCCACCAGAAGGTCACCGTCTCCACCCCGGCCGCCCAGGCCGCGCTCATCACCCGCCCCACCGCGGCGATGCCGGCGCCATGTCCCTCCGAGGGGCCAAGGCCCCGCGCCCGGGCCCAACGGCGGTTGCCATCGGGGATCAGCGCGAGGTGGCGCGGGATCACAGCAGGCGCGCCGCCGGGTCCTCGGGGGAGGGGCCCTCGGGCAGGCCGGGAAAGTCCTGGGCCAGCAGCGCCGGGTCGACGCCGCCGAAGAGGCGCTGCTCGCCGCCGACCCAGCCGACCAGCCAGCGGTCGAGGCCCTCCTCGCGGCCATAGGCCACCTCGCCGATGCCCCGCAGCAGGTAGCTGGTCACCTGGCGCGGGCCCTCCTCGGCGTCGAGGCAGATGCCCTCGTGCTCCTCGGGGGGCTGGCCCTCCACGGTGAGGCGCAGGCGGCCCTTCCAGGCGAGGCGGACCCGCGAGGCGCTGCCCTCGATCGGCCGGTGCCAGACCCCGGGGCTGAGCACGGCGGGCAGCTCGATGACGCGGGCGTGCTGGTTCTGGCCCTCGCGGCGCAGGTAGCGGCCGACCTCGGCGAAGCGGCCCTCACCGAGGAGGAACTCGACCCGATCCAGGGCCCGGAGGGGCTGGCCGGGCTCATAGTGGCAGAGGAGCCGGCGTCGGGGTGGGCCGGCCTCGACCCAGCTTCGGGAGATGCGGCCGCCGCCGCCGGGCAGGGCCCAAAGGCCGAGGTCGGGGCCGCTACCGGTCCACAGCCAGTCGGCGAGGTGGGCGGGGCCTTCGTGGTCTTCGATGCGGGCGATCTCCAAACGGTACCTCCGCGGGGAGGGTAGCGCGGTGGAGGCGGGGTCGACCAGCGGGGGGCGGTCGAGGTCGCCGCGGGTCGGCGGTGGCAGAAGCAAAAGAGGCCTCAGCGGGGTGCAGCAGGCCTCTTGGTGGGGGTGGCTGGGAGGTAGGGGGTGGGCCGGAGACCTCCGCTGGGGAGGCTCCGCCCGCCCGATCAGGCCGCGGCGTTGGCCTTCTTGCCCTTCGCCGCCGGCGGCGTGGCCGGGACGTTGGCGCCCGCCGCCGGCTTCTCGGGGGCAGGCGGCGTGGCCGGGGCCAGCTCCTGGGTCTCCTGCTCCTCCTCGTCCTCCTCCTCTTCGTTGGTCACCTCCGGCGGGGCTGGGGTCTCGGTCTTGGCGGGGGGCGCCCCCTTCTTCGCCGCCGGCGTCTTGCCCTTCGCCGGCGGGGTCTCGGTCTTCAGGCTCTTCAGCGTCTTCTCAGCACCTTCGGTCTTGCCCGCCTCGTTCTTGTCCTTCGGCGGCTCCTTGCCGGGCTCGGTCTTCGTCGCCGCGGCGGTGGGGGTCTTCGTCTTCTCTTTGCGCTTGGGCGCGTCGGAGAAGGCCGGCAGGAGGTCGCGGCAGCCGTCGCGGCCGAGCAGCGCGGTGAGCGAGCGACCGAGGCGACCGGCCGCCGCGTCGAAGGCCTCCGAGGCGGCCTCCAGCTCCCGGCCGCGGGAGAGGCGGATGAAGGCGAGGCTGGCACCGCCATCGGTGGCCTGCTTCAGCGCCACGGTGGCCGCGCGCAGGCTGGCGAGGTGATCGGCGTTGCCCGCGCGCTCCAGATCGACGGGGAGGCGGGCGAGGAGGTCGGCGATGCGGGTGGCCTTGTCGGCCGGGCGGCCGGCGAGGACCGTGCCCAGGGACCGCCCGCCCAGGAGGCCGGTCAGGCGGGAGGAGAGGCTGCGCCCGTCGGCGCCGCAGAGGGTGGCGGCCCACAGGCGGGCCGCGACGCCAAAGGCCGACTCGACGACGGCGACATCGTCGGTGGCGACGCTCTCCATGCGCAAGGCGTCGCGGTGCGCGGCGTAGGCGGCCTCCCACCGCGTGGCCTCGGCGCGGAAGAGGCGCTCCTCGGCGCGCTTGATGTCTTCGTCGACATCGGCGCGCAAGATGAAGGTGCTGACAATGTTCAAGAGCGCCGTGCGCTCACTGTGACTCCGGGTCCGAACTCGGGTGGCCATTTGATCTCTCCAATGAGCGCGGGATGGATTGGGTTGTCCGCGCTCCCTCTTCGTGTAACCCAACCAAAGATTCAGGGGGGGGCTGTAGACTGGATCAGGCCCTCCAAATCGTCAAGAAGTGTCACCCCCCCTTATGGGCACCCATCCTCGACCCAAACCCAAAGATCCAAGGCCTCCCCTCCGGGCACCCCCGAACCCAGCCCGAAGATCCAAGGGCTCGCCTCCAAGCCCCCCGAACCCAGCCCGAAGGTCCAAGGGCTCCCCTCGCGGCACCCCCGAACCGAGCCCGAAGATCCAAGGGCCCGCCTCCAAGCCCCCCGACCCCAGCCCGAAGATCCAAGGGCTCGCCTCCGGGCACCCCCGACCCCAGCCCGAAGATCCAAGGGCTCCCCTCCGGGCACCCCCGACCCCAGCCCAAGGATCCACGGACGCCCCGCCCGCCCGGCTCCCCCTCGCCGCTATGTAACCACCTGGTTAACTACGCCGCCCCCGCACGGAGCCCCCATGACCACGCCCCCCGTCCTGCTCGTCGAACGCACCCTCGTCGCCCCCCTCGACCGCGTCTACGCCGCCTGGACGGAGCCCGCCCAGCTCAGCCGCTGGTGGGGCCCCCGCGGGATGTCGGTCGCCGTGCTCCGCTTCGAGCTGCGGGAGGGAGGCCATTTCCACTACGCAATGCGCAGCCCCAATGGCGACGAGATGTTCGGCCGCTTCCGCTTCATCGAGGTCGATCCGCCCACCCAGCTTGTCTGGGCCAACGGCTTCGCCGACGCCGAGGGCGCGCTGGTGCCGGCCCCCTTTCCGGGGCTGGAGGCCTTCCCGCTGGAGAACCTCAACACCCTCACCCTGGAGGCCGCCGGCCCCGGCCAGACCCGACTTCGGCTGCGCTCCACGCCGCTCAGCGACGATCCGGCCGCCCACGCCGCCTTCGCGGGCCTGCTCCCCTCGATGGAGGGCGGCTTTGGCGGTACCCTCACCAGCCTGGAGGAATTCCTGGCCCATGGCACCTGATCGCGAGGCCGCCCTCAGCGCCACCTTCGCCGCCCTGGCCGACCCGACGCGGCGGGCGATGCTGGCCCGCCTCACAAGCGGCGAGCACACGGTCACCGAGCTGGCGGCGCCCTTCTCGATGAGCCTGCCGGCGATCACCAAGCACCTCGCGGTGCTGGAGCGGGCGGGTCTGATCTCGCGGCGGCGCCAGGCCCAGACCCGCCCCTGCAAGCTGGAGCCAGCGCCCCTCGCCGAGGCGGCCCGCTGGCTCGAGCACCACCGGGCCTTCTGGGCGGGGCAGCTCGACCAGCTCGAAGAATTCCTGGCCGAGACGGCGCCCCGGCCATGAGGGGACCCGTCGTGCTGCTTCATGGCTTGCCCTTCCACAAGGGGCTCTGGGGGCCGATCCGCGCCGAGCCGGGGGCGCCCCTTGAGGTCTGGGCCCCCGACCTGCCCGGCTATGGCGACGCGACGCGCCTGACCGAGGCCCCCAGCATCGCTGCCCACCTGCGCTGGCTCCGCCAGGGCCTCGCCCAACGCGGACTGGAAGCCGGGCCCGGCCTGCACCTCGTCGGCCATGAGTACGGCGGCCTGCTCTGCGCCGCCCTCGCCGCCGCGTCGGGGGCCGCCAGCCTCTCTTTACTCTCCACCAGCCTGGGGCCGGGCTGGCTGCTGGCCCGCCTCGCCGCCGCCCCGGGGCTGCACCGCTGGCTCTACCAGCGGCACGGCGGGCGGCTCTACCGCGATCACGCCGTGGGGCCGGAGCACCGAGCGGCGGTGGCGGCGGCCTTCCCCCTGCCCGGCACCGTCGACTTCGCCGACTGGATGCGCCAGACCGGCGCCGCCCTCGATCTGCCCACCCTTTGGGGGCTGCGCGGCGCGCTGGCCCGGCGAAGGATCCCCACCCGCCTGCTCTGGGGCGAGGCCGACCGCACCTTTCCCCTCGCGGTGGGGCGCCAGTTGGCCGCAGCGCTGCCGCAGTCTCGGCTCTTCACTGTGCCCGGGGCCCGCCACCTGGGCCTGTGGACCCACCCGGCGGAATTAGCCCGCCGGCTTTGGGCGCCCTGATCAGTCCCGGTCGCCCGAGAAGCTGAGGCCGTGGGGGTTGTAGACCAGGTCGATGTGGTTGCTGCTGTAGGCGAAGGTGCCGTCGGTCCAGTCCGCCGTCTGCTGGGCGCCGCTCCCCTCGGCCACCAGCGGGATCTCGAAGGAGGCGAAGTCTGCCCCCTCCACCCGCACATGGGTGAGATCGACCTTGGTGAGGGTGAGGGAGTAGGCGGCGTCGGTGGCCGGGCCGCTGATGGGGCCGATGTAGGTGCCATTGACCTTGGTGGCCAGATCGACCTCACCGGTGGCGGTGTCGCTGCCGCCGCTGTCATCGCCGTCCTTGCCGGTGTCGATACAAGCGAGGGACAGGAGGAGGGGAAGGAAGGCAGACTTCATCGCGGACTCCGTGCGGGAGCCCGCGACCTACATTGGGCGCCCCCCGGCGCACAAGGTGCGGCGCACAAAATCGAGACCCCGATCAGGCCAGCCCGACGCCGACCCTTCGGCCATCGCCAACCGGCACCCCCGACCGCCCAAGCAGGGCGATCGGGGACCGTTCTGTCTTAGATGCCGCCCAGCAGCAGGTAGACCGCGCCGCCATCGGTGTAGCCGCCGGTGTCCGAGCCCGCAGCGCCGATCAGCACGTCGTTGATGGTGTCGCCATTGGCGTCGCCGCCGCCGGCCATGCCCGTGCCGAGGCCGTCGCCCGCCGCGGCGCCCCACCAGGCCCGATCGGCGCTGGTGGCCGTGATCGTGCCCGACCAGGCGCTGCCGCCCAGGAAGAGGAAGGCCGCGCCGGCGTTGGTGGCCGCCGTGTCGTCGCCGTCGGCGCCGAGGAGCAGGTCGGCGTTGGAGTCGTTGTCGAGGTCGGTGTTGTAGACCAGGGCGCTGGCGAAGTCGCCGGCGGTGCCGTCGAACTTGGCGTCGGCGTTGGTCACGCTGAGGCTTCCGCTGATGCTGCCGTCGTTGTAGAAGACGTAGGCCTCACCCACGGCCTCGGAGGTGAAGGCCAGATCGAGGGTGCCGTCGCCGTCCAGATCGCCCGGGGCGGCGAGGTGGTCGGTGCCCAGCGCCCCGCTGGTGGTGGTGCCGACGATGCGGGCCGCCCGCGCCGAGCCGACGAGGTCCGACCAGGACAACGAGGCGTTGCCGGCCACGAGGTAGAGGGCGCCGCCGCTGGTGGCCCCGCTGTCCTGGCCGGTGGCGCCAGAGAGGATGTCGGCGTAGCCGTCACCGGTCCAGTCGGCGACGACCACGGTGTAGCCGAGGTAGTCGTAGCTGGATGAGCCGTGGATCTGGTCTTCGGCGTCGCCCAGGTCGTAGGAACCCGAGAACGCACCGTCGCTGAAGATCGACAGGTTGCCGTTGTAGGTGGACGAGCCCGAGTAGTTGTCGTTGTAGCTGCCGAGCACAACCTCGTTGGTGCCGTCGCCGTCGATGTCGCCGGCCGCCGCCGACCGGGTGGCGTCGGCGTAGGAGTCGCCGTAGAAGCCGGCGTTGGCCGAGGTGAGCGACTTGGAGCTGACGATCGAGCGCACGATGACGGCGTCGCCGTAGGTGTAGCCAAAGGCGGAGAGGTAGTAGGCGCCGCTGGTGAGCAGGTCGGCGTAGCCGTCGCCGTCGAGCTCCACCTGGGGGCTCTGCAGCAGGCCGCCGTAGAGGTAGGAGCTGGTGGAGCCGGTGATCTGGGCGTCGTCGTAGGCGGTGACGAGACCGTTGGCGCCCTCCATCGTGGTGCCCTCGACCGTCCAGACGGTGCCGGGGCTGGTGGCGTACTGGCCGATGGCGATGTCGTCGTCGCCGTCCTCGTCGAGGTCGCCGCCGATGGAGAGGCCGCCGTTGTCGCCGATGCCGTAGCTGGCGGCGCCGCCGTAGACCACGCCGGCGCTGACGCTGGAGATGGCCACGTCGTCGATGTAGCCGTCGCAGTCGTTGTCGATGCCGTCCACCACCTCGGCGGCGGGGCCGGTGACGGTGGGGTCGGTGTCATTGCAGTCGGTCGGGTAGTCGACGCCGTCGCCGTCCTGGTCGAAGTCGGTGCCGCCGTCGCAGGCCTGATCCACGCCGTCGTACCAGACCTCGGGGGCGCCGGGGTAGGCGCTGGCGTCGGTGTCGTCACAGTCGACGCTCACCTCGTAGCCGTCGCCGTCCTGGTCGTTGTCGTTGGCGCCGTCGCAGTTGCTGTCGATGCCGTCGTACCAGGTCTCGCTGACGCCGGGGTTGATGGTGGCGTCGGTGTCGTTGCAGTCAGACGCGAGATCGTAGCCGTCGCCGTCCTGATCGTCGTCGGAGTTGCCGGCGCAGTCACTGTCCACGCCGTCGTACCAGGCGTCGGGGGCGCCGGGGTAGACGCTGTTGTCGAGGTCGTTGCAGTCGGCCGGGTAGTCCGAGCCGTCGAGGTCCTGGTCGTAGTCGTTGGCCCCGTCGCAGTCGCTGTCGACCCCGTCGTACCAGGTGTCGGTGGCCCCGGGGTTGACGGTGGCGTCGATGTCGTCGCAGTCGGCGTCGACGGTGTAGCCATCGGCGTCTTGATCGTAGTCGTCGGCCCCGTCGCAGTTGGCGTCGACGCCGTCGTACCAGTCGTCGGCCGCGTCGGGGTTGATGGCGGCGTCCTCGTCGTCGCAGTCGTCGCCCAGGTCAAAGCCGTCGCCGTCCTGGTCGTAGTCCGAGCCGCCGTCGCAGGCTTCGTCTACGCCGGTGTACCAGACCTCGTCATTGCCCGGCGTGGCGGTGGCGTCGGTGTCGTCGCAGTCTTCGTCGACCTGGGAGCCATCGAAGTCCTGGTCGAAGTCGTCGGCGCCATCGCAGTTGGAGTCGATGCCGTCGTACCAGGTCTCTTCGACCCCCGGGTTGATGAGGACGTTGGCGTCGTCGCAGTCATCGCCGCCCGACTCCAGGCTGCCGTAGCCGTCGCCGTCGGCGTCCAGTTGGGCGCTGGCGGTGATGGTGACGATCGAGGAGACCGCCTGGGCGGTATCTTCCACGGTTAGGACGGCGCCGTTGTCGCCCCAGGTGGTGGGCACGAAGGAGAGGTTGACCTCGGCGCTCTCGCCCGGCTCGAGGGTGGGGTCGGCGAGGGTCACAAACCAGGCCGAGGCCTGGCTGGAGGCGATGCCGGCGCTAAGCGAGAGCGCGGTGTCGCCGGTGTTGGTGACCGTCACCACCTGGCTCGCGGTCTGGCCGACGAAGAGCGGCTCGAAGGTGAGCGAGGTGGGGTCGACGCTGAGGTCGGGGCCCGTGGGGCCGTCGGCGCCGTCCGCGCCAGCGGTGTCGTCAATGCCGCCCAGGGAGTTGGACGACTTGCCGCCGGTGCAGGCGACGGTGAGCAGACCGAAGAGGGCAGCGAGCTTGTACATGGCGGATCCCGGGGGGCGAAGGGGGGTGCGGAGGCACTCTACTCCAGAACCGGCCCATCTTCTCGCCCCGGCGGCGCCGCAGGCCGCGCCGTTGTACGCTCTCGTTCTGTGAGGCAGTACGATGCACCCCCTGCTCTGGATGATCGCCGCGGTTCAAGCCGAAGAACCGGCAGGCGGCGCGGTGGAGATGCCGCTGTCGGCCTACAGCGCCCTGCTCGACGCCGTGCAGGTTCAGGCCGAGCGCCCGCCGCCGCCGGTGGCCACCTTGCAGCTCGACCGCAGCCTGGAGGGCGCCTTTCGCAAGGGGGTCTTCACGGGCACGCTGGTGACCCGCTTTGTGGTGCTACCCGGCCGTGAAGGCGAGCGGGTGCCCCTGCTCGACGCCGCGGTGAGCGTGGCCCGGGTGGAGCTCAACGGCCGGGCCACCAGCCTGATCGAGCAAGGCGGCCAGTACACGGTCGCCGTCGACCGGCCCGGCGAGCACAGCGTCCGCGTCGAGTTCTTCCAGGGTGCCGAAGACGACCGCTTCGCCCGCAGCCTGCGCCTCTCCCTGCCGCCGGCCGGCCCGACCCGCCTCTCCCTGTGGGTGCCCGAGGCCGACATCGAGCCCACCCTGACCCAGGGCGGCCTGCTTGGACAGAGCGAGGAGGCCGGCGGCACGCGCATCCTCGGCCAGCTCGACGCCCGAGGCCAGCTCGATCTGGCCTGGAAGGGGCACAAGGCCAGCGAGGCCGGCGACCTGCGCCTCTCGATGCGGGCCGACGCCATCTTCACCCTGCATGAGGCCGTGCTGCGCGGCGAGGCGGCCTACCGGGCCGAGATCCTGGCCGGCGAGACCGACGCCCTGCGCCTGACCCTGCCCCCCGAGGTGGAGATCGTCGACGTGACCGGCCCGGCGGTGCTGCAGTGGTCCACCGAGCCGAGCGCCCTGGTGATCCTCCTGCGCTACCTCGCCGATGAGGCGGTCAGCTTCCAGGTGTCCTACCAGCTGCCGGTCACCGAGGGCGCGCCGGTGGTGCTGCGCCTGCCCTTGCCCCCCGAGGGCGTGCCGGTGGAGGGCGCCCTGGGGGTGCGCGGCCCGGCCGGCGTCAACGCCGCGGTGCGCAGCGCCACCCACGCGACCCAGAGCGAAGACCTGCCGCCCCAACTGGCCGCCCTCACCGACGACCCGCTGCTGCTCACCTTTGACTTCAGCGCGGCCCCCGAGATCACCCTCGACGTCGGCCGGGCCGCCGCGGTCGAGCTCTCCGACACGGTGATCGACACCCTGGAGGCCGCGACCCAACTGGTCGAAGACGGCACCGAGATCACCAAGCTGCAGCTCCGGGTGCGCAACAACACGCGCCAGTACCTCGCCCTCACCCTGCCGCCCGGCGCGGTGTTGACCAGCGCCAAGGTCGACGGCCGGCCCCTGCGCCCCGCCGTGGAGGCCACCGACGCCCAGACCTTGCTCTTTCCCTTGCTGCTGAGCGAGCGCTCCAGCAGCAGCGTGCTCTATGAGGTGCAGTCGGGCGACACCCTCGACCAGATCGCCGACCGTTTTTACGGCGACCCGAACCTCTGGGGCGCCCTGTACGAACAGAACGCCCACCAGATGCAGGGCGGCGCCCAACTCGCGGTGGGCTCCACCCTGATGGTGCCCGCCCGCCCGGGAACTGCCACCGCCGAGCGCAGCTTCTCCCTCGACCTCGTGATCCAGCGCCGCGAGACGGCGATGGGCCGGGTCGGCCGCCGCCCGCTGGCCCTGCCCAAGGTCGACGCGCCGGTGAACGAAGCCAACTGGCATGTCTACCTGCCCGGCCACCTCTACCCGGTTGATCTGTCCAGCAACCTCTCAAACTGGTCGCACATCCGCTACGATCACCTGCGCCGGGTGCGCACCTTCTTCGATGACGCCTTCACCTTCCGAAGCGCCTGGGCCGGCGGCGAGGGCTACTCCAGCATCCTGTCGCGGCGAAAGGCGATCTACCGGGCCGAGAACCTCGGCAGCAGCGGCGGCCAGGAGGCCACCAGCGCCACCACGCTGGTGGGCGATCGGATGCGCCTGCGGCGCCTCTTCCTCGGCGAAGAGCCGGCCACCGCCACCCTCACCTGGGTCGACCGCGAT
>Ga0164294_10000594_pt1 | contig 34372 bp, 35 predicted proteins | sample GEODES005metaG_FD_111479 | JGI IMG/M metagenome (GOLD analysis project Ga0164294, IMG submission 111479) | Oligotrophic lake water microbial communities from Sparkling Lake, Wisconsin, USA - GEODES005 metaG | ecosystem: Environmental > Aquatic > Freshwater > Lake | place: USA: Sparkling Lake... | reverse complement strand
GATCAGCGGATCCGTTGGAACAGCTGTAGGCAATGAACCCTTATAAGGAACAATCTGCAACCATGCCATTTCTTCATCAGTTAATTCGAATAACTTGCCAGCAGCTTCAGCCTGGGCTTTAGTAAAAGTCATTTGACCTAAGCATCCAGCAGTAACCCACTCCTTTGATTCGCCAATCGCTTTAGCAATATCACTCCACTTCATCCCCTTGCGCACTTTTGCTTCTATGATCTTTTGAGTAACTACAGAACGATCCATCATTTATTTTCTCCTTGATATTAAATTTATTGAGTAATCGGGGTGTGTAAACCAGGACATACCAATACGGGTTGGTAACCATCTAGCCCTCCAGTTGAACCTTTGACCTGTAAATCTTTTGAGCGATTCACTAAAAAATCAACCAAATGATTTCGCATCGGGTAATACATTGGGTCATGATGCAAATTTGCCCTCTTGCGGTTTTTAGGTAAGGTGTTGATGACAATTTCTGCAATCCGAGCATTCGGTCCATTACTCATCAACATGATCTTGTCTGATAGCAAAATGGCCTCATCAACATCATGCGTAATCATGAAGACAGTTTGCTTGGTCTCGCTACAAATCTTAAGTAATTCATCTTGAATCACTCCTCGAGTCAATGCATCTAAAGCCCCAAACGGCTCATCCAGTAACAGCATTTTTGGCTCAATCGCAAAGGCTCTTGCAATACCAACTCTTTGCTTCATACCACCAGATAATTCGGATGGTTTTTTATTCTCCGCATTTACTAGGCCAACCATTGCTAAATATTTTTTAGAATGCTCAATAATTTGGGCTTTATTCCAGTTGGGATACTTAGACTTGACGGCAAAGGCAACGTTTTGAAGCACTGTCATCCATGGCATTAATGCATGACCTTGGAAAACAACACCACGATCCAAACTAGGGCCCTTAATTTCTCGATTGAGCATATAGGCGTATCCATCGGTGGCGTCCTCAAGACCAGCAAGAACATTTAGAATCGTTGTCTTGCCACATCCTGAGTGCCCAATGATGCAAACAAACTCGCCACGCTCGATTTCAAAATTAATGCCCTCAAATACTGGTGGTGAGCCTATCTTAAATGACTTACTTAAGCCCTCAACCTTTAAAAATGAATTTTCAGTCTGCATAAGAAACCGCCTTCTGTAATTTTGCAAAAGCAATATCGAGCAACATGCCAACCAATCCAATCATGATGATTGCAAAAATAACGCTAGATAAAGATAGGTTATTCCATTCATTCCATAGGAAGTAGCCTATGCCAGTACCCCCTACTAACATTTCTGCAGCCACAATCACTAACCAAGCAATTCCCATGGAGATACGCATACCAGTCAAAATAGTAGGCGCTGCTGCTGGCAGAATGACGAGAAAAGCTTTCCGCATTGGTGAAACTTCCAAGGTTTTTGTAACATTCAATAATTCTTTACGAACATTAGCGACTCCAAAAGCGGTGTTGAGCAACATTGGCCATACAGAACAAATAAAGATTACAAAGATCCCGGAGATAGAAGAATCCTTAATCGTATACAGCGCTATTGGCATCCAGGCCAAAGGGGATATCGGCTTTAGGATTTGTATAAAGGGATTAAATGCTTCATACGCCAAAGGAGACATTCCTATTAAAAAACCAAAAGGAATAGCGACTAACATTGCCAACAAAAAACCAAGGCCTACACGTCCCAAAGAATAGGCCAACTGAATACCTATACCTTTATCATTTGGGCCATTGTCATAAAAAGGATGTGACAGTTGCTGATAAAAGGTTTCCCCCATTTTTGCGAGAGTTGGAAAGCCTGACTTTTCAACAGTAGTTCCCGCTCCCTGACCCATGAGTGCCTGGTACTCACTCGAGCCCGTTAGTGCTACAGGGGTCGAAACGACTTTGGGAGCAGTCACAATATGCCAAAGACATAAAGCCATTAGCAAAATAACAACTGACAGGATCATTCCTCGAGTCTTAACAGATAACTTATTCATTGATTACCTTCTGATCTAGGCCTTATTGGTAGAAAAGGATTTCAGATAAGCAGCGGGCTGACTTGGGTCAAATTCTCTACCCATGATCTTGTCTTTTTTGTAACCTGCTTTGGCTAATGGAGGAACGGCAATACCTGTCTCGCCCATATACTTCTTGGCATCAGTAAGGAGGAATACTTTCTCTGAAATATCCTTGTAATTGATATCCCCTTTTACATAGCCCCAGCGTTGCATTTGGGTCAGCATCCAGGTTGCCATGGAGTACCAAGGGATTGGATTGAAATCAATTCGATCTGGTACGTTTTGAATATTTCCAAGTCCGTCAGCAAATTTACCAGTCAATACTTGCATCACTACTGTTTCAGGTTGATTTAAATAATTTGTAGGAGAAATCACCTTGGCAATCAACGGCCTATTTTCAGGATTACGCGCCATGGTTGAGGCATTTAATACCGCACGGTAAAGGGCTGCAAAGGTATTCGGATTTTTCTTAATAAACTCTTCGGAGGTTCCAAAAGCGCAGCATGGATGGCCATCCCAAATTTCTTTAGTGAGGATATGAATGAATCCAACCTCGTCATACACGGCACGCTGGTTAAATGGATCTGGCCCAAGGAAGCCGTCAATATTTCCTGCGCGTAAATTCGCGACCATCTCTGGAGGCGGGGTTACTCGGATTTGAATGTCCTTATCTGGATCCAAGCCTGCCTGTGCTACGTAATAGCGTAGCAAGAAATTATGCATAGAGTACTCGAATGGAACGGCAAATTTCATACCCTTCCATTTTTTTGGATCACGATTGTCTTTGTGCTTATTTGCTAAAGTAATTGCCTGACCATTCACATTTTGAATCGTTGCAACGCGCATTTGCGATGGATCTGATCCCAATCCCATCGACATCGAAATTGGCATTGGTGATAAAAAATGAGACGCATCATGTTCTTTATTGAGCATCTTGTCTCGGATCAAAGCCCAGCCAGCTGTCTTATTCAGAGTAACGTTAAGACCCTGCTTCTTATAAAAACCTAAAGGATCAGCCATGATCAGTGGCGTTGCGCATGTAATCGCAATAAAGCCAATCTTTAAATCTGGTTTTTCAAGAGGGGCTTTATCTTGGGCCATAGCTTGTAAAGCGCCAACTGGAAGGAAACCAGACAGCGCACTCATTGCACCACCAGTACCTACTGCCTTTAAGAATGCACGACGACGACTTTCTTGAGGAAACAAAGCCTTAACAAGACTCGCTTCAACAAAATCTGCACTCATTTGCTCTTCATCAATCTTTGCAGATAAATCAAGCGCATGTTCAGCATCAGATGCATGCCGTCCGCAGCTACAGCGACTGCTAAATAAGGGTCTATCAGGATCAAAGGGGCGATATGAGTTCATTGAAATCTCCTAGGCGTTGTTTACTTCAATAAAAAAATGTATGCCCCATTTTGAAGAAGCCTTCATGAGCTCGTCATGGTGAAATGCACCAATAGAGGTGCAAGGAAACTCTTTTGCACCAAAACAGTGAATAGCTATTTGAGCAAATCTCTAAGGCGAGCCTAGGGGTGAATGTTTAAAGATTTTGACTAGGCTCTAAGAAAGCTATGATTTAAATAGCTTGCTAATGCTAATATCGAAGAATCAACCAGAACTGGATAAAAGAGAAAATCAACGTTATTGACCCTAGCCATCACAATTACCAAGGCAAGAAACAGCGCTGGAGGATGTATACGGCCTAAAAGATAAAGCCCCAAAATGGTGCTAAGTATTGCAATAGTTAAGCCTAAGAGCGGCGCAGAAAATAAATAGACACAAACAAATGCGATACAAGAGGCAAACAAATTAGCCTCCAAAATCGTCAATGGTGCGTAGAGCTTACTTTTTGGATATAGAAAAATGAGTAATGCACTTACTCCAAAGACAGCCACCACCATGGACTCGTCAGAGCTCAAAGTGCCATAGGCCTGATTGAGAAAAACGATTACAAATAAAGTGAGTCCAACACCAATTGAAATAGACAACGCTTTTCTCAAGGGCACGCTTGATTGCCCAGGAGCCAGCCGATCTAAAAAAGAGATCATTTTATGAAGAAGCTTACGTAACATGAGCAAAAAGCCTAACTGTTAATGTCATATGAGATACATCATATATTCTTATTTAAAACCCAAATGCTATGGAGATAAAAATGGAGCAAAAATTACCGCTACCTCCCTTCAAGAGGGAGACAGCTATTCAAAAAATTAGAATGGCTGAAGATGCATGGAATACTCGTGATCCTGAAAAAGTATCTCTGGTTTACACCGAAGATACCATTTGGCGGAATCGCGCTGAATTTCCAAATGGCCGGGAGCAAGTAAAAGAATTTCTACGACGCAAATGGGCTAAAGAGTTAGATTACCGTTTAATCAAAGAACTTTGGGCCTTTACTGACAATAGAATTGCTGTAAGGTTTGCTTATGAATGCCATGATGACTCAGGCAACTGGACACGAAGCTTTGGAAATGAAAACTGGGAATTTAACGAAAATGGTTTTATGATGCGCCGCTTTGCCAGCATCAATGATTTACCAATTAAAGAAACCGAAAGAAAATTTTTCTGGCCGCTTGGCAGAAGGCCGGATGATCATCCAGCTCTGAGTAATTTTGGCTTCTAACCAATGATCCATTGAATACTAAAGTCAATGCTCCCAAATACTCCAGTTAAAAGATGGTGGTGAAGGCTGGGTCCATGATATTGGATATTTTCTTACTCCAAAACCAAGTCGACTCCATATGAAAGCAACTGCAAAAATAACGCTAACACCTACCATTACTGTTATTCCAAGGTGCATAAAGCTTGCATGGGCTTGGATCATAATTAATGGGTTAGCACCAGCGGGAGGATGAACACATCTCATCATTACTAAGAGCCCTATTGTGACTACTAGAGCAATGATGTAAACCCAAAAAGCATCTCCAAATAACTGATAAGCCAATATACCCACCAAGCTACTGATCAGATGCGCTCCAAACACCGCTCTTGGCTGTGCTGCAGGTGCAGTAGTAAGCGCAAATAAAAAGAGTGTTGTTCCCCCCAAGGAGGCCAGTAGCAGCGGCGAATTAGCTTGTGTAATCCACAAAGCCAAAATAATTGCCACAGAAGATCCAATCAAAACCCATAGCAGACGCAATATCAAAGTTTTCATCTATTGATGATAGACATAAAACACCGAGCACCCTTAATAGACAGTAGCCTTATAGTCGCATACCTGTTTGAGAGGCCTTGAATCATTAATTTATGAGAATTTGGCCTGCCCAGCACGATTCGAACGTGCGACCTACGCCTTAGAAGAATTCGTGGCTGCTGGAATATCTATATATTTCAATAGCTTACAGCATTAAAATGGCACTGTGTAATAAACTGTGCAATGCCTAATTCAATACTAAAAGCACATCTTCATAGCCCATTTTTATCTCGGTATTCTTTTATCATCTTTTGGGTAACATTTGATGGGTAGCAAAGAGTAGCAAATCTATCTATTTTGGAATAGGCGCTATTAAGCCCACATGCCCACCTTTGGTTGACTTACTGTACGGACAAGGACATTCGCCGCCATAGGATTGAACCGACTGTTGAATTAAAACTGTTTTAATCTCATCATCAGAAATTTTGTCATCAGCTATAGCTAATGATGAACCTATCATGATCATTGTAAGAATAAAAAGTTTCATATAGTCCTAGAGCATTGACTTTATTTTATGGATACTACTATTTGGCAATTCTTTCATAAAAAGACCGAAATCGCCTTTCTGATTCTTAATCTTCCAATACCAACCTCATGCCCGCCAAGATATAACGAGACTCTGGCGTATTTACATTTCTAAAAGAAGAACGGCAGTACAAAGGCCATGTGTGCCATGAGCCGCCGCGCCTAACTCTTGCCTCACCCTCATTGGGCCCTTGCGGATCAATGGTAGGTGAATATTGATAGTAATTTTCAGCATACCAGTCAGAACACCACTCCCATACATTCCCGATCATGTCATATAGACCAAATGGGTTAGGAAGAAAACTACCAACAGGAGCTGCAAATTCATGATGACTATGAAAATCAAGAGCATACTGTTGCCACTGCGGCCAAATCTTTACGGTATCTAAGTCAAATACCTTGGCATATGAAATCAACGTAATTGGATCGTCACCGGTAAAGTACCTACTATTCGTGCCAGCTCGGCAAGCATATTCCCACTCGGCTTCGGTTGGCAGTCGATACTTTTTTCCCTCTTTCTCACTTAACCACTTTGCCATAGCATTAGCATCATTCCAAGTAATATTCACCACTGGAAAATCGTCCGCCTGAGTAAACCCTGCTTTATCCCACGCATACCGACTATTGCGACCTTCAAAAACTTCATCATCAATGGTCTTTAAGTGGGTACCCAGTGGGTTAAATCCATATCCACCAGTTCCATCTTGTATTGATTCAGGTATGTACCCAGAGCTAGTCAAAAATAACTCAAACTGTTTAATAGTGACTGGATGCTGTCCCATCCAAAATGGCTTAGTAATGATTGCCTTGTGCGGTGGACTTTCATCATGAAATTCAGAGAGCCGGGCTAATTCATATTGAGGAAAATCTTCTCTTAATGAATTTTCTGTTTCATTGCTGCCCATTAAGAAACTTCCGGCAGGAATATAAGAAAAGCTCATAGCAATGCTATTTTGTAAGCTCGCCATATTATTAACTTAATTTACTGGAATATAGACTACTTATTTTCTTTGTCTATATTGACACGACTTATAATCCAGCAAGCACCTGCAATCAAAATAATCGCTCCACTCTCATAGAGCAACATGGCAGGATTTCCGTCTTTTCCCTGTAGGATAATTAACCTACTCAATGCAGTCATTGCAATAAACAAAGGTATGGTAATTGGAATGCGATGGCTGGCATAAAAGGCTGCCAACATTCCCAGTACCTCTGCATAGATAAACATCAACAAGAGATCTTGTAATTCAACGCGACCTTTACTGATTAAAGAAAAAATTTCTTGGCCCATCGCCGCGACAGTAAAAACCGCAATAATTATTAAGAATAATTTTTCGACTAATGTAATAATATTTTTTACGTTCATATGCTGACCTCTTTTAAACTTAAAGTGCAATTTTTTACCTGACTTAATATATCCAAAAAAAGTGTCGATAAGCTATCTTAGCCAAGGCTATTTCGGTTGATAAAGAGAAACAGCCAGTCATGCAAAATTATCCTTCTAAAAGGTAACTCTCTATAGATGGCACTAAAACAAGTAAGTGCGAGCCCTTCAAAGACTAAAAGAAATCAGTAAGACACAGACAAAATTAATATTTAATATTTTTCCAATATTGCTTATTTAATATCCAGGCACAAAAAGCAACTAGCCTTTTATGTATTTAGCTACTTACAAGCGCCCATTCAAAAAGTGAGTCATGATTTTCCCCAAGCCCTTACACTCAACTAAATCGCGTTTTTCAAGCTCAAAACGACCATCAAGCGCCTCAAAGGTTGAAGGCGATACCTGAATACGTCCTGGTAAGGAGGTTGACTCCATGCGGCTGGCAGTATTGACTGCATTGCCCCATAAATCAAAGCAGAATTTTGTCTTACCAATGACACCAGCGGTAGTTGGGCCCGTATGAATGCCAAGACGCATTGCCATTTTCATTTTGTGCACTTTATTAAATTCTAAAAGATCGTCAAACATCCCAATCGCCATATCTGCAGCCACATCCGCATGATCATCACGCTCGAAAGGACAGCCTGCTACAGCCATATAGGCATCCCCAATGGTCTTGATTTTCTCGATACCCAAAGCCTCGCCACGAACATCAAAGCGGGTAAATAGATCATTTAATAAAACCACCAAATCTTCAGCGGACATCTTGGCTGACATTCCTGAAAAATTGACTATATCAGAAAACAAAATCGTCGTATTCGGATAGGATCCTGCGATGACTTGCTCTTTTTCTTTGAGCATCTCAACAATCGATTTAGGCAAGATATTGAGCATCAGCTTTTCAGTTTTTTCCTTCTCAAGCATGATTTCTCGCAGGCGCTCTTCCTCTAAATCACGTAAACGCTTTTTTTCTAGCGAAGAGTAAACCCGAGCTTTTAATAAAGTGGGGTTAAATGGTTTTGGTAAATAGTCTTCAGCCCCCATCTCAATACACTTGACCGTTTTATCAAATGTATCGGTGCCTGAAACAATAATGACAGGAAGATAGCGTAAATTTTCATCGGCCTTAATCACGCCAAGTGTGGTGATGCCGTCCATATTAGGCATCTCCATATCACACAGCATTAAATCGAATTTTTCCAATCGGATCATGTCTAACGCTAATTGTCCGTCTGCTGCTTCTGAAATATTCGTAATGCCGATTTGGTTTAATTCACGAATCAATAAACGACGCAAAGTCCGACTATCATCGACCACTAAGACCTTCATGGCCTTAGCCTGCTCCATAATGACCGACGCCTTCACGCTGGTAGGCAAGGAGAGGACAATGGGATTTATTTGACTCAGTTCTGGATCGGGGCTATTTTGATTCTCGGACATATCAAACTCTCTCTAATATCTTTGGTCTGGTGAAATAGGAAACTTTGGGTAAATTAACTTGCTTAAAGGGATTATTTTCTAAGATCGATTCAGAGGCGCCTAACATCAAGCAACCTTCATTTTCAGAGAGCAAGGGATAAACCTTTTTTAAGATGCTCATCTTGGTATCTTGATTAAAGTAAATCAACACATTGCGCATCAAGATCAGATCAAATTTAGGCATCCCCATCCAATTAGAGTTTAAATTGAGAGGCTGAAAATTCACTTTAGATTTGATCGCTTCATTTAGAATATAGGTATTATCTTTTTGCTTGACGAAATGATTAATAATTTGCTTGGTGCTAAGGCCTCTTTCGACCTCCATCTTCGAATAGATGCCCGATCTCGCTTTATTTAAGGCAAAGTCGGAAATATCGGTTCCTAAAATAGAGATATTCCAATTGCGCAATTGTGGAAACTCATCGTATAGCAGCATGGAAAGGCTATAAGCCTCTTGACCAGTCGAGCTTGCAGCGGACCAAATATTAATTTGCTTTGTGATTTGCTTAGCTTCAATAATTTTGGGGAAAATTACTGTTTTGAGCGCCTCAAAAGGATGGGCATCGCGAAAAAACAAAGTCTCTTTTGTAGTCATTGCTTCAAAAGCTTGAACATGTAAATCACTCATGGGGTTAGTGCATAGCGCATTTAAGTAAGCACTTAAGTTTTCAAAATCATTAGCCCTAGATAATGGCGTTAATCTGGTAATGAGCAGATATTCCTTATCCGGATTTAAATCAATACCCAAATTATCTTTTAATAATTTGAAGAAGGTCAGGACATTGTTTTTATCTAAAGCAATCATTTGGTAAATGCAAACCTATTAATAATTTCCTCAGCAACTTTATTCAAAGGAATGATTTTATGGGCTAGATTTGCCTTTGCGATAGCTCCGGGCATACCCCAAATGACACTGGTGATCTCATCTTGCACAACCATTTCTCCACCTGCATCAACAATGTCTTTGGCACCCTTCAGACCATCACTTCCCATGCCCGTCAACACAATGCCCAATAGTTTATTTTTATAAATTTGCGCAGCCGTGCGAAATAGCACATCGACTGCTGGCCGGCAAGAATTTTCAGGAGGATCTTCCGAGGTATACATCACAATCTTGGTACCCATGCGCTCAAGATGTAAATGAAAGCCTCCTGGAGCTATATACACCTTACCATTTTCAGCAATATCACCATGTTGCGCCTCTACGACTTCAATGGGACTTAAAGTTGAGAGTCTTTGTGCCATCAGCTCTGTAAACTTGGGTGGCATATGCTGCACGATAAACATGGGAATGGGGAGCGGTTTTTTAAAGACATTAAAGATTTCAATTAACGCTAAGGGACCTCCCGTAGAGACCCCAATGACTACTGCCGCTGGAGGCAAGGCAAGTCTACCTTCTTTAAGCGGTGGGGGTACCACTTCTGCTTCTAATTGGGCTTGTGCAGAGGTTTTACGCTCCGCATTACCAATATGTTTAAAAGGTTTTTTATATAAGGCTTTGACCTTCGGAATCAGGGTTTCTTTAAGAATATTAAAAGCAGCTTGGGTATCGGAGACATCGGTTGGCTTACCCACATAATCACTTGCACCAGTGGTGAGAGCCTTAATCGTTGACTCGGCACCTTTTTGTGTGAGCGTGCTAAACATGATGATGGGAACGGTGCGGTTGAACTTGCGAATTTCAGTCAATGCTGTCAAGCCATCCATATTGGGCATCTCAATGTCCATGGTGATGACATCTGGAGACAGTTCGTGAACTTTCTCTATAGAAATCAAGCCATCTTCGGCAATCCCGACTACCTCAATACCAGGATCCATTTTGAGTGCCGTGGTGATGATGCGGCGCATGATTGCCGAATCGTCGACAACCAAGACTCGGATCTTGGGCTCAACTATATTTTCTTCTGTCATATGAATAATTTTCTCTGAGGTGCAGCTTGTCGAGAAAATGGATTAATCTTAAGTGAGCGCCGCGGCTTCTAAAGAGCTATGTTCGACGATTTTTACTGGATCTAATATCAGTAATAAGCGATCTGGAAGTTTATAGACTCCCAACACAACTTCCTTGGCTAAAGCCGTTAATTTATTGGGTGGTGGCTCAAAAAAATTACTATTTAAACTCAAAATTTCGCCAACCGCATCGACAATCAGAGCTACTTGAGCGCCGCTAGAAGATAAAATAATACTCACACCTTTGCCATTCGATTTACTATCCTCAATCCCAAGCCGAATATGCATATCAACTGCAGGAACTAATTGACCTCGCAGGTTCATGAGGCCACTGACGAAAGATGGGCCCTTGGGTACTGCGGTAACGTCTAGGTTGCGGCTGAGCTCAACCACATCAATGGCAGGGATTCCAAAAAATAACTCGCCAATGTGAAAGGTTGTGTAATCTTGCCCTTCACTCAAAGAAATATGATTTTCGCTCACTGTAATTGCGCTCCCATTTCAATGACTTCAGGGTAACGCGCTTGAGCATCATCATGATTAAGATTTCTGAGCATCATAATTTCTTGAAGATCTAAGACGTTAATTACTTTTTCACCCATCAATGCAGCGCCGACTAAACCTCGCTGTGGAGGGGTTAATGAGAACAGCTTCTTGGGTACTTGCACAATGTCATGAATTTGATCAACCACCAAGCCTACGGGTTGATCATTATTCATATGCACAATGACAGATATCGGTTTACTCAAGTCAAGTTCTTGCTTTTGCATGCCGCCAATAAAGTCTTTTACGACCACTAAAGGCATGATGACATCGCCATAACTGACCACCATTTTAGAACCGTTTCTTTGAACCCTTTCAGGCTCAAAGATTTCAAATCGATTGATAAACTCCAGCGGAATCGCTAAGCTACCTAGGTCAACAATATCGAATAACAACATGGTGGTTTCTTCACTGCGATCGGTTTGCTTATCAGCCACTTGATCATCCTGTAGTTTTCGAGACTGCACCTTGGCAATTAAGCCAGAGCTCATAGCAATACCATCCACATCTAAAATCAGGGCGACTCTTCCGTTACCTAAAATCGTGGCCCCTGCAAAGTCTAATAAGCCTTTAAATAATGAGCCTATGGGTTTGACGACAACCTCTTGCATGTCCAATACTTCATCTACCACCAGGCCAAAACGCACCCCGGCCGACTGAACCACTGCAATATTGATCGCATCTTCTTTACCAGGGTAACGGTTACTTAATCCTAAATGCTGATTAAGCATTAGTAGAGGGTGTAAGCGCCCCCGCAAGCGAAATACTGGGGTGCCGTAAAAATCCTCTAAACCAGTAGGATCGGTTGCTAAGTCAAAACGTACCATCTCTAGCAAACTATTTTGCGGAATCGCAAAGCGCTCTTGTTCAGAGCGCACAAACAGTGCCGGCATGATCGCCAAAGTCAACGGAATTTTGAGGCGAATCTTGGTACCGACTGAACCGCGCGGACTCTCGATTTCAATTGAGCCGCCAATGTGGGTAATGTTATTTTTCACCACATCCGTGCCAACGCCACGACCTGAAAGATTGGTAATCACTTCTTTGGTTGAAAAACCAGGCAGGAAAATCGTTTCGATTAATTCTTGATCGGTCAGCTTGGCAGCTTTTTCAGGAGAGTAGAGGTTATTTTGAATCGATTTTTCTCGCACACGTTCAAAGTTAATGCCGGCACCGTCATCAATCACCTCAATTACAACCATCCCGTTCTCATGACGGGCACGAAGTACCAACCTTCCTGTCTCTGGTTTTTTTGCCACTCTGCGAACGTTAGGTAGCTCAATACCATGATCAACGGTGTTACGCACAATATGCACTAGTGGATCACGGATTGCTTCTAATAATGTGCGATCTAATTCGGTCTCAGCACCCTCTTGAATGAGTTCAACTTTTTTACCTAAATCAGTGGATAGATCGCGCACTAAGCGCGGAAACTTTCCCCACACTTGCGAAATCGGCTGCATCCTTGTTTTCATCATGCGCTCTTGTAACTCGAGCGTCAAAATATCAATCGTGCGCACCGCGCTAGCAAAGTTTAAGTCTGTATTATCAGTAACAAAAGGCAATAGCCGATTTCGAGCCAATACCAATTCACTGACCAAATTCATTAACTTATCAAGCAACTCTACGTTGACTTTGACTGGGGCAGCCAATTCGAGGTTGGTCGCTTTGCTCGCATCAGGAATTTTCTCTGCGGCGGCCTTGGCGACAACATTACTAGCAGAAGCGCTTGCAGGCACCTCATTAGTGGCTTGGGACTCTTCTTGTTCTGATTGATCAACTTCTTCAGCTTGATCAGCATCATGGATTTGCTCATCACTCGCGCTTTCTGCTTGCGCCGATACGGCTGGAGATACGGGAGTGGGCGCAACTGGAGCAGGAGGCGGAACAACCGCAGCCGCTGGTGGGGCTGCTGCTGGAGCTGGAGCCGCCGGCTTTGCAGCAACCGGCGGTGGCGGCATATCCGAATTGAGTGAAGCTGAATCACTAGCAGCAACCGGAGCAGGTGGAACGCCCCCATTGGCAATCGTTAATAAGGTACTAATAATGGCTGAGTCATCGCCCTCTGGCTCAACTTTCGTATCAGAGACAACCGTGATGATGATGCGCAGAGCATCAAAACCTTCCAAAAGAATAGTGACCATCTCCTGGTTTAAGGCAATCTGGCCTTCGCGAACCTTACTTAATAAAGTTTCACAGGCGTGCGCTAATTTTTCTAGGCGCTTGAATGCAAAAAAGCCGCTACTACCCTTAAGGGTATGCATTCCTCGAAAAATATTTTCAATGAGTTTCTTTTCGTCTGGATTTTTTTCCAGCTCGACGAAATCAATATCGAGCTGGTCGAGAATCTCGCCAGCTTCAATAACAAACTCGCCTAGAATTTCGTCTAAATTATCATCCACGTGATATGAATCCGGTTTAGTGTTGAACGATTAAAAAATAATTAGACCTTAAATGAGCTAACCATCAACGTTAATTGTTCAGACACCTTAGCCAGTTCATTGGCAGCTTTTTGAGTGTTCGATGCTCCCTCTGAAGTGCTTCTTGATGCATCGGCAACACTATTAATATTGGATGCAATCGAATTACTACCATCAGAAGCGCTGCTAATATTACGGCCAATCTCACCCGCAGTAGCGGCTTGCTCCTCCACTGCACTGGCAATTAAGCCCGAGATATCATTAATTTTAGTAATCACCACGGAGATGTTGGAAATCGAAGCCACCGCATCCCTAACATCAACCTGAATATTGCCAATGTTATGACCAATTTCTTCGGTCGCCTTGGCAGTTTGACGCGCCAATTCTTTTACCTCGTTAGCAACCACCGCAAAGCCTTTACCTAGTTCACCAGCCCGTGCAGCCTCAATCGTTGCGTTTAGAGCGAGCAAATTGGTCTGCTCTGCAATACTTGAAATCACTTTTAAGACGCTACTAATTTCCTGAGAGCTCACGCCTAATTTTTCCATCTGAGCAGTGGTCTTCTTCGCTTCAGAAACAGCTTCATTAGCCACAGCAGAAGCCTCGGCAGCATTAGAGGCCACCTCACGAATATTGCTGGTTAACTCTTCAACACCAGCAGCAACCGATTGCACATTGGCGCTCACTTGGGTGGCAGCACTAGCTACCGCGGTAGCTTGAGAGGTAGTTTCCTCGGCATTACTACTTACCTGAGTACTCACAGTAGAAAGTTCGGTAGAAGATGAACTAAGCGCCTGGGAGGCATCCTTAATATTACTAACCACTTTTTTGAGATTATTTTGCATGGCGTACAAGGCTTTAGCCATATCACCGATCTCATTATTTAAGTGAATATTAGGCACCTCTTTTGTCAAATCATTTTTTGCTACAAATTCAATAGCGGACTTAACTCCACTAGAGGTTGCATTTAATCCTTTGCTAATTGACATGCCAATTAACACAGAGATTCCTGCTCCAATAATAATTAGAATCACTACTAACATTTCGCCATAAAAAGTTTCTGTCTTAGCTTCTTCTAAAGCCTTTACAATATTTTCCTCTTTCACATGAACAATGTCTTGCACGGCCTTATCAAGCTCATTGATGGCGCCCCTAAATTGCTTTCCAGCAATTTCATTTGCAGCAACAGAGGATTTGCCCCGATCAACGTAATCCTTAACGGTCTCAACTTCTTCGATGAATAATTTATAGTCTTTTTGAACAGTAGCCATCAAAGCTTTAGTTTTTTCTGATAGCATTTTCTTCTCAGCCAAATCTAGATTCTCTTTAAACTTTGCCAAAGAAATATTTAACCGATTTAGAGCTGCTTTTCTGTTCTCACTATCATTAGCCAAAATATAACGATAGGTGGCCGCTTCCGCTTTCGAAAAGGCAATTTCAGCCTCTAATATTTGAATCGAAGGTTTGATATCCTTTTGGTATTCCATATCGAGTTGTTGACCAACCTTACCTAGGGTAATAAACGAGACTGCACCAAGAATAATCATTATTCCCAATAGCACTCCGAAGGCAATTAGTAGCGCCCGAGAGAGTTTCTGTTTTGCAAAAAAGTTCGATAAATTCATGTGACACCCAAGTTTAAGAGGTTGAAGGCAGAATTAACATAAAACATAATCATTTACATCATAAATTCTAATCATTTATACTACATTGCCAACTTTAACTTGCAAACCTAGCAAAACGGTAGCTTTAAATATTTTTATGCACAAATTTAGTGCATTTTATGAAAAAACAGCAAAATTTAAAGCGTAACGAAGAATAAAAGCAAAAATTATGGCAAAACCCGATATAAATGTAATTGCGCGAGTCCCCTTTTTTAGCAAACTGCCTACAAGCGATTTAACGGTAATTCTTTCAATCACCCAAGTTAGGCAGATTGATAAAGACCAAAATTTGTTCAGTCAGAGTGATCCTGCCGATGGACTCTATGTAATCCTTTCGGGGAAATTTCAAATCTATATATTTAGTGGCATCAAGGGTGCCCCCCCTAAAGTTTTAGCCACTATTGAGGAAGGTCAATATGTTGGTGAGTATGGACTTATTGATGGAAATCCAAGATCAGCCTCTGTAAAAGCGCTTACTAGTGGTGAGGTACTATATTTACCAAGCCAGGCGTTTGCATTTTTATTAGAAACTCAGCCATCCATTGCAATCTGTGTCATTGATTACTTATGTGGCGTCATAACAAATGCTCCGAAATTAAAAATTAACTCACCCAAGGCGGAGTTGATTGGGACTAAAAACCTAAAGCCGAATTTACACAATATGACCTTGTTGGCTGGCATCATGCGTGAATATAATCGCTTGATGGCAGTTAAATAATTTACTAATTATCAATTTTATGATCAACACCGCTGGTAATGATGCCTGCTTAAAGGCGCTATCTGGGGCGCTACAAAACTTACAGTTGGTAGCTGAGCCAAAGCAGCTAGAGTTCATCTCCGAGATTTTGACGCAATCGATGAGTGGGCAATGGCGCTCATTTCATACGCTCGATCACGTCTTTAACGTTGCGAAGGGCGGTGACCCAATTGAAGTGATTGCCGCCCTCTTTCATGATGTGATTTACATGCAAGTAGACCAAGCGATCAATATTAATGCGGCTCGCTTTGTGCATGACTATATTGAAGAGCGACATAGTGCACTCTTTATTAGAGATAGTATTTCGCCCGGGCATGACCCTTTTTTTAAACTGGTATTAGATCTCTTTGGCTTTCATCCCGGAGAGGAGCTCAAGACTCTAGCAGGTCAAAATGAATTCATTAGCGCTCTATTAGCCTGTAAGGTACTGGATGGTATTGCCCCGCTCGGTGTTTTAGCCAAAGTCACAGCGTGCATCGAGGCGACCATTCCCTTTAGACCAGAAGTAGCCAATCAAGATTCTAGTTCAGATAAATTACTCAAAAGATTGGCCACATTAAATCAAGAGCTAAGCTTAGGTCTCACGGAGCAAGATTTGATTGACAGCGTTAAACGAAGTGTTCGCTTAAGTAATCGCGATGTAGAGAATTTCTCAAGCCAACACCCAGCCCAATTTTTAGATGAAACCTGGAATTTAATACCAGAAACAAACCATGATTTACTCCGCGCCAATGCTTATACAGTGAAGCAATATCGAATCTCTTTGCAGAAAATGGAAGGCTTTCTCAATTTTTTATCACCTCAACTTGTCTTTAAGAAATACCTTGATGAACCGAGTGATGCGCAGTTTAAGTTTTTAAATGAAAAGACTGAGAGAAATATTCGCATTGCACGTCTGTATTTAGGCATGAAACTAACTTCAATTGGAGTTCTTGAAGCCCTCTCGTTACGACTAGGCGGGGATGTTTCTATTTCCATGATGATGGGAGAGCTTCCGCAAGAAGGTAAAAGTCTCAAAACTATGGCGAGTTTTCTGCCCGACATTACTAACATTGACATGATTATGAGTGATGATGAGAAAGAGGTGCTTTCTTTACTAGAAGAAGGTCGCCAGTTGAACACATCATACGATCTCAAAAATTCTCCGATTGCTGCTTATATGTTGAAGTCCATAGGCTTTGAGAAGATGAAGGAACTGTTAAAAGCGAACAAAGCTTTTTTCAGCGGAGAAATTTCTGCTGAGGAATTAATTGCACAATGCCCATCTGAGGTTATTCATGAGATCGGTAATTCTATTTTATGTTTATTAGATGAGCGTAAAACCTTGTTGCACACCTCTATTTGATTATTAATACTTGCTGATTTTTGGCCTGCCCAGCACGATTCGAACGTGCGACCTACGCCTTAGAAGGGCGTTGCTCTATCCAGCTGAGCTATGGGCAGAATATATAAATCAATAAGTTAGCTGCAATATGAATCTTTAGATCTCTGAATGGTCCATTTTTGGTCCATTTTTATCGGAGGTCAATATGGCATCTATTGTAAAGCGCGGCAAACACTTCCGCGTCAAAATCACTCAGGTTGGTAGTAAAACGCTTAGCGCGACATTTCCCACCTATAGCGAAGCAATCCGCTGGGCAAAGGATACGCAGGCGCAAATGCGTTTAGGGCTAATCCCAAGGGCTGAGCCGGCCAGCAAAAATCAAGCTATCCCTAGTTTTGCAGAGGCGGCGAACCACTACCAAAAGACCCATTCTGTCCATAAAAAGATTGTGCGTTCTGAAACTTACCGCCTCCAGATTCTGATTAAACGCTGGGGAAGCTTACCGGTCAATGAAGTGGACAAATCCGCCATTTTGAGCCTACGTGATGAGCTGCTGCTATTAGGACGCTCAGGAGATACCGTCAATCACTACTTCAATACCCTCTCTAAACTCTATCAAATGATAAAAAATGAATGGAATCTAGATATACCAAACCCGATCAAAGGTTTACTGCGTATGCCCCCTACTCCAGGGCGTAGCAAACGTGTATCACACGCTCAAGAGCAAGCGCTATTAGATGGTTGCAACATATTGGGGTTGAGTACCCTTAGTCTACTGATCATATTAGCCATTGAAACAGGCATGCGTCGTGGAGAGTTATTAGGCCTAGATTGGACCTGTGTAGATATTGTAAATAGAAGGGTTTATTTGCACACCTCAAAAAATGGGGAATCACGCCAAGTACCCTTAACTCAAAGAGCTCTATCTGCTTTGCAAAGTCTGAAATTAGTGGGTACAAACGAGGTATTTCCGATCAGCGCACACGCCATGCGCAATCAATTTGAAAAAGCAAAAAAATATGCGAGCTTGCGGTGGCCGGATCCGATGGCAAACCCTTTTATTGATTTACGCTTTCATGATTTGCGTCATGAAGCTCTGTCCAGACTATCCGATGCGGGTTTAAATGTTATTGAGTTAGCCTACATTAGCGGTCATAAAACCATGGGAATGCTGCGTCGTTACACCCACCCTTCTCACCAAGCAATCTTTGATAAGTTAGATACCTCTGAGGCCTGATTGCCTTTGGCACTATCCACATCAGTCGGTAGGTGACTACCAAGTCTGCCACCTAATGACACGCAAGTATTTTTAAAAAGTTAGGAAATTTACTTAACAAACTACTCTAGTAGTGTCATAATTTTTTTAAGATTACAAAGACAGTGCTAACCATACTGGCATCAAAGGTTTAAGCCCCTAAGATGTTCTGCGTAACAGAGGCCAATGTTACAAATAAAGGGTTCCCCAATGAGGGAATAAGGCAGGAGCAGAGGAAAACCAAATTGCTCTAAGGTATCTAGGCTTGCAACGGCAGTAATGCCGAGCAGGCCTTTTTCTATTTATAAGCTTGCTCGGTTCTTTTGAAGGAACAAGCATGCAATATTTTATTTATCAATCACAGACCACTCTATATGGGGGTGAGCCATGTTTAAGCTAGAAATACGCGGCATTCTTTTATATCGCAAGGGGCATAAAAATACCTTAAGACTAGCTGAGCTTCACAACTCTAGAAGCATCCCTACTGAGTTAGAAACATTTGGTCATATTGACCCTAGGAAAAGTATATTAAATCGCGAGATCGTATCCCTGCAAGGTAAGCCCCTTGAAGAAACTGTAGTGCAGATGATTGAAGCTGCGGGTATGGATACAAATAAAGGAACACTAAAAAGGGCTGATAAAGGTTATGCCATTGAATGGCTTTTTTCAGTTACCCATGGTTTTGAATGTGACTTTATAAAGCTTTATACCAAGTGTCTAGAGTGGCTCAAAACCCAGCATCCAGCTTGCCCTATTGCCTATGCCATCATCCATTTTGATGAGGCGTGGCCTCATATGCATGTAGTGATGGTCCCAATTGAAGGCTCTCATTTACCTGCTAGTGATATTTTGGGCTATAAAGGCATTAGCCGTCAGAGAACACAAGACTTGTATGAACAAGTGGGTAAACACTTTGGCCTTACCTATGGAATGAATCTGAAGGGAGCTGCCAAAAAGAGTGCTAGTGACAGTGTCATCAAAGAGCTCCAAAAACGTGGCTATGAGGAAAGAGTTGGTTTGCTGTGGGAGCCAATCTGTAGCGCGGTTCATGCGAGGCCAGAGCCATTTTTTGAGGCCTCTGGAATAAGGATTGAGCAGCTGTTATCACGAGAACGTTGATACACCCACTTCTGTGAGTCCATCCTGTGTTGGAGTTACGCAATTCGCAGGAGCAGGACAGAAGCGGCGATGATAGATAGGAGATGTTGAATAGGGACGGGTAGTTAGCAAAATAACAGTGTTAGCTATCCCCCCATACAAAGAGAGTGCTATATGAAAAAATTTGATGTCTGTAAGCTTTGCTCTCTTGGCCGCGCCTCAATTTTTGTAGTCAATTAAAAATATCAGCATATAAGGCCATTAACGGGGGCTAGAGCATTAAAAAAAGGAAATTGAAAGCAGGATACATCTTCCGATAATCACAACAATAGAAGCTGCTCTAGAGTAGTTTTAAGCAGCGACCCATTGATAGTTAATTGAGAAGTATTTCTACAGCCTATATTTTTATTAATACTATTTATTAAGCCAAGCCCAACCTCAATTCTATTGAACTCAGCAAAATGCTTTAGTGGGGGATACCCCAAATCTTGAGTTGATACCGATTTATCTTTAAGTGCATTTTATGTTGCATTTTCGTGACTACTGAGGATTATGAGGATATGGAGTTGAGTAATTAGGCATAGGTATGCACTAAGGATAGAATTGGGCTCCTATCCGCTGGTGAACTGATTTACCTGTCTAAACAGTCTATATACTTATAGAATTAAGAGACTTCCCGGCTAGGGTGAAATTTACCGGGCCGTAATTTTTTATAGATTTCAAGTTTTTTATATTTAGAAAAATGGCATCAATGAAAATTCCAGTATTAAAGCTGATAAATTACGGGTTATTTTTGATATTTTTAAGCGCCTGTGGAGCCAGTGAGGATGCCACCGACAAAGCTTTTAAAATGGCACAAAAGGGTGATCAACAAGCACTAGAATTTTTAGAAAAACAAGCAGCCCAAAATAACTTAAAAGCCATTAAGGATTTATCCCAAATATTTCTACTGGGCAAAGGTTTTCCCAAAAACTCAGAAAAAGGAATTCAGTATGTTACTCAAGCAGCAAATCTTGGGGACAAAAATTCAAAACTAATACTTGAAAAAATTAAAGCAGACGGATCCCTACTTAAAAAAAGTACCCAAGAAGCTGAAAATCAAAACACTACAGACAGAGAAACTAGTCAAAATATTCAGTGGGCTCATAATCCAATACCAACCATTAACCCAAAGAGCTCTGGATCATCTGTAGCAATTAATAATAGCGGAGCATTTTTAACAAACTGGCATGTAGTTCGCGGTTGCAATGAGCTATACATTCAATACAATAAGCAAATTTCGCGGGCGTACCTAGTTGCTAAAGATAGCAACTATGATCTTGCTGTCATTAAGGTAAATGAAAAAACTCCCTACGCCATTAAAATAGTTGAAAAGACTACCCCTATTGGTGAAAAACTTTATGTGGGTGGCTATCCACTTAGTGGCCTTTTGGGGTCAAATATTAAAATTTCAGACGGTATTTTGGCGGGATATGTGCAGCAAGACACATCATTTATGCAAATGACTGCATCTATCTCCTCTGGCAGCAGCGGCGGCCCCGTTCTAGATCCAAGTGGCCATCTAATAGGATTGAGCGTTTTAGCTATTACAGGTCAAAGTCTGCCCAGTCAGGTCGTTGGTGGTTCTGTTAACTTTGCTATCAGTAGCGCAGCTATTAAAAACTTCCTGCAACCAATCAACATCCCCTTTTCATTATCTAGTAATATCAAGGAGTTAGATTCAAAAGATATTGCTAAAATGCTTATCTACACATCTGGATACGTTGCTTGTTATTAATGAGAGTAAGTTATGGAAAATATTACACAAAGATCAATTGGACGGATTCTAAATCTAGATGAGATAGAAATATCTAGGCATAGCAGAGCTGGTGAAAATGATGGAAATAGAGATGTACCACCATCAAATACCTCAAAGTTAGGTCAATATGAGGAGCAGCTAATTTTAGATGCCAAAGGTGAATGGATTAAGTACCTCTCATTAACTGAAGAGCAAAGAAGCTTGCTTGACCAAAAAGCAATGCAAATTAAAAACCAATTAAAGTCCGATATTGCAAACGAATCTTCAAACCTTTCAGACTCTCAGAGGAAAGAATTAGATCTACTAGATCAACAATTAGGGCTCGGCTCTTCAACCTACAAACATCTACAAGATGATTATTTAAATTCTCAGGATGAATTACAAAAAATTGAGCAGCAACTTAACCGCCCATTAGATATTAATAACAAGGAATTTTATTTGCCTTTAATGGTCGTACTTGCAATTGCCGAAGTGCCGGTCAATCGTCTAGCTTTTGAACTCTTCTTTGAGTCAATGCCACTCGTTTCATTACTCATATCCGCTGCTGTTGGTAGCCTCTTCATTTATTTTGCACATATCATTGGAATGCTTTTAAAACGATTAAGTTGTGAAGAAGTGAAGATAGATAAAAATAAAATTTATCTTGGAATTACGCTTATTTGTTTAGTCTCTATCAGTCTAGTATATTTTTTAGGCATTATGAGAGAGCAACTAATTGCAGTACAAAATGCCGGTAGTCTAGATTTAGAATCACTGTTAGGCAATAATGCATCAGGATCAGATTCATCTAGCTTTTATATCGGCTCAAAAGGTTTAACACTCATTTTGCTCAACACAGCTATTTTTGCTACAGGTATTGTTGCATCTTTCTTCAGACATGATCCACATCCGGATTATGAAAAAATATCCATCAATACAAAGAAAATTGAAAAAAACTTTTTAAAATACAAAACAAAATTTGAAAATGAGCAACTTCAAGTTCTTAGAGAATTTAATAGAAGAATTGAATCTAACAGATCTCAGCAACAAAGTTTTGAAAAAGAATTAAATGCAATTTCTGAACATAGATTAATGTTAGATTCAATTGTCAAGAGTGATAAGCAAAGTTTAATTTTAGCCTTGACAAGAAAAGTTATGGCCTACCAAAATGGAAATCGGAAAACAAGAAAAACACCTCCACCAGAATATTTTTCAAGCGATCTAGCAAAATCTATAGAACAAATGTTATGAAAAACTATAAGTCACTATTTTTTTTATTCATTCTTTTAGTATGCAACTTGGCATATGGAGCAAATACAGGAAAATACTGTAATGCCAAGGGAATAAATTATGATGTTCACATTTTTGGCTATACGTTTAAAGACGATAATGGACAAAAAATGATGGCTCGTGGTTTAACTGACCTATTTAAACGCCTTCAAACTGGGGACCGTATCAAGATTTTTGTACACAATCCCTCAGGTTATACCGTACCTATCAATCAATGTGTGCCTGGCTGCCCAGAAGAATCATTTATAAAGAGCATGGTTGATTCCTCATGTAGCGTACAAGTTGCTAAAAGAGATAGAGTTGCCTTTGATCAGCTTTATGCCAAATCTGCCTTATCCACACTAAATCGCACCGGTCAGTCTTATGACATTTTTCAGGCAATACAAAATTTATCAGATGTATATAAAGGACAAAAAGATCAAGGGACTGTGATTGCTGCGATTTCTATGGTTCCAGACGGCGTAAATCCTGTTGATAAAAGTGATTTTGATAAGTACTATGCAAAAAAAGTCCCAGGATTACAATTGACAACAGATTTTCCTTCACTTTTAGTGATAGGCGGCTCTTCAAGCAAACAAGTCTTGGATTTTTGGTACGAAGTATTTGTTAAGCTTAAAAAAGTTAAATTTGATATGAAAGAATTTAACTAAATCAATTAAAGGTGCAAGAAAAACCAGAATTAAGATCTTTTGTGATTTTTTGAGAATTAGATGAAATATCTGTTCTAAGTAAATATTGTCTGACAAGACCGCAAGCTTCCTTTTTTTTAGCTAGATCATTAAAGTATTTTGGATTAACTATATAGTCTTGTGCTTGCAGTAGTAGCCCCCCTGGATAATTTTTAGAAATCATGATGGCTAGAAGATCACTTGCCCTCTCTATATCTGTGTATGAATTAAATTCACGGGCTATAAAATTCGGATCATGATAAAACCCGTAAGCTAGCTCCATAGCCTCTAAATTTCCAAGTTCTATGGCAGTTTCATAGAGTCTTAGAGCTCTTAAAATGCGCTGAGATTCGCGAATAAGAAATATTTCTTGAGGCGGCTTTTCTGCTGTAAGAATTAAACCCGCTTGTACACACGCATTAGCTTGTTTAGATTTACAGGAACTCTCTAATGCCTTTAACTGCTCCATGGACGCATCGCTATACTGTCCAACAGATGCCTGTTGCGTCACATCAGGGGTGGATATTGGGGCTGAAACTAGCGACTGTGGTGTGGTGTTGGGTGGAGTCTTTACTTCAGCATAAGAAGAGCCACCCACCTGCTTTACTGTCAATGTATTCACTGAAGAACCATTAGCAGACATTAATTCCTGCTGGCCCTTCAGTAGGTATTCTTTTTCAACTGGCTTTAACAAACGCCCTTTCTTTTCAATAATAGACGGGATTTGGGCTGCTAATTTTTGTTTTTGTGCTGAGCTTATATTAGCTTTAATCGCTAAATCAATGATTGTTGAAATTTCGTCAATATCTAAATTACTAGTTGGTGAAATTACAAAATCAATTTCATAACCAAATTTTTGAGATGCTATATCAGCACGGACACCCCTACCCTTCATTTCATCTTTAACAATAGCAAAATGCTCTCTAAAGTTATTTTCAGCCTGAAGGGAATCAAGTAATAAGGGAAGTGCTTCTGTTGATATCTGCGAGTTATTTGATTTATAAGCAATTAATAAATAATCTTTTGCAAGCCTTGAGTTTTTATCAAAATAATGTCTACCATTTAGATAGGCATCACCAACATAAACTGCAGCCTCAGCATCACCAGACATTGCTGCCAATCTACAAACAGAAGGGCGTAGTTTTAAATTTTCTCTTTTTTCAGGATCCAATTTACGACAACCATCAAAAGTAACATCGTATTTTTTAAACAACTGAAGTAAATCAGAATCTTTTGAGCTCATTCCTGCACTAGAAAAGTTATCTTCAATAAATTTTGGGTCCCAATCAGGATGATTTTTATCTAGCAAGATGGTGGCTAAAGATATAAAAGAGGAACGATTAGTCCTAACGTCATCCTTAAGATATCTGACAGCATCTGCCTGGGTAATAGCATTAGACATCCCAGCAAGAACGCATGAAGCTAGAAGTCCCTTAGGTGAGTCACTACCCCTCATATTATTTATCGCCTCATCAATCTTTTTGCAGAATGCTGTTGTGAGAGGTTTGGGGGCTAACTTTTTTAATAGCTCCGCTATCTTGCTATCGTATGAACTGTCTCCAGTTTTTTGAATTTGCAAGAAAACATCAAGAGCCTTTGCTTCATTTTTACCGCCCACCGAACCAGACTCATACATTTGCGCTAGAAATTTTAGCGCTTGCGGATTGCCTTTATTGGCAGACCTACTTATGTATTCCAACCCCTTGCTAGTATCTTTTCCTGCTGAACTAGTTCCTTCAATATAAATTTTTCCAATGGTAAAAAGAGATGCAGGATCGCCCTGCTCTGCGCCAGGATAAGCAGCCCTAAAAGCTGCATCTGATGACTGAGCCAAGGCCGAAAAAGACAAGCCCAACTCAAAAAATACTATAAAGAATATTAGAATTTTCTTCATTTTTTCCTTCTTATTGACATAATTTTTTGAACTTCATCATTTTTCATTTTATTTAGGATCCTATTTAATAATGTAACTAATTTACTTACCGGCAATAAATTAATCTTTTTTATTGCCTAGGTGCATACCCAGTTCTATTGCCTCTATTGTCATAATAATTTATAACTCCACTGGGTGATTGCACCTGATAGCCTTGTCTATTTCCTTGACTGTCATAAACACCGTTCTGACTATTATAGTTATTTGGACTATTGTTCCAGTTGTTTGGGCTGTTATCCCAGTTATTTTGGCTGTTGTTCCAATTATTTGGGCTGTTGTTCCAATTATTTGGGCTGTTCTCCCAGTTATTACTTTGCTGGGCAAAAGTACCTGTAGATAAAACGCAAGTAACAAAAATCAGAAATTTCTTCATTTTTAGCCCCCTAGTTGATATTTCATTGTGATACTGTTTGATTATGAAAGCTATAGTTATTAGACTAGTCACCAGCCTGCTCATCACGACAACAGCATTTGCAGCAACAGAACCTGTAAAGATGAGTAAATCAGGCATTTGCCACGCACCTAACACAACCTATTACAATCAAACCAAGAATTTCACACCCTATAAGACTTTGGATGAATGTTTAAAGGCTGGAGGAAGGATGCCCAAGAAATGAAGTGCCTAAAGCTGCTTACTGTTATCAAAAATTCCTGCATATAAATATATTGAGCTAATCAGTAGACGCAACATGGCTATACATTTCGTATAGATTTAATAATGATGATCTTTCTCAAATTATTTAATTAGACAAACCTCTTTTTTATTATTTACTAGACTTGATTCAGTTTTATTGGCAATGGTCAGTACCCCATCCTTTGCTTGAGTGGTCATGAAGGTGGAATCACAGGTCCAATTATTACCATCTATCACCTTGCATTTATTGTTGACTTCATGGATGTCTTTACCTTCAATACTCTTACCCGAGACAGTTACTTGCTTTTTATATTCATCAACTAAATAAGACACTTTTACAACTTCGTAACAATTTTTACAGCTTGTACCCATATCGCAAATAGTCAGAGTTAAATCATGGGACTTGGTACATGCCGTTATCAAAATCAATACAAATAAGAAAAATAGATTTTTAAGCATTTTTTATCCTTTTAACCTGCATGAAACTATCAAAGCGGTAGACATGTGGCTTATTTTTAAGCAGGTAAATCAATTCGTTTTCTAATACTTCTACCTTACCCATACGCTTAAAGTTAAAGTATTCAAAGTTCCATTTGTATTCAAACTCACAGCCTAAATCTTCAATCATTTTGTCTGAAAGCATTATTTTTTCATGTGTTTCTTTATCTTCAGCATATTCCCCATGAATTGTCATTTTTGGCAATACGAAACCATTGTGCCTATAAGCACCAATAGTTATGCGTGGAAGTGTCACCAAGACATCAAAAAGCCTGTAAATGACCAATTCAAAGTAGTTATCACCCTCCTCTGTTTTAGCCAACATTGGTTTTACTATTGAATAAAAGTCTTGTATTACTGCGGATTCAATACAAATATCACCAGCACTTGCTTCTGCCTCAACCATTTCCCACTCTTTATCAGTCGTAGGGTTGCCAAAATAAAGCTCAATTTTTGCCATATATATATTGATACCTCCAAATTAAAGATATTTTGGCAATAAAATTATTTTTTCTAAAATTCCGTCCAATAGTCCCACCTTTTTATTTTATCCTTTAAGTAAACTTTTAAAAAGTAAACACCAAGAGTGGGTTAAGCGCTTAGGGAGGGTCTATTAAATGGGGATAAAAGGCATATCCTACTCTTAAGGGTGCCTACAAACCTCTACATGCCTTACTCACGACAATAGATTCAATAGAGGTAGTTTTCACCCATTTTCCCCAGCTTGTAGTTGGTCCATAACTATGGGTTTGCTCTAATTTACCTTCGCCAAACTCCTTTGACCACATAGAGATTTCTTTGAGTCTATATTTATTCTTTGCGCAGTCAACCTCCTGAATAGAAGTATTAGACAAAAAGGTATAAGGCTTATTGGGATCCACTGAATTCTGTGATCCCTTAAAGTTTTTTAAAGTTTTGATTGTGGCGATATTGTCTTGCTTAGTAATTGATGACGAATCGTAGAAAAAGGAAAATTTTCTAGCGTCAGATGGATCAATTTCAATCCAATTTGTTGCAGCAAAGCTAGGCAAGGAGATTAGCAAGAATAGATAGAGTAGATTTAGAGTGTAGGGTGATATTTTCATTATTTTTCTAGCTGAATAGATCCTTTTGGGCATTCTTGAGTGCATATAGATCTCAAATGTTACTGCTAATGAAAAGAATGCGAGTAGGTGAATTCTAAATTCAAGTAAGTTGATTGATATATGCTCAGAGCAATCCTAGCGACTTTGAGTAACTGCTTTACCAGCTACTTAAACCACAAATAAAAACCATGCAATATACCAATTGGGAAAAATAGGGCTCCTGCAATTAGGAACCCCCACATTTCCTGTGCAAAACAGGTGAATATATGATTTAACCACGCGGCAAAACATACAATTCCAATTACATATGGCATGAGAATCCTCTCAATTGAATAATTTCAAGTTACTTCAGCAAAAGAATGAATTTGACCATCAGCGGCAGTGTTTAATTACAGTAAGTTTGATTACCAATTTGCTGGCAGCTTCTACCATTTGAATAGTAGGTCTGATTCCCAATTTGCTGAGCAGAAACCCCATTAGAGTAATAGGTCTGATTGCCAATTTGCTGTGCAGAAGTTCCGTTTGAAAAGTAGGTCTGATTACCTATCTGCTGAGCTGAGGTGCCATTTGAGTAATAGGTTTGGTTTCCAATTTGCTGCGCTGAGGTACCGTTTTCGTAATATCTTTGATTCCCAATCTGTTGATAGCTTTGCTGCGCATATGCAAAAGTAGAAATTAGCAGAAACATGGCAACAACTGCTTCTTTAAGTATTTTCATGGCAACACTCCTTTTTTATATTTCACTTCTACTTTCTTATGATAGTCTGATATTTATGAAAATTATTAAGATATTGGCAGTTTCTGGAATCCTTCTCTCTATGAGTGTTTTTGGTCAGCCTGAGCCAGTCAAAATGAGTAAATCAGGTATCTGTCATACCCCTAATTCAACCTATTACAGTCAAACTAAGAGCTTCACTCCATATAAGACCTTGGATGAATGCTTGAAATCTGGGGGGAGGCTACCCAAGAAATGAATAAATTATTCATAACTCCTTGTCCGAGTCTCATTTGTTAATTCCTAAAATAAGTTATTCCCGTGCCCTAAAGTGATACCTATCGTAACGTTAAAAAGATCTTCTTCATAAGATGCCCCTTTACCTTGCTCCAATAACCTGCTCCCGAAAGAATTGGCAAAAATTAAAAAACGAGTTTCTCTTAGACAGGTCTATGTAGGATACTTTTTTGGATCAAATTGGGATCCAGACCTTGATGAGAGCATTAACTCCATCGCAATAGAGGAAAACTTAACGCAATCCGAGGCGTCTATAGCCTTTTTTATTGGCACTCAAAAGGAATTATTCAAAAGAGAGAATGATAGGAACTACACAGATAAATTCTTTTCACATTACTACAGTGCCGATATTTATACGTCAACAATATGTGTATCCCAGTACCGTGATGGCAAAGACTGCTTTCCAATGCTTTTACTTGAATATGATCTTATGTTTGATGAAATAAAACAGGAGTTTTTTAAAGGTACGGATGATGGATTTAGCGACTACGGCAAAAATCTCAGCAAAGTCTTGGGATATGAATTAATACGTTGGGAGCGATTAAGCAAGAAAGAGGCACTAGAGTATTTGTAAATGTACCTAAAGGTAGACAGTCAATACACAATGGATTAAGTTTATAGTCTAGTTAGACCATTTGGTCGCTGGTAAAGCCTCAAAGTTTGAACAGCCTACGCAGGCGAACCCATAGTTCTCGGCAAAACCTTGGCTAACATTGACTATTACCTTTTGTGAGATTGGCAGCTTATCTCCAGTCTCTCTATCAATTACATAGTTATTTTTTAAGATCAGCAGAGGTAATTGAGGTTTATCTGGCTCATCCTGCCCTATATATTCAGATGTAACTAAGTCTTCTAGCGCACTATCTACAATGGTCACGATCACATAGTACCGATAGGTTCCAAAAGTGATTTTTGGAGCAATGACATCTCGCTCCATATGCTCACTAAACATCTGGTCAAAATACGAATATTTGTAATTAATTAGAGTTAACTGCTCAACGATGGATTGAAATCGCATCAAAACTGCCTGCTCAAGGCTGACACCGTACTTTAGGGACCAAATGGCATTTTCAATTTTGCTGGCGATAATAATTCCAAGATTATCATCATAAAAGTATGTAGAACCCATCCTAGATGTCTTGCTGTATACAGGTACGTATTGAAGGTGGAGTTCAAGTGCCATGGAAATTATTTGTTTTTAAAAATATCCGGTTGGGCATGATATCTAATTATTTACAGCTATAAGTAACTGTCGCCCTTTCTCTTTGTGTTGACGGTATGACTTGATCAATAACTGCAGCTCTTCCCACTTGCGCGCATGCGCCTTTTGCACCATTCAATGCATCTTGAGTACTATATCCCTGAATTAAATTTTTACCAGCACCCAAATCGGATGGGGGTGTCCATTGGCCAGATCCAATTCTTGATGCATTAGTTTGCCCAGGAGCGCATCCAGACAATAGTGTTGAAATACCTATGGCCGTAATAATTGGTAAGATTCGCATATTGATAACCTCTCAGTCTATAACCTTAATTATTCATATTAAATCTAATGTAGTCCAAAAAAACTATATATCCCAACCCTTCTACTGAAATATTCACAAGGGTGCACTTACAGAAATTATATTTTGGAAGGGAAAATGAAAAATTATCCCCCCATGTCCAAAATACTATACAAGCCTAATCTGAGACCCCTAAACCCAATTTAGGGCATACGGGTAGAGTGGGGTCTGGATTCTAGAAATTCAACAAGGGGCACCCCCTAATAAATGCTAATCTAAGCTTTAACTATTAGGAATCTAACATGAGCTGGAATCTTACAAACGACCAGAAAGATCAACTACTAGAGTTATTGAATAGCTTAGGCAGTCATTCGGTCTATCCAGTAGCTTACATAAAGGGCAAACTTATTGGTTGTGGAGTGCCAGTAAAAATTAATGAAATTGATAATGAACTACTCATTGGCTCTATACGGGTAAGGGAAATAGATCCTGAATTTGGAAAGCCTGGAATCTACCCTTCCCACATCCTACAAGCTGCAATTGATGACCATGGTTTTAGGCATGAAATAGTCTCAGAAATGACTGGGCGGGGATTCTACTTCCGTGATTGCCTAGAGCAATTAGCATTTAAATGGGGTATCCGGAAAGACTACCTATGAACAGAGAAAAGCAAACGAATTTACCTCGCATCAAAATAATGTGCACTAAATAGGTTGGTCCATTTTTGGTCCATTTATTACAGATTTGCTGTATAAACTAGCTCTATGCAGTTCAGCGGATCAACTCAGAAAAAGCTCTAGAGCCTTGTTGTAGCTTACTTTTGCATTATTGATAGTCTGACCTGCTTGGTAGGAGAAATGAGATCCTACGCCTTAGAAGGGCGTTGCTCTATCCAGCTGAGCTATGGGCAGTTATATGCTGGGTCTGTATGTAGAACAATAGAGAAAGTGGTCGGAGTACAAGGATTCGAACCTTGGACCCCCTGCTCCCAAAGCAGGTGCGCTACCAGGCTGCGCTACACTCCGACGGAACCCGTATTCTACACTGAGAAGGCCTATTGGGGCAAATCCTGTAAGATGCATAGAATGAACGCCTTATTTTTAAGCAAACTAAACAAGCAAATCGGGGGCTGGATCGCCCTGAGTTTTTTGCTTGTCAGCTTAATAGGCACCCATTGGATTGGCTTTGCCCACGGCATTAATCACTCAGGCTTAAGTAATCAAACGGCTGAACTAAGTTGCACCGATCAAGCTGCAGAGGCACAACACAGTTCAGCAAGTTGTCATTTATATGATGCCCTGACTCTGGCAGGCTTTATTACCTCAGAACCAAATCAATTCATCAGCATTACTGTATTCGGCCAAACACGCGATAAGCTAAGCAAGTCTTATCTCGATAGCATTCATGCTGGCCTATATCAATCTAGAGCCCCACCTACTTTCATTCTGTAAATCAATTAACTAGCCAAACACTTTGTTTGGACGTCTGATTTATTGCATCTGCCTCTTTGGGGTAGTGCTATTGGAATGAAAGAAATAATATGTATCAAACCCACCAGTCATTGGCAAAGAAAAAGCTAATCTATATTCTGGTATCCGGACTTATCAGCTCTTCTGCCCTTGCTCAATCTCAGCCTTCTTTAGAAATTACTGCGACAGGCTCAACGGAAGCTACTCAAAGTATTTTGACGCCCACAAAGATTTTACAAGGTGATGAATTACTCAATAAATTGGGTACGACACTTGGTGCCACCCTTGCCAACGAACTAGGGGTATCTGCTACTGGTTATGGGGCAGGCTCATCGCGTCCAGTCATTCGGGGTCTTGAGGGATCGCGTGTACAGATTTTGCAAAACGGTTTATCCGTTGGTGATGTATCTAACATCTCGCAAGACCATGCTGTTGCTAACAATATGCAAAATACCCACCAAGTAGAAATCCTACGCGGCGCTGCTGCCCTACTCTACGGCTCAGGCTCAAGTGGTGGTTTGGTCAATGTCGTGAATGATCGTATATTAACTAATCTGCCCGATAGACCAACAGGTGCCATTAATACCAGCTATGAGTCAGTCAATAACGGTAGAGCTGGCGCCTTAGAAGTTGATGGCGCTTTTGGCTCAGTAGCGGTCCATGTAGATACAGCAATTAATAATGCTAATAATTACCGTATCCCTGGAAACTCAACGCAATCCCAAGGCCAACCAACAGGCGGCTGGACCGTACCGGCTACTGGCAATGGTGGAAAAAATTACAGCGGCAAGCTACCAAACTCTTTTAGTAACCAAGATAATTTAGGTGTGGGTGTTTCTTATATTGGACAGAACGGCTATACCGGTGCATCAGTCGAGCGCTTGAATAATAACTACGGCATACCAACACCTGAAGGTGGATCGATTAATCAGTCTCAGAATCGCTATGATCTTCAGCATGAAACGCGGGATCCTTTTGCTGGATTTTCAGCCTTAAAATTGAGTGCAGCCAACTCTAATTACAACCATACTGAATTTAATAATGTTGGTGCAGCAGCATCGCTATGGAGGAACATTGCTAACGAAGCCCGGTTTGAATTAGCCCATAACCCCATTGCTGGCTGGAAAGGCATCTTCGGTGCACAAGTATCAGCAGCATCACTTATTGCAACTGAAGTAGGCTCTGGAAGTTATGCCATTGTTCCGCCAACGAAGACTAATTCCAATGCCTTATTTTGGATTGAAGAAGGTAAATGGAATTCTCTACAAGGAAATCTAGGTCTGCGCTATAACAATGTGGCACAGAAACCGAATTTAGGTACTGAGCTAGTACCACAAGCGATGAATATAGGTGGTAATACGCCAAGTATTAGCTTACAAAATCGCAGCTTCAATTTGATGTCGTATTCGGCTGGTGGATTATGGAACTTCATGCAAGGCTATGGAACTGGAGTCGCATACACGGTTTCACAACGAGCTCCAAGCGCACAAGAGCTCTACTCCTATGGCGCTCATGAATCTACTGCTACTTTTGATATTGGTAATCCCAATCTCAATAAAGAAACTTCCCATAATTTAGAGTTTAATATTCAAAAGACTAGCGGCTTAATGAGATCAAAAGCCAGTGTGTATGCTAATCGTTTTAATAATTACATCTACGGTTACTACACCGGCAAATCCGTTCCTACTGTAGAGGACTTTTCTGTAGTAGCAGCACAGCAAGCATCAGCGACTATCAAAGGCATTGAGGGTGAGCTGACCTATAACTGGCGACAGCATGGTGTTGGTGGTCGCGTATTTGGCGATGCCTCTCAGGGCACTTTTTATGCTGGTGGAAATTTACCACTTCAACCTGCCCCGCGTTTAGGTGCAGAGCTAGCTCATCAACGCAATGGTTGGCTCACTAATGCGACCTACATCTACAGTTATCAGCAAAATAGATTGGCTAGTTGGGAACAAGGGCCTGCACCAAGCTATAACTTACTCAATGCTGGTATCTCTTATACAGAGAGGGTGCGTGATGTGAATTGGACTTTGTATATGAATCTGAAGAACTTACTCAATGAGCAAATTCGGTATGCAACCACTCCTATGGCAGTCAGACTCTATGCCCCTCAGCCAGGGAGAAGTCTGATGGTAGGTCTGCGAGGGACTTTCTAAGCTATTAGCTAGCTCTCAAGTGCTAGCCCCTTTGGTGAATACAAAGAGATTAACATCTTGATGCCTATACTTAGAGAATCAATAGATCTCGGGAACGTACATCTTTTTCGGTACAGGCCCACGAAGGTAGTCGGGATTATGAACCCGCGCAGGCAAGGTGATTTCAGGATGAGAAATTTCACTATAAGGAATTTGAGTCAGTAGGTGCGAAATGCAATTAAGGCGAGCTTTTTTCTTGTCGTTTGCAGCCACAACCCACCAAGGCGCCTCAGGAATATTGGTTCGTTCCAACATAATCTCTTTTGCCTTGGTATAGGCCTCCCAATGACGGCGAGCATCCAAGTCCATTGGACTGAGCTTCCATTGCTTGAGTGGATCATGAATCCGCACCATGAAGCGGCTGTATTGCTCATCGTCTGAGATGGAAAACCAGTATTTAATCAAAATAATTCCAGAGCGGATAATCATGCGCTCAAATTCAGGAACTGTACGCAAGAACTCTTCATACTCGGCATCGTTACAAAATCCCATGACCTTTTCAACACCAGCTCGGTTGTACCAGCTGCGGTCAAACAATACGATCTCGCCACCAGCAGGCAAGTTTGATACGTAGCGCTGAAAGTACCACTGGGTTTTTTCACGCTCGCTAGGTGCAGTCAATGCAACGACTTTACAAACGCGGGGATTAAGACGTTGTGTAATCCGCTTGATCGCCCCACCCTTACCTGCAG
>Ga0164294_10000593_pt1 | contig 34458 bp, 33 predicted proteins | sample GEODES005metaG_FD_111479 | JGI IMG/M metagenome (GOLD analysis project Ga0164294, IMG submission 111479) | Oligotrophic lake water microbial communities from Sparkling Lake, Wisconsin, USA - GEODES005 metaG | ecosystem: Environmental > Aquatic > Freshwater > Lake | place: USA: Sparkling Lake... | reverse complement strand
TATTCATGGTGGTGAGTTGACGGAAGGTGCTTACGATGACGCCTTTCGGCACGCCATCACAAAAATGTCACAGATTCATTTTGTTTCCACTGCTGTGTACGAAAAAAGGGTAATCCAGATGGGGGAGCAGCCTTCGCGAGTTTTTCAGGTGGGGGCCTTGGGAGTAGACAACGTCAAGGCCCAGAGATTCTTTTCTCGCAAGGAGCTGGAAAAATATCTACAGTACAAGTTTCAACAGAAGAATCTCTTGATTACTTTTCATCCTGAAACACTTGCGAACAGTGAAACAGAGTGGCAAAGCGATTCTCTCCTGCGAGCACTGCAGACTTTATCGGATGTCGGCCTGATTTTCACAATGCCTGGTGCCGATAGAGAGGGTGGAGTGATCTGGAGAAAGATTCAGGCGTTTGTCGAAAAACATTCATATGCCGTAGCCTACCGTGCTCTTGGTTCTAGGCTTTACCTTTCTGTCATGAGAGAAGTTGACGTAGTAGTTGGCAACTCGTCAAGTGGCCTGCTGGAGGCGCCCGCTCTAAAAAAGCCGGTGGTTAATATTGGGAATCGCCAAAAAGGTCGGCTTCGTACGGCCAATGTGATCGATGCAGATTACCGCCCGGGGTCCATTACCCGAGCGATCTCGAAGGCGTTCTCCCCGAAGATAAGGCTATTCTGCGATGTCTTAAAAAATCCATATGGGCAGGGGGGAACAGCGAAAAGAATTGTAAAGGTATTGAGCCGTCTGGATTATAATGAGATTCATCAAAAAACCTTTTTGGACATCTCGCAGTGAAAAAAAGCGCAGTAGAAAAACCTTTAAAAGGTGATTGGCATGCAACACTGTTGCCACCTTCGGCAACAGTCCATGCTGCGATTCATGTGCTGAACGAGGTGGGTCTTCGTATTGTGCTGGTTGTCGATTCTCGCGGAAGATTAATCGGAACCGTGTCGGATGGGGATATCCGGAGGGCACTCCTAAGGGGGCAGGACCTAGGCGCTCCACTTGCAAAGATACTCCATCGGAGCCCCTTGGTGACGCATGACGGAATTAAGTCGGAGGCCATTGCCCGGTTAATGTTGGCCAATGAGGTGCAGCAGATTCCAATCGTCGATGGTTTGCGCCGAGTCGTTGGGCTTCATGTTTGGGATATACTTTCTCGGACACAGTTGCGACCCAATTTAATCGTTGTTATGGCGGGCGGCGAGGGAAGGCGGTTAAAACCTTTCACAAAAGACCGGCCAAAACCACTGGTAGAAGTTGGAGGAAAGCCGATACTTGAACATATTTTGCTCAAGGCGAAGGCTGAAGGATTCGGCCGATTTGCCTTCGCAGTGCGCCATCTCGGAGGGATGATTGAAGATTATTTCAAAAACGGAAAACGATGGGGGGTTAACATAACCTACCTGCGGGAAAAAAAGCCTCTTGGCACCGCTGGAGCGATCCGATTGTTAGCTAAGCCACCCAAGGAGCCTATTTTAGTGACAAACGGGGACGTATTGGCTGATTTCCAATACGGAGACTTGGTTGATTTTCACGTCCGCCAGGGTGCGGAGGCGACGATGGCGGTGCGGGCCCATGAGTGGCAGAACCCGTACGGGGTGGTGGAGACACAGGGTTTGGAAATCGTAGCCTTTAGAGAAAAGCCTTTGGTGCGGACCCAAATTAACGCGGGGGTATATGTCCTTAGCCCAGAGGCGTGTCGGTCCATACCCAAGGGGGATCGATGCAATATGCCGGAGCTTTTTACTAAGCTTCAGAGGAGAAAATCACGAGTTTTAGCATACCCTTTGCATGAGCCTTGGATGGATATTGGCAACCCAGAAGACCTCCACAGGGCTTCGCTCGGCAGCTGGAAAAAGAGAAGAGCTCGCCCTAAAAAAACAGGAGAACACAAGGTCTTTTCTCATCAAAAAACCTATATGAGCTTTAGTCAAACAATGAAAAACAGGAAATAATATGATTAAACAAACCAATCCAGAAAATACCAGTCCACTCTCTCCGGAAATTCCGAAACAGAGCGCTGGGGAAAAATCAAAATATGGCAGGATCAATAGCCATAATGAATGGGACAATTTAAAGGAAATCATCGTCGGCACCTCCAAGGGGACAATGGCCACTTTAACTTGGAGAAAGCCAGAACCACCCGCGGAGAAAATTTTGGAAAAAGCATATGCACTAGCACGTAAAGCTTGTCCAAAATGGTTTTACGAAGAGGTAGAGGAGGATTTGAATGAGTTGGCCAAAACACTGGAAAATCTCGGGGTTGTGGTGCACCGACCAAAGCCATTTGACTTTTCCGCTATGTACGGGACTCCCTTCTGGAAAACCACCAGTAACAACGTGTACAACACGCGTGACCTGAATTTGGTTGTAGGAAATTCAGTCATTGAAAGCCCCTCTTATCTCGAAAGCCGATATTATGAGACCACCTGCCTCTATCCAATCTGGTATCAATACTTCAAAAACGGGTTTCGATGGATCGCAGGACCTAAACCAATGCTAAATTACGACGCTAAAATGCCCTATTTTAGGGACGAATCCGCTCGTGTTCTTACAGAGGAGGATCGAAAGCACCAACAATTAACAGGAGGACGGTTGGAGAAACTCCATCAACTAGCGGAGCGGGAGATTCTTTTTGAGGCTGCCAATACTGTAAGAATGGGTCGAGATCTCCTTTATCTCATTTCCTCTTCAGGAAACCAGCTTGCGGCCCAATGGTTGCAAAGTGTGCTGGGTGATGAATATCGAGTACACACAACAAGGGATATCTATCGATCCAGCCATATCGACTCCACAGTGATGTGCCTTCGACCAGGATTGGTTCTTCTCAATGATACAAGGGTGACGGAAAAAAACTGTCCTCCGATTTTTAACAGTTGGGATAAACTTTATTTTTCAGAGGTTGCGCCGACCTCCGAGAACGAGTTAAAACATCAAAAAGAGTTTCGGGATCCAATTGGGTACGAGTTGGAATCCATGGGATTTGGAACCAACTTACATGAAATGTCGTCTCCTTGGGTTGGGCTAAACTTTTTATCTGTGAACCCACAAACTGTGATAGTGGATAAAAGACAGACTGCCCTTATCCGCTTGTTGGAGTCAAAAAAACTTGCCGTACTCCCAATTCAAATGCGGCACATATATACTCAGGGTGGTGGGATCCACTGCGCAACCCTAGATACTGTTCGAGAAAGCAAGTTAGAAAACTACTTCAATTAATTAATCAGGCGAAACCATCATCACGCATAAAAAAACATAAGAAAAGGACCTAGTCATGACAATAAACTTGAAGAAAACAGAAGCTGAAACATTAAAAACATTTAAAAAACACCGACCAAGCGAATATTTTTCGCATTTAACCGAAGAGAAATACTTTCAAGAACACGATGCCAAAGTTGAGAATCTCTATCGTTTTGGCCTAACATTCCCACCGGAAATGTTCGAAGGTAAAAAACTGATCGATCTGGGTGCAGGCACTGGAGAAAACACAGTTTCTCTAGCGCGGTGGGGTGCCCACTGCACATTGGTTGAGATGAATGACGACGCGGTAGAGGTTGCAAAGAAAAACTTCAAACAACACACCAAAGAATTTAGTAATCATCATTTTATCAACAGTTCGTTATATGATATCGATCTGCCTAACCTAAGAGGGAAGTTTGATATAAGCCATTCAAGGGGAGTTTTCACACATGTGGCAGACAAGGGCAAGGCTTTTAAAATTTTGGCTTCGCTGGCAAAACCGGGTGGCTACGTTATCTTCGGCGACCGAAATACCTGCGGGGGCATCCAAGAGATGTTGCAAAGGCTTGCTATCTACAAACTTGGCGGAATATCGGATGAAAAGATTGTAGAAATATCTGAAATTCTTTTTTCTGAGGATATTGACCGTAGTCAACAATCAATTCCAAGGACACGTGAAGCCATCATTTTCGATCGATGGGTTATCCAGCAGCAAGATGATCCGAGTGTTGAAGAAGTGCTTTCAATGTTCCAAGCGGAAGGATTGGAGTACGTTAGCTCATGGCCCCGAATCGATTTTCCTGGAAGAGGAAGTTCCACTGTTTCCGATCCCCGCGCCCCTGACGCTCTAAGACGGGGAGCTAGTATCATTGAAAATCTGTGGATGATTTTGCAAGAGGGTGAATTGGAAAATATCAACCTAATCGGGGGCCAAGCTGGGGATTATTTCGAGCGGCTCGCTTCAATGGCTGGGGAGTTAAGGAATTTACAAAAAGGGACACCATTGGATATCAGTAGATTGCAAAAAAATCTTGTCCAATTAGCTGGGGCCTCAAATGACGCCTGGGGTGGCCCTTCTATGCTTAAAAAACGTCTTCAAGTATTTTTTTCCGAAACAATGAAATTTTTAGAAATGGTAGCTGCAGGAGAGAGTCCTACAAAAATTAGGAAAGCAATTGATGGTTTTACTATTCTCTTTAAGGGGTTTGCTGGCGTGAGGCATGTAGATTACGTTGCTTATAAGACAAAATAATTCTGCGTCTCCGAGCCCTATGGTTCCCCATGGGCTAATGTTTCACCATTTTCATGGGGAAGCGTATCCGCCAGATTTCCAGGGGTCATTATCTGCGGCAGACTTGGAAAGCATCCTGATGGCGGCTGGCATTAAAAACATTTTACAACCTCAAGAATGGTTAGATCGCGCCGCCCAAAGCCGACTCCAGTCCAATGATCTATGCTTAACTTTTGATGATGGATTAAGATGCCAATATGATGTTGCGCTCCCCATTTTAAAAAAACACAGATTACGAGCATTCTGGTTTGTTTACTCGGCACCTTTTGAGGGAAAATATTGTCTACTTGAGCCATTTCGAAGATTCCGATCTCAGTACTTTCAAAGCACAGATGAATATTATAGGTATTTTCAGAGAGAATATAATCTTGTAAACGAAGTGTATAAAAAGAAGAAAGACTATCTTTTATTTATAAAAGAGTATCGTGAAAAATTCCCTTTTTATTCTCAACAGGATATCCATTATCGCTACTTGCGCGATCAAGTATTGTCACCCAAACAATATCGCCAGATTATTCTTTCAATGATCAAAGCCAAGGGTTTGACCATTGAGGAGTTGGGGAAAGGGCTTTGGATGAATAACGAGCAAATCCGGGACCTGCACACCCAAAGCCACATCGTTGGCTTGCATTCTTACGACCATCCGACGCGGATGGCAGGACTGCCGAAACAAGAGCAGCTAAGACAGTACCAAAAGAATTACAAACACCTGTCTCTCGTCTGTGCAAAACCCACAACAATGTCTCATCCCTGTGACTCTTATAACAGCGCGACAATAGAGATACTAAAACAACTAAATATTGTTTTAGGTTTCAGGTCAAACATGTCGAATTCCGGGTGTTCTTCTATCGGTCGCTCTGCATTGGAGTTTGCAAGGGAGGATTCTGCCAATCTTTCAAGAAACATCCCAAGCGGCCTTCCCAGATAAAAAACTGGCTTTATAAACTATATAATGGCCAGTAAAGATATCGAGTTCAAACGAGTTCTGGTTGTTGGACTAGGTAGTATCGGAGCCTGCCACCTTCAGATTAATAGAAACATCATGCCGGAAGCCGAGATATGCGCTCTTCGGCATCAGTACTCACGCGATTTGATCAATTTGTCCGTCCGCGTTCTCGACACAATTGAAGAAGCCCGAAAGTTCAGTCCGCAGTTAGCCATAATAGCAAATCCCGCACCTTTTCATTTGCAAATCTCTGATGTTTTAATTAAAGAACGCTGCCATGTTTTGGTTGAGAAACCCCTTTCGATTGATTCTGCGGGAATAGTTGATTTTTTAAAAGAGGTTAAGAAGCGTGGGTTAATCTGCCAGGTCAGGTATAATCTCCGATTCGTTCCATCACTTCAACGCTTTCGAGAATTGTTGTGAAACAATGTCATCGGAAGGATTATGTCCGTAAGTAGTGAAGTAGGCTCGAAAATACTGTGCAGGTTTATCCTGCAATGAGAATTCTCGCCTTGATTCCAGCTCGAGGCGGATCCAAGCGACTGCCAGGGAAAAACATGCGTATGTTATGCGGCAAACCGCTGATAGAGTGGTCCATTAATACAGCCAAGAACATTCTGGAGATTTGCGACATACTTGTTTCGACCGACAGTTCTAAGATTGCGGAAATTTGCAAAGAGAGTGGTGTATTAGTTCCTTGGTTGCGCCCTGCAGATCTGGCAACTGACACTGCGAGTTCTGTGGATGTAGCCATTCATGCACTGGATTGGTATGAATCAAAGCACGGCAGGGTTGATGGGCTTTTGTTTCTTCAGCCGACTTCACCCTTTCGCACCAAAGAAACCGTCCTTAGGGGGATTGAATTATTTAGCCAGAATAACCGGCAACCCGTGCTGGGTGTTTCGCCGGTAAAGGCCCATCCAATGTGGACGTTGAGGATGGATGGGGCTCATCTTGTGCCGTATATGCAAGAGCACGGGCTGGAGGCAAGATTGCAAGATCTGCCTCCAGCTTATGTCGTAAATGGCAGTTTTTATTTAATATCCCCCACTGAACTGCGAGCTTGTAAATCTTTTGTAGGTATCAAAACAGTCCCGCTATTAATAGAGTCGCAACAGGAGGCACTGGATATTGATACGGAGTGGGATTTTAAGATGGCTGAAATCGTGGGCGACTCGCAATTAGGAATTGTCGGTTAATCCGATGAAATTAAATTTTGTTGTCTCTGGCTGCCGTAATATTTGGATTCCAAGTCTAAAAAAAATATTTGCGATTGATCCCTATATTCGCCACGTGCTGGAACGGGAAGGTTGTCTTTCTGATTACGATGAAATCGAATTAGCGCCGGCTTCTCGTTCCACATGCGAGGACTTCATTCACGACCATGAATTTGTCGACCAAAAGTTTCTTCAGTATCAAAATATTCTTGCCGGGCGGCTTGATGAACTGCATGGAACCAGTTATGGAAATAATTTCTGGCGGAAAGCCATGTCCCTTGGGTTGTTGCGCCATGTGACTTTTTGTTACGACCTGTTTAAGGTATGCGAACACCACCTGGATGTAGCACTTCATGATTGCCGTGTTCTTGACGAAGGAGCCTTCAGCGTGCCTGAAGATTTTGATGTGCATAGGGATATATTTCAACATACAGACTTAGGCCAGGAACAGCTATTCAGCATTTATTGCGGTCTTTTTCATCCTGGTCGGTTTGTATCGTGGAAGGGAGTAATGCAGCCACCCTCCCACAGCTCAGAATTACCTACGATGGGATTGAGAGGACTGTTTAGGCGTTTGGTTCCCAGCCGGATCGCGCGAGTATTTAGCGTAATTCTTGACAGCCCCGTGCGGCTCGCATACGAGATGGTAGGTTGTTTCCTACGTATTCGAAGTCCTCAGATTGGCATCATTGGCTGCCTTTTCGCTCCTGAGCACCGGCATCGGTTAGCGGTCAAGAGTGTTGGACGCATTCAAGGTATCCCGTTGCCAGGAATGCCCGTTTTCAAATCGACTCCACAATGGGATATGCGTGGCCAGCTTGTTCGTGAAGATCCGAGCTTCGATCGCTTCGACAAATTTGTTTTTGCATGCCTAAGGCATGGCATGCCGAAAATTTTCGTTGAAGACTTTTCCGAAGCATACGCACATATCAACAGGTATTTCAGTCGACATCAGGATTTGCGCTGGGTGGTGTGTGAGATCTGGATTGCACACACGTTGTCCTCCTTATGTATGGCTGTATTGTCCCAGCGGGGTGTGAAACACATCTGCAATGAACACAATTACCTTTCACATTATGTTATCGGTAATAGTTTAAAATACTTGGCTTCATTGACTGATGAATTCGTGACGCTTGGTTGGGGTGACTCATCAATACCTAACCTAGTTCGTGGCGCCTCATTGTATCGATGGGTAGGGAGTAAGCAAAGCCAACCCAAGGACATTAAGATACTGTTTATTTGCGGATTGCCTTTAGCGCGCGCGCCTGAGATCAGTGCGAGCTATGGCGACTCTGGAGCATACAGAGCACTTGAGTATTTCGACATGACCAGGCGCTTTTTCGAAGGGCTTGGAGAAGATACATTACGCACGATATATTGCCGAGGATTTCCCTTATCAGTTGCTCAAAAGTGGGCGAAGTGGGATTTTAACATTATGTTAGAAAAGTACATAAAGCAAATGAGGGCATATGATGATTATGCTGTTCCTGCGAAGTTATTGATGCAAAGGTCTAGATTAGTTGTTACTAACTATTTAAGCACTTCCTACCTAGAGGCTATTATCGCAGACATACCCAGTGTATTTCTTTGGAATAGAGCGACAAATATGTTCTTAGGTAAATACGCTAATGCATTTGATGCATTAATCGCGTCTGGAATATGCCAAACGAACCCTGAAGAGGGCGCGAAGTTTACTAACAAGATTAAAGATGATCCAAACAAATGGTGGCGTAGTTCAGCGGTGCAGAAGAGCCGCGCTAGATTTTTAGAGGCTAATATCGGTCAGCCAGAAGTCATGATCCAATACCTTTTGGCGAAGGCTAAATAGTTGATTTCCGGAAGATGTGCTGTTCACAAATCCGGACTAAGAATTAGTAAATATTTATGATCGGATCCTCTTCAAAGGCCAAAACGCTCAAACTAATCAAGTCAAAAGTATCATTGTTCAGGGTGCCTAACTTTGAAATAGTTGATACGACAATCTTCTCCGCTTGCCCTGACGACGTTATTTGTCGATTGAAAGATGCATTTCCTGCCCACGCAGTGGCGGTCCGTTCCTCTGCTGTTGACGAGGATGGCAAACAAAATGCGCTCGCCGGGGAATACGACTCTGTACTTAATGTGCCGTCTGATAATTCAGAAGCCATTCGCGCGGCAATTGAAACGGTGATCGCCAGCTATGAGCGAAAAGGTCCGCGCAAGGGTGGAGATGAGGTTATCGTGCAGGAGATGGTGCTGAACACCAGCATGAGTGGTGTTGTCTTCACGCACTGCCTGAACACCGGTGCACCTTATTACGTCATCAACTATGATGATGTCTCTGGGCTGACCGATTCGGTCACATCCGGTGGCGGTGAATACGCCAATCGCACACTCTATGTTCATCGAGGAGCCTTACATTCTATTCGTTCAGAACGCTTTCAGCGATTGATGCAGGCGATACAGGAGCTGGAGCAAATCATGGGTAGCCAGTTTTTAGACGTCGAATTCGCACTAGGCGAGGATTTCACCCCATACCTACTTCAAGTGCGTGCAATCACCACGCAGCCTAACTGGAATCGGGCAGTCGCTAAACGCATCGACGCGGCATTGCAGGGGATTCAAGCATTTTTGAAAGCACGACTGCAACCCATGGCCGGCGTTTACGGCAGTACCACGGTGCTTGGTCAGATGCCGGACTGGAACCCCGCCGAGATGATTGGACGTGCGCCGCGAGCGTTGGCCTTCTCTTTATACAAAACTTTGATCACCGATCATGCATGGCGCATCGCTAGAGAAATGATGGGGTATACAGTTCCAATTGGGCAGCCTTTGATGGTCTCTCTCGCCGGCCAGCCTTTTATTGATACTCGATTGAGTTTTCATTCTTTTCTGCCCGCTACCCTTTCACCGACGATTTGCGAAAAGCTGGTTAACGCTTGGGTAAAACGACTAAAAGCTTATCCAGAACTGCATGACAAAATTGAGTTTGAAGTTGCGATTACAACTTTTAGTTTTGATATTGACGAGAAGATGGAAGTACTGATCGGCGACGCACTTACTCAAATAGAGAAGTCAGCATTCAGGGGGGCGGTGCGTCAGCAGGCCCGCGCGCTCCTGGTAAATGGCGGCGGAGGCAGTATAGACAATGCGTTGGTCAAAATAAAAGAACTGGCAAAAAAGCAGGCCGATGCTCGTCGGATGCCAATAGCACAGGATGTCACGGCACTGTTTGAGATGATCGATGACTGTATGCGTCTAGGTACCGTGCCTTTTTCGATTCTGGCACGCCATGGTTTCATTGCGCGAACAATACTGCTGTCGCTGAATAAGCTTGGCATCTTGACGAGGGAGGAGATTAGTTTCATTCAGTCAAGTGTTCGAACTGTTGCCAGTGCGCTTGTAGATGATATGCGCCGTTTGCAGCTTGGCGAATTGTCTCGGTCCGACTTCATGGCAGAGTATGGACATCTGCGCCCCGGAACCTATGACATCCTGTCACGCCGTTATGATCAGATGCCAGATCTTGGCATGAGCGATTCACAAGTTCGCCCGAAACAGGACCCACACAAGTTCGAGTTAAGCGCAACGCAGGAACGCGATATTGATCTACTCCTTCAGAGCGAAGGATTCCCGGAGCTCAGCGCCAGTAAATTGCTTGCTTATATCCAGACTGCTACAGTAGGCCGCGAATATGGCAAGTTCGTCTTCACTCGCTCCATCAGTGAAATGCTTGAGGTTATCGCGAGTTTTGGTGAGCAAAATGGATTGAGCGGTGAAGAGATGTCTCATATCTCAATTGACCAACTGCTTGAAGTTATCACGAAGAGCAATGAAGGTAGTATCGAACTGCGGCTTCGACAAATTGCGGAGAATGAAGCCGAGCGACATGCCTTGAGTGCAGCAATACGGCTCCCCCAGGTTTTGTTCGATGAGGCTGGGGTACATGTAGTTCCTTTTCAGGTTAGCCACCCGAATTTCATCACACATAAGAAGATCACAGCGGCCTGTGTCAGCTTGCTCGTGGGCAAAACAGCACCTCCGCTAACAGGAAAAATTGTGCTGGTTGAAAATGCCGACCCTGGCTTCGACTGGATCTTTTCCCAACAAATCGGCGGGCTTGTTACCAAATATGGCGGCGCAAATTCACATATGGCAATTCGTTGTGCGGAATTCGGCATCCCTGCCGCAATTGGCTGTGGTGAGCAGCGGTTCGAGGTATTCATGAGCGCGAATCAGATACTTCTCGATTGCGCTGCTGGTCTGATTAATCCGCTGCACTTATAGGGGGCTATTATGGTTGTCTGGATTATCGGGCTTTCCGGAGCAGGCAAGACAACACTGGCAAATGAAATCGTTGCGCATGTGCGTCGCGCGCAACCTAATGTGGTTCTCATTGATGGCGACGTGGTCCGCGAAGTGTTCGGCAACGACCTAGGCCATGCCATGGAAGATCGGCGCACCAATGCACGAAGAATCTGCCAGCTTGGCAAGCTTCTGGATGACCAAGGCATAGACGTGGTATGCGCAATTCTCTCGTTGTTTCCTGAATCCCGATCGTGGAATCGAGAACATCTGAGGAACTATTACGAAGTATTTATCGACACGCCTATTCAGGATCTCGTACAGCGCGATTCCAAGGGGATCTACCGTAGATTCAACAGTGGAGAGATTCGCGATGTCGCAGGCATGGATATCGAATTCCCGCGCCCAACCAACCCGGACCTCACCATCAGGAATATCGAGTCCAGGGAGGCGTTGCTCGGTCATGCCAAGGCTATCGCAGATACCATCGCGCGTGGCAGCAAATGACTTACTCCTATAGCCAGCTTAATCGTCTGGAACAGCCGCACGCCTACATGTACACCCCATTTCAGGGTGAGGCTCTCTTGCAGTCGTATCGGTCCAGCAGAATGGCTATTGTACGCCGTAGGTCTGTCGCAGAACATGGTAGTACAGCGCCGGATCTTATGCTTGTGACTTGCGCGCTGCCCGCACTTAAAAAGCTGTTCGACTCCATTTCGCTTGAGGCCGGAGAGCATTTTCGAACAGTCTTGGAATACGCGGGCATAAGGAATTCTGCGCAAGACATGGCAGAAGGCGGCGGCCTGGTTGAGTTGGCGAAGGGTTTGGCAAGTCTGACGACGGCGGAGCGGGTGACAACTCTGGATCTATTGCATGCAATGATCGCTGTTGAGTTGACCGACGTCCATAATGCCAGCACGAAAGTGTGGCTTGACCGTTTGGTACAGCGTTTCGAAGTGACCAAGAAGTTGTATGAATCCTACCCGCAGGGATTCAGGAAAGGCGAGGGAGCAAACACCTCGGTTCGTTTGTATTGGTTATTCGCACTGGCTCTGTGTTTGTACTATACGAGGTCGCACGAAATCAAATACTTGAGTACTCTTTTGAAGGTTTCCGACTTGCTCTGTTCCTTGCCGGAAACTTTGTTGCGAGGGCATGTTCCGGAGCACAGTTTGTCGGCTGTTTTGGCGGCGGAGATTGTCGGCGTTCAGCTGCTGGCTGAGAAGAAAGGAGTGACGATTGCGACTAAGTGATATTGGCATGATCGCAGGGGATACTTCGCGATCCCGCGCGTACCTGCAGGCATTGGCGCGAAATGAGCTTCTTCCCAACTACGTGCTTGTGCTCGAGGAGGCTTCCGACAAACCGCTGCCTGGACAATTGGACAAGGCGCAATCCTATCGCGAGAGCGACCGGATTGTTGAAGCCGGCGAATGCTGGAGCGAAGCGCACTTTGATTCTAGGAAGCCGATCAAGGCTCTTCTCGATGAATTAGGCGTTGCCTACGAAAAGACGAGTAGCAAGGACATCAATGATCCGGCGGTCGTGGCGGCGATCCGTCGCAGGCCCGAGACGGTATTCATTTACTCCGGGTTCGGCGGAACCTTGCTGCGCAAGGATGTTCTGTCTTTGGGCAAACATTTTCTCCACGTTCATGGAGGCTATCTTCCGGGCTACAAGGGCAGCACCACCAACTACTACAGCCTGATCGAGGAAAACACGCTTGGGGCATCTGCCATTTTCTTGAGCGAGGAGATCGATTGTGGGCCAGTGCTCCTGAGGCGGGAATTTCCGCCGCCGGCAAACCGGCAGGCGATTGACCACATCTATGATTCGGCGGCGCGCGCAAAGGTCTTGGTCGAGGTGCTGCAAGAGTATCTGACGCGAGGTGGATGGGAATTCGAGCTTCCCGCCAATACCGGAGGCGAGACTTACTACATCATTCATCCGGTGCTCAAGCACATCGCAATCCTTGACAAGAGCCAGGACAATCAATGCGGATAACGTATCGCACGCGTGGCGTAAGGGAGTACTGGACCGCTCGCTGGGACAAGATTCCGGCGGATGCGCCAATGGTGAATGCAGACGTATATCCGCTCAAATATGCCCAGATGACGGTAAAGGATAAGAAAGGAAAGATTCTGGAGGCTGGTTGTGGCGCCGGGCGTATCTTGCGTTACTACCATGATCGGGGTTACGACGTTATCGGCATCGATTTCATCGATGTCGCGATCGGTAAGCTTGTTGAAATTGACCGGACGCTCCATGCGGAGGTTGGCGACATAACCAATCTGAGATTCGCGGACGAGGCGTTCGACTACGTGCTCGCATTCGGTCTCTACCACAACCTTGAGCATGGGCTGGGCAAATCCGTAGAGGAAACGCATCGGGTGTTGAAGAAGGATGGCTTGGTATGCGCGTCCTTCCGCGCCGACAACATACAGACCAGACTTACGGATTGGCTGGCCGACAGAAAGGCGAAAAGCAAGGCCACGAGCGCCAGGACAAAGGCATTCCACAAGATGAATCTGACCAAAGGCGAGTACGAGCAGCTTTTTACTCGTGCTGGCTTCATCATCGATTTTGTCGGACCAGTGGAGAACATGCCCATCCTCTACAAATTTGCTTTCTTCCGGTCCGCGGGCCACAAGGAATTCAACGAAAACAAGGCGCGGATGGAGGGATATCGCCTGTCGTGGTTGGGCCAGCATCTGCAGCAATTTCTAATGCATTTTTTTCCGGACCAGTTCTGCAACATCTATGTCCTAATCGGGCGTAAGGTTTGACCATCAATTCAAATCCCGGAATTGTCGTAGCCGTTAGCCAGCGAATAGACACCGTTGCGGGCCGCGCGGAACTTCGCGATGCTTTGGACCAGAAACTGGTGCAGTGGCTGGTTCAGGCGGGATTTCTGCCGGTCGCTGTTCCAAATACTCTTTCATGTGCCAATCATTCGAGCGGGCCGACACTCCGGAGCTGGCTGCAAGCCATACAGCCCGGCGCATTGATTCTGTCCGGCGGCAACGATATCGGTGAATATCCTGCACGTGACACCACTGAACGTTGGCTTCTTTCCTGGGCTGAGGCCGGACGGGTGCCTGTACTGGGCGTTTGCCGGGGACTGCAAATGATGGCCGTGTGGGCTGGCGGCGATCTGGTCAGGCGAGAAGGCCATGTCAGAAGCCGGCATCACTTGGCAGTCGACGCCCGGAAGAGCGAATGGCCGGCCGATGTGAACAGTTATCATGATTGGGGTCTGGTGTCCTGCCCAAGTGGCTTCGAGGTTGCCGCGCAGGCGGAAGACGGTTCGATAGAGGCGATAAGGCATGTCAAATTGGCATGGGAAGGATGGATGTGGCATCCGGAGCGTGAGGCGCCGTTTTCCCCTCAAGATACGAAGCGTCTAAAGACGTTATTCAATGGATAATGAAGCTAGATTGAAGGCAGTTATTCTTGCGGCCGGTGAAGGTACGCGCCTGCGTCCGTATACGCTGGATCGTCCGAAGTGCCTGGTTGAGGTGGACGGGATAAGTTTGCTGGATCGCCAGTTGGCCGTACTGGCGTCGGAGGCTATTCATCCCATTGTCTTGATTGGCGGTTACCGGGGTGAAATGCTCAAACGCCCCGGCATCGAGTGTCGAACGAATCCCAGGTACGCGGAAACCAATATGGTCTGGACTCTGTTTTGTGCAGAGAATGACCTCGAGGGCGATGTGCTGCTCTGTTACGGCGATATCGTATATTCACGCGCAATTCTGCGGGCGATACTAAGCTCCAAAGCCGACATCGCCGTGGCGATTGATCTCGATTGGGAATCCTATTGGCGCGCGCGCAACGAAGATCCGCTGGGTGATGCCGAAACGCTCAAACTGGCAGCGGACGGACGAATCCTTGAAATCGGACAGAAACCCAAGTCGCTCGATGAAATCGAAGGGCAATACATGGGGCTGATGAGGTTCTCCGCCAAGGGCACGCAATTGCTAAAGAAGACGTTTCATGACGCCAAATCCGCAGGCACGCTGGGCGGCAAGTCATTGGAGAAGGCCTACATGACCGATCTGCTGCAAGCGATGATAGACCTACATTACAGACTTGATGCAGTGCCGGTAAATGGGGGCTGGGTTGAAGTGGATACGGTGAGCGACTTGCTCTCCGAGACCACAAAACACCGCCTTGATCTGATCGAAAAGTCGCTCTGACGCATCGAGAGTCTGCAGCTATTTCATAGTTGGATTTGTTCGCATTTCATTTTTTGATACGGAACACTTAAGAACAACTGTATATGAAGGAATCAATAGAGGATTTAAGAAATAGATGTCAGCGCTCGTCGTATGAGGCCTGGAATACTCAGCCATGGTTGTTCCTGCAGATTCGTAAAATATCCATATATGTCACTTGGGTGCTATTGCATACCCCGCTTTCCCCAAACGCCATTAGTCTTTTGGCCGTCTGTTTTGGGGTCTTTGCCAGTATCGCCTTAGCGATGGACCAATTGATCGCCGGGCTAATTCTTATCCAATTAACAATCATTCTAGATTTTTCCGACGGCGAGGTTAGTCGCTATAGGAACGAGCGCAGCAAAGAGGGCTCGTATCTCGACAAAATTTACATATTTCTTGTTTATCCTTGCCTGTTTGCCGGCATTGCATTATTCGAGTTTCAAGCTAGCAACCAGTTTTCCATTTTGGTGGCGGGATTTACAAACGTGATCTCTGTATTCGTATTTTGTATGGTTGCTGAGTATGCGCGGCAAATTGTGGTTTGGCGTCATTTCATGAAGTTCATATTTAGTTCAGTTTCTGTTTCTGAATTGACCTTAAGAAATGTACGCATGAACGCACCAGCCAATACGCCAATAGAGAATAGGATGAGAACTAGTCGTTTCCGAGGGCTTTATGATGGCGCCCGCTATTTCATGCACAAAGCACGCATAAATGAATTGCTGAAATTGTGGGACTTCCCCTACATGTTTTTGGCTATGTCCTTCGCCATTGTGTTAGAGATAATAGTACCAAGCGAACCTACGCGCATATCGCTCATTCGCCCAATTAGTCTATATCTATATTTTTATGCAATTAGCTATCCGATAATAATATTGTGCATATTATCTAAGAATCTACAATTAAGAGTAATCGAAAGTGACTATGAGGGTTTGACTGCGACTTATTTGGAAATGCTAAGTAAGCGGTTTTTGTGAGATAGAAGTCCATGAGTTTGCGGAACATCAAAGCGGCTGTGAGTTAAGGCTTGAACCAGAAGCGTTTCATGGGAATTTGGATTGGTGCGACTCACTATCTTAAAAACTCGTTCGGCATCAATCGGTTCGATAAGTGGCATGCTGGACATTACGTAACCAGGAAAGGCTTGGAGATCTAATATGCGTGTTGCAGATATCAAGAAAGCAGTGAAGAGCAGTATGCCGAGCCAACTCTTGGAGATGTTTTACACCCTAAAGTATAGGAAGATACCTAGTGCGGATATATACGTGAAGCTCATGGAAAAGAAAAGAGGAGTCGAGATTGGTGGGCCAAGCGATTTCTTTAAGTACATCATTCCAATATATCCATCAATTGCGGCATTGGATGGTGTCAATTTTTCCAATCAGACCATGTGGGAGGGTTCTCTCAAGACAGGCAATAACTTTAACTACTACAAGAACAAGACCGGCATGCAGTACATTCATGACACTACAGATCTCAACGCCATAAACTCGAACACCTATGATTTTTTGCTTTCGTCAAACTGTCTGGAGCATGTCGCCAACCCTCTAAAGGCTTTGGAGGAATGGATAAGAATTATCGTTCCGAATGGCTATCTGCTTTTGGCGCTGCCGAAGAAAATCAGCAATTTCGACCATCGACGTCCTATAACCGCCTTTGAGCATATCCTCGAGGACTATAAGAGCAATGTTTCTGAGCGGGACTTGACGCACCTCGATGAGATTCTGGAATTGCACGACATATCAATGGATCCCGACGCGGGTGACTTCCAGAGTTTCAAGAAGCGATCACTGGACAATTTTTCCAACAGGGGATTGCATCAGCATATTTTTGATCAAGCTTTGATGAGAAGGATGTTTGAGTTCTTCAAAATCGAGCTCATAAGAGAAGATCTGACAGATACCGACCTTATCGCCATTGGCAAGGTTATCAAGTAGAGCGGGGTAGCCGGATTGCGCGCTTATACTGGGAGTCTTCGGCAAACCTCGCCGAGACATTGTCTGCTCAGGTCATGGATTGCCTGCCTAGCGTGAGCATTGTCCGGCCATGGGCGCGGCACGGGTGGCCGAAGGTTGATATGTGCCGCCAAACACCGTGTGTTGGCCTTTACGCAATTAGTCTGTTGCGAGTCACGAATAAGCGCCGCTCCGCTGGCGCCGAATTGTCATGGGGTGAGATCACATGAAAGCCGTCATACTTGCCGGTGGCCTCGGCACCCGTATTTCCGAAGAAACTCACCTCAAGCCCAAGCCTATGCTGGAGCCGCTTGCCGGTTATCTAGGTTCGGCGCAGACGCTTTGGCAGAAACCCGAATTGGCCGGGGCCTACAACTTTGGCCCGCGAACGGATGAGGCCGCCACCGTGCGCCAAGTCGTGGAACTAGCACGCGCAACCTACGGCAAAGGCGAGGTGACTTACGGCAAAAGCGCTGAGGGGCCCCACGAAACCGGTTGGCTAGCACTGAAGGTTGCAAAAGCGCGCGTAACGCTCGGCATCAAGCCGAAATGGTCCCTCACTGAATCGGTGAATCGTACGATGACCTGGTATCGAGCGAAGCATGCAGGCGCCGATGCAAGGAACATGTGCGTGGCTGAGATCGCCACTTACGAGGCGCTGCCGTGAGCCGTTTTACCGTGACTGATCTGCCGCTGGCCGGACTCAAGCTCGTCGAACGCAAACGCCTAGGCGATAGACGCGGTTATCTAGCACGATTATTTTGTGCTGAAGAATTGGCTGCCGCTAACTGGTTGAAGCCCATAGCGCAGATCAACCACAGCTACACATCCAAACGCGGTACCGTGCGCGGCATGCACTTTCAACACCCGCCGCACGCCGAAATGAAGCTGGTGAGCTGTGTCCGTGGTGAGGCATATGATGTAGCGGTGGATGTGCGAAAGAACTCCCCCACTTTCCTGCACTGGCACGGTGAGTTACTTACGCAAGAGAATCACGCCACATTGCTCATTCCAGAGGGCTTTGCCCATGGGTTTCAAACCTTGTCGAGCGATTGTGTGATGCTGTACTTCCATAGTGTGGCCTATCAGGCGGATTCGGAAGGCGCGCTCAACGCGCAAGATCCACTCCTGGCCATCAAGTGGCCCATGGCAATCACTGAGCAATCAGCGCGTGACAAGTCGCATGCATTGATAGCGACAGACTTTAATGGCATCACCCTATGAAGTGCCGTCACTGCAACGCACTTTTAACTCTGCCATTGATTGACCTTGGATTTGCGCCACCGTCGAACGCCTATCTCAGCACGCAGCAACTTCAGCATCCTGAAAAACAATATCCGCTACGAGTTCTTGTCTGCCAAAAATGTTGGCTGGTGCAGACCGAGGGCTTTTTGCAGGCGCATGAGTTTTTCGGTGCGGACTACGCGTACTTCAGCAGTTTTTCCAGCACGTGGCTTGAGCATGTAAAACGCTATGCAAATGAAATGTCGGTGCGCTTTCATTTAAGCTCATCAAGCCACGTGGTGGAAATTGCCGCGAATGACGGTTATTTACTGCAGTATTTCAAAGCGGCCAACATTCCGTGCACCGGCGTGGAACCTACTGCCAGCACCGCGGCAGCGGCGCGCGCCAAAGGCATCGACATTATACAAGAATTTTTCGGTGTTGCTCTTGCGGGTACGTTGGTCGCGCAAGGCAAACAAGCCGATCTCACTGCGGCGAATAATGTGCTGGCGCATGTGCCAGATATCAATGACTTTGTTGCGGGCTTCACTGTGTTGTTGAAGCCAGACGGCGTGGCTACTTTCGAGTTTCCGCATCTGATGCAGCTCATGGCGTTGAACCAGTTCGACACCATTTATCACGAGCACTTTTCATACCTGTCCCTGACCGCGGTTCAGCGCATCTTTGCCGCGAACGGATTGACCGTATTTGATGTGGAAGAATATCCAACGCATGGAGGCAGCCTTCGTGTGTTCGCGCAGCGCACCGACACTGGCGAGCAACCTATAACCGATCGCGTGACAAAGATTATCCGCACGGAAACCGCCGTTGGCACTCAAACCGAAAAATACTATTCGGTATTCCAAGCACGCGCCGAAAAAGTGAAAGACGACTTTGTGAATTTTCTGGCAGACGCAAAGCGCCAAGGAAAAACCGTAGCCGCGTATGGCGCGGCGGCAAAAGGCAACACACTGATGAACTTTGCGGAGCTTGGCGCCGACCTGATCCAATATGTAGTGGACAAAAACCCGGCCAAACAAGGCAAATTCATGCCAGGCAGCCACATTCCAATCGTCTCGCCTGAAGCGCTTCGGTCACAACGCCCCGACTATCTGGTTATTCTTCCTTGGAATATTGTTGCGGAGGTTAAACAACAAAACGCTCAGTTGGGCGAACTCGGTACAAGATTTGTTACGGCTGTGCCACATTTGGAAGTCACATGACTGGCGTGGTGCTGCTTACTGGTGCCACCGGTTTTGTCGGTCGCCAAGTGCTGAGAGTGCTGGCAGAACGCGCTTTTCAGGTTCGGGCGGTGGTTCGCGACGGAAAGCAGAGTCAGCTATCGGCCAATAAAAATATCGAGACGGTTGTTACCACTCCGGATCTCTTTGCCGAAACTGTCGAATGGTGGAAAAAGGTTTGTACGGGCATCGACACTGTCATTCATGTCGCCTGGTATGCTGAGCCTGGTAAATATCTTCAATCCGCAAAGAATCTAGATTGTCTTACAGGGACGTTGCACTTGGCGAACGGTGCCGCACAAGCGGGGGTGAGGCGCATTGTCGGTATTGGTACATGCTCTGAATACGAACTTACCGGGGGTATGCTACCCGTCAGCACGGCCCTGCGGCCATTGACTCCATACGCTGGGGCAAAGGCGGCTGCTTACATGGCACTTTCACAATGGCTTCCCCTGAAAGTTGTCGAGTTTGCCTGGTGTCGTTTGTTTTATCTTCACGGAGAAGGCGAGGATAAACGACGGCTGATTCCCTATTTGCGTGCCAGGCTGAAAGCTGGGGAATTCGCAGAACTCACCAACGGTAATCAGATTCGAGATTTTCTCGATGTTTGCGACGCCGGACAAATGATTGTGGAGGCTGCACTAAGCCACGTACAAGGCCCAGTGAATATTTGCTCTGGTGTACCTATATCGGTACGACAACTCGCAGAACAGATCGCAGATGAATATGGGCGCCGTGATTTACTTAAATTTGGAGTTCGTTCAGATAACCTCTTCGACCCGCCCTATGTTGTCGGGGTTAGGCGGGGTGTCTCGCCTTAGATAAAAAAAACCACAATAGACTTACGCCGGTCGTATGACGAAATTCAGCATCTTTCTGCCGGTACGAAACGGTTGGCCCTATGTTCAGGAATGCGTGGAGAGCGCGCTGCGGCAAACTTACCCTCACTTTGAACTCAATGTGCTAGACAATCAAAGTACTGACAACACGATGCGCTGGTTGAAAAGCCTACCCGACAGTCGAGTTCGGATATATACATCTTCATCAGCGCTTTCGATCGAGGATAATTGGGCGCGAATAAATGGTGTTGAGAAGCAGGAATTCATGACCTTGATCGGGCATGACGATATTCTAGATCCCGGTTTCTTGGCAGCCACAAAGGCTTTGATCGACCGCTATCCCGATGCCGCGCTCTACTGCACCGGATCTCGCCTGATCAACTCCGATGGAAAAACGATCCGTAGCTGCCGCTCCGCGCCTGATCGTGAAACCGCCGCGCAGTACCTGACCGCGAGGCTCAAATTCCAGCGAGATATTTTCGGAACTGGCTACGTGATGCGCTCGGCGGACTACGACCGTGTGGGAGGCATTCCCGCATTTGAGAAACTATTCTTCGCCGACGATGCGCTCTGGCTGTCTTTACTGAATGGATCCTACAAGGCATCGAACCCAGCGGAGCACTTTGCTGTCAGAATTCATCCCAAGAGCGAGTCAGCATCACTTCCATCCGCCTGGGAGCCCATCTTGCGCGGATTGAACCAGTTCACGGAGTTCCTGAACCGCTATACTAAAATTGATGAAGCGTCGCGCGGCGTGACTGAGACTCTCGCTCCCCCGTTTTTGCTTGCATATCATCGCAATGCCTACATCTACGCCATGATTGAAGCCTCTCAGTCGGGACGGAAGATCGATCGCGCCGTGCTTGAACGCATCCGATCGTCCCTGGCGGCTAGCGCCCCATCGGTGGCGAGCAACCTTCGACAGTCGGTAAAGGTGGCGATCGTTGAAGGCCTCAACGCATCTCCGCTTAGATCGTTGGTTCCCCCTCTCTGGAGTGCCTACAACAAGCTGAAGAACAAAGTCCAATGAGATACCGTATCAGCGGCCTAGAATCGGTATGCGACCTCTTCGTGGCGCGGAATATGTCGTGAAGGTCTATTCGATCATCGTCTGCTACCGACCGGATCTACCGGTGCTGGGCCAGATTTGCGACAATTTGATGCAGGACGGAGCGCATGTTATTCTTGTCGATAATACCGAGGTGCCTTATCTGCTCGATCAACAGCGATCCGCAGAATGCCAATTGATTACGCTCGGTCGCAATACAGGTATCGCGCATGCCCAAAATGTTGGCGTTACCTCGGCTATTGCTGCCGGCGCCGATGCAATCGCGTTTTTCGACCAGGATTCCGGGATCGAACCGGGTTTCCTTAGCGCTTTGGTCTCGTCATTGAGGCCCGGTACCGCCGATATTGTTTCTCCGAGGTATTTCGACAACATGAATGGCGCAGAGCTTCCTTCCGTTAGCGTAAACTCGTATGGAATGCCGAATGCGATAGTACGAGGTGATTGTTCTAAGCCCTATCCCGTAGATATTGTCATTTCATCAGGGACGGTTGCAACCAAGGAAGCATTCGAGGTGGCAGGATTATTCGACGAGGATTTTTTCATCGATTTCGTCGACACTGAATGGTGTTTGCGCTGTCGCAGAAAATTGATTCCAATTCGAATAGTACCTTCAGCAGTAATGCTTCACCGAATCGGCAACAACTCGATCAAGCTGGGCCCCTTCACCGTCCCTTCTCATAGCCCGGTCCGATGTTATTACCAACTGAGAAATTGCTTCCACCTTTTCCGCAGGCGTCACATACCCATTCTCTTCGCGCTAAGAGAAACAATATCAGTTTTCTTCAACCGAGCCCTTCTTATACTGCTGGTGGATGACAAATTCACCTACCTCAAGGCCTACCTGTGCGCCGTGCGAGATGGTTTCAAAGGCGTAACTGGAAGCAAATTGGGATAAGACCCTCCTGTACATTACAACTCCTATGCTCTTCAACTTCATAGACATAAAATGACACCGCGCAAATATCAGATCTGCACCAACTGCATCATGGATACCAGCGATACAACACTTACGTTTGACGAACGAGGATGGTGTAACTATTGCTGTAATTTTCACGAAAGCATCAAACCAAATTGGCACCCTGACGCACGGGGCACAGCAGAGATCGCGCCAACCATCGATAAAATCAAGCGAGAGGGCAAGGGGCGGGAGCATGATTGTCTTATAGGCATAAGTGGTGGACTGGATAGCTCGTATGTAACCTATGTTGCCAAGGAGAAATTTGGGTTACGCCCGCTTATTTTTCATTGTGACGCCGGTTGGAATTCAGATCTTGGGGTTAGCAACATTCAAAAGATGATTGACGGGCTCGGCCTTGATCTAGTCACTGAGGTTGTGAACTGGGAGGAAATGAAGGATCTGCAACGCGCATTCTTCAAGTCCCAGATTCCGTCTGTCGACACACCTCAGGACTTGGCACTCTTTTCTGCGATCTACAACTTCGCCGCCAAGAACGGATTCAAATACGTAATAACAGGCGGGAACAATTCGACCGAATGTGTTCGAGAGTCCCTCGAATGGACCTACTTTTCGACAGATATGCGGCAAGTTCGTGACATCCATAGCCGCTTTGGCACCCGGCCCCTGGAAACCTTTCCGATTTGCGACATCTTCAAATACAAGTTCTACTATCGCTGGGTAAAAGGGGTTAGAGTGATTAAGCTTCTCGATTCGGTTCCCTTCATAAAAAAAGAGGCTATCCGTGAGTTGACGGATCAGTTTGGCTGGCAACCATATCCGCAGAAGCACTACGAATCGCGGTTTACTCGTTTTTTTGAGTCATTTTGGACGCCTAAGAAATTTGGATTCGACAAGCGACGCGCATATTTGTCGAGCGAGATTTTAACTGAGCAGCTTACGCGAGAAGACGCGCTGGAGCGTATAGCAAAGCCGGAATTGGATGAGGCGACAATGGCGCAAGAATTTGAGTATGTCGCAACTAAACTTGGTTGGACTGTGGCCGAGTTTCAGGAAATATTCAGCGGTGAAAACAAGACATTCCGGGACTATAAGAACAACCTGTTGATGATCACTCTTGGTGCAAAAGCAGCCAATCTCCTCGGACTTGATCGTCGAATTTTCAGATGATTACGATTATTAATTACGGGCTAGGTAATATTTTAGCTTTCGTGAATGTTTACAATGGTCTTGGAATTCCTGTGAAGGTTGCACGATGTGCTGAAGATCTGGAAAACGCCACCAAACTAATACTGCCAGGCGTCGGATCTTTTGATCATGCAATGAAACTTCTACAGCGGTCAGGTATGCGAAGTACGCTTGAAGATCTAGTGCTCTCCCAAGCCGTTCCTTTACTTGGGGTATGTGTGGGAATGCAAATTCTTGGCGCCACTAGTGAAGAAGGCAAGCTGCGGGGACTTGCATGGATCAATGGGGATGTTCGCCGGCTCGAATCCGCAAGTGCCGAAAAACCGATACGTCTGCCGCACATGGGTTGGAACGATATCAACCCAGTTGGTTCTTCAGCGCTTTTCGCCGGGTTGGCTGGCGATAGGCGGTTTTATTTTCTCCACTCTTATTATTTTCACTGCGAGCACAAGGAAAACATCTTGGCACAGTCTGAGTACGGGAAAACTTTCAGCTGCGCCGTTCAATCAAAAAATGTCTTTGGCGTACAGTTTCATCCAGAGAAAAGTCATCACTCTGGGACGCAATTATTGAAAAATTTTGCAAAGATGTAGGCGATGTTAAGGCCCAGAATTATCCCTTGCCTTCTCGTGCGCGAAAAAGGTCTTGTGAAGACAACGAGATTCGACCATTCAAAGTATATTGGCGATCCGATCAATGCAGTAAAGATTTTCAATGAAAAAGAGGTTGATGAGTTGATGGTTTTGGATATCGATGCAACGGTGCGAGGTTACGAGCCTGACTACCGCATGATTGAAAACCTTGCCACTGAGTCACGGATGCCTTTGTGCTATGGGGGGGGGATAAAAATTGCTGAGCAGGCAAAAAAAATTATCGGACTTGGCGTTGAAAAAATAGCGATTAGTTCGGCGGCTATTGAAAATCCAGAACTAATAGCTGAAGTATCTGATGCGATAGGCAGCCAAAGTATAGTCGTCGTGCTCGACGTGAAAAGAGGGCGGCAGGGCTCGAAATACGAAGTTTGGACACACAATGGCCGTATCAACAAAGCCAGGTCGCATGTGGAAGTCGCGCAGGAGATGGAGAAATGGGGTGTTGGGGAAATCGTGCTCAACTCAATCGAAAACGATGGTCGAATGAAAGGCTATGACTTGGAGATGGCAAAACAGGTCAGAGACGTGATCACCGTGCCTATCACAGTTTTGGGTGGTGCTGGATCGATGAAAGACATCGGCGAATTAATTCGGCACTTCGGCATTATCGGTGCGGCAGCGGGCAGTCTATTTGTATTCAAGGGCGTCTATCGCGCAGTTTTAATAAGCTATCCTAAGAGTGATGCAAGGGATCGTGTCATAAATGAAAATTTGGACGCTCTTTAAGTACAAGCTCAACATAATGATTAGCAGTGTGCGGTCAAAAGTGAACCAATAGAAATGGCAACGAAAAAGTTCTACGATTTGTCGACCTTACTGCAAGTCGGAAACATTTTAATCGGACTAGCTGCAATAATTCTGTACGGTGCATTCGGGACAAGCGAATACGTTAATATATATACAATATATTTGGCGGGTTTTCTTTCGCTGCAGAACATCGTAATGCTTGCATACGAAAAACATCGTCGCGATCCATTTATTCAAATTATGCTTGCGGTAACAACGTTATTTTATACGACACGCATACTCAGCCTTTTGTACGATCCATGGTCTTTAGTTTTAATGAGATATCCATTTGAAGCCAGCGACCTTAACTACTCAATTGTATTTATAGCCGCAGCGAATATATCTATTTTTTTTGGCCTTCGGACTGCTGGCGCCAATACTCCAATTAAGAAATTCACTGACGCCACTTCTAGGCCCGGTAAAATTGGCCGAGTAGTCCTAATTTTTGTTACGACAATATTAACCAATTTTTTCTTTATACAAAGCATAGAATCACTAGGAAGGCTAAGTTCTTTCATCGCAGGTGTATTTTTATTTACATATGCTATTTTACTAATGACGATGGTGTTTTTGGTGGTAAATTATGATGCGTTGTCGAGAATCAATAAAAAAGCTATATTTACATTATTCATAATTTTCATAATTGTAGTTACGGTATTTGGATCGAGATCATCATTCTTAACAGTAGCTACTCTTGCTGTCTGCTCAGCACTTTCGGTTCACGGCCAAATAAAAATAAGTCGGGGTTCGATTGGTGTTGGGTTGCTTCTTATTCCGGTGGTAATCCTAAGCTTTTTGATAGCTACATTTGTTCGGGAGTTAAACTATGATCCAAAAACTAGGATAGATATAAAGAGACTCGAATTCATAAAAAACTTTAAACTGGCCGATGCCGAGCTGGAACCCAAAACTATTCTTCGCCCGCTTTTTGATAGGATAGGATATCTTACTTATGCTGCAGAAATAATTTCAAATGGAAAAAAGTATAGCGAGGTAATTAACTTCGGCTATTACGCAATGAGCGTGGTTGACAACGCTCTAACTCCAGGCTTTAACATCTTTAACACCCCTAAAGCGGCGAACGCTTTAAGATACATCTATCTCGATATTAAACCCAACCCAACGCATGAAGATGTTGTCGATAATTATAACTCTGACATATTTACTGTTTATGGCGAGTATCATGTATTATTCGGCGGAATTGCGGCACAAGTGTTCTTTTTCATTACGGCTTATATTTTCAAGAAACTATATTGCTGGATAAAAATAAATGAAAAGTACTTGTTTTACCTTTTTCGATCGCTCTTGCTGCTACTATTTTGTAATTGGCTAATCAGCTTTGGACTCGACTGGATGATAGTCGAAGTCATCAGTTATCTCGTGCCCATTTTAATCTGGTCTCGATTCTTTAAAATGAGAAAAAATTTAAATCCTATTGCAAAAAGATTCAAATCTCATGACATCACCTCGCAAACTATACCAATCTAAATCTAATTCAGTAAACAAAACAATATCTTGTTCGTTTTAACAATATGAGGATACTAGTGCTTGGCGCTTCTGGACTTCTTGGAAACACGGTTTTTAAATTAATGAGCGAGAGACTTGATTGGGCAGTCTTTGGATCACTGCGAACGGAAGGATCCAAAAAAGCATTTCCTGATCCGTTAGCTGAAAGACTCGTTGTTGGTGTTGATGCCCTCAGTCGCGATTCTTTAATTACCGTGTTCGAGCAAACAAAACCTAATGTTGTTATAAACTGTATTTCTTTGTCAAAACTATTGCTTAAACAGGCTGACCCGCTTCATATTATTCCGATTTATGCGCTGTTACCGCATCGATTAGCTGAAATTTGCAGCATCTTTGGGGCGCGATTAGTTCAAATTAGCACTGACTTTGTATTCAGTGGATCGAAAGGGCAGTATACCGAGGATGACTTCCCAGATTCACGAGATGTCTATGGAATTTCAAAACTCTTGGGTGAGGTCAGTCATCCCCACACACTGACAATCCGTACTTCTATGATCGGGCATGAGTTAAGCGGTGTTAATGGTTTGTTAGAATGGTTCTTGTCGCAACACGGGTCCTGCAGAGGCTTTACGCAAGCAATATTCTCTGGATTGCCCACCGTTGTTTTGGCCCAGGTCATTCGGGACTTTGTCATTCCTAATACAACTTTGTTTGGCGTCTACCATGTAGCCGCCGAGCCAATTTCAAAATTTGATCTGTTGTGCCAAGTGGCGGAAACATACGGTAAATCCATAGAGATTATTCCGGTCGATCAACCAGTATTTGATCGCTCTCTCAACTCCGATCGCTTTAATGCCGCAACGGGATACCGATCCCCTAGTTGGCCTACGCTAATACGTCTAATGCATTCCTTTCGATAAACAATCGAGAAAAAACGATGAAGAAATTTATGTTCAAAGATAAGACATTAATGATCACTGGAGGTACCGGTTCATTCGGAAACAAGGTTTTAACGCGGTTCTTATCAACGGATGTTGGAGAGATCCGTATATTCAGCCGCGACGAAAAAAAACAGGAAGACATGCGGATCGAGCTAAACAACCCAAAACTGAAGTTCTACATTGGCGATGTACGCAATTACGATAGCGTTCACCAGGCGATGAAAGGCGTGAATTACGTTTTTCATGCGGCTGCCCTCAAACAGGTTCCATCGTGCGAATTTTATCCCCTTGAAGCGGTTCGAACCAACGTGCTTGGCGCTGAAAACGTGATGACCGCGGCGATTGCTAATCGAGTCGAAAAGGCAGTGATGCTTAGCACTGACAAGGCGGTTTACCCGATCAATGCAATGGGACTCTCCAAAGCCTTAATGGAGAAATTAATGGTTGCCAAAGCCCGTACGCAGAATGAGGGAGAAACGGTGCTTTGCGCCACTCGTTATGGGAATGTGATGGCATCGCGCGGATCGGTGATTCCTCTTTTTGTGAATCAGCTAAAAGCGGGAAAAGAAATAACCGTTACCGATCCCAATATGACCCGCTTCCTAATGTCGCTGAACGACTCAGTGGATTTGGTGTTGCACGCCTACGAACATGGTCGACAGGGTGATATTTTTGTTCAGAAAGCTCCCGCCTCGACCATCGGTGACCTGGCGAAAGCCCTAAAGGAAATCCTGAGCAAGAATAACTCGATCCGGATTATCGGAACGCGGCATGGCGAAAAGCTCTTTGAATCCTTGGTATCGAGAGAGGAAATGGCTCGGGTGGAAGACATGGCTGGCTACTACCGCATCCCAGCGGATAACAGGGATTTGAACTACGCCAAATACTTCAGTGACGGCGAGCAACGGATTTCAGGATTGGATGACTATACGTCGCATAATACCGAACGTCTGAATGTTGAACAAGTGAAGGCACTTCTACTCAATCTTGCTTATATCCAGGAAGCGCTTCATGGGTAATAGCCTCGATATAAATCGAACAGCGTGCTGCTCCTTTTGCAACGGCAATTTGATGACCGAGATCATGGATTTCGGCAAAGTCGCATTGGCAGGGGGGTTTCTTCGCTCCAGTCAATTCACCGAAGAATCCTATTATCGCCTTCGATTGTTTTTTTGCCGTGATTGCTTTGCAGTTCAGGTGATAGACAAGGTAAATGCCGAGGTTTTATTTAAAGATTACTTTTATTTTTCTTCTTCAATCCAGACCTTGCGTGATCATTTTATTGAATACGCAAGGGATGTGACTTCCCGTTTCCTGACGCCAGAATGCTCAACGGTCATTGAGTTCGGTTGTAACGATGGAGTATTGTTGCGACCACTTGCAGACCAAAATATTAGGACCGTGATAGGGGTTGATCCGGCGACGAACATTATTAGTACAATCAACGATCCTAAAATCACAATAATTAACGATTTCTTCACTAAAACCGTTGCGCAGAACATCATCTCGACCTATGGGCATGTAGATATGGTGGTCGCAAACAATGTTTACGCCCATATTCCCGACGTACAGGCGGTCACCCGAGCAGTATGCGATGTGCTGAGCAAAGACGGCGTATTTATTTTTGAGGTTCATTATCTAGGAAAGGTGATCAATGAATTTCAGTACGATATGATTTATCACGAGCACCTCTATTACTACTCGCTTCTATCAGCGATAAAACATTTTGAGCGTTACGGAATGCTGGTATTTGATGTTAAGCCCGTGGCAATACATGCTGGATCAATGCGATTTTATGTTTGCAAGGAGGGTAGTAAGCACGGGTCTTCTCCCTCGCCGGATGTCATAAGATTGCAGCAAGATGAATTATCTAAAGGATTTCATCTCATGGATACGTTTGTCCGCTTTGCTTCCGACGTTGCCGAGCGCAAGTCCATGTTGATGTCTTTGCTGAATAAGTTGAGGAAACAAGGGCACAGCATTGCCGGGTATGGTGCATCTGGCAGGGCGAATACCATGATTCAATATTGCGGGATTGACCATAGTCACTTGGACTATATGATTGATGATTCCCCAGTGAAGGAAGGGTTTTTTACGCCGGGCTCGCATTTCCAAATCTACCCAAGCTCCATCCTTGATAAACCCAATCCTCCCGATTATTTATTGATATTCGCTTGGAGTTTTTTGGACGAAATAATGAGAAGAAACAAGAAGTACCTTGATCGTGGCGGGCGGATGATTATCCCGCTACCAGAAGTAAGGATATTGCCCTAGAACCTGTGACCCTCATTATTTTCAGCAAAAATCACCTGTTTCATACGGAGTCGCTATGAAAATATTGTCAATCTTTGGTACCCGCCCGGAAATGATCAAGATGTGGGGGACACTCAAAAAGCTCGATGAACTTAATTTTGAGCATGTGATGGTTCACACTGGACAGAACTTTACACCAGAGTTGAGAGAGTTCTTTTTTACCGATTTGCAGCTCCGGAAGCCCGATTATGAGTTGGGTATCGATACATCGAGTTATGGCAAGGAAGTCGCTGACGTAGTTCGCAAATCAGATGAGTTGATGGAAAAGATTAAGCCCGATGCCCTTTTAATTCTAGGGGACACGTACAGTGGCCTGTCCGTGTTGCCTGCAGCTCATCGCGGCATTAAGATTTTTCACATGGAAGCGGGCCTCCGTGCCTGGGACCGTCGGATGCCCGAGCAGCGTAATCGCATTCTGATTGATCACATCAGCAACGTGCTGCTGCCCTACAACCAGTACCATCGAGAGAATCTGATGCGCGAGGGGATCCACCCGTCGAAGATCATCGTCACAGGCAACACCACCTTTGAAGCTATGCGTGCGTTCCAGCCACAGATTGCGGCGAGCGACATTTTGCAGCGACTAAAGCTCACCCCGAAGGAATACATCCTCGTCACTGCACACCGCAGCGAGAACGTCGACAATTCCCTGAATCTCAGCTTGATCTTTCGCGCGCTGGCAAAGCTTGCTGATCGCTATCAACGAGAAATCATCTTTCCTATGCATCCGCGTACTAGGAGCAAGCTCGTTGGCATCGAGGTACCATCGAAGGTTCGGATTATGGCACCGCTAGGCTTCTACGACTTCAATCGCCTACTGAAAGAATCGTTCTGCATCCTGTCGGACTCAGGAACAGCAGCCGAGGAAGGACTCTTCTATAAGGTGCCGAACGTTAGCTTGCGCATGGCTACCGAGCGTATGGAGACCTTAGAAAGTGGCGCGACCATCGTTTCGGGTATGGATCCGAATAATATTGTCGAATCAGTTGTTACCGCAGTTAGCCAAACTTGGAGCTCCCGGTATCAATTCGAAGAGGACCACTCGCCTTCTTCAGTGGTCGTAAATGCGATACGAACACAGATAACCAACTTCTTTTGACTTAAAAATCCGTGAAGGATTCACAAAGGCGATTTGGGAACGACATGCGCCCAATTGCACTTGTGACCCCTCATTTCCCCCCGTTACGGACATCTGCTGCCGTACAAATATTTGCCTTGGCTAAAGAATTTGTTAACCAAGGTTACCAACTCACAGTGGTTGTCCCAGATGATCGATTGCATGCTCTATGGTCGTTAGAGATTAACGAATCTGTTCATGTGCTTCGCTTGGCTTGTCCACGTATTCGCGACCTTGGGTACATTCGAAGAGCTTTAAATGAGTTATGGGTTCCGTTTGCGATGATTCGTGGATTGCATGCAAGTCCATTTTGGAAAAAATCTTGGTCTTTGGTTATTTGGTGGTCACCAACCATTTTTTTTGGGTTTTTTATTTATGTTCTAAAGCGCTCGGCATCTAATTGCCGTACATATTTAATATTAAGAGATATTTTTCCAGAGTGGGCTGTGGATTTGGGGCTCCTTCGTAAGGGGCCAATTTATCTTTTTTTTAGAATTGTCGCCAAATTTCAGTATTCCCTTGCAGATACAATCGGTGTCCAGTCGTCATCAAATCTAGCTTTTCTGCCAAAAAGGGACATGCGATCTGCAAGAAGTCTCGAGGTTTTGCATAATTGGCAAGCGGAGTTACCACCTGTCGGCACATCCATTGATGTAAAAAACACATGCCTGGCTGGTCGGAAAATATTTTTATATATTGGAAACATGGGTATTGCGCAGAGTATGGAAAGTCTCATAAAACTTGCTGAAATATTGAGCCATAGAGAAGACATTGGCTTCCTATTTGTTGGGCGAGGTTCTGAGGTGACTCGGCTAAAGGCATTAGTGGCTAAAAGCCATCTTACTAACACCATCTTCTTCGATGAAGTGGACTCTCGCGAGATGCCTAGTTTGCTTGCTCAATGTTATGTGGGACTGGTCTCGCTTGACTCAAGGCATAAAACGCATAACATTCCAGGTAAGTTATTGACTTATCTTATTTATGGCCTGCCTGTTCTTGCTAAGGTGAATTCAGGCGACTTAGTACAGCTCATTGAAGACGAAGGTATCGGTCGAGTATCTGTGAGTGAATCTATTATAGAGTTGGCAGATCTTGCAGAGTCAATGATCGATTCCGCCCAGGAGTATAATAAAATGAGTAACCAATGTCGCCTGACAGCAAAGAAACTATTTTCGCCAATAAATGCGGTTAGGCAGATCGCCTCGACGATTATAATTTAAGTAAAATAAGGAAATTTAATGCAACGATAAAATATCAAAAAGGGTGCCGAGCTTACAAATGATTATGTTCTATCTTCAAAAAAGTTATTCTGGATTTACATGCGATTCGGACGTGTAAAAAACTTTTGTCCGGTTCTTTTGGTTTGAAAAATACCCTGCTTGTAACAGGTGCGGCTGGTTTTGTTGGCCGAGCTACTTGCAGACAGGTAGTAAGGCAAGGTTTTGCTGCTACTGGAGCCTTGCGAAAACATACAGAACAACCGGCTGATGTTGCACCGGTTATTGTTGGTGAAATAACAGGCGGAACTAACTGGGGTGATGCGCTTAACAGGGTTGACGTGGTGGTCCATCTTGCGGCTCGTGTTCATGTGATGCATGAAACAGCAGCTGATCCTCTCAAAGCGTTTCGAACTGTTAATGTTGAAGGTACTCTGAATCTGGCGAAGCTGGCTAAAGTCGCAGGTGTGAAAAGGTTCTTGTTCTTAAGCTCCATTGGCGTGAACGGGTCTCAGACTTCACTGGGAAAACCATTTTCCGAAAAAGATATACCCCAGCCTCATAATTCGTATGCGATCTCAAAATGGGAGTTCGAACAAGGTTTGATGCGTATTGCGGAAGAAACTGGGCTAGAGGTAGTCATCATTCGCTCGCCTTTGGTGTATGGCTTTAGTGCGCCGGGAAACTTTGGATCCCTTATGCGTGGCGTCCAGCGAGGCTGGCCACTGCCGTTGGGCGCTGTGCATAACCAGCGGAGTTTCGTGGGCATCGACAACTTGGTCGATTTCATTATCACCTGTCTTGAACACCCTGCGGCCGCGAATGAAACATTCATGGTTAGCGACGGCGAAGATCTTTCCACGCCAGATTTAATTCGGCGAATGGCTTGCGCCATGAACCGTCCTGCGCGTTTACTGCCGGTTCCAAAGTCCGTGCTTATGGCCGGTGCCATCATTCTAGGTAGGTGCGACATGGCACAGAGATTGTGCGGTAATTTGCAGGTCGATATTTCTAAGTCGCGCACACTCCTTGGGTGGAATCCGCCCATCTCCATAGAAGAAGGATTGAGGAGGGCGGTGGGTGGGGATTAGTTAGTTAGTGACTAGGGATTAGTTAATGGGACCCGCAGTTACGGGACGCGCTCACGCGTGGATTGGTGAACAGTTAAGGCTAGCGAGAAAACTTGATGAGAGAATGATTTACCTAAATAAAATACTTCCAGTAATCTGTCTACCGATCGGACTTACGGTGGTTCTGGTTGGAGCGGGACTGATTCTAAGAAAGAGAGTACTATGCTGGACTGGGTTGGGGCTTCTCCTTTTGTTGAGCACGGGATTCGTCAGTGGGAAACTGATGAGGTGGGTTGAGGGGGTGGAAGACAGGAGTGTCATCCAGGACGTGAACACCGCGGATGCAATTGTTGTCTTAAGCGGAATGATTGAGGAGCGAAAGAACGCCCCGCTGGGCGAGTGGTCGGATGCGGTGGACAGATTTGAAGGTGGTGTGGATCTTTTCAAGGCTGGCAGAGCGCCCCTGCTAATTTTTACGGGTGGATGGGTGCCGTGGATACCCAATGCGAAGCCCGAAGGGGAAATTCTAGTGCAAAGGGCCGTCAGTCTGGGAGTTCCGAAAGATAAGGTTCTGGTAACGGGGAAAGTTCAGAACACCGAAGAAGAAGCGATTTCTGTGGCTCAACTATGCAGTAGGAGGTTGGTTGTAGTTAGGAAGCCGAGGATCATTCTTGTGACAAGTGCATTTCATATGAAAAGGGCTGGAATGTTGTTTCGGAAAAACGGATTTGAGGTCACGCCGTTTCCAGTTGATTTACAGACCTCGGGGAACAGCGGGATTACACCTCTCAGCTTTCTGCCATCAGCCCACGCGTTGGCGAGGAGTGAGACAGCGATAAGGGAGATGATCGGACTTGCGTACTATTGGGCTATTGAAAGATGAAAAATTGCTCAATGGGCAAAAGGAGAAAGTGAGTGAGCAGTAATTAGCGGACGATCAGCTTGGGGGGGGGCAAGAGATTATGCTTGTTGGGTGGTAAACCGTTAAACTTTATGAGGCGTATTTTTGATGTACTGGTGGCGCTGGGGTTGATGCTGATCCTTGCGCCTCTATTTCTTCTCGTGGTGTTGGGGGTCAGGCTGACTTCAGCCGGGCCTGTGCTCTTTCGGACGCGTCGGGTAGGTAAGAATAGTGGGCTTTTCACGATGTATAAGTTTCGCACGATGCGTACCGATACGCCGCAAGTGGCAACCCATCTCTTGAAGGAACCCGATCAATTTCTCACACCGATTGGAACATTTCTTCGCCGTACGAGCCTGGATGAG
>Ga0164294_10000590_pt1 | contig 34642 bp, 29 predicted proteins | sample GEODES005metaG_FD_111479 | JGI IMG/M metagenome (GOLD analysis project Ga0164294, IMG submission 111479) | Oligotrophic lake water microbial communities from Sparkling Lake, Wisconsin, USA - GEODES005 metaG | ecosystem: Environmental > Aquatic > Freshwater > Lake | place: USA: Sparkling Lake... | reverse complement strand
CCATCCTGCCGAGCCTCACCTTCACCGAGTCGGTGGAGATCACCCGGGTTCACTCGGTGGCCGGCTTGATGCCTCCCGGCGCCGGCCTGATGAACCGGCGCCCCTTCCGCGCGCCCCACCACAGCATCACGGCCTCGGGGATGGTCGGCAACGCCTTCCTTCAGCCCGGCGAGGTCAGCCTGGCCCACCAGGGCGTGCTCTTCCTCGATGAGCTGCCGGAGTTTCAGCGCCATGTGCTGGAGCTGCTGCGCGCGCCCCTGGAAGATCGCGAGCTGCGACTGACCCGGGCCCAGGGCAGCGTGGTCTTCCCGGCCGGCTTCTCGCTCATCGCCGCGGCGAACCCCTGCCCCTGCGGCTTTCAGGGCCATCCCACCCGGCCCTGCTCCTGCGGCCCGGCCCTGATCGAGCGCTACCGCAGCCGGCTCTCGGGGCCGCTGCTGGACCGCATCGACCTGCAGGTCTGGGTGCAGCCGGTGGACGGCGGCCAGCTCGTGAACGGAGCGCCGGGCGAAGACTCCGCCACCGTTCGCGCCCGGGTGGAGGTGGCGCGGGCCCGCCAGCAGGCGCGCTACGCTGGGGCCTCCTTCTCCTGCAACGCCGCCCTCTATGGCGACCACATCCGCGAGATGGCGCAGCCCACCGCCGCCGCCAGCCGCCTGCTCCAGCAGACCATCGACGCCCAGGGCCTCTCGGCTCGCACCTGGGCGCGACTGCTGAAAGTGGCGCGCACCCTCGCTGATCTCGATGGCGCCGAGCGGGTGGACACCCCGCAGCTCCTGGAGGCCAGCTCCTACCGCCTGCAAGAGGCCCCGACGGCGCCATGAGCCCCTTCGCCCTGCTCCTGGGGGCGCGGCTGGTGGGGGTGGTGGACCGGGTCGAGGGAGAGATCGCCGTGGTGGAAGCCGCCGACGACCTCTTTGTCGACCTGCCCCTCACCCTGCTGCCGCCCGGCACCACCGAGGGCGACCGGGTGCTGCTCTCGGCCCGTCGCCCGCCTCTGTTCAGCTTTTCCCGCTTCTCTGTGTCGCAAAACCCCTCGGCCGTCTCGGGAGCGGCCCTGGGTGTCTCCCCTCCCGCTGTGTCTCTTCACCCCCAAAAGGACTGAACCATGTCGACCCATCGCACCTCCACCGACGCCCGCTCCACCGCCCTCTCCGAGGCGATCAGCCGCCTGGACAAACAGTACGGCAACAACACCGTGATGCGCCTGGGCGACCAGGCCCGTCAGCCGATCGAGGCGATCTCGACGGGCTCGATCAACCTCGACCTGGCGGTGGGCTGCGGCGGCTACCCTCGCGGCCGGGTGGTCGAGATCTACGGCCCGGAGTCCTCGGGCAAGACCACCCTCACCCTGCACGCCATTGCCTCCTGCCAGGCGGCCGGCGGCACCGCCGCCTTCATCGACGCCGAGCACGCCCTCGACCCCAACTACGCCGCCGGCCTCGGCGTGGACCTCGACAACCTGCTGATCGCCCAGCCCGACGACGGCGAGCAGGCCCTCGACATCTGCGAGAGCCTCGTCTCTTCGGGCGGCGTGGACCTCATCATCATCGACTCGGTGGCGGCCCTGGTGCCGCGGGCCGAGCTCCAGGGCGAGATGGCCGATCAGCAGATGGGGCTGCAGGCCCGCCTGATGAGCAAGGCGCTGCGCGTCCTGACCGGGGCGGCCCACCGCACCAACACCACCATCATCTTCATCAACCAGCTCCGCCAGAAGATCGGCGTGACCTTCGGCAGCAACGAGGTCACCGCTGGTGGCAACGCGCTCAAGTACTACGCCAGCCTGCGCCTCGACGTGCGCCGGGTGGGCAGCCTGAAGGACGGCACCGACGCCGTGGGCAACCGCACCAAGGTCAAGGTGGTGAAGAACAAGATGGCGCCGCCCTTCCGGCAGATTGAGTTCGACATCATCTACGGCAAGGGCATCAGCGCCGACGCCGAGCTGATCGAGATCGCCGAGGCCCGCGGCCTCGTGACCCGCTCGGGCTCCTGGTACACGATGGGCGACACCCGCCTGGGCCAGGGCCGCGACAAGGCCCGGGAGTTCCTGCTGGCCAACCCCGCCGTCCAGGCCCAGCTCCGCCACACCATCCTGGCCGCCGGCGCGGTGGGCATGGTGCCGGTGCTGGAGGCCTAGTCTGTTCAACCCAACGGCTGGCGCATGGGGCGTCGGCCGCCGGGGGCTCCTCGTCCCTACACAACATGCCCCGGTCTGCCAGACCCTGGCGCGGGGCCCCCGGATCCTTCTCTCTCTGTTTATTGTCAGGCCACGCGAAAATGAGCGGTGACGGGGGCGCCATCGGGCACCCGCAGCTCGGAGACGCCGATCCCATGCGCGATGTAGGGGCGAACAAATGTGCCATAGTCGGCCTCGTGGCCGAGCTTGCGCAGCATGGTGTAGATGCCGCCCAGGGCGCGGTGCAGAAAGACGAGGTTGCGCGGGCTGCGCACGTCGGTGCGGCGGATGACGCGGGGGGCCAGCTTGTTGACCCGGTCCATCACGTCGTCGCTGGGGATGCCGCAGCGGTAGTAGGGCATACAGAGCGGCCCGACGATGGCGCCGCCAAGCTCCCAGAGCAGCGACTCGGCCTCGGGCTCGGCGCTGGCCAGGGTGCCGAGGTGGCGGCTGGCCTCCAGGAAGCGGGGGCGATCCTGGTTGATGATCGACAGGGCCATGCGGGCGTAGTCGGCGACCCAGTCCACGTCGAAGCGCTTGACGCAGCCGAAGTCGAGGAGGCCCACGCCGCCGTCGCTGCGAAAGAGGTAGTTGCCGCCGTGTGGATCGGCGTGCAGGGCCCGCATCCGGTAGAACATTTCGTGAAAGCCCCGCACCAGCAGGTTGCCGGCGCGCTGGCGGGCGGCGGGGGTGGCCGACTCCAAGAAGCGCTCCAGAGGCAGGCCGTCGAGGCGGTCCATCGTGAGCACCCGGCCGGTGCACAGCTCGGGGTAGGTGCGCGGCACGCTCAGGCCCTCCACCCCGGCGAGGCCGCGGCGGAGCTGCTCCATGTTGGCGGCCTCCTGGTAGTAGTCGAGCTCCTCGTTCAAGCGGTCGCGGATCTCCTCGAAGACGGCGTCCAGCTCTTCGCGATCGCGGCGGAGCACCCGGCCCGAGACGAGCAGGGCCTTGAGCGCGCCCAGATCGGTGTCGACCGAGTGCTCCACGCCCTCGTGCAGCACCTTGATCACCACCGGCGTGCCGTCGGTGAGGAAGGCGGCGTGGGCCTGGGCGAGGGAGGCGGTGCCGAGCGGGGTGGGATCGATGTGCTCAAACTGCCTGCGCTGTTCGGCCGACAGCTCGCGCTCAATCGCGCGCTGGATGTCGGCGAAGGGCACGGGCTCGGCGCGATCGTGGAGCTTCGAGAGCACCCGGGTGACGTCGGCGGGCAGGTCCATGCCGTCGGCCATCAGCGCGATCGACTGGCCCACCTTCATCGCCGCACCCTTGAGCGCGCCCATCGTCTCCACGACCTTCTCGGCGTTCTCCAGGTGCAGCTTGCGCAGCGAGGCCTCGCGGGTCTCTTCGTCCTGAAAGGCGCCGAGGATGCGCTGGCCCAGGTAGCTGCCCGAGACCCGGCTGGTGAGGCCGCCGAGGCGCGCGATGCGGCCGATCTTGGAGGGAGGTTGTGCCAATGCTCACCGCCTGGGGGGGTCGATGGGGGTGGTGGGATACTCGGAATCGCCCGACAAGGCGGCCTCGATGGCGCCCATGACGGCCAGCACGCGATCTTCGCGCCAGGGGGCGGCGATGATCTGGGCGCCCGTGGGCAGCCCAGCGCTGCCCTGGGCGAAGAGGGCGGCCTTGCGGTCCAGCCGGTCGCCGCTGGGCGTTACCTCGGCCTCGGCGGGGCGCACGCGGCCGGTTGGGACGACGCCGGCGGCAAAGTCGAGGAGGTTCCAGCGCATCGTGGGCCAGGCGCCCAGCGAAAAATCATGGGTCTCATTGTGCAGGGCGGCGGGGGTGACGCTGGGCGGGCCGATGAGGACGTCGATGCCAGCGGCCTCCCAGGCCCGCAGCTCTGCGCGCTGCAAGGCCGTGCGGCGGGCGGTGAGGGCCCAAAGCTCGGCGACGCGCTTCTCGCCGAAGGCCTCGATCTGGCGGCTCACCCGGGTCTCGCCGCGGGCCCGCATGACGGCCGCGACGATCGCGCGCAGGGGGCTCGGCATCTGGGCGAGTTGGGCGAGGGTCTTCAGCTGAGGGGTGGGGCCCTGATCGCCCATGCCGCCGAAGATGGTGCGGGCGCCGTCGGAGGAGAGCGCGGAGAAGTAGAGGTCGACGAGCTCGGCGCCATTGGGGGGCACGAAGGGGACGACAATGGCGCCGGCCTCACGCAGCACCTCGGCGGCCTGGGCGACGGCGCGGCGCACGCTGGCCACCGGGTTGATCACGCCGTCGTCTTCGAAGACGCCCACGCGGAGGCCGCGCAGCGAGACGGCGGCCGGATCGGGCGGGGCGACGGGAGGGATCTGCGCATCGAAGCGGCGCTGGGCTTCTCCGCTGACGACCTGCATCAGCAGCGTGAGATCGTCGACCGTGCGGGCCATGGGGCCCATCACGGCGCGGATGATCTCCTGGCCGGGGATGCCGGTGCCCGAGCCCCAGACGCTCCAGCGGCCGACGGTGGTCTTGAGGCCGGGCAGCCCGCAAAAGGCCGCCGGGATGCGGATCGAGCCGCCGATGTCGGTGCCAATGCCGAGCGGCACCTGCCCGCTGGCGATGGCGGCGGCCTCGCCCCCCGAGGATCCGCCCGGCACCCGGTCGAGCTGCCAGGGATTGTGGGTGGTGCCGTAGATCTCGTTGTGGGTCTCAAAGGAGAGCAGGAGCAACGGCACATTGGTCTTGCCCATCACGATGGCGCCGGCCTCGCGCAAGACCTTGACCACGACAGCGTCTTCGGGGGCGAGGGTGCCGAGACGGCTGCGAATGCCCAGGGTTTGGGGCTGGCCGGCGGTGGCGATGTTCTCCTTCACCGACAGGGGGATGCCGTGCAGGGGGCCGCGGACCTTGCCCTGGCGCCGCTCTTCGTCGAGTCGGCGGGCCTCGGTGAGGGCGGCCTCGTCGAAACGGTGGACAAAGGCGCGGATCGTCGGATCCACCGCCGCGGTGCGGGCGTTGAGGGCGCCGACCAGCTCTTCGCTGCTGAGCTGCCCCGTCGACAGCTCGGCCTGCAGGGCCCGCGCGCTCAAGGTGTGCAGGGACATCGGGCCTCCGGGAGGGGCGAAGGGCGCGTAGCGCAGCGGCCGCGCAGGGGTAGAGGCCCCCGAACCGGGGCGCTCGGCCTATCCGATCTGCCCGCCGACCCGCTACATTCGCGCCCCCGACCGGAGCCGCCGTGCCCACCTTCCGCCTTCTTGCTGGACCCCCTGCCTCGGCCGCGCTGTGGACCGAGGTGCTTCGCCGCCTGCGTAGCCTCGGCCACGAGGCCCACGCCATCGAGCTCCTGGAGGATGCGCAGCCCTCGGCTACGGTCGAGAGCCTCGCCCAGCGCCTCCTCGACCGCGGGCGGGTGGGGCCGGGAGACGTGCTGGTGGCCCATGGCCTCGCCGTACCGGTGGCCCGGGTGGTGGCGGCGCGCTGCGCCCTGGGGGGGCTCGTGCTGAGCAACGGGCCCCTGCATGGCCTCGACCCGATCAGCCGGGCCCTGCAGCGACTGCCGGGGCCAACGCTGAGAATGCTGATGCGGCCGATGTTCTCGCAGCCCATCCTGGCCTCTTCGCTGGGTCTGCGGCGCACGGTCATCAACCCCTACGTCATGGACCGCGACACGGTTGTCATGCTCACGACCCCCTGGGCTGGCAGCGCGGCGGGGCGGCGGGCGGCGGCCGCGCTGCTGGCGGACCTACCGGGGGCCACGCCGGGTGAGCCCCTCGGTGGGGCTCGGACCCTGCTGCTCTGGGGCGACGAAGATCCGCTCTACCCGCCTCTTGTCGCCGATCGCATGGCTGCCACGCAGGCCAGGGTCGAGCGGCAAACCATCCCGGGCGGCGACCACTTCCACCCCCTGGAGCGGCCCTGGGCCTTCGCCGATCTGCTCCACGCCTCCTGGCCTGTGGAACGGCCGGCGGAGCGTGCCACGGGCTGACCCTGACATGGATGTCACGATCTGGGCCCTCAGCAGACCGGCGCTCCAGGGCGCCCACACCAAAAGGCCCATCCTGACTGCATCGAGATCGCGACGAAGGAGGCTGGCACGCTTCCTGCATAAGGGGGCTGCGGAGACGACGAGACGGTCCGGCGGAGGAAACCCCCCGCTCACACCGCAGGCACGCCCGGCTGGCAATCCCAGCCGGGCGTTTTACTTTCTGGCCGGCCGCGCGGCGCGGTGTTCTACTTTCAACATGAACACCCCTGCCCTCACCGCCGCGGGCATCGCCTGGAGCGCCGACCCCCTCGATCTCGACGCCGCCCGGCGCGATCTGTGGCCCCGCGACTCCCTGCGCCTGCGCGCCGGCGAGCGACCCCCGGCCCCCGCCCTGGTGGCCTGGCCCTGCTCGCGGGCTGACGTGGCCCTCTTGCTGCGTTGGGCCGAAGAAGAGGGGCGGCCCGTGGTGCCCTATGGGGCCGGATCGGGGGTCTGCGGCGGGGCGCAAGGTGTCGAAGGCGCCCTGGTGATCGATCTCAAGCGCATGCGGCGCCTGCTCCAGGTGGACGCGGCGGCCGGCACGGCCCATGTCGAGGCCGGGATGTTGGGGCAGCACCTCGAAGACGCCCTGGCCCCCCTCGGCTGGAAGACGGCCCACAGCCCCTCGTCGATCCACTGCTCCACGGTGGGCGGCTATGTCGCGGCCCGCAGCGCCGGGCAGTTCAGCAGCCGCTTTGGCGTCTTCGAAGACATGCTGCTGGCCGCCCACGCCGAGACGCCGACGGGGCCCATGGACACGGGGCTGTGGACGCCGCAGGGCAGCGAGGATCTCCAGGCGGTGCTGCTCGGCTCCGAGGGCGGGCTCGGCGTGATCACCGATGTGCTGGTCAAGCTGGCGCCCCTGCCGCACCGGTGGTGGCTGCGTGGCTTTGCCTTCCCCAGCCTGGAGGCGGCCTGGTCGGCGATGCGCCAGCTGATGCAGTCCGGGCTCTGGCCCAGCGCCCTTCGCCTCTACGATCCCGTCGACACACGGGTGGGTGGGCCTGCCAACGCGGCGCGCAAGGCGGCCCGCGGCCCATCCGAGCCGGGCGTTTGGGACCGCCTGCGCACCGCGGTGCTGGGCATCCCCGGGCTGCGGCGGCGCTTGCTGGAGATTCCGCTGTCGCTGCCGGGCTTCGTGAACCGGATGGCCAATCGCCTGGGCGATGAGGTGCTGCTCATCATCGGCTTCGAAGGGGAGGATGCCACGGTAGAGGCCCTGGTAGAGGCCGCATTGCCGCTGCTCGCCGCCGGGCGCGACCTGGGCGCCGGGCCGGGAGAGCACTGGTTTGCCCACCGGCACGACGTCTCCTACAAGCTGGCGCCCCTCTTCATCGCCGGGGCCTGGGCCGACACGATGGAGGTGGCCACCACCTGGAGCCGCCTGCCGGCGCTCTACGCGGGCGTGCGGGCCGCGCTCGGCGAGGGGGCCCTGGTGATGGCCCACCTCAGCCACGCCTACCCCGAGGGCTGCTCGATCTACTTCTCCTTTGTCGGGTCGGGCGACACCGCGGCCTACGACGCGGTCTGGCGCAAGGGCCTCGCTGCAGCGCGGGCGGCGGGGGGCACCGTCACCCACCACCACGGCGTTGGGCAGCTCAAGGGCGCGGCGGCGGCGGGCGAGGCCGGGGCGGCCCTCCCCTTCTGGCGGGGCCTGCAGCGCCAGCTCGATCCACAGCTCCGCCTCAATCCCGGTCGGCCCTTTCCGGCCGACGCGGCCGTGAGGAGCGAGGTGCCGCCGATCTCCTCGGCGGGGCCGGTCTGGTCGATCGACGCGGAGAGCCAGCTCGCCTGGGTAAGCGGCGCCGCTGCGGTGACCGCGATCGCGGCGGAGCTCGCGGCGCAGGGATGGGCGCTGCGACAGCGCCCCGATCGGCCGATTCGCGAATTCCTGCTCGCCTTGCGGCCCGGCGCCCTCCTCCGGCCGGAGCTGGCGGCATTGGGGATGATCCTGCGCCTGCCCGGCGGCGAGCGCCTTCGCCTGGGCCACGCTCCGCGATCGGCGGCCGGGCCCGATCTGCGGTGGCTCACACTGCGGCGGGCCGAGCTGGAGGCGGTGGAGCTGCCGGTGATTCCGCTGGGCGCCCCCGTCTTTTCCGGCCTCGACGGCGGCGAGCTCGGGGCCGAGCGGCTGCGCCCCCTCGCCCGCGGCGGGGGTCGGGCCTGGTTCGTCGGTCCGGCGGCCGAGCGCCTCGCCACCCTGGCCGGCGATCCGCGTCCAGGCTCGGTCCTCGACCTGCCCTGCCTCGATCCACGCGGGAGCGCCTCATGAAGCCGGCCGAGCACGAGCTCTGCGTCTACTGCCCGCGCCTGTGCCGCCACGTTTGCCCCGTGGCGGTGGGCAGCGGCCGCGAAGCCGCCACCCCCACGGCGGTGATGAGCGGCCCCTGGTTGTCAGCCGCGGGCCTGATCTCCGACGAGCAGGGCGGCCGGGCGGCGGCCCTGTGCACGGGCTGCGGCGCCTGCACCGCGCACTGCAAGATCCAGCGGCCGGTGGTGGCCCTGCTGGCCGAAGCCCGGGCGGCCCTTTTGCCGGTGCCCCGTCTGCCGCCGCCGCCGGCGGTGGAGGGCGAGGGGGCCTGGATCGCCGTCGAGCCCGACGATCGCGCCTGGTCGGGCGCCCTGGCGGCCCTGCGCGGCGAAGCGGTGGCGCGCCTGCGCGATCCCGACGATCTCGGCGCGCCCCTCGCCGATCACCCCGAAGCCTTCGCCCAATATGGCGCCCAGGTGCGGGCCCGCGTCGGCGGCCGCACGCTGGTGGTGGCCACCCGCGCGGCGGCCCGCGCGGCGACGGCCCATGGGATCGCCCACCTCACCCTCGACAGCCTCGTGCAGCCCCCCGTCGATCGTCTGGCGCTGGCAGGCTGTGGAGCGCCGCTCGTAGAAGGCGGGCTGCTGCGCTGCTGCGGGGCCGGTGAGCCGCTCCGCCGGCACCACCCGGCGGTGGCCGACGAGGTGGGCGCGGCCGTCGCGTCGGAGCTGGGCCCCAAAGCAGCGTATGCTTCCGACGCGCGCTGCGCCGGCCACCTGCGACGGGCCGGCGCCGATCTCCTCGATCCCATCGACCTTCTCCTCAGCCGCGCCTAGGCGCACCCTCCGGAGCTCGCCGTGTCCCAATTGGGCCGCCCCACCACCTTCCCCCGCGACGCGGGCAGCGGATCCCGCAACAAGAGCGAGAAGATCTGCCTCATCCTCAACCCGCGGGCCGGGGCGGGCCGCGCGGGCGCCCGTCTGGACGAGCTGAAGCTGGCCGTCGACCGCGCCTTCGAGCAGTGGGAGGTGCACACCACCCAGGGCCCCGGTCACGCCGTCGAGCTGGCCCGAACGGCGGCCGACGCGGGCTTCTCGCTGGTGGCCGCCGTGGGCGGCGACGGCACCGCCCATGAGGTCATCAACGGCCTGATGGAGGGCGACTTTCCGCGCAACCCGCGGGCCACCTTCTCGCTCATCCCCTTTGGCACGGGCAGCGATCTGCAAAAGACCCTGCGCATCCCCAAGTCCCTGCCCGAGTCCCTCTGGATGGCCGCCACCGGCATCACCCTGCCCACCGACGTGGGGCGGGTCACCCTCGACACCGAGGCCGGGCCAAAGACCGAGTACTTCATCAACGTGGCGGGCTTCGGCACCAACGGCGAGGTGGTGCGCCGGGCCAACCAGATGGACAAGAGCTGGGGCGGCCAGGTGACCTTCTTTCGGGCCACGGTGGGGGCCGCCTTCGCCTACACCCCGCAGCAGATCGAGATCACCTACGAGGGCCCCGACGGCCCCGGCACCTGGACTGGCGCGCTCACCTCCTGCTTTGTCGCCAACGCCGCCTACTGCGGCGGCGGCATGTGGGTGGGCAAGGGCGGCACCATGCAAGACGGCTGGTTTGACGTGATCCTGCTGGAGCCCTCCCCCTTCGTGCTCCAGCTCGCCGAAGTGCGCAGGCTGTACGACGGCACCGTGCTGAAGATGCGCGGCGCCCATGGTTTTCGAGCCCGCAGCCTCAAGGCACGCTGCCTGGGAGCCGATCCGGTCTACATCGACCTCGACGGCGAGGCGCCGGGTCGCCTGCCGGTCCAGTTCGAGCTGCTGCCCAGCGTGCTGCCCGTGCGCGGTGGCTGGGTGCACAGCCCGGTGACCGCCGGCCGCTGAGGGCCCCGCGCCCCGCAGGCCCGGCTCGACACCGAGCGGAGGGCAGGATCGCCACCCGGCGTGATCCTGCCCTTTTGCGTTGGGGCGCCATCCGATAGCGTTTGGCAGACCTTTACAATACAAATAATATAAGAATGTATTATTTTCATTTGACTGGTAGCTCAAATTTCTCCAACCGCTTTCACTTTTCCCATATGACCTCTGGACATCAGGCCCTACAACCATTAAAGTTCAAATGCGAGGCGGACGATTGATTTGGCCAGGCCCACTGCAAAACGCAGGAACCCCGAATCATAATAATCAAAAATCCGCAAGTATTCCCAAACCCAAGTAAACACGCTGGAGGACTTCATGAACAAAGCTGACCTGACCGAGAAGCTCGCGATCCAGGCCGAGATCCCCAAGGTCCGTGCCGCATACTACATCAACATCATGGTCACGGCCATTCAGGAAGCCTTGGTTGAAGGCCAGAAGGTCACGATCTCGGACTTCGGCACCTTTACGGTCTCCCAGCGCCGTGAGTTCACCGGTCACAATCCGAAGAACGGCTCCGAGATCCGCGTGCCGCCCCGCCGCATCCCCGTCTTCCGCGCCGGCAAGGGCCTCAAGGAAGCCCTCAACGACGCAGAGTAGGCCGCCTTCGCCCGATCAAGCGCCGCCGCCAGGGTTCGCCTGGGGCGGCGCTTGTCGCATACGCGTTTGACGCCGGTCTGCACGGAAGTAGACTCTCCCCGCGGCGCCCCACGCCGCCACCTGGCACCACGCGTGGCCATCTCGCCGGCTGAGGCCGTCGAGGAAAGGGTGCATCAACCCACGCGGCTGCCGAAGGCAGTCGCCGGAGGCCGCCTCCATGACTTCCACCAAGCCCCCCATCTTGCCGGCCGTGCACCTCATCGCCGACGCCGCCCTCCCCTCCCGCTACGGTCAGTTCCGCGTCCTGGGGTTCCGCGTCGAGGGTGACCCCCACGAGTACGGCGCCATCAGCAAGGGCGACCTCTCCGGCCAGGAGGGCGTGCCGGTCCGCCTGCACAGCGAGTGCTTCACCGGCGACGTGATGGGCAGCCTGCGCTGCGACTGCCGCGACCAGCTCGAGGCCGCGCTGCGCTTCGTCGGCCACGCCGAACGCGGCCTGGTCGTCTACCTCCCCCAGGAGGGGCGCGGCATCGGCCTCGTCAACAAGATTCGCGCCTACGCCCTGCAAGACGCCGGGCTCGACACCGTCGACGCCAACGTGCGCCTCGGCTTCGCCGACGACCTGCGCACCTACGACGCCGCCGCGGCGATCGTGGCCTGCCTGGGCATCCGCAGCGTCTACCTGCTCAGCAACAACCCCAAGAAGAAGGCCGGCTTGGAGCGCCACAACATCCCTGTGATCGGGATGATCCCCGTGCGCACCCCGGCCAACGAATACAACCGCGCCTACCTCGAGACCAAGAAGCAGAAGAGCGGCCACCTCCTGTAGGGATGGCCCTGCGCCTTCTTCTCGTCTGGGGTCGCCTCCAGCGTTGACAGCGCGTGGCGGGATTGGGTACAACCAGCACTGATCAGGCCCAGGTCGCGTTGTGCGCGTCTGCGGCCCGAACGGGTCGGGGCCCCCCGCCCGGCGCAGGAGATCTTCCCATGTCCCGAAGCTCGTCGGTCCTCCTGGTTCCTTCCATCCTTCTGCTGGTGGCCTGCGAAAAGCCGGCGGCGATCCCGGCTTTGCAGGATGACCTGCCCCATGCAGAGCTCACCAGCGACCAGCTCTCCTTCGGGGATGTGGCCTGGGGCGACACGGCGACCCGCCAGATCCAGCTCGAAAACACCGGCGAGCTGCCCATGGGGCTCGGTGCTGTCGCCCTGATCGACGACGGCATGCAGGAGAACTTCTCTCTCACCTGGGTCCCGGCCGACATCGTCTGCCCCACCGCCACCGAGGGCGAAGAGGCGGAGGCGGCCCGCGCGGTCCCTGCTCCCCGGGCGCGGCAGAAGGCGCGCGGCGCCACCATCGACACCTGGGACACCGGCGGCGGTGGATCATCCGGCGGCGGCGGCTCTTCGGGCGGCGGATCGTCGGGCGGCGGAACCGGCGGCGGCTCCTCGGACACCGGCGGCGGCTCTTCGGGCGGCGACGGCAGCGGCGAGGGCAGCGGTGGCGGCGGCGGCGGCGAAGAGGTCGATGACACCGTGATCCTCGACCCGGGCTGCAAGCTCCCGATGACGGTGCGCTTCACGCCGACGGTCGAGGGCCAGATCTTCGGCTCCTTCCTGGTGGAGACGGTCACCCAGACCGTCGCCGAAGGCGAAGATCCCGACTACTACCGCGATCCCGACGAGTTCAAGCAGGTGGTGCTTCTCGATGGCTCCACCTCGGTGGGCGAGGGCAACATCCTGCTCGGCTCCTCGCAGATCAACATGGGCCACCTCTACACCGGCGAGTCGGCGGTCCAGTACGTCTACGTCAACAACGTGGGCGACGGCGACCTCAGCCTCGACAAGCCCACCCTGCTGGCCGGCAGCGACTCCGACGCCGACGGCATCGACGACGCCGCCGACATCAACAACACGGGCGGCGTCGACGACGATCTCGACGGCGTCGACGACCGCTGCGATCCCAGCGTCACCGGCGGGCTCGACACCAACGGCGACCTTGTCGACGACGAATGCCGCGCCGACTGCGATCCGGCCTTCGCCCTCAACCTCGACGCCTATGACAGCGACCTCCTCCTCGGGCCCAACACCTCCACCCTCTTTGAGGTCTGGTACACGCCGGAGGACCTCAACCCGGCCTACTGCACCATCTCGGTGCCCTCCGGCGACCTCGACACGCCCAACATCGCCGTGAAGGTACAGGGCAACGCCGGCACCGACCCCAGCAATGAGAACCCGGTGGTCGAGGTCATCTCGCCCTCCGTCGGCTACGTCCACACCTCCACCAACGATCTCGTCGTCGAGCTCAAGATCCACGACGCCAACCAGCCGGCCGACACCCTCTTCTGCAAGGTGCGCAGCCTGCTGGGCGAGACCAAGGTGGCCGACTGCAAGCCCTCCGACGAGAGCGGCCACGTCTTCGTGAACATCCCGGTGGACCTGCTGGAGAGCGGCACCGACACCCTGCTCATCACCGTCACCGACCAGTCCGAGCGCCTCGGCAAGGCCAGCACCACCATCCTGTGGCGCGCGCTCTACCCCGACTCCGACGATGACGGCGACGGCTGGGGCGACAACGCCGACGGCGCCTACGTCGACTGCGACGACCGTGACACGGCGATCTACCCCTCGGCGGCCGAGCTGCCCGACGGCAAAGACAACGACTGCGACGGCACCATCGACGAGGGCACCATCCGCGGCGACGACGACGGCGACACCGTCACCGAGCAAAACGGCGACTGCGACGACACCGACCTGGGCACCTACCCGCGGGCGATGGAGCAGGCCGACGGCAAGGACAACGACTGCGACGGCCTCATCGACGAGGGCACCGGCGTGGTGGACGACGACGGCGACGGCTTCACCGAGCTGGACCTCGACTGCAACGACGACGACGCCGACGTGAACCCCTCCGCCAAAGAGCTGTGCGACGGCTACGACAACAACTGCAATGGCTACGCCGACAACGCCGACCCCAATGGCTGCGAGAAGATCGCCTTCAAGCCGATGATCTACGGCGGCGTGCGCATGACCAAGAACGCCATCGGGGTGGGAGAGTCCACCACCATGACGGTCTCGGTCTACGACGCCGACGGGCAGCCCATCACCTACGCCTGGTCGGAAGACCCCTCCCTCGCCGAGCTCGGCCACACCGCCATCGACAACAAGGAGTCCCAGTCCATCACCTGGACCGCCCCCGCCGAGCTGCCCGAAGGCTCGCTGGGCGAGGTCTTCAGCGTGCAGGTGCTGATCCAGGACCCCGATGGCAACCAGGACTGGGCCTTTGAGGAGGTCTGGGTGTACCCCGACGCGGTGACCCAGATCCGCGAGACCCAGGTGGTGCTGCCCCCGGCCAGCGCCTGCGGCAGCAGCGCCTCGACCACCGAGACCAGCAGCGGCGCCGGCCTCCTGCCCGCCGTGCCCCTCCTCGGCCTGCTGGCCCTCGGCCGTCGCCGCCGGCAGCTCCCCCGCTAGTTCGGGTGCCCCTCCACGTCAGGGCCCGCGCCAAAAAGGCCGGGCCCTGCGTGCGTCTTGGACCCGGTGCGCCCCCGCGACCTCCGAACAGTGCCATACTCGGCCCCGAATGAGGTCGGAGCGTCGATGAGCACGGAGCCGCTGCCCCCCGAAGTTGAGGCCCCCGAGGTCGCCCCGGCCCCGCCAGAGCCCGAGGTTGAGCCGGAGATCGGCACCAGCCTGATCGGCACCGACGCCAACAAGGCGATCCGGGCCCTGTCGCGGGCGGCGCGCAGCTTCCTGCTCTACGACGTGCAGAACGAGGCCATCCGCCAGTTCCTCCAGGAGTACCGCACGGCCATCGCCACGGCGCTGCAGCACGGCCCGCTGGTGCTCGACGTGCGCCCCTTCGAGCTGGCCCTGCACGGCGAGGTGGTCTACCTCGAGCGCGACCGCGAGCGCTCCCTGGCCTTCCGGCTCTTCCGCGATGGCGTGCGCAAGCTCTCTCTGGGCGAGGATGTGCCCTGGGAGGAGCTGCTGCGCCTGCTCGAGATCCTCTCCATCCGCTTCACCGGCGTGCGCCAGAGCGAGGACGACGTCGTCACCCTGCTCTGGAAGGCCGGCTTCAAGCACATCGACATCACCGCGGTGGAGGGCTTCGTGCCCGAGGAGGAGGGCGAAGGCACGGGCGACGAGGAGGATGGCACCGCCCGCGCCGAGACCGAGGCCAGCCGCCGGGGCGCCAACCAGATCGACGCCCCGCCCGACTGGGACCTGCCCGGCCCCTTGGTCGGCCGGGTGGGCTTCGTTGGCTGGGCCCCCATCGATCCCGACGAGCTGGCGGCCCTCCAAGAGGAGGCCTCCTCGCGGGCCCTGGCCAACGACGCGCTCACCCTGACCGCCGAGCTGCTGCGCGCCACCGCCGATCCCGCCGAGCTGATCCGGGTCGACGACGTGCTGCACCTGATCGACGAGGTTCGCAGCTTCTTCCTCTCCGAGGGGCAGCTCGACCAGACCCTGGCCATGGTCACCCTGCTGGAGACCTACGCCCGCCGCGACGAGCGCCTCGCCGCCGAGCTGGCCCGGTTCTCCGAGCCCGCCGCCCTGCGCCGCATCCTTGGCTCGATGCCGCCCGGCGCCACCCAGGCCCCGCCCGAGCTGCTCCAGCTCCTCGACCGCTTGCCCGGCGACCACCTCTCCGTGCTGCTCGACACGATGGGCGAGGGCCAAAGCCAGTCCAAGCGCGCCGTCGAGCGGCACCTGATCAGCCACCTGCTGCGCGAGCGCCTCGATCAGGTGCTGCCCCGCATCGCCATCGCGCCGCCCCCCGTCGCCCTCGACCTCATCCGCGCCATCAAGGCCGAGCGCCGCGATCAGGCCGTCGCCATCCTCGACCACATCATCGATCGCGCCGAGCCCGAGCTGGTGGAGGAGTCCCTGCGCCTGCTGGCCGAGATCCGCGACGACGAGCTGCCGCGCCCCTTGCTGCTGCGCGTATTGGCCGGCCCCACCGAGGCTCTGCGCCTGCACGGCATCGAGCGCGTCGCCGGCACCGCCGACCGCGGCCTCTTTCCCGCCGTGGCCGAGCGCCTGGACGGCGAGGCCCCCTCGCTCAAGGAGTGCGACGCCCTCGGCCGCACCCTGGCCCGCCTCGACCCCACCCGCACCTGGGTGACCCTGCGACCGGTGATCCGCCCTCAGGGGCTGGTGGCGCAGCTCAAGGGCGGGCTCGGGGTCGGACGGGTGCGCCAGCTCGCCGCCGTCTCTGCCTTCGGCCTGCTGCCCCAAGCCGAGGCCGAGGCCGACCTGCGCTGGCTCGCCGAGCGGGCCAGCGAGGAGATCTCCAGCCACTGTATGCGCGTCTTGCACCGCCGGCGGCGGGAGGGGGTGAAGCATGGATGAGGTCCTCAATCCCGACGAGCTCGACCAGAGCCAGCAGGCCCTGGGCAAGGCCCTCGACCGGGCCCGCGCCGGCGAAGACAAAGAGCTGGCCGTGCGGGTGCGCGAGCTGGGCGAGCACGTGGTGCGCCAGCTCTTCGGCCTGCTGCGCATGACCCGCACCCACGAGCTCGACAACCAGGCCTTTGACAAGCCCGTCCGCGACCTGCTCTCCACCCTCACCCACCTCTTCGATCTGCTCGGCGCCATCCACATCGTCTGCGTCGAAGACCAGGTCTACGTCAACGACCTGCGCGTGCGCATGGACGCCCGGGCCGACGCCGGCGCCCTGCTCAGCGGCGAGCTGCGCCGCCACGCCGTCGGCGGCATCTCCTTTCACGATGTGCCCGCCGAGCCCCTCCTGCGCGCCATGGTCTCCGCCTTCGCCCACCCGCCCGCCGAGGGCACCCCCCGCCAGGCCCTTAAAGACGCCCTGACCGCCGCCGGCCTCACCGCCGTCGAGCTCTTCGGCGTCTTTCGCTTTCGGGTGAGCGGCGAGTCGACCGCCGCTCCCTCCACCACCTCCACCCGCAAGGTGGCCGGGCGGGCCACGGGCCTGATCGAGGCCACCATGGACGCCCTGGGCGCCGACCGGATGCCCAATCCCCTCCCCTTGCGGCGCGTGGTGACCGAGATCCTCGAGGTGGGGCCCGGCGCCGAGGGCCTCTGGGACCAACTCGACCGCGGCTCGCCCTTCTCGGCCCACACCACCCGCGTGGCCCTGCTCTCGATGCTGATCGGCCGGGCCGCCGGGCTCTCCGATGAGGCCCTCCAGGATCTCGGCGTGGCCGCGATGTTCCACGACGTGGGCTACGCCTCGCGCGAAGGCGCCCTGCCTGCCCGCGGCGACGACCCCGGTCACCCGGGCTTCGCGCCCCCCTTCGAGCGCCACGGCACCGCCGGCGCCCGGCTCCTGCTGCGCCAGCGCGGCTTTCACCAGGCTAAGATCCGCCGCGCCCTGGCGACCCTGCAGCACCACCGCGACTACAACGATCCCCAGGGCAAGCCCTCGCTCTTTGCCCGCATCCTGCGCATCGCCGAGGACTACGACACCCTGCTGCGCCGGGAGGGCGGCGGCTACGCGCCCCACGAGATCCTCCCCTTGATGGCGCCCCAGGCTGGCACCGCCTACGATCCGGTGCTGCTGCAGCTCCTCATCAACACCCTCGGCGACTGGCCGCCTGGCTCGCGGGTCTTCACCTTCGACGGCCGCATCGTGCGCACCGAGGGCCTCGTGCGCGACCCCGAGCGCTTCAGCGCGCCGATGGGGGTGGTGGTGCGCGACATCGAGGGTCAGGTCCCCGAAGAGCGGCAGGTGGTCGATCTCTTCGAGGAGGGCATCCTCGGCCCCGCCTGAGCCTCAGCCCAGGCGCGCCAGCCCCGCCGCCACCGCCGTGTCGGCCCGCAGCACCCGGGGCCCCAGGCCGACCGCCTCGACGCCCAAGGCCTCGGCCTCGGCCAACTCGGCCGGCTCCCAGCCGCCTTCGGGCCCGATGAAGAGGGCCACCTCCCCCTCAACCGGGCCCAGGGGCGCCCCGCCCGGCGCCGCCAGCAGCCGGCGCGCTCCCGCTGGCAGGGCTGCCACCACCGCCACGAGGCTCATCGGCGCCATCACCTCGGGGATCAGCGCCCCGCCGCTCTGGCCGACCGCCGCCGCGCAGACCTTGCGCCAGCGGTCCTCCTTTTCGCCGCGGGCGATCGAGCGACGCGCCAGCACCGGCCGAATCGAGGCCACCCCCAGCTCTGTGGCCATGCGCAGGGCGGTGTCGAAGGCCGGCCCCTTGAGCAGGGCGAGGCAGAGGTGGCGCGGCGCCCGGCCCTCGTCTTCTGATTGAGCCGCCTCGACGAAGACCCGCGCCCGACCGGCCTCCACGGCGAGGAGGCGCCCAATGGCGCTGCGCCCCTGCCCATCGTAGAGGCCCAAGGCTTCTCCGGGCGCGATGCCCGTGACCCGCAGCAGGTGGTGCGAGGCACCCTCGCTGAGCAGGGCCTCGCCGGGCCCGTCGGCGAGGCCAGGGTGGTGAAAGCGCCTCATCGGCCGGCCCTCACCGCGCATACTCCAAGAAGACCCACTCGCCCGTCTCGTTGAGGTCGCGGCGCACCAGGGTGAGCGACGAGAAGGCGGCCTCGACCTTGTGGGCCCGATCGGCCAGGATGCCGGCCAGGGCGAGGCGCTCGCCGGTGAGGCGCACGATGTGCGGCGAGAGCGCCACCAGCACCTCGGCGAAGAGGTTGGCCACCACCAGCTCGTACTGGCCCTGAAGCCGCTCGATCGGTGTGGTGGAGAAGTCGGCGACGAGGCCGTTGGCGGCGGCGTTCTCGCGGGCGGCGTCGACCGCCACCGGATCGATGTCCACCCCGATGCCCGTCGCCCCAAGGCGCACGGCGGCCAGGGCCAGCACGCCGGTGCCCATGCCCAGGTCGAGGCAGCGGATGCCCGGCCGGGCGAGGCGCTCGACGGCGGCGAGGCAGGCCCGGGTGGTGGGGTGCTCGCCGGTGCCAAAGGCCATGCCCGGCTCGATCACGAGGTCGCCCGGCTCAGCCAGCCAGGGCGGCGCCACCGCGAGGCGCTCCGAGACGACGAGGCGGGTGAAGCCAGCCTTCCAGGCCTGAGCCCAGTCGGCGCTCTCCACCGCCCCCCAGGAGAGCTCGGCCCCGTCGAGCTCCCCGGCGAGGGCCTCGGCGATGCGGGCGGCGAGGCCTTCTTCTTCGAGGAACCAGGCCCGAAGGCGCACCACTTCCAAGGGGGCCGGGGCCGGGCCGGTGTCCCAGGGCTGGCGGTAGGTGACGACCACGCCGGGGGGCGCATCCTCCTGGGTGCCGGTCGCCCCCAGCTCCATCAGGCGCTCCGACAAGGGCTCTGCCCGGCGCCGGGCCACGAGGAGGGACAGCTCGGCCCAACGCTCACTCATGAACAGTCTCCGCGGATCAGTGGGGGTCCGACCAGGGCGGCGGCGGCGGCAGAGTGCCCGCCTCCTTCGCCGCGATCAGCGCCCGAATCTCGTCGCCAAAGCCGTTCACCTGCACCCAGGTGTCGCCGGCGAGGCCGTGCATGAAGATGGCCGGCGTGCCCGTCACCTTCACCTTGGCGGCGGCGGCCACGTCGGCCTTGATCGCCGCCACCGTGCGCGGGTCGCGCAGACAGTTGGCGAAGGCCTCTTTGTCGAGCTTGAGCTGGTCGGCCATGAAGAGGATGTCGGCCGGGGCCAGGAACTCCTGGTTCTTGAACATCAGCTCGTCGAGCTGCCAGAAGCGGCCCTGCTGGCGAGCGCACTCGCCGGCGTAGGCGGCGTTGCAGGCGTTCTCGTGGCGCCCGCCCTCGACCTGATCGTTGCAGACATCGCTGATCGGGTAATTCTTGAACAGAAACTTGATCTTCGGGTTGGAGCGCTGCAGCTCCACCAGCTCGGGCGCCACCTTGCCGCAGTAGGGGCACTCGAAGTCGGCAAACTCGACGATGGTGTAGGGGGCCGCCGGATCGCCCAGCACCGGCTCGGTGCCGTCGAGCTCCAGCGGGGCGGCCGCCGCCATAAACATCGCGCTGACGTCTTTGCCCGACGCACCGGGCGCAGCCGCGGTGCCAGACGCGCCGCCCTTGCCGAGCCCATTGTAGAAGAACATGCTGGCGACGAAGACCAGCAGGCCCGCGCCCACCGCCGGGCCGAGCGAGCCATCTTTGCCGACGAAGAGCCCGCTCACCCGCGCGCCCAGCGGCTCGGCGCTGCTCTTGTCGTGCCAGATGCCCGCCGCCAGCAGGAGGGCGTTCACGCCGTAGAGCGAGATGCAGAAGAGGCACCAGGCGCCCAGCTGCAGCGAGGCCCAGGCCAGGAAGGCCGACAGGGCCACGCCGATCGCCCCGCCCAGCGTGAGCAGGGTGCCCACCCGCGGATAGCTCTCGGGGCTGCGCAGGCCGAGCGCGCTGACCGCGGCCATCGCGCCGTAGAAGCCGGCGCCAAGCAGGGCGATGGGGATGCCCCCCACCTCCGACCACTCACTGCGGTTGACGGTGTCGCAGTTGAAGACGCTGTCGACCGAGCAGAAGGACTCGCCCGCGCTCGGGTGGTGCTGTACGCCGAGGTAGAGCGAGACGGCCAGCCCGAAGACCGACGCCACAGCCGCGCCAAGCAGGCGGTTGCGGGTCATCAGGGCGAGGGAGAGAATCCAGCCAGCGGCGATGATTGCGATGATGGGCAGCATGCGGCGGGCCTTAGCGGGCCGTGGGGCGCCTCGCAATCATCAGCGCTCACGGACGCTGCGCAACATCTCGCGGCGGTCTTCACGCTCGCGGATGGCGTCGCGCTTGTCGTGCAGCTTGCGCCCGCGCACCACCGCCAGCTCCACCTTGACCCACTTGCCCAGGAAGTACAGCGTGAGCGGCACGAGGGTGAGGCCCTTCTCGGCCACCTTCTGCTGGATGCGCACGATCTCGGCGTTCTTGAGCAGGAGCTTTCGTTTGCGCCGCGGCTCGTGGTTGAAGTAGACGCCGGCCTGCTTGTAAGGGGCGATGTGGGCGTCGAGCAGCCACAGCTCGCCGTCTTCGACCTGGGCGAAGGCCTCGCCGATGTTGGCCCCGCCGCCGCGCAGGCTCTTGACCTCGGTGCCCAGCAGCACAAGGCCGGCTTCGACCTTGTCGAGCACGTCGTACTCGAACTTCGCCTTGCGGTTCTCGGCCAGCATCCGCCGCTCGTTGGCTTTGCCCTCTCGGGGTGCGTTCTTGGCGCGCGCAGCGTGGGTGTTGGGCGAGGACATCGGTCTCCTGAGCCTGCGAGGCGACCAGCAGGTCGCTGTGGGTAACCTGGGCGGCGCGGGCCCGGCCGATCCACTTTCTCCCACGCGGCCCCCGCAGGGCGCCTCGACGGGCCCAGGCCGACGATCGGCCACGCCGACGAGCCCCCGCGCCCAGATGACCGTTCCAACCCTCGCTTTGGCATTTGTCCGCCGCGGAACGATCATTCAGGCAACGCTTCGGCGATCGGGTTGACAGGTCCAGCCCCCTGGGGGTCGACCGCTCGTCGGTAATTTCGATGAAACCGACATCACAACAAAGCCTGGGTCAGTGAATGGCAAGAGAGTGGATCGCTGAGTAGGTGAAGTGGGAGAAAGGGGTCCCAAGGTGGATCCAAACCGCGGTAGATCAGGGGCCGACGCCCCGCCGGATCGCGATCGCCTCCCCCGCGCCCCCGAACGCCCGCCCCCATGCTGCTGCCCTGCCTCAACGCCGACCTCACGCTCGACCCCAAGGGTCGGGTCATGCTGCCCGTGCAGCTCCGGTCGGCCTTGGAACTCCAGGGCGTGTCGAAGATGGTGGCCTTCGCCAACGGCGGGCCCAAAGGCGGGCTCGCGCTCTACAAGATCGACGACTACGAGGCGATGGCCCGCCGCCACCAGACGGGCGACGCGCTGGACCCCCGCAGCCGCCTCTTCGCCCTCGCCATCGCCTCCACCGCCCAGACCATCACCATCGACAACGCCGGCCGCATGCTGATCCCCCAGGAGCTGCGCAACCTGCTGGGCCTGGAGCGCGAGCTGTGGCTCTTCACCGCCGGGGCCTGGTTCGAGATCTGGGACAAGCCGCGCTGGGAGCAGCAGGCCTTCCCCCAGGCCGCAGCCATCTGGGACCAGCTCTACGGCATGGGCGCCCTCAGCCCCGTCGCAGCGGGGGCGGCGTGAACCCATGGCCCCCACTTTCTCCCACCAGACCGTCCTGCTTCAGCCGGTCCTCGACCACCTCCCCCTCCGCCCGGGCGGCCGCTACCTCGACGGCACGCTGGGCGGCGGCGGCCACGCCGAGGGCATCCTCGAAGGCAGCGGCCCCGACGGCCTCCTCGTCGGCATCGACCGCGATCCGGCGGCGCTGCACGCGGCGGGCCAGCGCCTCGCCCGCTTCGGCCCTCGGGCAGTGCTCCGTCGCGGCCGCTACGCCGACATGGCCGTGCTGGCGGCCGATCTCGGCCCCTTCGACGGCATCGTCCTCGATGTCGGGGTCAGCAGCCCCCAACTCGACGTGGCCGACCGCGGCTTCTCCTTTCAGCACGACGGCCCGCTGGACATGCGCATGGACCCCGACGAGCCCACCTGCGCGGCCGATCTCGTCAACGCCCTGCCCGAGGCCGAGCTGGCCGACCTCATCTACGCTTTTGGCGAAGAGCGGCTCAGCCGTCGCATCGCCAAGGCCCTGGTGGCCGGCCGGCCCTGGTCGCGCACGGCCCCCCTCGCCGCGGCCATCGCCCGCGTGGTGGGCGGCCCTCCCACCCGCACCCACCCGGCCACCCGCACCTTCCAGGCGCTGCGCATCGCGGTCAACGGCGAGCTGGAGCAGCTCGAACGTGGCCTCGACGCCGCGGTGGGCCTGCTGGCTCCCGGCGGCCGCCTCGCCCTCATCAGCTTTCACAGCCTCGAAGACCGCATCGTCAAGCAGCGGCTCCGCGCCCTCGCCGGCGTGGGGCAGCCCACCGACGCCTACGGTCACCCCCTCGCCAAGCCCGCTGGCACGCTCCTCCTCCCCGGAGGGCTCAGCGGCGCCGACGCCGATCCACACAACCCCCGCGCCCGGTCTGCCCGGCTGCGGGTCTTTGTAAAAGACGGCGCTCCTCCTCTCTCTGCTCCCCTCCCCTCTTCCCCTCCCGCTCTGTCGCCCTGACCCGGGGGCCTGCGCCGGCGCGCAGCCCTCGCCCCGTTGGTATTGTGGCAGAGCCCTCTTTCTTGGAGATGGCCATGCGGTGGAATGGCACATCCAGCAATCCCCTGCCCCTCTCGGGCAGCCCCCGTCCCGTCGAGCCCTCGGTCAACCCCGAGGGCCGCATTGAGAGCATGGAGGGGGGCGGCCTGGAGCTGGCACACCTGTGGCGCTACCTCGCGGTGGCGACCCTCGTGGCGACCTGCGCGCTCATCGCGGCCTGGTCGCGTGTCGACCTCGTCAAGACCAGCGTCACGCTCGACATGGCCGAAGACCGTCTCAAGCGCGCCGAGCGCGAGAGCGAGCGCCTCGAGCTGGAGCTGGCCACCCTCACCGATCCGGCCACCCTGAACGAAGCATCAGCTACACTGAAGCTCGATCCGTCCGTTCGAGTGGTAGACGTCCCCGGAGCGGTCGGCACCCCATGAGCCGCAAGAAGACCCAGCGCCGCGCCGCCGAGCCGGCCACCCTCAGCTTTTCGGGCCTGGCCGCGCGCCTGCGTCCGAGCAAGGACTTTCCGCCCGAGCCCGACCGCGATCTGCGCAAGGTCTCGGCCCATCGTCTGCTCATCATCGGCGGCATGATCGCGGTCTGCTACGTGATCCTGAGCCTGCAGGCATCCAACAAGATGCTGCTGCCCGACCGCCGTCTCGAAGACAAGGCCCAACTCCAGTTCGAGCAGGCGGTCGAAGACCAAGGCCGCCGCGGCGACCTGCTCGACCGAAACGGCTATCTGCTCGCCACCACCGTCGCTCTCGAAGAGGTGCATGTCGACCCGAGCCGGCTGACCCCGGCCACCTCGACCCTCCTCTCCGAGGCCATCGGGCCCATCCTGAAGAAGCCGCCCGCCGTCATCGCCGAGCGCCTCGCCAGCGGCGGCCGGCGCGACGTGACCCTGGCCCGGGGCCTCACCCCGGTCGACGTCAAGGCCGTCCGGCAGATGGTCCGCGACCTCGCCAAGGTCGAAAAGGAGATGATCAACGCCGTGTGGACCGTCGAGGAGCCGCACCGCTTCTACCCCGGCCGTGAAGACGCCGCCTCGCTGCTGGGCGTGGTGGGCCGCAACGGCGTGGGCATGGCCGGTCTCGAGCGCACCCTCGACCGCACCCTGCGCGGTGAGACCTTCCGCTACATGCTCTGGCGCGACCGCAAGGGCCGGCGGGTCACCCCCGACCAGATCACCGTGGAGGGCGGCGACGGCGTCGTCCTCACGCTCGACCACCGCATCCAGCACCTCGCCGCCGAAGCCATCCTTGACGCCGTCATCGACTTTGGCGCCCAGGCCGCCCACGCCGTGGTGGTAGACGTTCGCACCGGCGACGTGCTCGCCGTCGCCAACGTGCCAACCATCAACCCCAACGACACCGCCGATCTCAACATGACCGGCATCAAGAACCGCGCGATGATGGACGGCTACGAGCCGGGATCGGTCTTCAAGCCCTTCATCGCCGCCGCCGCGATTGAAGAAGGTCTGTTCACGACCGCCAGCATCATCGACTGTCAGTTGGGCCACTGGACCATCGGCGGCAAGACGATCCACGACGACCACCCCAAGGGCGCCATCTCCCTGTCGGAGGTCATCAAATACTCCTCGAACATCGGCTCGGCCAAGGTCGCCTTCGCGCTCGGGGCCGAGAAGACCATGGAGTACTACAAGGCCTTTGGCTTTGGCCGCACCTCCGGGCTCGGCCTGCCGGGCGAGACCCGCGGCCAGCTCCGCGATCCAAAGACCATCCGGCCGATCGAGCTGGCCACCGCCGCCTACGGCCACGGCGTCACCGCCAGCTCGCTGCAGATCGCCTACGCGATGGCCACCCTCGGAAACGGCGGCGTACGCATGACGCCCCGCCTCGTCAAAGAGGTGCGCGACGCCCACGGCAACGTGCGCGAGGTCTTCGAGCCGGAGATCGACCGCCGCGTCATCTCCGCCGAGACCGCCGCCCGCACCGTGGAGATGATGAGCACGGTCACCGAGACCGGCGGCACCGGCACCAAGGCCAACGTGCCGGGCTACCTCGTCGCCGGCAAGACCGGCACCGCCTGGAAGCACATCGAGGGCGGCGGCTACTCCAGCACCGAACGCATCGGCTCTTTCGTCGGCATCATCCCCGCCAACGACCCCCGCATCGCCATCTCGGTGGTGGTGGACTCGCCCACCATCGGGCTCTCCTACGGCGGCATCGTCGCCGCGCCGGCCTTCTCCCACATCGCCGAGGGCGCGATGCGCCTGCTTGGCGTGCCGCCCGATCCGGCCCTGCTGGCCGCCCACGAGAAGCCCAACACGCCCAAGATCGAGGCCCCCGAGGTCTACGCCAGCCGCCCGGCCCGCCCGGAGCTCCAGTGGGTCGACGAGGGCGCCCTGCGCACCCCCGACCTGCGCGGCCTCTCCCTGCGCGAGGCGCTGGTCACCCTGCAAGGCGCCGGCCTCGCCGTGCGCACCCAGGGCACCGGCCGCGTGATGCGTCAGATCCCCGAACCCGGCGCCACCATCGGCATCGGCGACAAGGTTGAGGTCGTTCTGCAATGAGCGCCCTTGCCGACCCTGCCCTGCCGTGCGATCCCTTCGCCCCCATTTTCACCACCCCCTTCCCCCTCTCCCAGCCCATGGAGCAAGGGAGCTGAAAGCCCGCAGGTGGGCGGGGCCATCCCAGGCCCGGCTCTACCGGTACGCGTCGAAGATCCCCATGGATGCTCTCTCCTTTCGGGGGAGCCGCACTTGATCTTGTCCTCCGCCCAAGATCGACCCTCCCCCGCGGCCCTCCCCATCCACCTTCGACGGTCAGACTCCCTGCGCTGCTGAACCTCCCATCCCTCGCTGATGCTGCCCGCAGAAGCCCCCTTGCTCCAGGGCCCCCTCCCCCCTGCCGCACCCTCCCCCGCGGCGAACCCTCCTTCCAACGACCCCAGACCCGGCTGAATCCTCCTTCGCCGTCCTCCCCGGACCCCTCCGGGCCTGGTGTCGTCCCCCTTCTTTCCCATGAACCTCGCAGCGCTCCTCCCCCGCCTCCACCTTCGGCAAACCCCCGGGTTTCTCGATGTGAATTTGCGCGCCGTCTCTCAGAATTCTCGAGAGGTGGGCCCCGAAGACCTCTTCGTGGCCATCCCGGGGGCGACCGTCGACGGACGCCGCTTCGGCGCTGGGCTGCGCTGCGCCGCCATCCTCGCCGAGGGCCCGGTGGAGGGCGCCATCGCCCCGGTCTTGGTGGTCGAAGACGCCCGCGCCGCCTTGGCCATCGCGGCCGCCGCCCTCGCCGGCGACCCCGCCCGCCACCTGCCCGTGGTGGGCATCACCGGCACGAATGGCAAGACCACCACCTCTTTTCTGATCGAGGCCATCGTCGAGGTCGCCGGCCAGACCGCCGCAGTCATCGGCACCACGGGCCATCGCGTCGCCGGCCGCCCCCGCCCCGCCAGCCACACCACCCCCGAGGCGCCCGTCATTCAGGGCATCCTCGCCGAGGCCCGCGCGGAGGGCTGCGCCGTCGCGGTGATGGAGGTCTCCAGCATTGGCCTCAGCCTGCGGCGGGTCGACGCCCTGCCCTTCGCGGTGGGTGTCTTCACCAACCTCTCGCGCGACCACCTCGACTTTCACGGCACGATGGAGGCCTACGCCGCCGCCAAGGCCCGCCTCTTTCGCGAGCTGCTGGCCGCCGACGGCGCCGCCATCGTCAACGGCGCTGACCCCGCCGCGGCCCAGATGGCGCCCCCCGCCGACCTGCGCTGCTGGACCTATGGGATCGACGGCCCCTACGATCTGCGCGCCACCCACCTGCGCCTCTGGGCCGGCGGCTGCGAGGCCCAGGTGGCGACCCCCGCTGGCGCCGGCACCCTCCGTCTGCAGCTCACCGGCGCGCACAACGTCGAGAACGCCCTCGCCGCCCTGGGCGCCGGCCTCGCCCTCGGCCTGCCGCTCTCCACCTGTCTCGACGGCCTCGCCGCCCTGCGCTGCGTGCCCGGTCGGCTCGAAGAGGTCGGCAACCCACGCGGCATCAAGGTCTTCGTCGACTACGCCCACACCCCCGACGCCCTCACCCGGGTGCTGGCCACCCTGCGGCCTCTCACCGCCGGCCGGCTGCTCACCCTCTTCGGCTGCGGCGGCGACCGCGACCCCGGCAAGCGGCCCCTGATGGGCGCCGCGGCCTGCGCCGGCTCCGACCTCGTGATGGTCACGAGCGACAACCCCCGCTCCGAAGACCCGGCCGCCATCCTCGACGACATCCGCCCCGGCCTGCGCGGCGAGGTCCTCATCGAGCTCGACCGCGCCGCCGCCATCGCCGCCCTCCTCGATCGCGCGGCACCCGGCGACGTGGTGCTGCTGGCCGGCAAGGGCCACGAGACCACCCAGACCGTGGGCGGCCGGGTCCTCCCCTTTGACGACCGCGCCGTCGCCGCCGCCCACCTCAGCGCCCTGGAGTCTCCGTGATCTTCACCGATCAGCAGCTCTGCGCCGCCACCGGCGGGCGCCTCCTCCGCCCCGGCCCGGCCGGCGCCATCACCACCGACACCCGCAGCCTGTCGCCCGGCGACTGGTTTGTCGCCCTGGTCGGCGAGCGCTTTGACGGCCACGAGCTGCTGCCCCAGGCCCTCGCCGCCGGTTGTGCCGGCGTCATCGCCTGCCGCGCGCCGGCCGACTGGCCGGCCGGCTTTGTTCAGGTATCCGACACCACCGAGGCGCTCCAGGGCATCGGCGCTGCGGCCCGCGACCGCTTCGAGGGCCCGGTGGTGGCGATCACCGGCTCGGCGGGCAAGACCACCACCCGCGCGCTGACCGCCCTGGTGTTGGGGGCCCTCGGGCCGGTTCACCAGAACGCTGGCAACCTGAACAGTCAGGTCGGCGTGCCGCTGTCCCTGCTGGCCGCGCCGCCGGAGGCCGCCGCCTGGGTCATCGAGATGGGCATGGATCGGTTTGGACAGATCCACCGCCTCCAGGCCCTCACCCGCCCCCAGGTGCGGCTGATCACCAATGTGGGCGCCGCCCACCTCGAGGGCGTCGGCAGCCTGGAGGGGGTCGCCCGGGCCAAGGGCGAGCTCTTCGCCGCGGCCCGCCCGGGCGACACCTGCTGCGTCAACCTCGATGACCCCTACATCGCCGCCCTGCCCCTCCCCGCGGGCGTGCGCCGCATCGGCTTTGGCCGCCACCCAAGCGCCGAGGTCCACCTCGCCGCCCTGCGGGTGGACCCCCAGACCCTCGACACCCACCTCCGCCTGGTCACCCCGGCCGGTACGCTCGAGGCCTCGGTGCCGAGCCCGGGGGCCCACATCGCCCAGGACGCCGCCGCCGCCGTCGCCGCCGGCCTCGCCCTCGGCCTGCCCCTGGCACCGATGGCCGCCGCTCTCTCGGCCTACGCCCCGGTGGGCATGCGCCAGCGCATCGAGGCTGGCCCGCTCGGCACGCGCCTCATCAACGACGCCTACAACGCCAACCCCACCAGCACCGCCGCAGCCCTGCACACCCTGGCCCTGGTGGAGGGCGCACGGCGGGTGGCCCTGCTTGGCGACATGCGCGAGCTCGGCCCCGCCGAAGAAGAAGGCCACGACGCGATGCTGGCCCTGGCCGACAGCCTTGGCCTCGACCTCATCGGCCTCGCCGGCCCCTGCTTCGCCGCCGCCGCCGCCCGTCGGCCCACGGCCAATACCTACGTCGCCGCCGACGCCCTGGCCCTCGGCGCCCTCCTGCGCGATCAACTTCACCCTGGCGACGTGGTCCTGCTGAAGGGCTCCCGCGGCACCGCCATGGAGCGCGTGCTCACCGCCCTCTCCGCGAAGGAGCCCTGATGCTGTACCACCTGCTCGTGCCGCTGGCCGACGAGCACAGCGCCTTCAACATCTTCCGCTACATCACCTTTCGGGCGGCCTGGGGCCTCATCACGGCCCTGGCGATCTGCTACGCGGTCTACCCCTGGTTCATCGAGCGGATGCGCCGCGCCAAGATGGAGCAGATCATCCGCCGCGACGGCCCGCAGTCGCATGTTGAACAGAAGGTCGGCACCCCGACGATGGGGGGTCTGCCCATGTTGGGCTCGATCACGCTGTCGACCCTGCTCTGGGCCCGCCTGGATCAGCCGGTGGTGTGGATGTGCCTCGTCGTCCTCGTCGGCTACGGCGTGGTGGGCCTGATCGACGACTGGAAGAAGGTGATGCTCCAGAGCCCCGACGGCCTCGCCGGCCGCTGGAAGCTGGTGGGCCAGTACGGCATCGCCGGCGTGGTGCTGGCCTGGGCCTACCTGGGCGGCCACATGAGCCCGGAATTGCACCTGCCCTTCCTCAAGGCTGCGGTGGTGCACTTCGACACCCTGGTGCCCGCCTGGCCCTGGCTGGCCTGGGGCTACGTCATCTTCGGCACCTTCGTGCTGGCCGGCAGCTCCAACGCCGTCAACCTCACCGATGGGCTCGACGGCCTCGCCATCGGCCCCGTGATGACATCGGCGATCACCCTGGGCATCCTGGCCTATGTGGCCGGTCACGCCGGTCTCTCCCAGTACCTGATGGTGCCGCGGGTCGAGGGGGCCGGCGAGCTGGCCATCTTCTGCACCACCATCGTGGGTGCTGGCCTCGGATTCCTCTGGTACAACGCCTTCCCTGCACAGATCTTTATGGGTGATGTCGGCGCGCTCAGCCTGGGCGGCGCCCTCGGCATCGTGGCGGTGCTCACCAAGAACGAAGTGCTGCTGGCCCTCGTCGGCGGTGTCTTCGTGATGGAGACCCTCTCGGTCATCATCCAGGTGGTCAGCTTCAAGCTCACCGGAAAGCGCGTCTTCGCGATGGCGCCGATCCATCACCACTACGAGAAGAAGGGCTGGAGCGAGCCCAAGATCATCGTGCGGTTCTGGATCATCAGCATCCTGCTCGCCCTGGTTGCTCTGTCCACGATCAAGGTCCGCTAGCCCCCTCTTCGGGTTGCCCCATGAACCGCCGAACTGATCCCTGGCTCATCCTGATCACCGTCCTCCTCACCGGTCTCGGACTGGTGATGGTGTACTCGGCCTCGGCCATCGTGGCCGGCGAGGAGACCGGCAACGAGCTGCACTACTTCAAGCGCCAGTGCATCGCCATCGCCATGGGCCTCTTCCTCTGCGTGTCCACCGCCGTGACGCCCACCCGGGTGCTTCGGCGCTACCGCTGGGCCTTCTACGCCTGCTGCATCGTGGGGCTGGTCGGCACCTACATCCCCGGCATCCAGCACAAGGCCAATGGTGCGGCCCGCTGGGTGGGCTTTGGCTCGGTCAACATCCAGCCCTCGGAGTACGCCAAGCTGGCCGTTCTGGTGGTGCTCGCGCACTACCTCGACCGGTGGCGCTCGCGCATCGGTGACTGGCGCGTGATCGTCAACGCCGGCCTCGTCTGTCTGCCTGTGGTCTTGCTGGTTGTCTTGCAGCCAGACTTCGGCACCACCGCCATCATCTCCGGCTGCTGCGCCCTGATGCTCTTCATCGCCGGCATGAAGCCCACCCACATCGGCGCGGTGGGCGCGGCGGGCGTGGCGATCGGCGTGCCCGTGATGGTGGCCGAGGCCTACCGCGTGGCCCGACTGACCAACTTCCTCAACCCCTGGGAGCGCCAGGACGCCGAGGGCTACCACATCATCCAGAGTTGGGTGGCGATGCACTCGGGCGGCTTGTGGGGCCAGGGGCTCGGCAATTCGATGGCCAAGCTGCACTTTCTGCCGGAGCCCTGGACCGACTTCATCGGCGCGGTCATCGCCGAGGAGCTCGGCCTCGTGCGGCTTGTCATGATGATCGGCCTCTTCGGCCTCTTTGTATGGCGCGGCCTGCACATCGCCCGCCACGCCCGCGACGCCTTTGGCATGTACCTGGCCGGCACGCTCACCGCGATGATCGGCTTTGAGGCCTTCTTCAACCTTGGCGTGGCGATGGGCATCATCCCGCCCAAGGGCCTCGTGCTGCCCTTCATCTCCTACGGATCAACCGCCATGCAGTGCAATCTGTTCGCGGTGGGCATCCTGCTCAGCATTGCCGCCGAGTCCGACACCGTGCCCGTCACCGAGGGCTGGCCCAATCGCAAGCCCAGCCTCGCCGACCCCGGGCCCAGCGCCCTCCCCGCCAAGTAAAGGCATTGTCCATGTTTCGCGGCAAGGTGCAGCGCATCCACTTCATCGGCATCGGCGGCTCCGGCATGTCCGGCATCGCCGAGGTCCTGCTCACCATGGGCTACGCGGTCTCCGGCTCCGACGCCAAGGAGTCGGCCACCACCGCCGCCTTGCGCGCCCTCGGCGGCACCGTTCATATCGGACACGACCCCGGCCATGTGCGCGGCGTCGACGTGGTGGTGCGCTCCACCGCGATTCGGGCCGACAACCCCGAGGTTCGGGCCGCCGAGGCCGCCAAGATCCCGGTGATCCCGCGCGCCGAGATGCTCGGCGAGCTGATGCGGATGAAGTACGGCCTCGCCGTGGCCGGCACCCACGGCAAGACCACCACCACCTCGATGCTGGCCCGCTGCATGGCCGAGGCGGGCTTCGATCCCACCATCGTCATCGGCGGAAAGCTCGACGCCATCGGCTCTTCCGCTCGGCTCGGCGCGGGCGAGTTCATGGTGGCCGAGGCCGACGAGTCCGATGGCAGCTTCCTGCTCCTCGATCCCACCGTCGCTATCATCACCAACATCGATCCCGAGCACCTCGACCACTGGGGCAGCACCGAGGCCTTGCTCAAGGGCTTCACCGACTTCGCCAACAAGGTGCCCTTCTACGGCTTCGCCGTGCTCTGCCTCGACCACCCCAATGTTCAGCGCATCCTGCCCCGGGTGCGCCGGCGGGTGGTCACCTATGGACAGAACCCCCAGGCCGAGGTGCGCGCCGAGAACATCGTGCAGGAGGGCATGCGCACCCGCTTCACCGTGCTGTGGCGCGACGAGCCCAAAGGCGAGGTCGTCATCGGCATGCCCGGCCTGCACAACGTCGCCAACGCCCTCGCCGCCATCGCCGTCGGCCTGGAGTTGGGCGTGCCCTTCGAGCGCCTCGAGGCCGGCCTGCGCGGCTTCACCGGGGTCGACCGCCGCTTCAGCGTTCGGGCCCGAATCTCCCTCGACGCTGCGCGGCCCCCGGTTCACCTGATCGACGACTACGCCCACCACCCCGCCGAGATCGTCGCCACCCTCTCCGCCGCCCAGCAGGTCTGGCCCCGAGAACGCCGGGTGGCCGTCTTTCAGCCCCACCGCTTCACCCGGGTGCGCGACCTGCTCGAAGACTTCGCCCGCGCCTTCAACCACGCCACCGAGGTGCTGGTCACGCCGATCTACAAGGCCGGCGAGACCCCGATCCCCGACATCGACCACCACCGCATGGCCAGCCTGATCAGCGACTTCGGCCACCGCCATGTGGGCGCCGTCGACAGCCTCGACGAGCTGGTGGAGCGGCTCGCCCCCACCCTGGGCCCCGGCGATGTGGTGATCACCCTGGGTGCGGGCGACGTGAACCGCGCCCTCTCCGAGATCGCGGAGCGCCTGCGTGCCCGCGGCTGACCTCCTCACCGCCCTGGCGCAGACCCCGGGCGTGCTGCTGCGCCCGGCCGAGCCCCTCGCCCTGCACATCCCCTTGCGGGTGGGCGGGCCCTGCGAGGTCTGGGTGGAGGCCGCCGATCAGACCGCCCTGCGCGAGGTCATGAAGGCCCTGCGCAAGGCCCGGCTCAGCTACAAGGTGCACTGGCCCTTTGAAGACTGGCTGGTGCGCGACGGTGGGCTCAGCGGCGTGGTGCTGCGCCTGGGCCTGGGCTTTGACTGGCTGCGCCGGGCCGAAGAGGCCGTGGTGCTGGGCTCCGCCACCCCCTTCGCCGCCTTGGGGGCTCTCGGCGACGCCGCCCCCTGGCCAGCGCTGTCGACCTGGGCCGGCACCCCCGGCGGCCTCTTCGCCCGCGGCCGCGAGGTGGCCCTCTCCGGCTGGGTCACCCGCCTGCGTTGGCTCACCGGCCGCGGCGTGGAAGAGCGCCAGATCGCCCAGAACGAAGAGCCCGGCTCCCTTCCCGACAGCGGCGTGCTGCTGGAGATCGAGCTGCGCCCGCCGCCGCCCCGCCGTGGCCGGCGCACCCCGCCGCCGCCGGCCGGCGCCGCCCTGGCCGATCCCGAGCACCCCCGCGACTTCTCCCGCCTCGCCGGCCTCCTCACCCGCTCCGAGCTGCCCGGATCGCGTCTGCGCGCCTGGCGATGGGCCGAGAGCGCCCCCGGCGTGCTCGTTCACCGCGGCGGCGGCACCACCGCGGATGCCCTCATCTTCATTCAGGCCGCCAAAGACCGCGTCGAGCGGGCGCGCGGCGTCGACGTCGACCTCACCCTCCCCCTGCTGGGCCATGACCGCCCGCCAGTGAGAAAGCCCCATGTCCCAGACCCCAGCCCCTGACTTCAAGAACGCCCGCGTGGGCGTGCTCCTCGGCGGCATGAGCACCGAGCGCAACGTGTCGAAGAAGAGCGGCGCCGCCGTCGCCAAGGCCCTGCGGAGCCTCGGCTACGACGTGGTGGAGATCGACGTCGGCCCGGATCTGCCCGAGAAGCTGCGCGCCGAGCGCATCGACGTCGCCTGGATCGCCCTACACGGCGCATTTGGCGAAGATGGCTGCGTGCAAGGCCTGCTGGAGATCATGCGCATCCCCTACACTGGCTCGTCGGTGCGCGGCTCGGCCATCGCCATGGACAAGATCGCCACCAAGCGGGCCCTGCGCGGCGCGGCCGTCCGCATGGCCGACGACCTCGTCTGGCGGGTGGGCGACGAATTCCCCAGCGGGCTCGGCTTTCCGGTGGTGGCCAAAACGCCCCAGGGGGGCTCCACCATCGGTGTGTACAAGTGCCCCGACGCCGCCGCCCTCGAGGCCGCCCTCGCCGATGCCAGCCGCTTCGCCCCCGAGGTGCTGGTGGAGCGCTTCATCACCGGAGAGGAGATCACGGTGGCCGTGCTCAACGGCGAGCCCCTGCCCGTGGTCGCCATCCGCCCGGTCGCCGGCTACTTCGACTTCGAGGCCAAGTACACCGAGGGGCGCACCGACTACATCGTGCCGGCGCCCATCCCCGACGAGGTCGCCCGCAAAGCGCAGGCCGCCGCCGCCCTCGCCTACCGCACGCTGGAGCTCTCCGGCGTGGCCCGCGCCGACTTCATCGTCGACGAGGCGGGCGAGCCTTGGTTCCTGGAGATCAACACCATCCCCGGCATGACGGCCACCAGCCTCTCGCCGATGGCCGCCGGCGCGGTGGGCCTCTCCTTTCCGGCCCTGGTCGAGGTCCTCCTGGAGGGCGCCCGCAACCACGTCGAGCGCGCCCAGGCCGACGACCAGGCGAAGCCCGGCGCCCACTGACGAGGGGCCAGGAATTACGGCCCCACCGCCCTTCTCCCCAAGTGGGCCAAAAAGGCCCTCTGTTGGCTTGTCAATAGCGATCGCCAGAGGTACTTTCGACATCCCTCCCCCCGCGGTCCCTTCCCCAGGGCCCAAGACATCATGTCCCTCACCCACGAATTGCCCACCCCGGGCGAACGAAAAGCACAGATTTGGGCCAGCGTCCGTCGCGTCCTGACCGCGGGCCTGGGCGGGGCGTGTCTTGTCACGGCCTTGGGGGTCGGCGGCCATCATCTGGCCACCAGCGACACCTGGGAGATCCAGTCCATCCAGGTCACGGGCAACCAGCGGGCCAGCACCGTCGCCCTGCGGCACCTCGCCAACCTGCAGCGCGGTGAGCACTTCCTCACCGT
>Ga0164294_10000589_pt1 | contig 34683 bp, 39 predicted proteins | sample GEODES005metaG_FD_111479 | JGI IMG/M metagenome (GOLD analysis project Ga0164294, IMG submission 111479) | Oligotrophic lake water microbial communities from Sparkling Lake, Wisconsin, USA - GEODES005 metaG | ecosystem: Environmental > Aquatic > Freshwater > Lake | place: USA: Sparkling Lake... | reverse complement strand
GGACGAGAATCTTTGGGACGAGAATCTTTGGGACGAGAATCTTTGGGACGAGAATCTTTGGGACGAGAATCTTTGGGACGAGAATCTTTGGGACGAGAATCTTTGGGACGAGAATCTTTGGGATGTCCGTTGGCGCTCTCTAATTCAAACTCACAAAAATGTTCGTCATTGATGCAAAAGATTCGCGATGGTAGATAATTAGCCGAAAACGGCGGTTCGAGATCCAATTGCTGAATCGGTTATTTTTATTGGAATTAGGATTGTTAACATCGGTTCGATTGGCGGCGACGAACAGAACGACGAACATAACGACGAACAGAACGACGAACAGAACGACGAACAGAACGACGAACAGAACGACGACCACCGACACGACATTTAATAAATTCACGCATTGCCGGTGTCTTAGCATACGCTAACGCTTTATTACATCCATCATCTGCTCTTACACGGGGGTCTTGAAGCAACATGCGAACTACGTCATAATAGCCATTTTCGCTAGCATCTTTAATCGCCATGTTATAAAATGCGGATGGATCGACACGTCTGTCTTTGAGTAGCAGAGCAACTATCTGTGTTTTACCGCGGCGAGCCGCTATACGGATCGGATAGTTCTCTCTATTCGCCGGATCAACACGCGCATCCTCAAGCAAAAGACGAACAATTTCAAACGTATCACCAATTGATAAGCATGCTTCACGCATTGCATGATTTACATCATCAGGAGTTAATCGCGCATCCTGGAGTAATAACTTGACCAAATCTGTGTAACCAAGTCTGCTTGCGTTAATAATCGCATCGTTTACATTTGTTATACGCGAATCTTGCAATAAAAGTTCAGCCATGTGTACATTTCCAGCTTCAATGACATTCGCAAAAAAATCGTCTGTAAATTTTATACGTGAAATTCGAGACAACATTTCATTTTTTTTCGTCAAAGATTCAAGCATTTTATCTGATAATTCTGGAGCAACAAATTCAGGAATATTGCCATCATACATTGTCTCGAGTTTTACGCCTAAACGATGTAGTTCCGTTTCAAACGCATTACGCGCAAATACGATCGTTTGATTTGCGTAATCAGGAAACCAATGCGGAAAGTCGGCGTCGTCTTTGTGTTCATCGATCCACATGTTTATCGCAATGGATGCACTTTCCAGTTTTTCTAACGCAGCTGTAACAACTGCAAATTTGGTTTTAAAACCGAGCATCAGCGAGGTTTTTTGGATAGCGGGTTTATGGGAATTTGAGTTCATATTCTATTTATGTTGTAGATTTTGCTGTTATTGTTTTGCTAAAAACATGCGAGCAAGTTGGCCGGGATCTTTGTCCATAACCTGTGTTGCATGGTCCCACACTTCGGGGCGGTCGTATTTGTCAAGCAGTGTCCGCATTTGCTTAAAAATAATTTGCGGAGCAGGTAATTCTTCCGTTTCAAACGGTTCGCGCACAGGACACATCCCAACGCGTGTAATGTGTTTTACATACGCAAGTACAATAATAATTAGCACGATAAAAATTAGCATGATAAAAATTAACTCAAAGTTCATTCAACTACTCGTTTGCACCGTTTTAATTCGATGTTTACTTGGAACCCAACATTCCCGTAATCTTACCCATGTCGGCCATCAGGGGTGCAAAGGTGTCGAGCATTGAAACGAGTGAACGCTGGGTTTGCAACAGGTCTTGCGTGTCTTTTGTCATTGCCGCAATTTGGTCTGGTTTTAGCATTTTATATGCGTTCAGGAATGTTGTGCCGGCGTCCAAATGAACACCTTTGTCATCCGATTCGGACGGGAGCTTTACGAGTTTGGGGGCACCCTGAAATGCTTCCGCATGAGGCACGGAGGCAATCGCAGGAAGACCCGTTGCAGAACCCGTTGCAGAACCCGAAACATCCAAAACAGAGGCGCCCGAACCATCCGAAACAGAGGCGCCCGAACCATCCAAAACAGAGGCGCCCGAACCATCCAAAACAGAGGCGCCCGAAACATCTCCCAACACAATAGTTCCCGAACCATCCGTGGAGCCATCGAAAAATTCATACTGTGCAGGTTCAGGGCGAACATGTCCCAACAACAAAACACTCGCACCAATCAAAAACGCCAATCCAATCATACGGGGTGCCGCACTAACGATTGCTAACACCGTTAGAACACTCACACCCAACAGCACAGGCTGTGTGAGATTGAACAATGTTGAGACCACAAACAGCCCAAGTGCAATTTTATCTACAACCCGCAGCGGACGCGACAACGAACGAAGAATTTGCAACATTCTCTATTCGTTCCATAATGATTTTAACTTGTCAGTACTTGTGATGCGCCTTGATATACTGAAAACATGAGTGCACCTAAAATTGCTTTCACACACAATCCACCAACGGAAATTTCGCCACTGCTGAGATACATCCACGACGCATAGCGCGAAAGGGTTGCAGTTATTACCGGAAGATTCAGGATAAAAACGATGATCGCGACAATTATGGGAGACTTCAAAAATGCGATAAAAGCATCGCGCCAATTGAATGGGTCTTTGTATTGCTGATGCTGTTGCTGATGTTGCTGATGATGTTGCTGTTGCTGATGCTGTTGCTGATGCTGCTGTTGCTGCCAAACAGGTGGCTGAAGTCCGGATTGCTGATTCAGCATAGCTTGAAAGTCTGCGCTGGTCGGGTGCGAACCGCCAATCACGTGTGCACGCGATGTTCTGGGGTCCATGCGCATTTGACCCGTACTGGTTGAAATGGGAGGCTCCGTAATGACCTGTTGAAGAGGCTGTAGCCCGGGAGGTTCTTGAACAGTGTCCTGGGTATTCAGCGCGGCCATAATACTTCGGACGCGACTGACATCCGTTGTTGTATCCTGAGGTTGTTGGTCCAACGGTGTTGAATCCATTGTGCGATGTCTGTCCGCCGTAAAGTTTTTTTAAATCTGCGCTTCAACGTGCTATTCGGACGCCACACGCTGAACCGTTTGAACAATCGGTCCCGTTGCAGGACACGGTATCACTTCTGTCGTAAATTCAACACACGTGTTTGCGCCCATTTGATAGACTTTGTCCACAACATCCTTGACGGGGGGGCCATGCAAAACAAGACACTCGGGGCCATTGCATAAAGGCCGGAACATAGCTGCAATGCCGAATCCAATAAAAAAACTGAGCATTGCTGCTAACCATGGCGTATCCAGCAGTTCCCAATAATTTTTGCGCAGTTGCATCTCTGCTTCTCACAGGGTTTCCGAGCTCAAAATGAAAATTCAATGAACACAACAGATAGATGAAATTTTTCAACAAACTTCAGCTATTACCGTTTTTAATCGGACTGTTTATTGGCATGTTTTTCGTATATGTACTCAAGCCCACAGCGACCGTTGTGTACAAATATCCGACATTAGATAATGCTGGGAAAATTACGTATCAGGACCGTAACGGCGTTTGCTTTAAATATCACGCAGACACGGTTGATTGTGATAAAAACGAAGGACGAATTGTCGCATTTCCGCTCCAATAGGGTTTAAACCGTCAAGAGCGAAATTCCCCGTTTGGTAATGGGAACGGGTGGGACAACGGTTGTAAACATCGATACATCGGGTTTAATGGGAATTTCTACACCTTTGCGTTTAGGATATAATGCGTTGTTTAACTTTCTTTCGAACGTGTTCACTTTATCTTCAGCTTTGAGAATACTCTGTATTAACGCGTCATCGCCCGTCTTATCCATCGTAAATGTTCTCCATGCTTTTAACAGGTCTTGTTCTGCTTCGATGAATTTATCCGTTCGTGCAGCGACATTCGCGGCTTGTTCAGCTCGTATCGCTGCAAATTGTTGTCTTGCAGCTGCAACCGCGTCGTCTGAGAAATCGGATGGATTTGTCAAAATTGTTAGAATGTCTCCTTCACGTTTCCAGGGGAGAACCGTTTTGACTGTGCCCCGGGTAAATGTTGGCTCACGTGTTTTAGGGTCAAAGTCTGTTTGTTTTCCACTAAATGTACTCACCCACACTCCGAGTTCAGGTTTTTGTTGTTTTGCAGATGCCATTTCTCTATTAACAGCGTTTAGTTCTCCTCAAAACGTGTGCGGACGATAGGACAAATGCCGTTAGATTCGTCGCTTTTATACGGTGAAATGGTAGCGTCATGGATTTTGCACGCGTGCATTCCACTTGCCGTTGGACTCGGTATTCAAACGGTGTTTTCGCTCATGATTCCGGGGTATAAGGTTTTAATGCTGCTGGGATTCACCGTTGCAATTTCGTTTTTGATTCAAATGGGATTGCTAACATCCCTTCAAGCGAGTTCGTGTTCGGGTGTTCAAGATGTGGGTGCAATCGCGTTTGGGGCACTCGAAAGTGCTGGAATTACAGCGGTCATGGGTGCAATCCCGTTGTTTGTGAAAATCGCCAGAGAAGCCGTGTCACATTTGTTCATTCAAAGCGGTGAATCCGAATTTGTAGAACAAATGATTGGAATGGCGTATTGGTGTGGATTTGCGGGAGCATACGGAATTGGTATCGGCTCAATGACTGCTGCAAAATGTAAGGCGAGTTCGTGATAAAATTGAAGAAGACCGTCCAAAGTTGACGGGGGGCAAAACGCAAGAGTACACATTAGGATGTCGCTGTTTCGTTACCACACAGTCGTTAGGCACCTTGGATATATCGTTGCGCAGGATGGACACGAAGTGAATGACCTAATTGCAGGCTTGAATGAAATTAGTTCTCGCGTGAATCCTGAAACGAAAGAACAGTGGGAGATCGTGATGCGTGATTCTGAGCGACTGTTGACTGTTTGGCATGCTGGGCACCAAAATGGCATGTGCGACAATTTCGTAATGCAGGTTTGGAGCATGCTTACGGAATTGTCGTGCAATTTGACTGCTGGTGTTTCTGCTGGGATTTCTGCTGGTGTTTCTGCGGCTGCTTCTGCGGCTGCTTCTGTGGCTGTTTCTGCTGGTGTTTCTGCTGGTGTTTCTGCACCTGATTCAGATGCTGTTAAATCCGTTGCCGAGCCTGCACCCAAGCCTGCACCTGCACCAGATTCAGACGCTGCGTCGGTTAAATCCGTTGTCAAGCCAAAGCCTGCACCCAAGCCTGCACCTGCACCAGATTCAGACGCTGCGTCGGTTAAATCCGTTGTCAAGCCAAAGCCTGCACCCAAGCCTGCATCAACGCCTGATTCAGACGCTGCGTCGGTTAAATCCGTTGTCAAGCCAAAGCCTGCACCCAAGCCTGCATCAACGCCTGCAGATTCAGATGCTGCGTCTGTCAAATCCGTTGTCAAGCCAAAGCCTGCACCCAAACCTGCACCCAAACCTGCACCCAAGCATGCACCTGATTCAGATGCTGTGTCTGTTAAATCCGTTGCAAAGCCAAAACCTGCTGCTAAATCCGTCTCCGCATTGGATGTTGAGACAAAGCCTGCAGCAAAAACCGTTCCGGCAGCCCCTGTTGTTGCAGTAAAGGCAGCCCCTGTTGTTGCAGTAAAGGCAGCCCCTGTTGTTGCAGCAAAGGCCGCTCCTGTTGTTGCAGCAAAGGCTGCCCCTGTTGTTGCAGCAAAGGCAGCCCCTGTTGCAGCAAAGATTGTCGCAAAGGCAAAAGAACCAGAAGTTGTTGAGCCAGAGGAAGAGGAAGAAGCCGCAGAAGAGGACGCCGCAGAAGAGGAAGCTGGCGATGCAGAAGAGGAATCTGGTGAAGCAGAAGAGGAAGAAGCTGCAGAAGAGGACGCTGCAGAAGAGGAAGCTGGTGAAGCTGTAGAAGAGGAAGAAGCAGAAGAGGAAGCCGCAGAAGAGTCCGGCGGCATCGTCGTATTTACGTACCGTGGCCGATCTTATTGGCACGACCCGACCGACGATTGCCTGTACGCATTTACGGGTGAAGATCAAGATGCCGGTGACCAAGTCGGAACCCTTGTGAAGGGTGTCCCGCGATTCTTTTCCACTGCATCCAAGTAAAGAAACATCATGTTGTGTAAACCGGCTACAACTATACTCATTATTTCAATCGCGGGTGTTTTGTTTCACATAATTAGCAGAGATTTGAACATTGCACTTTCATGGGCTTTTATCGGACTGTTCGGTACCAGCATGTTTCAACTCATTTGTTTTGCAGGTCTTGAACCACTTGCATGGATTTTCATGTGCATTCCCATCATGATTTTGTGTTTTTTCATTGCAGTCGCGCTGTTTGCGAGTAGCGTTCGAATTGAAAACCAAGTCCCAGATTCGGAATGCTCGACCTAAACACCCATACTTTTGTACATGTACAATGAAGCTGTTGCCCATCACACTTTTGTGTTGGTTTGAAGCATTCATGTCATTTAGCCAACGGATTGTGGCGCGTGGAATTCGACTTCTAAATCCGTTTGTACGGCGTGCAGGCTACGATATGCTGTTGCTTAAAAATGGATCATGGGTTGAATTTGATGGTAGTCTGCAAGACGCAGAGATACTCGGAAATGCAATTTATTTTGCTGAATCCCACCAAATTGCCGCGACGACGAACCCGATTTCACGTGTCAAAAAATGGCCGTGGTTGTCCGTACTTGCAGGTTCAAAGGACATGACTGGATTTTTCGAATCTCTCCGTGTTGCAAACGGAATTGAAATTACACCGCATCAGGTATTTATGCTTTCCGCGCATCAAACGGGGTGTATAACCACAACTCCAACAATTATCGTAACAACACGTTTAGCGGAGACGTTGGAGCTTGCAAATCCATTTATTCTACGGGTATAAAGGAATTGCAAACGATACACACAAATGATGTGGGTAGTTCAGGCGGTTGTTGTGTTTGGAATAATTCGTTTGTCCGACTGGGTGCTTGGGCGTAAAACGGGTGGTTATGCCATCCAGTATGGACTCTTTCATCGCGTATCCGTTCCGCAATAAACAATTAAACAAATAGAGATTCATGGGTTCTTTGTTCCTGGCAATCGCTATTTTTACTCTCGGGACAAGTGTGTTGTTGTATTTTCGCCCGGAGCCCATGTTTGAACCCGCGGGTCGCCCCCGGGATTTTGGGTATCAACGAACAAATCACACCATTTTCCCATTCTGGTTGTTTTGTGTTACATGGGCTGTCGTTAGTTATGCGCTTGCATTAGCGATCGAATGGTCCCTGTTGGATCCGGCGATGGGTGCTCTTGTCACTCAGCTTGTTCGTGAACCAGAAACTACGCGTTTTGAATATGAAGACGACCGTTTGGATGGGTTGGATGGGTTGGATGGGTTGGATGGGTTGGATGACCGTTTGGATGGGTTGGATGACCGTTTGGATGACCGTTTGGATTTTGAAGAAACAATGGACGACAATGATTTAGACGATGAAAATGTCACGCCTGTAACTTCAAATCGTACAGGTTTACGACCTATTTCGCAAGTGCAGCCTGTTTTTCAGCCTGTTTTTCAGCCTGTTTCGCAGCCTGTTTCGCAGCCTGTTTCGCAGCCTGTTTCGCAGCCTGTTTCAAAATCTCGGAATGGTCGATCTAATACACAGTTAATAGCAGCGTCAAGGGTCGCGTCAAGAACACCGGCAATGGTACCGGAAATGGTCGCGTCAAGAACACCGGCAATGGTACCGGCAATGGTACCGGCAATGGTCGCGGCAAGAACACCGGCAAGAACACCGGCAAGAACACCTGCAAGAACGCCGACAATGGTACCGGAAATGACCGCGACAAAGACCCCGTCAATGGTACCGGCAAGGACCGCGGCAAGGATTTCCCAAAAATTATTTGGAAAACCCGATGAAGAAGCGGAAGAAATCGACGAAGAAACCGACGAAGAAACCGACGAAGAAACCGACGAAGACGAAGAACCTCCAAAACCGGCAAAAAAGCCAACACCTGGGTTTTATGTACTTCAGAAAAACGGCGAGGAAGCCGGAATTCTCAAATACGTGTATGCAGGTGAAACACGTCCATCCGGTATCCCAGACAATGAGGTGTTTGAAGAGAAATAAATCATCAAAATGAACTAATGTTGGTTATTTCATCCGTTTCCCAAAAAGCGAGGTCACGGGGTCCCGTTGGACAATCGAGTGCAGCCGTTTGTTGCCGCTTCAATAACGCTTTACGCATTTTTTGAATACGTGTTGATAATTTGTTTTTAGCCTCTGAACAGTCTGAAAACAATGTTTCAATTAGTTCATTTCCACGCGTTTGAAATTTGTAGCAAATTAAATCAATTTCACGAATTTGTAATGAATTCGACAAACAACGTGCAACAATTACCGCTGCAGGTTCAACATCGTGACTTGTTCTAAATTGAATGTTGGTTGTACGACCCGTAGTTGGCAATGATACGTCGTCATCAATCGCTGTTATTTTTGCATTTAAAATGTTTAATTCAACGGCGCTGTCAAAGGAGTTCTCGTTGGAGTTTTCGTTGGCGGATACAAAACCTTCAAACAACAGAGGATTAAAACGCATTACAGCAAGAACAACAAGAACAACAAGAACAACAAGAACAACAAGAACAACAAGAACAACAAGAATAACAAGAACAAAAAACATGTTGCCTCTGTTTGAAATGTTGAAAATTAGCGAACTGCCTTTTTAGCTTTTTTGGACCTTGCAACGGGAGCAACGGGAGCAACGGGAGCCGCAGGAGCCGCAGAGGGAGCACGCCAACTCGCATCCAGTTGCGTGAAAATGGCGAGTGCACGCCTCGCCCCTGTGGCAATCACGCTGCGTGCGACAGCGTCAAGACTCGTTGCATCTTCCGCATGAAGTCCAAGACGCAATAGCATTTCTTTTTTAAGAGGATGCGGCACCTTGTAACCCACATACGTAATGGGCGCACCGCGCTGCAAACGGCCATCCGTTGCATATTCCTCCGTAATCATTGTTTGAAGCAAGTTACCGAGCGTGTGTTCCTGTTTGTCAAACAGAATATCAACACCGTGCATTACACTGTTTGCCGGACGAACCGTAACACCCAGCTCCTTAAAAGGCACCGTTTCATCCGCAAAGCGGCTCACCAGCTCAAGAACCCAGCGAATGCCCTCTGCAACAATGTCCTCCACTGGACGAATGCCAACGGATTCAACCGTGAATGTGAATGAATACGGCTCTCCATCTGCATTTACAAGAAAACACTGCTGAATTGCCATAGTCTCCCACTCTTGCCGCGCAAGTTTCAAGGCATCGGGCTCAATTAACGTGGATGCATCAATCTTCTTGTCTTCCGTCAGCCACTTTTTGAAAAATGCATCTTGACGTTCAGGTGATGGGTCCCGTGTATTTTCAAAGCTGCACTGAGATACGGGTGAAAATCCACTGTGTGTCGCACCCGTTTCAATAACAGGAAATGCTGTTAAATCAATTTCTTCCGGAGCAGAATTACCCGCAGGTCGCAGACTTAGAAGTAAACATGTGTCACCCGTAATTGTGTCGGGAGGGAAAAGCGCTGTCGTTGCATCCGAGGTAACGGCTACAAAGCTTCCGTCCTCCTGCTTTTCGCGTACGATAAAGTCACTTGCTTTGACGTTTCGTTTCTGCTTTGTATCGGGGTTCGTTACATGTAATAGACACTCATAGCGTGAGGGATCAAAGCGATCAATGTCGCGTACTCCGAGCGGCAGCAGACACAGACGATGCGCCAACTTCTCGTTGAACATGGAACTTGTGTTTTTGCGAATACGAATACCCGGATCATCCTTTGTCAAATCTGCCATGAAACTTACGGATCGCGTATGAGACAAGATTGCCCGTCGCAGGGTATTTGCAATGGTTGTGGATGTATTTTCCAACACAAACCGCATGCGGTTTTTGGCAGACGGGTCTGTCAAGAGGGGTTGTCCCGATGTTTGAATGCTGTGGAACATTTGTCTACTTTGGGAAAGGGTTCGGGTGATAGACTCAATTTTGGGGTGCGTCGCATGGATGTCCGTCATTTTCGGAGATATTAGCAACGAATGAGTGATCGCCGTCACAGATTTTATTTAAAAGAGAGTTGCAAATTCTGCGCGCAATTACTCGAAGAACTCATCAAAACACCGTTTGTTAAAGAGTTTGCGGTAATTTCGGTTGATGCAGCACCCGGTCGCCCACGGCCGCGACTTCCGCCCGAGTTAACGACGGTGCCAACATTTTTTATTGTGGGTGAATCTACGCAGCGTAAAGGGCTATTTCAGTGCATGTCGTGGCTGCAAGAACAAAAACTCATGGGCAGCAAACGGCCTTTTATGGGTGCAACAACAACCGCAACAACTTCAAGCACGGATTACCATAGCATGAAAGTTCCTGCACCAACTCCGGGACGAGCACCTCCTGTTGGTGGTGGCCCCATGGCAACTACAGATGATGGTCCCGCGGGCCTTGCATTTGGAGGCGGGTACTCACAATTGGATGAAGCACATGTGGACTTGAATGCCAATGTGAGTCGTTCGGAAAATCTTGCAGGCATTTACGATGAGGGGTTGTTTGTGCCTGAGTCGCGCACAAGCAACATGATGGCGGGTGCTTCACCTGGTGTTGGGGGTCCTGGTGTGCCTGCACCTGCACATGCACCGTCGTCGAAACAAGACGCCCGACGCAAAGAATTCGATGATGATATGGCTCGTAAACTCCGCGAGCGCGGTGACATTGCTCCGGGACCCAGGCGCACGTGATTTCTGAGCGCTAAAAATTGACGAGACTTCCCGTAGCAAACGGTGTTGTCGATGGACACAAACATTCGTTTAAATCCGGCATTTATGCTACGGTCGTGGAACATTGGCGCAGCAATCCCACCCCCGTTGGCGACCCCTTTGCCCCCTTTGACGAACTCGTTGACGAATTCATTGACAAACTCTTTGGCGACCCCGTTAGCGACCCCGTTACCCAAAATTCCAAAACCACCTCCGAAGCGCAAATGAACGCGCAGAGGTCTAAAAGTTTCAAACCGTATTGAACAACAGACATGGCAAACCCGTTGGGAATGTTTTGCAATCAACTCATTGCATTTTTCGACGAGATGTCGGAACAATTCCCGGAAGAAAAGGATTTGATTACGGCATCAACCGCGCTGAAGGGACTCAAACGCGTAAATCCCCGACTCATTCATACAAAATTCGTTGAAACGGTTGTGACAGAATTCAAGGACCCCATCATGTGCGAGGATGAGGCGTATGTGTTGAAGCGTGCGCACGAGATTGTGCATTCGGAACACGCAGATATGGCATCCGCATTTTTGATTTTCGACAAGCATTGGTCGACAATGAGCGCCAATGACAAAAAAACGATTTGGAAACATGTGCAGGTTCTTGTGTACCTTGCAGGTAAAGTTCAACCGCTGGCTTAGCGAGATTTTGGCAACCATGTTTTAGAGCGCCAGCGATTTTTAAAAACCCGCTAATGCTCTTCAAAAAACCTCGCTGGCGCTCGGTTTTAAAATTGATATGAATGCATATTCATTTTAAAAATCGCCAATGCTCTTCAAAAACCCTCGCTGGCGCTCAGTTTTAAAACAAAATGCGCACAGTGCGGTTCCCCGACACTGCGAGAATCATACGGGCAAACAGAGGACAAATGTCAACCGGCGGTTTTGCCAGACGTTTGACAGATTTTTGTGATAATCTCACCGTAGCATTTCCCGAGCTCAAACCTGCCATCGATCGCACCCGAACACTTGCACCCGACCAAGTGTGGTCCATGTGGAAAGGGTCTCTCCACTTATTAATTTCATGTGATGCACTTGAATTGTTCAAAGAGCGAAAAGGACTTCTTCTTGGCGCCGTTCGATTGACATCAGCTCTTTGGGGGGAGCTGAACACCGAATCACAACAGGCAATTTGGAAACATTTACGCTGTTTGATTTTGGACGTTGCGTCTGTCATTGATGCAGAGAAAGTAACCAAAAAACATTCAGAACAACTGTTACGCATTGTTTCCGCGCTTCAGGGCTCAGGAACAGCAACAGCAGGAGCAGCAGAACCCGACGGCGACTTTATGGCATCCATGTTCAAAAAACTCAAAGAGGTCTTGGGTGAATTTGGCGTTGGCGGATCTGACGTGTCCGGGGGCAATCCAGATGTTCCAGATTTTCCAGATCTTCCAGAAATCCCGGACCGTCTGCGCAACGGGAAAATCGCCAAGTTGGCCGAAGAATTCGCATCACAATTCGACCCCGCTGAATTCGGACTCAATGCAACGGATCTTTCCGGTACGGATCTCAACACACTCTTTGATAAACTGTCCGCACTCGACCCGGATAAACTCAAAGCTGGAGCAGCCCGTATGGCCGACAAACTGAAAACGCGCATTCTCGGCGGCTCGCTCAACCGCGAAGAACTCATTTCAGAGGCACGCGATTTTGTTGAATTATTCAAAGAGCACCCGTTTGTCAAACGGGTCATTGAAAGTGTTGGCGGAATGGATGTACTTACACAATTATTTAAGAAAACGGAAACGTCCGACCGTGTAAATGCTGTACGAGAGCGTCTGCGCCGCAAACATGCTGCAAAGCATGCAAAAAAGGGGCCTTGAAGACTGTTGAACCTTTTGCTAATTTTACCAGATGTTCGTGTGTTAAAATTAACAAATCTACTATTACTCAAAAAGGGCCCTTCAACATAGAATGAGTTGTCCGCCCTTTTGGCTCGAATCACCGTCTGTATTATGGAATCACGCGGATGAATTTTTTCCATTTACACCGACGGACCAACGGTGTACATCGTCTGCCCTGAATTCATTCACTCGTTTCGGAATTTATCTGGGCATCCTTCTTGCAATCGTTCGTTGGGCGCCCACATGGGTTCTCGTTGGTGCTGCGTTTGCGGCGTTTGCGGCGCTTGCATGGTGGGTCATGAACACACAGGGGACCGTGCGCGATGGTTCGGAAGCGTTTGTGAATCCTGTCGACGCGGTGGATGGCCGTACGGTGCAGGACGTGAGGGGAATCCGTTTGCGCACGGAACCAACGGCTGAAAACCCGTTTATGAATGTACTTCTAACGGAGTACACGGATGACCCGCAACGCCCTCCTGCGGCAACACGTCCTGAACTCAACAAGTATTTTGAAACGCTGTTTCACAACGACCCCGGTGATGTTTTTCAGCACACGCAAAGCCAGCGGCAATGGGTGACAATGCCGTCCACGACTATCCCGAATGACCAAGATGCATTTCAAAAATGGTTGTTCTGGACGCCTGACGATACATGCAAAGAGGGCAACATGAAAATGTGCAAACCGGTCATGGGAGGTGGAGAATATCCTTGGCTAAACTCGTTTTCCTCGTGATGTCTTATGTTGTTTAGAGACCGTTTGACTCATTCAGGGGACATCTTGCGTTGTGAGTTTGCGGACGCTGAAAAGAGACCAATGAAGCGATCCCCAACGAGTCAAAACAATTGCGTGGGAATCATTTGAGCTGCAAAAAACGCGCAAGATTTTCCCGTAAAATTGACGGCAAATGCACGCCTTTTGCAACTCTATCTGGCAATCCTGCGTTAAACGCGTTTGATTCAGGGAAAATCTAAATGCTGTGGATCCTTTACAAGCGGGCACACGGAATTTGTCCGTTTGAGCCAAAAAGAGGTGTGAATCCAGGAGCAAAAAATAATGAAGAGCTTTGATCTGAAGAAGGCCATACGAAAATTGTTCGTATGCTCCTGGCACTGCTGTTGGAAAGAGTCGTTAATGCTGCATTTAGGCGTGCTTCTCGATTTGCAACTGGACCGTGGGGTTGCTGTTATCAACAATGCAGCACTTCGATACACCGGACAAATCAATATTGCTCGTTTGCTCCTCAATTTGCCGCTGGCAACATCAAAATGCAACTTAATATGGACACACAGAAATTGTCCGTTAAATCTGCCGTTGGACCGTGGTGTTCTGCGCGAAAGGGCATTTTGATTCGCATTGTCCGTTTACTCCTCGAGCCAGAAAGAGGCAGCATCGAAATGCACACGGAAATTGTTCGTATGATCCTTGATGTGCAGAGCAATGAGCGCTCAAAAACCTTCTTAATCCAACAGAGATAACAAATGTTTAGTCAGCCAACGCCAACGCTTCAAACACAGCAATTTACGCGCGGATACGATGATCCTTGTTCACGCGCAGCTCGCGACCGCGAGACCATGGGCCCCGGTGCATACCAACGGGAGTTTTTGGTTCCCGACAACCGTGTTGCAACATCCACCGCATTTCAACAACCGGCCGTTCCGGCTGCTGCGGGATTTGGGTGGTCCAGACAATCCATTGATGTAGATTCGATTTTGCGCAACCACGGGATGCAAACGAATTCTCCACATTGCCCGGTGCGCGGACAGGCACGCCCGTTTGCCACAGTGCCATTCATGGGGCGTGGGCGCGGTGATGCGGATGCCGAATCGCAACTTAAAATGCCCGACTTCCAACGGCAAGGTAAGAATTGTGGAACAATTTCGGACACATTTTACGAAAATCAGTTTACACCCCAAATTGCATTTGTCTCACAGAGCATCCAAAATCCCAAACACCTAATCCCCGAGGATGCGTCACGAGGGTGGGTTCACGGAGGTATTCCGTCTCGTCAGTGGGGACGGGATCAAGAGTGCTGATGCGAAAATCTCACAACCCAGAACAGAAGCACACAATGTCCGCTCCCGATGTTCGCGTTAATCTTCAGACCCGGCCATTTATCGGGCAAAGCTACCCCCTCATTCCCGAGAAATTCTACAACCCGAATCCTAGTCGCAATGCGCTCGGCCTTTTTGGCGGCAATGAGGTGTCCCAAATCAGCGGAAACATCGTGGATTTGGAATCCGATTTGTTTGGGATCACACGGGATGTGTCGCGCGCACCGCAATTCAAGTACCAGCCGTCCTGTGCACTTGGAGGCGCGCAAGCGTGTGCGGATTGGCCCAAGTCGTTCCAGTTTCAGGAGCGCTCAACGGGGCGGGTCGTAACCGTGGATACGCGCCCGCGTCACCTCCCTACCACGCAGTATGTGTCCATGCCTGGGGTCCCGACACCCAGTCCGTTTGCCCAAGAGGTTCACGGAGCACCGTGGCGGTTCTAAGCTGTCGCGTCATCGTTTAACATACTTTACTATTTGCGAATAGCAAAGTATGTTTATTTTGTATATAAAAAAACCAATTCAGTTAGAAACGCTACACATTGTTCAATATCTGCATTTTCACGGTGTTTGCCTACAACAATATTTGAACGCGAATATCCGGATGGAATTACGGAATTACCTACGATACGCTGCAATGGACAGCAATTCAGTGGTCTAACGGAAGTTGTTGGATTCTTTGAACGTATGTCTAATGTACAAGATTTGCTTGCTAAAGCAACAGAATGGAAAAAACGCATTTGACATATACTTTCACACGGCGTCGATGAAGGGAAATGACCCCCTTTCAGTTAATTTACTCTTTGCGAATATCAAAGTATGTTTATTTTGCGTTAAAAAATGAATTTTTACCTTCGACTTTTACGTTTATTACGAGTTTGCCGACGAGTTTGCCGACGTCCGCCAACAGCAGTGAACGTTTCACGTAAAAGCTCCCGAATTTCCTCTGTTTTTCCTGCATCAATTTGCTTTGGAGACAAACCCCTGGCAACAACTTCGCGGCGCTCAAGTAAAAGCCGCACCACGTCAACATGACCGTTTCGACTTGCAGATCGAATTGCGAGATTGTCACGTGCTGACGGGTCTACACGCGGGTCCGCGAGCAACACCTCGACAACGCCTAAACGACCTTCTTGACTTGCTACGCGAATCGCGAAATTGTCGTCTGCTGACGGGTCTACACGAGAGTCTGCAAGTAACACCTTGACCACGTCTAAATGACCGTTTTGACTCGCACCGCGAATTGCGAAATTGTCGTCTGCTGACGGTTCTACACGAGAGTCTGCAAGTAACACATTGACCACGTCTAAACGACCGTGTTGACTTGCACTGCGAATTGCGAAATTGTCACGCGCTGTCGGGTCAACGCGCGGTTCTGCGAGTAGCATCTTGACTACGTCTAAATGACCGTTTTGACTTGCAGCGCGAATTGCGTAATTGTCGGCTACTGTCGGGTCTACACGAGGATCTGCGAGTAACACCTTGACAACGTCAACATGACCGTTTATACTTGCAGCGCTAATTGCGCAATTGTCGTCTGCTGACGGGTCTATTGTGGGGTCGTGTAGTAATAAATGTACCACATCTGCATTACCACCTTTAACCGCATTTTCAAATTCAACTTGTGTAAATGCCGGAAAGTCTTTTCGTTCAAGCACTTTGGAGTCCTTCATTAAAAACTCAATTTCTTTCTCTAACAAAGTAAGTTCAACATCCGTAAGTTCGGGATACATCGTTGGTCCGTTTGCTCTCATTGCCCCGTTTGCTCTCATTGCCCCGTTTGCTCTATTTGTCCCGTTTGCTGCGTTTGTTGCATTTGCAGCCTTTTCTAATTGTAGGTCCAACCGAGTCAACTCTGTCTCAAATTTTTTGCGCATATTCCAAATTTTTTGATTCACTACCCCAGGAAACCAGCCGGGAATTTGAGGAGCCAATGGCTCTGTAATGAATGGCTGAAGAACAGCATTTGCAGCTTCAAGTTCTTCTAACGCAGTAGCAACCCTCGCAGCCTTTGACCGAAGTGCATGATTCATCCGACGTCTTCTTATAGTTGTCCATTTTATTTTTTTGAAAATGGCATTTGTAGCGCATTAACAAAAAAGCACACACAAGGTAACATGGATGTCGCGAAACGTGACACATAACAGTGGTTGCTTTAATTCAAAACGACAATTTCGCAATACGCTGAGCAAGTGAATATGGTGACGTGGTGCGGATGGCCGTGTTTGTGATACAATTGATTTCGATTATGCATTAGAGCTTGCAAGCACAGCTCAGAATTGATTTCAAGCAACCCGTGGTGGCCGTCATCAAACTCGTCATCAAACTCTCCACCGAATTACACGCAAGCTATAGAGAATGGCACAACAACAACTCGCCGCCTACATGCACGAATATGCGATGCGCGGCCAGCACACCCGTGACCGCACAATGACGCGCCCTCGGCATGACGTTTGTCAAATGTCCGACCGCAACGACATGACAACAGCCCCGGGCCGCTACACAATGGGTGTTCCCAACCGGTACGGCAATGCCGTATTTGCGCCAAATCCGACTATCCGCCAGCAATTGTGGGGCGCGAGCCACGACATGAGCAGCACGAAAACGGACATGGAAAGTGAACTTTGGGGTATTGACCGCCCGAGTGCTCGCATTTGCGGGCAAATTCCTGCAGTGGTAAAGCCGCACACACTGACAGCCATGCCCGAACAGGATTTCCCAATGGTTTTTCCACGCTTGGTGGACCCCCCGTGCACTCTTCGCGGTTCCGGTTGGAATCGCTGGACATGGCTCGCAGAAAATCCCCAGGCGGATGCCATGATGCCGTTTGAACACCAAGTTGATTCCCGGCACGCAGTCAAAGACACGTATTATGCTCAGCTCCAGGCTGGCGGCGTGAATGCCGTTGCACACGGCACTGAAATGATTTGTGGTAAACAATACCAAGAGCCCGCAGTCCCTGTTGCCCGGCCATCCGCTCTAAATTTCTCGAATGCTGCGAGCGGAACAGCTCAATAATTTAATAGATTTTGATTTTGCGATGTTTTTTCATTACACAATCATAAGCAGTGTTTAGAGAAGATGGAGGTTGCAGCATTAGCAGGTCTTGTGGCATTGGGGTATTCTCTAATGCGACCATCTACGGAAGGATTTGCATCGACAACACCCACCGCAGCAGCACCGTCAACAGCACCGTCAACAGCACCCACAGCAGCACCCACAGCAGCACCGTCAGCGTCCCTGGACCACCACGATGTAATGACACACGTTTTTGGTGGTCTGGCGCCCGCAATCACACCACAAGCACCACCATCCACCGTTACAGCTCAAGTCCGCATGGAAGATGAAGATGTTATAACAACAACGCGTGCCACAACAATTTCAGCACTAACGGGACTTCCGATGGAATCCGGCGAATTTACGCACAACAATATGCAACCCTTTTATCGCGGCACGCCCAAACAAAACATGTCCGATACAGCCAACCGCTCGGCTCTCGACAATATGATTGGCACAGGCTTTGACCAAATTAGCAAACGGGAACAAGCACCTCTGTTTGCACCGTCAAAACAGCCATCCGGCAACGTGTTCGGTTTGGAAAGTGCCACATCTTTTTTCCAAGAACGCATGGTCGCGCCCACAAGTCGGTCAAACGAAGTGCCTGTAGAAAAAGTTCGTGTGGGTCCCGGTGTTGCGCAGGGATACAGCTCGTTGCCAACGGGCGGATTTCAACAATTCGATATGGACGAAATCATTCGAGAGCGCGGGAATTTATCGGTGGACCAATTGCGCACGGAATCGAATCCAAAACTGACATACGAAGGCATGATGAATCCGGCAGCGGCAGTAGTTCCCGTGCGCGGCGACATTGGCCAAGTTCGCAAATACCGTCCAGACACCTTCAGCATCAATGAAGGCACAGAGCGGTGTTTTACGACGACAGGTGAAAATAGCCGACCAACCCAGCGCGCGACTCAAGTACTGAAATTTCAATCGCGCCAGGAAACATCGTCGGAACAAATTGGCCCGGCAGCCGCAACGGATTTCAGCGCCACATACACCACACCGTCGTTTCGTGCACCGTTTGCACAACAACAAGAGGGATTTGGATTCCGCCACGCGGATGGATCTGCCTATGGTGTTTCGGATACGGATGCCCCACACAACGACCATGGTAAAGCGGGATTCGATCTTCCGGTAACGCAGCGCAATGTTACGTCCGAACGTGGTCAAACCCTGAATTTAACGGGACCCGCGGCAATGACCGTATATGACCCGAAAGATGTGGCGCGAACCACTGTGCGTGAAACTACGGGTGCAAACGACCGAATTGGAGGTGCCGTTGGTGCACTGAAACTTACGGTGTATGACCCCACGGATCTTGCTCGAATGACAATGCGTGAAATCACCGCACCCAATGACCGCGTTGGAGGTGCAGTTGGCTCTTCAAAACATACGGTGTATGACCCGATGGATGTACCCCGCGAAACCATACGTGAAACGACGGGAGAATGGGATCATTTGGGTTCCGCCGCGGGGTCCACGAAGCAAACGGTGTATGATCCGAACGATGTGCCTCGTCAAACTGTGCGTGAAACCACAGGAGAATGGGATCATTTGGGTTCCGCCGCGGGGTCCACGAAGCAAACGGTGTATGATCCGGACGATGTGCCGCGCCAAACTGTGCGTGAAACCACGGGAGAATGGGATCATTTGGGTTCCGCCGCGGGGTCCACGAAGCAAACGGTGTATGATCCGGACGATGTGCCGCGCCAAACTGTGCGTGAAACGACGGGAGAATGGGACCATTTGGGTTCCGCCGTTGGTTCCACAAAACAAACGGTGTATGATCCGACAGATGTTCCCCGTCAAACCGTACGCGAAACAACGGGAGAATGGGACCACTTGGGTGTCGCCGTTGGTGCGCGGAAACAAACTGTGTATGATCCGAAAGATGTAGCACGCACGACTGTACGCGAATCCACAGGGTCCTATGATTATGTTGGCACCGCAGTTTCTGTGGGTGCCAAGAAATTAATGGTGTATGACCCGACGGATCTGCCACGCGCGACAGTGCGCAATACGCTGCGAAATGTGGATACAGCAATGAATGTGACGTTGGCCGGCATGCCGAGTGCATCGACATTGGCGTTTCCAGACGGAATGCGCGCAACAACCAAGAGTTCCGTAAGCGCGCGTTCAGCGTACAGTGGCTCTGCGGGGCCTGCGACGGTTGCATCTCAACAGGACCATACGTCGGCAAGTGCGATGCGGTCAAATCCTACCAAGGAGGTGCTGGCGCGTGGAAGACGCCCTGAAGCGGGCAACGGTTCCTTGCCGATTTTCAATGGTGAAGACAACGTGCACTTGACATACCGTAGGCCCGCGGGTGATTCGGTGAATGACCGTGCGAATGCGGTTGAACGTGTGATTTCAGCACCCGCGGGCGCCGAAAGTATTGGACTTCAGCGGCCAAAACAAACGCTCAAACTCGATATCTCACGGGATCGCAATTTCAGTGAAATCATTGATACAATGACAGAAAGTAACCCGTATGCGCTACCGATTCATAAAATTGCTACGGGTTCGTGGGAACCCGTTCGTGAGGGGGAGTCCATGCGGTGGTAAAAGGCTCTGGAAAACGAATCAAAAAGTTAATAAACACTGCCGCCTCTTTCTGGCTCAAGGAGCATGCGAACAAATTCCGTGTGCTTGCGTTGTCTCGCCCACTGAAGCGCAAGAGGTTACACCTCTTTCCAATGGCAAATCAAGTATCAAACGAACAATTTCCGTGTGCCCATTGTCGCTTGCACTTCGGAGCGCCAAATTGTTGTTTGCTGCTAAATCCACTCCTCGATCCAACGGCAACTCAAGGAGCAAACGAACAATTTCAATGTGTCCACGCATGCATGCACAAATGAGCCCTTCATTGCCTCCTGCTGCTGGATTCACACCTCTCTCCAACGGCAAATCAAGTAGCAAACGAACGATTTCTGCGTGCCCGTGTGCACATGCATAACGAAGTGCCCAACTGTCGCACGCGCCAGGATAAACTCCTCGTTCTGGCGGCAAATCGAGTAATAGACGGACAATTTCCGTGTGTCCATTTTGGCTTGCAATTGTTAGTGCCCAACTGTCGCTTACGCTAGGACGAACTCCTCTTTCCAACGGCAAATCCAGGAGCAAACGAACAATTACTGTAAATCCGTTTCGGCTTGCACATTGAATTGTGTAAGCCCGTACCAGGATCAACTCCTCGTTCTGGCGGCAAATCGATGAGCATGCTAACAATTTCCGTATGCCCGTTTTGGATTGCACATATTAACGCTGCATTCACGTTTGCAGCCACGCCTCTTTCTGGCGGCAAATCGATGAGCATGCTAACAATTTCCGTATGCCCTCTGATGCTTGCATGTCGAATTGCGTAATTGTCGTTTGCAGCTGGATTTACTCCACGTTCCAACGGCAAATCAAGTAATAGACGGACAATTTCAGTGTGTCCATTTTGGCTCGCAAATCGAAGCGCTTCATTGTCTCGTGCAGTCACTCCACGTTCCAACGGCAAATCAAGGATCAAACGGACAATTTCCGTATGTCCGTGTGTATATGCATTTTGAAATATTTTGTCGGTGGTTGGAAAATCGTTGGCACCGTTTTCAAGAAACAACCAAACCAAACATGCGTTGTCTAACTCAAAGGCGTCATTGAGCGTCGTTGTCGCAATTGTGCGCAGAATATTTAGCGATTTTAAAGAATTTTTCAAATCGCTACACATTGCCACTGTTGTCCGATGTAAAAGCGATGTCAATTTTTTGTCGGGGAAATCTTTCGTTTCCGTGTTTCGCGTGTTCTGCCGCGTTTTCCGCCGCGTGTTCCACTTGAATTGGACTTTGACTTTGAATTTGAATTGGAATTGGAATTGGAATTGGAATGAATGGCATGCGGATTATCTATTTGTTCAAAATATGACAACACCGAATCGGGCATGCACCGTATGTTATCGTGGAGTTGAAAGTGCTCGTATGTGTCACTCCAGGCCATATCGATAAGCGATTTTGTATGCGTTGGATGGTACCTCAGAGAACCCCGTATGCTCGGTGTGCTCGTATCACACACGGCATGATTTAACAACACATCCAAAATGTTTCGCGCTTTATCGGATGCTAAAAGCGCATCGCACACAAACGAAATCGCCAACATGCTCAAATCCATTGTGGGATGATAATTATTTCCAGCGGGATTGCCTGCACGAATAAATTTCGTTCCCAATCGCAACGACGCGAATCCGAAATCAATCATCCGAATGTGTGTTGTCGCCTCTCCATCCGGACCCACAACGTCTTCCGCAAACAAGTTGTCGGGTTTCAAATCACCGTGTGTAAAATTATATGCTGAATATAACATTTTGGACATTGCAGCGAAAGAACACATTGCACCACGAAACACTAAATATCGGTCCTCCGTTGTTGTGCATTCGGCAAACATTTGCGAGACGTCGGTCCCATGAATGTTTGCCATGAGCATGTACACGGAGGATTTCGTTGCGCCAACCATGTGCAACATTGGCGCTAAATCCGCGTGTGTTAAATTAATAATGTGATGAATGATAGCTTCTTGCACCACGTTGCGAACTGCGAGTTCATTGACGCCTCTGCCGTCCGCAACGAGCACGCGTTTAAGAACAAACAATTGGCCGTCGGTGTCCTTGACAACTGCAACCATACCGTATGAACCACTTCCAAGATGTTTTACAACGGTGAACACTTTTTCACCCATTGTGAGACGACTGTGTTGGGCGTCGGTGTCTGCAACAAACACCATGTCGCGATTAAGACCGCGCCGCCCAACATCGTGGATTCTAAGTTCCGAAGAATTTACGGGTGTTAGAACGCGAAAAACACGAACCCCGTCGTTTAATCGGAGAAATGAGAGGGGGTCCTCATGTGTCAAAATATGATTTATGCCAATTCGTCGCAAATCGATTCTCTCGATTGCGTCCATTCTCTATGGTATTGCAACAGAATTTTTAGCATCGCGATCGAGTCGTCATTTGTGAGCGTGTAAACGGACGTTTGTGCACCTGAACTGCACACTCAAACTCCGTATCCGAGTCATCAAACGGGTCCAAACCGTCGGCCTCATCGGTTGGTTGCCACCACCGTCCAGGAAATGTTTCGAAGAACGCGCGCACACGGGCGACAGGAACCTTGAAGAATTCACCACGTGGCGCACGAAATTCGGCGAATTCTGTATGCACTCGACGTTCAACATATCGCACGTGATTCACAAATCGTGCACACACACAAACAAACGGGGTTCGTTCTGTACCAGGTGCCTGGTTTGTGCGCGAATTAAGCTGGGCGAGTCGCTGCGTGATGGATTTGCACGTTAGACCGAGTTTGACGTAATCTGGACTGTCGGGAGTTGCCATGCAGTAAATGAGCCCTGACATCCTTGATTTTCATTGTATGAATCGAGCGGGGCGTCAAATTTGGGGCGGCGTGAAATGCTGTGCATTTCACCTCACATTCATTCGGTTTCGTGAAATGCACAGCATTTCAATCTCATTCATTCGGTGTTGTACAATGTAGCATTGTTTATCACGTAGCGCACAATTTGACATTGTTTATGCCGGATTTCATCAAAAAATGGGCTGAAGCGCCGTTTGAGTTTCAAGAGACGGGAGCGTTTGCATTCGGCGTAAAACGTAATACAGTGTGTCCGAATTCATTGCACTCGCTACCACCGGAAATTGCGGTTTCAAACGAATAGCTGAACGAAACACAGTTCCATCTGCTTTTAACTGAATTGTAAAGGGCTCAATTTCGTCCGTTTCATCATGTGTTTTCACGGTTTCCAGTGTTTTGAAAATGTGTTGTTCTAACACGCGGATTCTTCAAGTGCAATTAGTTGCGTTCATGCGTTTCAACAATGCTATGGTGGTTTTGGCCGTCTGTCCGCTCAAGGTGAATTTGGAACCTCCCGTTCAGGTTGCTCCTCGAGCGAAATGGGTCTCACGCGGTCTTTGGCGTCAGGGTTTGCTGAGGAGCGCCGCGGTTACGCCAGTTTGAGTGCGCAAAATTGCCAAACAAAGGCAGTTGTGGCTGCATACGGAAATCGCACAGTCCGTTCTTGCGACACTTTCTGCGCAACACGCACTTCAGTCTCGCGAGGTGTTGCAAATCGGACCAAACGGCGTATGTGCTTGCAACTGGCCAACATGCGTCAATCACACATGATCTTGGTGGTGTGGGCAAGGAGCTGTTTGCGGCGGTTATTGCCTCGTTTTCGCAATTGGAGGCGTCCAAAAATACAGCCGGCATTCAGCTGCGGCGAATTCCAAGGGGGTTTTCCTGGCCAAAGAGGGGTCCAAGTGACTGGCTGAAAAGACGGCAATGATTAACAAATGCGAATTGGCAGGGCCGAGTGTTGTTGCGAGCTGCGAACCACCGTGTTAAGCTCTGCGGGTTCCACTCAGTCGCTAATTCAGGTGGCTGATTCGGGGCGCGTGATGCCCTGGCTGCGTCTTGAACTTGCGTGCGGGGTCTCCATCAAGGGGGCCAGGTGGACCAGGTGGGCGATAAGTCCGTTTGATGAAGAACATGTTGAACAAACAGAAATTATGAAGATATTTTGAAATGAAAAAGACCTTTGAACCCTTTAGTGAACCCTTTAGCAAAATTGTCAAATTAAACTTAACAATTATGCCAAACCGTTGAGTCTAAAAATTGACCCCCCTCATGCTACGCGTACTCACAGCATGGACACTTCGAAACTTTATGCACTCCTTGAAGAGGTCGATGGTCTTCTTGCACGCATTGATTCCACTTTGCCGCTTGCACACCTCGCACCACATTATGCAGCTCTCGCACGCCATGCATTGGAAACGGCGTTAGTGTACACGGATCGACCGGTCGACACAACACCGCTTAAACTTCTGCGAGCAATTGCACAAACACACGCCATTTCACTTGAAGCTGCTGTCGGAGACGCCGATGTTATGCGTCTTATGCTTGAAAACGGAGCCCCAATTGATGAGCGCACGTTTATTCATTCATGTAGGGAAGGACACACAGAAATTGTCCGTTTGTTCTTGAATCATGGCGCGAATCCAGCTGCAGACAACAATACAGCGCTTCGAGATTCAGCATTCAAAGGACACACCGAAATTGTTCGTCTATTACTCGATTTGCCACCAGAAAGAGGCGTTAATCCAGCGGCAAATGAAAATGAAGCACTTCGAGATGCCAGTGAGCGCGGACATACAGAAATCGTCCGTTTGCTTCTTGAATTGCCACTGGAAAGAGGCGTTGATCCAGCGGCGTATGGCCGTTACAACAATAATGCTGCATTGATGAATGCATGCGCCAACGGACATACAGAAATTGTTCGTTCGCTCCTTGAATTGCCGTTGGATAGAGGCGTGAATCCTTCTGTACTCAACAAATTCGAGCTTCGGCTTGCATGTGAAAGAGGACACACGGAAATTATTCGTTTGCTTCTTGCCCTACCGTTGGAAAGAGGCATTAAGCCAGGTTTATATGACAATGATGCATTAAAACATGCATGTGTATACGGACACACAGAAATTGTTCGTATGCTTCTGGAATTGCCATTGGACCGTGGGGTGACTCCAGTTTCACATGACAATAATGCGTTAAATTGCGCATGTCAAAACAAACATAGAGACATTGTTCGTCTTTTACTTGCATTGCCACGGGAACGAGGCGTGAATTTGAAGGGTATTAATATTGAGGCATTTCGGACGTATGACAGGGAAATTTACAGCCTGCTTCGTCAAGCTGATCGTCGAATGAACGCCCGAAAATGAACGACACATTTTCAAGTATTTTGATTGGTTTTCTCATAACGAAATTTTCGTTTGGAAAAATTGACCCCCTTTTGTTACACGCCGAACCGGCATGGACACTTCGAAACTTTATGCACTCCTTGAAGAGGTCGATGGTCTTCTTGCACGCATTGATTCCACTTTGCCGCTTGCACACCTCGCGCCACAACAAGCAGCTCTCGCACGCCATGCATTGGAAACGGCATTAGTTTACACCGATCGACCGGTCGACACAACACCGCTTAAACTTTTGCGAGAAATCGCAGAAACACGCGTCATTTCACTTGAAGCTGCTGCCGGAGACGCCGATGTTATGCGTCTTATGCTTGAAAACGGAGCCCCAATTGATAAATACATGTTTATTCGTGCATGTACGGAAGGACAAATGGAAATTGTTAAATTGCTCTTGGATCATGGCGTGGCTGCAAACAAGAATGATGCATTAAAAGGTGCATGTCACAGAGGACAAACGGAAATTGTTCGCTTGCTCCTTGATTTACCGCTGGAAAAAGGAGTGAATCCAGGTGCAGACAACAATGTCGCGCTTCGGCTTGCATGTGGACACGGACACATCAATATTGTTCGTTTGCTCCTTGAATTGCCGTTGGAAAGAGGAGTGAATCCTGCTGCGGAGGACAATTACGCAATCCGGCATGCAAGCAGTCAGGGACATACGGAAATTGTTTGTTTGCTCCTTGACTTGCCATTTGAAAGAGGCGTGAATCCAGGTACAGACAACAATGTCGCGCTTCGGCTTGCATGTGAAAGAGGACACACGGAAATTGTTCGTTTGCTTCTTGATTTGCCGTTGGAAAGAGGCGTAAATCCAGCTGCATGGAACAGTGTCGCGCTTTGGCGTGCATGTGAAAGTGGACACACGAAAATTGTCCGGTTGCTCCTTGAATTGCCGTTGGAAAGAGGCATAAATCCGGCTGCAGACTACAATGCCGCGCTTCAGCGTGCATGTGAAAGAGGACATACGGAAATTGTTCGTATGCTTCTTGAATTGCCACTGGAAAGAGGCGTTGATCCAGCGGCGTATGGCCGTTACAACAACAATGATGTATTAAAAGGTGCATGTCACAGAGGACATACGGAAATTGTCCGTTTGCTCCTTGAATTGCCGTTGGAAAGAGGCGTGAATCCGGCTGCGGAGGACAATTACGCAATCCGGCATGCAATTAGTCAGGGACATACGGAAATTGTTCGTATGCTTCTTGAATTGCCATTGGAGAGAGGGGTTATTTTACGGTTACCACATTTAATGTATCGCGGTGAAGGTTGCGTGTAAACAAAAATATGTTGATGTTGTTCTTAATTGCATTGCCGCAGGCCCCACGGTAGGTACTTTTTGCCTGTACTTTTTTGCCCGAATTGAGACCAAACGGATTTAAACAAAAGTACCGAGATTTGGCCCTGGCATTGCCGCGGGAACGAGGCGTTGACTTAACAGGTATTGAGGCATTTCGGACACATGACATGGAAATTCCTGCTTCGTCTCGTTGAATAAACGTCTGAAAATGAACAACACATTTTCAAGCATTTTTTGTTTGCATTTTCTCACAAATGACACTTTACGCACTCATGGAAGACTTTGAGCGCAACATGTAACATGATTGAACATTGTTTTAATCTTGTGCGAGCACATTGAAGCCGCTGACGTTTTGGAGCGATTATTGATATGTATGAAAATAGTCCGTTCAATTTACGAGCACGGAAATCGTTCGCAAATGCTCCTTGCGCTAAGAAAGAAATCCAACGGTCGCAACCTTGATTGGATAGAGCATGAGAACGGGTTTATTGTCGATGCGTTAACTTGGAGGGATTTGAACATGGAAATTTCTCAAGCATTTCGCTTGCGTTTTTGAGTTTTCCTACGGGTCCTACGGGTCCTACGGGTCCTACGGGCTCCCCCTCCCACAACAGTGAACGCATTCACAACCGCACCAGGCATGCATCCCAAATTGCAACATTGCGCCATCGTAGCGTAAATTTGCGCCAACGGTTGACCCTGATTCAAACGCCCCACTTCAAGAATGTGCGCAGCATGTTCCGTAAGTGTCCCTCGCGGAACAGGTCTGCTCGTGTCACATGTCGCGTTCAACAACATCGCATCAAGCGCCGCGCGCATGGGCGGGTACTCGAGCGTTACAGCGGACAAATAATTGTTGTAAAAACACGCCATCATTGTCAAATCGTGACTCGGGTGCACACGGTCTCCCCAAGAATTCGCGTTAATTAATTTTGCTGGCATATTATCGACCATGAATGTTGAAAACCCGAAATCAATGAGCATAAAAGACCCGTCTGCACGCCGAAACAAATTGTTCGGTTTCATATCGCCATGATTAAAGGAACACGACGCGTACAACGGTACCAAAATGCGCGCTAAACCGATCATGGATTCTTTAACGGCCTCAAACTGTGCATCCACCGTAGGCTGTCCGAAAACATGCGCTTGAACATCCATTCCATCGATACATTCCATGAGTACAAATCCAATGGGCGCACCACTCGCAGCGCGACCAACGGAAATAATACGGGGGCACGCATCGGCATTCTGTAGCCACACGAGATGCTGCAACACAGTTTCTATCACGAAATTGTGCTGCACGTATTTGGTTTCTGCGTCTGTCGGACGGCGACAATCGATGCGTTTAAGAATATAGGGACGCCCGTCGGACCCCTTGACCTTACCAACAATTCCATTTGCGCCACTTGCAATGTGGTGTAGAACTGTAAACGTGCCAAGAACGGTTTCAATTCGGCTGTCATCATCGTCAAAGTGCGCGAGCATAATTTTGTCCGAATTTGAACCGGTGGTCCCCATGTCGCGAATGTCAAGAAAATCGGAAATCATGGACAACCGGGACCACAATGTGCGCGTCATTGGTTCGAAATCTAAACGCCATTGCAAACCAATTTCATTGAACTGTGTCATCTACTTAAGACCCGCTTTTTCAAATCGTTGTAGAAAAACCCTCCGAACACACAATAGAGAGCATGAATAGCTTTATAATTTTGGGCCATGGGGGCGAAAAACTTACGGGAACAAGACCCATAATACCGCCCGGTTGCATGTTGGTGTTAACAGAAGAGTGTGGAATGCTTGGCACAATTCCATGGCAACTGTATCCTGTGCTTTCAGACCCTGCGAATCTTGCGGTATTTAGAGACCCCCTTGCGCATAAAGCCGAAGTTGAACGACTGTTGGGGCGTCCGATTCGTGTGTATATTGCTGGCGAACATTATCCCATTTTGTCATACACTCTTTTGAGTAATTCGGACGACAATACGACCGTTGGACCATCGGGGTTCTTCAAATTGCCAACGCCGTCGTTCGTGTTTCAGCCAACCAAGCGCGGGGACAAACGGTTTGAATTGCCCGCATCGGCGAGTGCTCGAGCCTTTGAGGGTTCCCTCATCAAACCTCATCGTAAAGAGCACGTAACACAAGCCCATTTGTTTGCCGAACACCCTGGCGTACATTACAGTCTACTGTGTCGCGCTCTGAATGAAGAGGGTCGCATTGGTACGCTGTTGGAACAGGCATTTCCAGATGCTGACGTTTTTACGGTGGAAAACATGGATACATTTCAAGCTATGAGTCACTGGTTGTCCGCACTTGACAGAACACATCTCAAAAAAATCCAGCAATCTGCCGTTGCAGAGATTGAAGCAATTGTGTCTGCCGTTCATGAAAAACGGCGACGTTCAGGTTCGCCTCTTGGTAGCACAGGACTCCTCGTTTCACTTCTCAGTCTTCGACCTCATCCGTCTCCTGCGGCACTTCATGCTGCGCTGTCTGCTACGCCGGATGTGAATAAAGGAGAAAATCGTCATGGCTATACGCCACTCATGATGGCGGCTCTTCACGGACACGGAGATGCGGTTCATGAACTTTTGAGACGTGGGGCCGATCCGAATAAAGTGGATTTGGATGGTTCCAATGCACTGATGTTCGCGTGCACAAACGGTGATCTGCGGATTTGTGAAACTCTGTTGGCTCTAACGGACGTCACTCAAACGTCGGTGGATGGAACGAATGCGCTGCATATCGCGTGCACCAAAAAGAATCTTGCACCACTGATTGGGCGGCTTTTGGCAGCGGGTCCGAATACACCGGATGATGACGGCGACACACCGTTGCATTTGGCGGCGGGATGGGGGCTTTTGGACCATATTCGTATATTGTTGGCAGCCGGTGCAAATCCGAATATCCCGAATGCAGAGGGAGAAATACCGTTGGCCTGCGCAATCAATGATAAACAAGAAGGTGCAGCTCGACTCTTGTTGCCGGTTTCAGATTTACGAACGCGCGGGCTCATTGGGCGCGCAATTAAAGCAAAACAGGATGATATTGCTGTTGCGCTACTTGAGGGGGGGCAGCCGGTTGTTTCTTGGACGCGGGTGCTTGAATTGGCGACAGAGCGGAAAATGCCTCGGCTTGCGGCTCTGGCAAAACGATACCGCGGTTTAAACGAAATATAAAGAGACAAAACAGAGACGAAAAATGCCAGAAACACTATGTGGATATAATCTAACAGAAGTCCGTAAGTCTCTGTGTGCCGCAATTGAACGGCGCGACCGACGGGGAGCGCAACGATGGGCCGCTGAATTAATCGCAACGCCTGCAGCAGTTGGGTCCCTGTGGGCAGCATACTGGGTTGCATGGTCTGCTGCCGTATCGGGTCCAACACTTCCGATTTTGCTCAGACAGTCGTGGGAGCAAATTAAGACAGCGGCTGAAACACACATTGGTGCAACAATTGCTACAGGCGAGGGTCCAGACGCTGGTTGGATTGCTTTCCGTAACGACCCCGGTATTCGCGCATTGGCGTCTGAACAAACAGCACGTCTTTTGGACCAAACGCGCCAATCGCCAACCGTGTGGCCCACGAAAGAAATCACACTGCACGACATTGCGGATTTGCGCACACGTCCGGCACCCGCGGCTGCTGATGGACCGGTTGTGCTGAAAGTGTGGCGCCGTGAAGAGGACTGTCTCGAATTGCGTCAAATGGGTGGACATTGGTTGGAAGCGCTCGTTCGCGGGGATTTGCGTATGGCATTGGCAGTCGTTGCGTGGTCTCTCATGCCACCGGCAACTCAGGGGGTGCCTCTCAAATGTGCCCAACGGGGGTCAATAACACTCACAATCAAAGTGCGCGCAAGTCCGCTGTGGTTTTGGTTGGAACTTGGAAAAGCAATGCTGGTACACCGCGTACATACGGAGGGATTGCATCGAGGATGGACCACCATGTGCGACGCAATTCACCATGCATTTCGTGAGCATTACAAGAAATGGACGGTGGTTGAGCGAATGCGCGTACTTTTGGCGTGGATTGTTCAATTGCGGGCGTCGTATGCTGCGGCGGATGACGCAATGTGGGTTGTGCCGCCGGTGAATCAGTCGTCCACCGTTATTGACCAACCGTTCAGAGAAATCGCTGCGGATTTGGCGAATCCGCAGACAGCTGTTGAACGAAAGGCGCCCAAGCCGGGAAATTCAAAACAGTCTGCGTTGGAACAGTTGGAGGCTAAAATGATGGCGGCGGATGAAGCGATTTTGTCTGCCATGGGGCTTGGCGACTAAGGAATGCAATGAACGAACATGCATGTTTGATTCGGCGCCGGAGGCATTCGGCGAAATGTTAATATGGATTTTTAGATGTTTTGGTTAGAGATTTCGAATACGCCGAAGAACACGACTGTTGGCATTGTTACGCCGTGAAACATTGTTGCGATTAGCATTGTTACGCCGTGAAGCATTCGTGCGCCTTGAAGCATTGTTGCGATTAGCATTGTTACGCCGTGAAGCATTCGTGCGCCTTGAAGCATTGTTGCGATTAGCATTCGTGCGCCTCGAAGCATCACCTTCAAATGCCCGTAAACCGCGTTCGCGGCCAGCCGAATCCGTTTCAAATTGATTGCTACCCCGCATTAAAACGGTCACTTGATTGCTAATGCGTGCACATTGCTCAGGTAATGCCGGGACCAATCGCGAAACATGAATGTCGGATTCAAACAGCGCGCCACCCTGAACCCATCGAATGCGTTTGTACCCATCACCAACGTCAAGCAATTCGCGTCCAAAACGAGTAGGATTCACGCGCGATTGCCAACATGGGTAATTGCGCGTGTTTAAAAGACCTGTTGGAGGAGGCGGGGGCGGGGGGACAGACATGTTTCTATTGTAATCAATGCTTTCGAGGATAGTCGGGGGGGGGGGGGCAAAAATTGACGCCCCCTTTTTCCCCCCCTCATCCTCTCGTAAATGACCCCCCCAATGACCCCCCCAATGACCAGGCAAGAAATCCTTGCGGCGCTTGAAGAAGTTGATAGCCTTGTCGCATACATTGAAGACCACCCTGAGCTTCCGTATGCACACCTCGCACCGAAACAAGCTGCTCTCGCACGTCAAGACCTTGAAACGAAACTCGTCGCGTTAGACGCTTCACTCGACCACGCTTCTGCATCGGCTGCAATGGCTGCTCCTGACGCATCGGCTGCAATGGCTGCTCCCGACGCATCGGCTGCATCGGCTTCTGCATCGGCTTCTGTATCGGCTTCTGTTTCGGCTTCTGTATCGGCTTCTGACGCAACTGCAGGAACCGCGAGCGCATAATGTTCACCAAAGAATCTTGCAAGTAATTCGTCCATTTCTTTTTGCAGCTCCGCCGCTGAAAGTCTCGGGTGGTCTTCGGGCAAAAATCAAGCAAACATTGTTCGTATCAAAGAGGTGCAATCGAGCAAATACAATGACATGAACAGAAAATTTGCTCCTGGAAAGCTAACGAAAAGTGCAGCCTTTGCGTTGATAGGTACATGGACACGTGAAAATTTTGCTGAACGCGAATGCTCTTCAGGAAACCTCGATGGTTTTTAAAACCGAACAGGTTTTTGAAGAGCATTGGCGATTTTTAAACAATTTGATGTTCGCTGTGTTCGCTGTGTTTGGAAACGGGAAAAGAATACTTGAAGCCCGCGTTTGAAATAATTAATTGGGTGACCGGATGCAGCATGAAATCCCCCCCCTCAAAAATTTGACGTTGGCCCCCCAAAACACATCGAATGCACATGAACGTTGAATCACCTCTTGTTCCACACACCCCGCCTCCACTCGAAATTCTTCGTCAAATTGCTGCAACTACATCCACGGATGACCAAATTCGAACGGCGATAGACACCGCAAATGTACCTCTCGTATGGCTAATCCTTCAATGTCCAGATATCGATGTTGACGCAATGCTGAACGATGCATGTAGCAATGGTTGTACAGACATTGTTCGCTTGTTGCTTGCAACACATGTTCCTGCGGATATCCATGAAGCATTTTTAATAGCATGCTGCTGCGGACACATGGACATTATCCGTATGCTACTTAAATTTCCGTTGGATGTATCTATCAATGAAAATTCGGCATTTATGCATGCATGTGAAGAGGGGCATACGGATTTAGCACGTTTGCTCCTGGAATTGCCGCCGGAATGTGGTGTGGACCCATCGACACAGGAAAATTCCGCGATTGAATGTGCAAGCTTCAACGGGCACACGGAAATCGTCCGTTTGCTACTTGATCTGCCGTTGGAGCGTGGTGTGACTGCGTCTAACACTCGCGCTTTTCAATGGGCATGCTGCCGTGGACATACGGAAATTGTCCGCTTGCTATTACCATTCTTAACGAAAAATGATTTCACATTTGGTGCTCCATTTGAAGGTGCATGTCAGTATGGGAGTACGGAAATTGTTCGTTTGCTCCTTGATTTGCCGTTGGAAAGAGGCGTAAATCCTGCAGCGAACAACAATGCAGCACTTCGATCCGCGAGCGCGCACGGGCATACGGGCAATGTTCGTTTACTCCTTGGTTTGCCACTCGAGAGAGGCGTGAAGCCGGCATCAAACAATAATCAATCGCTTGAAAGTGCGTGTGAAAATGGACACACTGAAATTGTCAGTCTACTCCTTGATTTGCCGCTGGAAAGATGCGTAAATCCTGCAGCGAACAACAATGTAGCATTTCGAAAAGCAAGTGCAAACGGACACACTGAAATTGTCCGTTTACTCCTTGATTTGCCGCCGGAACGTCGTGTAAATCCCGCGGCAGATGATAATCTAGCACTTGCATTTGCAAGCTGCAGAGGGCACACGAAAATTGTCCGTTTGCTCCTTGATTTGCCGTTGGAAAGAGGTATTAATCCAACTGCTATTAACCGTGCACTTACACGTGCGTGTGAAAATGGACATACGGAAATTGCCCGTTTATTCCTTGAATTGCCACTGGAAAGAGGTATTACTTCAACTGCTATTAACCTTGCACTTACACGTGCGCGTAAAAACGGACACGCTGAAATTGTCAGCATGTTTCTTGGACCGAGTGTCCGTCGTCAGACATTCGTGGGCCCCCCTTCAGGGATGTAACATGGTCCTCTTGGAACGTGTCATCGGACGACAATGAAGCTCTTCGTTGCCGTCGGAACGTGGGGTGAAGTGCTAAAATTTGACCTGCAAAATGAAGTTAACAAAACACGCCTTTGTAGTTATTCAATAGTCTTTTGCTTCTGCTGCTGATCCGAAGAATACGGTAAAATGTGCGACATGTCGACCGATTGTGACACCTTGTACATCATACATGACCGCAACTTTCCCGTCCTTTTCGCGTTCACGCCGTTGTCCGAGAACAAACGATTTATTCGCAAGACCCTCTAAATCTGTTTCGACATGCATGCCGCGGCGGTTGTTAAAACGAATTGACGAAAAAGGATCCTTAACGCTCCATGATTGTCCCATTCGTTTAATAAATGTAATTTTTGAACCCGTTGCAGCCATTTGCGCAATGTATCGGCTGTGTGTTCGCATCATTTTTTGCCATCGTGTCTTAATTGTGCAAAATGAATGGTTTGAGTGTATGAAGAATTGATCGTTAAATTTGCAACGGGTGTTTTGTGTTTACTCCACGTAACGGTTTTCGCATTGGCGCGGAGAATTCTTTTTCGTTAAAAGAACCTCCGTTTTGTTTGTATCACATGTTATTTTCAACAATTGTGTTTGGCACGTTTGAATTCAATTTAAAATGCCACATGTTTAAGAGCCTTTATGATAACGGGTGTCAAAATTTCGAAAAATTGACAAAGCGGCAAAAATTGATGCCGACTTTTAAATGGTACTTTGGTGTAAGAACACCCGTAGCATTCTACGGCTTCAGACCCACTGAAGTGCTTTTCCCGTCTGACACCCCTGTGACACCAAAGAAAAGCACTTGGGTGTAAGAACACCCGTAGCATTCTACGGCT
>Ga0164294_10000588_pt1 | contig 34705 bp, 25 predicted proteins | sample GEODES005metaG_FD_111479 | JGI IMG/M metagenome (GOLD analysis project Ga0164294, IMG submission 111479) | Oligotrophic lake water microbial communities from Sparkling Lake, Wisconsin, USA - GEODES005 metaG | ecosystem: Environmental > Aquatic > Freshwater > Lake | place: USA: Sparkling Lake... | reverse complement strand
GCTCGATCAAGGTGCCCATCGTGCTGGGCGCCATCACCGTGGTGCTGGCCCTTGCGCTGATGGTGGGCTGGATCCTGGTCATCTTCCGAAACATCGACCTGTCCAAGCAGGTCGTGGCCAACCACTGGCTGATGGCCGGCGGCGTCGTCAGCATCGTGGTGATCGTCACGGTGCTGGTGCTGTTCAGCGTCTTCCTGGTGCGCGAGGCCTTGGAGGGGCGGCGCCAGGTGGGCTTCATCGACTCGGTCACCCATGAGCTGAAGAGCCCGCTGGCCAGCCTCAAGCTGGCGGTGCAGACCCTCGATCGCCGCGAGCTGTCGGCCGAGCAGCGCCGGCAGCTTCACCAGATGATGCTCGACGATGTCGACCGGCTGACCGCCTTCATCGACGACATCCTGGTGGCCAGCCGCCTCGGCCATGGGCCCGGCGACGGCTCCGTCACCAACGTCGCCCTGCGCGATCTGGCCGAGCGGGTGGCCGAGCGGGTGCGCCAGCGGCAACGGGTGCCCACCGAGGCCATTACCCTGCGGGTCGACGCCGGCCTGCGCATGATGACCGAGCAGACTACCCTGGAGATCATCCTGCAAAACCTGCTCGACAACGCGGTGAAGTACAGCAATGAGCCAGTCCGCGTCGAGCTCTCCGTCGAGGTGCTGCCCACCGGGCGGCTCGAATTCACCGTGCGCGATCAGGGCATCGGCATTCCGCCGCACCTGATCGGCCTCATCTTCGACCGCTTTTACCGGGTGCCCTCCGAGGCGGTGCGGGCCCGGCGCGGCACCGGCATCGGTCTGTACGTCGCCTCCTCGCTCGTGAAGAACCTTGGTGGTACCCTCACGGCCCAGTCGGCCGGCCCGGGGGCTGGCACCACCTTCTCCTTCGCCATCCCGCTTCGATGACCGCGCCCCCGGTTGGGAGAGTCCCATGAAGGACAGCTCGCCCCGCATCCTCCTCGTTGAAGATGAGCGCCACCTCGCGGCCGGCCTCAAGCTCAACTTCGAGTTTGAGGGTTTTGTCGTGGAGATCGCCGGCGCCGCCCGCGAGGCGATGAGCCTCCTGGCCCGCGCCGAGCCCTTTCAGGTGATGGTGCTCGACGTCAGCCTGCCCGACATCGACGGCTTCGAGCTGTGCGAGCGCATCCGCCGGGCCGGCAACTACACGCCGGTGATCATGCTCACCGCCCGCAGCAGCCCCCAGGATCGCGTCGCCGGGCTCGAAGCCGGCGCCGACGACTACCTCACCAAGCCCTTTGAGCTCGATGAGCTGCTGGCCCGCGTGCGCTCCCAGTTGCGGCGGCGCCGCTGGGACAGCGCCGTGGAGCCCACCCCGCACACCGGCGACGTGCTGCGCTTTGGCGAGGCGGTCCTCGACTTCGCGCGGCAAGAGGCCTCCTGCCGCGGGCAGCCGATCAAGCTCACCCGCCTGGAGTTCGACCTCGTGCGCTACTTCGCCGAGCACGCCGGCCGGGTGATCCCGCGCGAAGAGCTGCTCCAGGAGGTCTGGAAGCTGCGCAACTGGCCCAATACGCGCACGGTCGACAACTTCCTGATGCGCCTGCGCCGCCACTTTGAGGCCGATCCGGTCGAGCCCGCGCACTTTTTGAGTGTGCGCGGCGCCGGCTACAAATTCGTGCCTGAGCCCGACGCCCCGAGGAGCCCATGACCCGCATCCACCGCATCGAAGACCGCCTGCGGGCGGCCCTGCAGGCCCAGCACCTGCAGGTGGAGAACGACAGCCACAAGCACGCCGTTCCCCCCGGCTCCGAGACCCACATCAACGCCCTGATCGTGTCGCCGGCCTTCGACGGCCTGCGCCTCGTCGCCCGCCAGCGCCTCGTCTACAGCGCGCTCGCCGACGAGCTCAGCAGCGGGCTGCACGCGCTGGCGCTGCGCACGCTGACCCCCGCGGAGTGGGCGGCCCAGGGCGGCGGGGTGGTGGAGACCCCACCCTGCCACGGCGGCACCGGCCGTTAGCGGCGGGCCACCTGGGCGATGCCCGCGGGGCTCGCGGCGATGATGCCCTTCTCGGTGATGATGCCGGCCACCAGGCGGGCCGGCGTCACGTCAAAGGCGGGGTTGCGCACCGGCGCGTCGACCGGCGTGGTGAGCACGCGCACAAAGCGCCCGGCGTCGTCCCAACCCCAGGTGTAGCGCACCTCCTCGGCCTCCCGCTCCTCGATGGGGATGTCGGCGCCGGTGGGGCAGTCGGGGTCGATCGTCGTGGTGGGGGCCGCGACGTAGAAGGGGATGCCGTGGGCCGCCGCGCACAGGGCGCTGCTGTAGGTGCCGATCTTGTTGGCCACGTCGCCGTTGGCGGCGATCCGGTCGGAGCCGACGATCACCAGATCGATCTCGCCCTTGGCCATGTAGTAGCCGGTGGCGTTGTCGGGGATGATCGCGTGGGGAACGCCCTCCTGGCCGAGCTCCCAGGCGGTGAGGCGCCCGCCCTGGCCGCGGGGGCGGGTCTCGTCGGCGAAGACAAAGACCTTCTTGCCCTTGCGGTGGGCGGCGTAGATCGGCGAAAGGGCGCTGCCCCAGTCGACAAAGGCCAGCCAGCCGGCGTTGCAATGGGTGTTGACCCGCGCGCCGTCGGCGATCAACGGCTCGCCGTGCTCGCCGATCTGGGCGCAGCAGGCCGCGTCGTCGTCGGCCACGGCCTGGGCGGCGGCCACGGCGGCGGCGCGGGCCTGGGCGATCTGGTCGCCCTCGGCCTCAATCGCGGAGAGCACGGTGTTGACGCCGTAGAAGAGGTTCTGGGCGGTGGGGCGGGTGCCGCGCAGGCGGTTGGCGGCCGCGGCGACGAAGGCGTGAAAGCCGGCCTCGGGGGCCAGGAGGGCGGCCTGGGCCATGCCGTAGGCGCCGGTGGCCCCGATCGCGCCGGCCCCGCGCACCACCATCGTCTTGATCGACCAGGCCGTGTCTTCCACCGTGGGCAGGTCGACCAGCTTGAATTCCAAGGGGATCAGGGTTTGATCGATCATGCGGACGGTCGAGCCCTCCAGCCAGACCGTTCGATGGGGGACGCCGTTGACGCGCATGGAGCCGCTCCGAGAGGGGTGGCGGGCCTAGCGCGGGCCTCGCGCCGGGGCAACGGGCGGGCTCCAGCGCCAGCGGCCCTCCTCCCCGGCCCGAAAGCGCAGCCAGCCCAGGTGATTCTCGCGCCACCACTCGAAGATCGTGGCCTCATCGAGCTCACCGCGGACAGCGGGCAGGTAGGCGGCGTCGCCATAGGTCTTTCCGCTGATCCAGTCGTGCACCGAGAAGCGGCTTCCATCCCACAGGGCGTACTGGGCGGCGCCGAAGGTCCAGGAGCCGGTGTTGACGTAGGTGCGGCCGGGCGCCACCTCGACGAGCCCGGGCATGTGGGAGTGCCCGGCGACGATGAAGCGGTAGGGCAGCTCGGGCAGCGCGGCCTTCACGCCGGCGATCAACATGCCGGGATCGCCCATCTGGTTGAGCGCCCAGTAGCGAAAGAAGAGCCGCAGGCCCTCCAAGGGCTCCCGTGCCCCCAGCCGCCGCCCCAGGCGCGCCGCGGCCTCGGTGAGCGAGGCGCAGACATAGAAGAGCCCCAGGGCGAGGCGGGTGGCCTTGTTGTAGAAGGCCTCCAAGGGCAGCCGGATCCAGGTGTGAAAGATGCGCTCGACGAGGTGATGCACCATCGTGGCGATGTGGGTGCCTTCGAGGTTGGTGCCGATGTGGGGGTCGAACTGGTAGCCATGCTGCACGAGGATGTCGTCGCCGATGAGCAAGGTAGAGCAGACATCGAAGCGCAGCAGCTCGCGAAAGAGGTTGATGTCGTAGTCGTGGTTGCCCCAGATGTAGGTGACCCCGTGGCTGGCGGCGTGGCGCGACAGCTCGCCAAAGACCCGGCCATGGGCCTTGAGCACCCGGCTCATGCTCCAGGCCTGGTGAAAGTCGATGAAGTCGCCGACGATGACGAGGTGGGCGTCTTCGTTGCGCACCCGCTCCAGGAGGGCCAGCAGCTCGCGATCCTTGCCGAGGAAGCTGTCGGAGCGCCCCCCATCGCCCAGGTGGAGATCGCTGATGAAGTAGATGCGCTGGTCGGCCCGCATGCGCAGGGTCACGTCGAGGGTTGAGGCCCGCGCCCAACTGAAGACCGCCACGCCGCACCTCCGCTCGCCAATGTAGCCGCGGCGGTGTACGCCGGGGCCCATGAAGACGCCCACCCTGATTCATCGTCCGCCGATCGACCCGCTGGAGTTCGTCGGCTCCTTTCCTGGCACCCCGCCGGCCCTCGGCCTCCCCGAGGTCGCCTTCGTCGGCCGCTCCAACGTGGGCAAGTCGAGCTGCTTGAACAACCTGCTCAACCGCAAGGCGATGGCGCGGGTGAGCCGCACGCCGGGGCGCACGCAGCTCATCAACCTCTTCAAGGTGCGCGATCGCCTCGTGCTGGTGGACCTCCCCGGCTACGGCTACGCCAAGGTGCCCGGCGAGGTCCAGGCCACCTGGGGCGACATGATCGAGGGCTACCTGGAGAGCCGCACCGCCCTGCGTCTGCTGGTGGTGCTGGTCGACGGCCGCCTGCCCGCCCAGGAGCTCGATCGCGGGCTCATCACCGCCCGGTCGGTGGCCCACCTGCCGCGCCAGATCGTCGTCACCAAGATCGATCGGCTCAGCAAGTCCGAGCGCAAGCCGGCCCTGCTCAAATTGGCGCAGGGCCTCGACGTCCCCGTCGAAGCCCTGCTGCCCTTCTCGTCCGAAAACGGCGAGGGGGTCACCGAGCTGTGGCAGCGGATCGAGAAGGCGATCCGCGCCGCGCCCGTGCTTTAGTAGGGGTTGCCCGGCACCCGCACGATGATGTCGAGGGTGTCGAGCAGCACGGTGTCGTCACCGACCACGGTGAGGGTCAGCCGGAAGAGCTGATCTTCGGTGGTGGCCGCCACCACGCCGCGGAAGCTGAGCGTGAACTCGATGAGCTGCTCGCCGGCGCCCGGGTCGATGTCGGTGAAGTACTCGGGATCGACGCCGGTGACGAAGCCCCAATCGTCGCCCTGGATGTCGAGCGAGACCTGGCTGAACTTGATCGAGGTGACGAGGTCTTCGATGGCGCTGGTGATGGTGGTGCGGAAGGCGGTGGAGGAGCCCGACCACTTGAAGACCAGCGGATCGTCGGCGTTGCCGTCGCCATCGGTGTCGGCGTAGGAGCCGGTGGCGGCGGCGAGGCTCAGCATTTGGTTGTAGGGGGTGGTGGTGTAGCTGTTGACGTGGACGCCCACGAGGTAGCCGCCGAGGGCCGCGGTGGCGGCGACAACGTCGGCGGTGCCGGCGTCCTGGTAGCAGCCGCCCGGCGTGCCGTAGCCAGCGTCGGGATCGCGCAGGTCGTAGTCGGTGGCGTACACGATGACCGGCAGCGAGTAGTCGCGGAAGCCCAGACCGCCGTTGAGGCCGCCGCCGGCGTAGGTGCTGGAGTAGTGCTGGCCGCCGCCGCCGCCGAAGGGGTCGGAGCTGCTGGCCAGGAAGGGCTTGACGTCGGTGGCGGTGTTGTAGGTGCGGCTGCAGTCCTGGTCGTAGCCCTCGCCCGAGGCGGCCTGGTAGATGGCCTCCATCGAGGACTCGGGCCCGTCGCCGCCGTAGTGGATGGCCACCGAGGTGGAGAGCACCGTCTGCACCCGCGACGTGTCGCTGGTGATCTGCTGGCGCATGTAGAAGGGCAGGTCTTGCGACGAGGAGTAGCCGTAGCTGCCGTAGGCGTAGTCGTCGTAGGTGCCCACGCCGTACTGGGCGTCGGGGATGGTGGTGGCCAGCGTGGTGACGATGTTGGCGAACTCCGCCGCCATCGCGTTGGCCGTCGAGCCCATCGAGCAGGTGGTGTCGATGAGGAAGGCGATGTCGCCCATCTCAACCTTGAGGTTGAACTCGAAGACCTCTTCGACCTCGGTGCGCTCGGGCACTTCGACGTAGATGCCGTCGACCACGCTGGTCTCGTCGAGCGGGTCGGTGCCGGCGGTCATCTCGCCGCCGTCGGAGAAGCCGTCGCCGTCGCTGTCGGGGTCGTAGGGGTCGGTGCCGTAGACCGTGGACTCGAGCAGGTCGGAGAGGGCGTCGCCGTCGCTGTCGGTGTCCTTGAAGTCGGGCACGCCGTCGCCATCGAGGTCGCGGGGCGGATCGCCGTCGGCGACGATGCCGGACTCGGCCGTGTCGGAGAAGCCGTCGCCGTCGGAGTCCTGGTCGAGGTAGTCCGGCGTGCCATCGGCGTCGGTGTCGGAGGGATCGGTGTCAAAGGCGGTGGTGCCCGACTCGTAGAGGTCGGAGATGCCGTCGTTGTCCGAGTCGGAGTCGATGTAGTCCGAGGTGCCGTCGCTGTCGGAGTCGGGGCGACCGCAGGCTTCACCCAACTCCACCGTGTCGGGGATGTTGTCGCCGTCGTTGTCGCTGTCGGCGTAGTCGTAGATGAGGTCGCCGTCGGTGTCTTTGGGGCCGTCACCGGTGGGCTGCTTCTCGTCGGCGTCGGAGATGCAGTTGTTGTCGCTGTCGAGGTCGAGGTAGTCCGGCGTGCTGTCGGCGTCGGAGTCGACCGGCAGGGTCAAGGGGTCAGCGTCGGAGGCCTCGAGGCGATCCTTGATGGTGTCGCCGTCGGAGTCGTCGTCCTCGAAGTTGGCGAGGCCGTCGCCATCGGTGTCTTCGGAGCCCTCGTGGATGTCGAGGATGGTGTCGCTGTCGGCGTCGTCGTAGGTGGCCGCCGGCCCCCCAGCGCCGGTGTCGTCGCCGCCCTCCTTGTCAGCATTGGGCGCGGCGCCTGCGCAGGCCGCCAACGTCAGCGCGAGGAGGAGCGATCCGAAGCGGGTGGATCGACCCAAACCGACAGGGGGGAAGAGCTCGGACGCCATGACTCACCTCTTCTGGTGCGCGGGCGGGGAGGGGAGGGGCCTCGCCCCTGTCCGCCGTTCGCGCTGCAACGCTCGGGATTCCCGCAGGCCGGGAAGGCCGGCTCCACGGGCAGACTGCCACGCCGACAGAGCGTACAGGCTGGGTGAGGGACTTGTCAACGATTATGCAGCGGCCGCCGCCCTGGAGCCTTGGATGTCCGATCGCCGCCGCCCCGACCACTACAGCCGCAAGGCCCAGGACGAGGGCTTCGCTGCGCGCAGCGTCTACAAGCTGCAGGAGATCGACGAAAAGGCGCGCCTGCTGCCCCGCGGCGGCGGTCGGGTGCTCGATCTCGGCTGCTGCCCGGGCTCCTGGTCGGCCTACGCCCGACAGGTCGGCGGGCCGCAGCTCAGCCTCGTGGGGGTCGATGTCAGCCCCACGCCCCGCTACGCCGGCGTCTTCTTGCAGGGCTCCATCTACGACATCTACCCCCAGCAGCTCATCGAGAAGCTGGGCGGGCCGGCCGATCTGGTGATGTCGGACATGGCGCCCAACACCTCGGGCCATCGCTTCACCGATCACACGCGCCAGATCGCCCTGGTCGATCAGGCGCTGGTGGTGGCGGTCGCTGCCCTGCGGGTGGGGGGCAGCTTTGTGGCCAAGGTCTTTGAAGGCGAAGAGGCGAAGGGCCTTGAAGAGCGCGTCAAGGCCCACTTCGCCGAGGTGAAGCGGGTGAAGCCCAAGGCCACCCGCTCCGAGAGCGTGGAGCTCTTTCTGGTCGCCACCCGCAAGCGGGCCGCCGAAGCGGCCCCTCGACCTCAGGCCTGAATCCAGCGGGCCAGGGTGGGCACCAGGGCGCCCGAGCCGCCGGTCACGAAGTGCCGGAAGGGCTTGTCGAAGAAGGCGGGGCCGGCGATGTCGAGGTGGGCCCAGGCCGGGCCGTCGACGAACTCCGAGAGGAAGAGGGCCGCGGTGATGGCGCCGCCCTCGCGCCCGCCGACGTTCTTGATGTGACCCCACTCCGCCTTGATCTTCTCGCGGTAGTGGTCGGGCAAGGGCATCCGCCACAGGTGCTCACCCGCCTCCTGGGCGTGGCCGAGCAGGGCGCTGGACAGGGCCTCGTTCGGGGTGAACAGTCCGGTGTAGGTGTCGCCCAGTGCCACCACGCAGGCGCCCGTGAGGGTGGCCAGATCCACTACCGACTCCACGCCGAGACGGCTGGCGAAGGTGAGGCAGTCGGCCAGGACGAGGCGGCCCTCGGCGTCGGTGTTGTGCACCTCCACCGTCTTTCCGTTCATCATGGTGAGGATGTCGCCCAGCTTGTAGCTGTTGCCGCTCATCATGTTCTCGACCGCGCCGATGATGCCGTGCACCTCAACGTCGGGCTGGATGCGGCCGGCGACCAGCATGGCGCCCAGCACCGCGGCGGCGCCCGACATGTCGCAGCGCATGGTCAACATGCCGTCGGAGGGCTTGAGCGAGAGGCCGCCCGAGTCGAAGGTGACGCCCTTGCCGACGATGGCGATGCGACGACGGGGCGTGCCCGCCGGCTTGTAGGTGAGGTGGATGAAGCGGGGCGGCCGGGCGCTGCCCTGGCCCACGGCGATGATGCCGCCCATGCCGGCGGCGCGGATGCGCTCTTCGTCCCAGACGTCGACGGTGATCTGCTCGCTGGCGAGCCCGAGGGCGACCTCGGCGAGGCGCTCGGGGTGGACGACGGCCGGCTGCTCGTTGACCAGATCGCGGGCCAAGGCCTGGCCGTCGGCGATCGCCAGGGCGGTGGACAGGGCGCTGGGGTCGATGGCGCCGACGACGGTGACATCGTCGGTGGCGGCCTTCTGGTCGGCGGCGGGCTTGTAGCGGTCGAAGCGGTAGTTGCCGACGCGGTAGCCCTCCACCACCGCTGTGAGCTGGGCGGCGTCGAGGTCGCCGAGGGCGAGGGTCACCTGACGGGCGCCGCGGCTGCGGGCGAGGTGGCCGACCTTGCCGGCGGCCCGGCGCAGCTCGTCCACGCTGCCGCCGCCCACACCCACCACGCAGAGGCGGGCGGCGGAGATGCGGCCATGGGTGGGGTAGATCGCGGCGGTGGCCACCTTGCCGGAGAGCTCGTCTTCCTGGGCGGCCTTGGCGATGTCGGCGCCGAGCTCACCGAGGAGCGCAGAGAGGGTGGCGGCCAGCGCGCCGTCCGCCACGCCCACCGCGAGCAGATCGGTGGGGTGCGCAGACAGGTGGACAGAGGAGAGGGTGAAGTTCATCAGCGTTCCCTGTGCGAGAAAGGGGGTTCAGAAGAGGAAGATGAGCGCCAGCGCCAGGGCGATGATGATGACGGCGGCGATGACGAGAAAGGTGACGTAGGCGTCGCCGCGAACCATGTCGACGGCGCGCTTGATGAAGGCAGCGACCGGGCCCACCGCCTCTTCGCTGTCGTCGTCGTCCTCGTCCATCGGGTCGGGCTCCACCGGCGTGGGCAAGGCCGCCGGCTTGCTCTTTTCGGGGCGCGGGCGGGCCGGCTCCTCGGCGGCGGCGGCCACCGGCAGGGGCAGCTCGCTCCAGCGCCCGGCGGCCTTGACCTCGGGCTCCTCGGGGGGGGCGGCGATGATGCGCGCCTTGGGCACGGCCGGGCGGGCCGGGGTGGTCGACACGGCGGGCTTGGGGCTCGGCGGCGGCGCAGGCGGCGGGCTGGTTTTCGGAGGCTGGGGCACCAGCGTGGGCATCGGGATGGCGATCGCCTTGGGCGGCGCCACCGAAACCCGCATGTCTTTGGCCGACGGCGGCGGCAGCTCGCGCAAGGGCGGCGGCTCCCGGGGCGGCGGGGGCGCGTCGGGCAGGCGGGTGCTCACCCGACCCGAGAGGTTGGCGGCGGGCCGAATCGGCGCGGGCTCGATCGGCATGGTGGGGGCCTCACTCTCGACGGGAGAGATCGGCGAGATCGGCATCGGGAGCGGCACGGCCGGGAAGGTGTTGCCCTCTTCGGCCTCCAACCCGGGGCGCAAGGGCACCACCGGCGCGAGGAGGCCGGCGCGCGGCGCCTCGGCGCGGACAGGCTCGGCGGGCCGATCGCGGCGGGGACCGCGCAGGCCGGCGTCGGTGGGCGGCCCGAGGTCGTCGTCGCGATCGAGGGGGATCGCGGTGGGCCCGGGCTCAACCTTGGGGGGGACGTAGCCAGGGGCGGCCCGCACGCGGAAGCCGGCTTCGGTGGTGTGCGGCTCTTCGCCCGACTCGCGGATGGCGTAGGCGACGCGCACCCGGTAGGCGCCGGGGTTCACGCCCTCCAGCTTGAAGAGGAAGCGGAAGCGCCCGCTCGGGTGGCGGTCGACCGAGTAGGCGCACTGCAGGTTGCGCAGGCGCTGGTCGGTGTCGGCGTCGAAGAAGGCGAGGCCGCAGGCGATCTCTTCGTGGGTCTCCACCCCGGAGGTGGTGGCGACGGTGCAGCTGAAGGAGAGGTTGTCTTCGGTCGTGAAGGACTCGGCGCCGCCCTTGAGATCGAAGATGAGCTTGCCCGCGTGGGTGACGGTGGGGTGCACCAGCGCCACGATCTCGTCGAGGCGGCCCATCAGCTCGTCGAGGCGCCGAAAGCGGTAGGGCGGGCTCGGCGAGGTCTCCCGGCTGAGCGCCCGGTTGAGCAGGGCGGCGAAGCGCTCGGCGAGGCGGGTGTGAAAGCGCGGGTTGCTGGGCTCCCGGCGCAGGCGGTTCACCACGCGGTCTTTGAGCGTGACCACCTTGGCCTTGTCGAGGCCCTCCAGGGGCAGCTCGGGAAAGCGATCGGCGCCGCCCGGCATCGCCATGGCGCCGCGGTAGAGCGCCATCGCCAGGGCGTAGGCATCGGTGGGCGGGCCGAGGGGAGCGCTCGCCGCGGCGGCCCGCACCTCGGGGGCCAAATAGGGGTGATCGGGGCCGGCATGGCCCAACAAGGCCGCCATCACCCGGCGGGTGGCCGGCGTGACGACATCGGCCAGCAGCACCTTTCCATCGCCATCGACGAAGATGTTGCTGGGCTTCAGGTTGCCGTGAAAGGGGTCTTCAAAGGCCCGCAGCACCTTGACCACGGCGATGACGCCATGGAGCAGCTCTTCGAGCGGAGCCCCGGCGAGCAGCCGCTTCTCGAGCGAATTGGGCATCTTGGCCAGCACGAGGGCCGTGCCGCCGTCGGGCAGGGCCACCCGGCCGAGGAGGGGCACCAGCCCGAGCTCCGCCTGGGCCTCGTGCAGGCGGGCCTGCTCGATGGCGATCTCGCGCACCGCCGCCGCGAGCTTCTCGTCGTCGCCCAGGTCGGCGGCCGCCAACGGCACCTTGAGGACGCAGTCCAGGCCCGCCGCCTCGTCGCGCGCGGAGTACACCCGCCCCCACAGTCCACGGCCAAGCTGCTGGCCCACCTGGTAGATACGGCCCGCGCTGTCCCGCACGGTTTCGCCGGCTTTCATGGGTGCTTCCGAGAGGGGAGGAGGGAAGGAGCCGAGGGGCCTCGGCGGGGAGGTGCAGGGGGCCTGGGGTCAGCCCGGAGCGTGAGCGGGGAGGGCTCACGGCGTGCTGGTGGGGTCCACAGCCCATGCGGCAGGGGCGCCGCGCGCCAGACCCTACGGCAGGGGAGGGGAAGAGGCGCTTGCCTCTGCCCGAGCCCCAAGAGCCCAGCGGAGCCGGGATGTATCGAAGGCCCTGCACGGTGTCAACGCAGAGCCGCGCCCCGTGGTTGTTGTCGCGATGGGCCCTTACACCGAACCGAGCGCGCCGCCGGCCTTGCAGCACCCCGGCGCGGCCGCATAGCCAGGGGCGCCAGACGCTCCGTCTGGCCAGGAGGCACGATGCGCTTCGACATCCGCCTGCCCCGCGAGGGCCATGGCCCCTACCGCCTGCTGCGGGGGGTCCACGACAAGGCGGTGCGGAGCCTGGAGCAGTCCCTCTCCGACCCCCGCCGCGCCCAGGAGGAGCGCCTCGCCGTGCTCCTTCGCGCCACGGTGGGCTCCGACCACGGCCGCCAGCACCGCCTCGACCGGGTGCGCAGCCTCGAAGAGCTGCGCAGCGCGATGCCGGTGCGCACCTTCGCCGACTACCTGCCGCTGCTCGACCGCGTCGCGGCCGGAGAGGCCGGCGTGCTCACCACAGACTCGGTGTCGATGCTGCTCGAGACCAGCGGCACCTCCGGCCGGCCCAAACACCTGCCGGTGACCGCCCCCTGGGCGGCCTCGGTGGCGGCGGCCCAGTCGCTGTGGGTGCTGGCCATGCTGCGCGATCACGAGGGCCTCAACGAAGGCAAGGCCCTCACCATCGTCTCCGCGGCCGAGCACGCCCGCAGCCCCGGCGGGCTGCCGATCGGCAGCAACACCGGCCGGATGGTGGCTGCTCAGCCATGGTGGCTGCGCCGCCGCTACGCCGTGCCCTACGAGATCTTTTTGCTGGAGCCGCCCGAGCTGCGCCAGTACGCCATTTTGCGCTTTGCGCTGGGCGAGCGGGTCACCAGCTTCACCACCGCCAACCCGTCGACGGTCCTTCTGTTCGCCCGCCGGGCCGCCGAGTGGTGGGAGCCGCTCTGCGCCGACCTCGCCGCCGGCACCCTGCGCCACGGCCCGGCCGCCGCCCTTGGCTGGCGCAAGCGGGCCTGGCTGGAGTTGGGCCTGCGCAAGGTCAAGCCGCCGGCCTCGCCGCTGCTTGGGCGCCACTGGCCCTTGTGCACCATCAACTGCTGGAAGGGCGGCCCCGCCGCCTACTTCGTCGGGCGCATCCCCAGCGTGCTCGGCAGCGAGGCCCCCATCCGCGAGGTCGGCATCACGGCCTCGGAGGGCTTCTTCGCCATCCCCTTCGGCGCCGACTGGCCGGGGGGCCTGCTCTGGACCCAGGGCCATGTGCTGGAGGTCATCGACGACAATGGCGTCGCCCGTTGGGCCTATGAGCTGGAGCCCGGCGAGCGCGGCCGGCTCGTGATCAGCACCGAGGCCGGCCTGCTGCGCTACGATCTGGCCGATACCATCGAGTGCGTGGGCCGCTGCGGAGAGACGCCGGTGGTGCGCTTTGTCGGCAAATCGGGCCGCTTTTTGAACGCGACCGGCGAGAAGGTCACCGAGGGGCAGGTCTCCGAGGCCCTGCGCGTCGCCGCCAGCCGCATCGGCATGGCGCCCATCGGCTTCACCGCCCGCCTGGTCCTGGGCGATGTGCCGCAGGTGAGCCTCTTCGTCGAGGCCCCCGCCGCGCGCCTCTCCGCCCTCGGCCCGGCCTTCGACCTCGCCCTGGCCGAGATCAACATCGAGTACGCCAGCAAACGCGAGAGCGGGCGCCTGCTGCCCGCCACCGCGGAAGCCGCCCCCGCCGGCACCTTCGCCCGCTTCCGCGCCCAACGGGTGGCCGAAGGCGCTCCAGAAGGGCAGGTGAAGGACCCCATCCTCGCGGTGGATGCGCGGGAGTGGGGTCGCCTGCTCGCCGCCGCCGCCCCGGAGCCCCGACGCCCATGACCCCCGCCCTCGCCCTCGGTCCGGTGCTCCTCTTCTGGTCGCTGGCCCTGTTGGGGGCGCTGAAGACCCGGCGCGACAACCCCTGGAAGCTCGGCCCCGACGGCCCCGGCCCCGAAGCCGAGCAGCCTCGCGTTGCGGTGATCATCCCGGCCCGCGATGAGGCCCACAACATCGAGGCCTGCGCCCGCAGCGTGCTCGATCAGGACTGGCCGCACCTGACCTTGACCCTCTTCGACGATGGCAGCACCGACGGCACCACCGCCATCGTCGATCGCCTCGCCGCCGCGCATCCGGGGCGGGTGGTGGCCTTGCATGGCGACGGGGGGGCCCTGCCCGAGGGCTGGCTCGGCAAGCCCTGGGCCTGCCAGCGCGCCGCCGAGGCCGCGCTCGCCGACGAGCCCGACTACCTGCTCTTTCTCGACGCCGACGTGCGGCTCACAGCGCCCCAGGCGGTGCGGGCGGCCCTGGGCTACGCCGGGCGAAACCGCCTCGGGCTGCTCAGCGGGCTCGGCTTCTTGGAGGTGGTGACCTTCTGGGAGAAGGTGCTGCAGCCCGTCATCGCCGGCCTGGTCATCGCCGGGCAGAGCATGGACAAAAACAACGACGTCGACCGCCGAAAGGGCAAGCCGCTGGCCAATGGGCAGTTTCTGCTCTTTTCCCGCGAGGCCTACACGGCCATCGGCGGGCACAAGGCGGTCGCCAACGCCATCGTCGATGATGTTGGCCTCGCCACCGTGATCCGCGACCAGGGCCTGCGCTACAACCTGCTCTTCATGCGCACGCTCTTTCGTTGCCGCATGTACAATTCCTTCGGTGAGATCTGGCGCGGCTGGACGAAGAACCTCTTCATCGGCATCGACCGGCGCTGGGGCCTCCTCGTCGGCATCACCACCTTCATCGCCGCCACGAGCGTCTGGCCGCTGCTGGCCGTGATCCTTTGGGGGCTTGGGGTGCTCGGTCCAGCTTGGGGGCCCTGGGCCCTCGGCACCCTGGCGACGCTGCACGTCTTCCGCTTCACGATGGACCGTATCTTTGACAATGACCCGCGCTACGGGTTCACCCACAGCCTCGGCAATGTGCTGGCCATCGCGCTCTTCTTCAACTCGGCGCTGGCCACCGCCCGCGGCCGGGCCGTATGGAAGGGGCGCAGCCTGGGGGCTTAGATGCCCCGACCCCAGAAGATGTTGATGTCGCCGTAGTAGTCGAAGGAGCCCACCAGCAAGTCATCCATGCTGTCACCGTTCAGGTCACGACTGAAGGTGAGGCCGCGGCCGGCATAGGCGTACTCCTTGTTGGCGTAGAACGTGAGGCTGCAATCCACCGCGTCGGTCACGCCGGACAGGGGCCCATACTGGAGGTGGACGGCCCCCGCATCGGCGGCCAGCGCGCTGTTGAGGGGGGCTGCCACCGCGAGGTCGGCGAAGCCATCCATGTCGAAGTCACCGTTCATGGCAACCGCGTAGCCGGTGTAGGACGAATTGCCGATAAAGCCGGCGATCGCCGTGTTCTTGGCCAGGAGGCTGCCCGAGATCGGGCCCGCCATCACAAAGGCGCCGCCCTCCACCCAGGCGCTGCCATAGGCGAAGACGCCGATGGCGAGGTCCTCGACGCCGTCGCCGGTGGTGTCGCCGGCCGCCATCGAGACGCCCAGCCCATAGGAGTCGGCCTGGCCCACCGCGATGACGGCGTCGGCGTCGGAGACAAAGGAGTCGCCGCGCACCGGGCCGTCAAAGAGCCAGACCGTGCCCGTCTCGGCGCTGCGGTAGCCCGTGTTGTCGGGGTCGCCGATGACCACGTCGTACACGCCATCGCCGTTGTAGTCGCCGTTGAGCAGGGCGGTCGAGCCGAAGTTGGAGGCCGAGCTGGCGGGATCGGTGATGGTGGCGTCGGCCGCGGTGGCGTCGCGCTCGCCGCCGCCGATGGGGCCCCTGAAGAGAAAGAGGCCCTTGGCGCCGGAGTCGGTGTACGGGGTGGTGATCACCACGTCGGGCTCGCCATCGCCGCTGAGGTCGAGGGTGTCGGCGTTGGGCATGTAGTAGTAGGGCGCCCCCAGCCCCGTGAAGATGGCGTGGCTGGCCTCGAGGGCCTGCGACCCGTAAAAGGGGCCCTCGGCGAGGTAGTAGTAGCCCTTGGTGCCCTGCTGGATGATGTCGGCGTAGCCGTCGCCGGTGACGTCGCTGCGCAGCCAGACCGAGCCCCCGCCATAGCCCTCCGAGGAGGCCTCCACCGCGGCGACCCGGTCGCTGGCGGTCTGCTCGGGGGCGCGGTCGAGCCGGGTGAAGACCAGCGCGCCGCCAGTGTTGTAGGTGCCCCCGGCGAAGGTGCCCGCCACCACGTCGAGGCGACCGTCGCCCGTGGCATCGCCCACCGAGATGCCCGAGGAGATCCCTTCGCCCCCGCCATCAAGGAAGCCCTCGCGGCTGGTGAGCAGTCGGTTGCCCTCCCAGCGCCCGCATTCATTGGGGGATCCGTCGCAGTCATTGTCGAGGCGGTCGCCGCAGACCTCGGTGAGACCGGGGGCGGCGGCGCTGCTCCCATCGAAGCAGTCGCCGGCCTGCTCCACAAAGCCCGCGGGCGCCTCGCAGGCCTGGGTGGAGACGGCCGGATCGCCAAAGCCGTCTTCATCGGCGTCGAGGAAGAAGAGGGCCTGATCGGAGGGGTTGTTGTCTTCGTCGTTGACCAGCCCGTCGCAGTCTTCGTCCACGCCGAGCTCGTCGCAGCGCTCCTGGCCGGCCGGGTTGATCACCGCGTTGGCGTCGTCGCAGTCGCCGGACTGCACGGTGTAGCCGTCGCCATCGGCGTCGACGGGGTCGGGCTCGCCGGTGTCGTCGGTGGGGTCGGGGCCGTCGCCGCCTTCGCCGTCGCAGCCCTCGGGCAGGTCTTCGCAGGTCTTGTCGAGCGAGACCGCGGAAAAGAGGTGGCACCCGCAGAGGGGCAGGAGGGCGAGCAGGGCGAGGGAGCGGTCCATGGCCCCAGCCTACCCTGGAGGAGGGCTTAGTTGTACGACTCTCCCACCACCGACGCCGGACAACGCAAGGCGGCCTGGGCGGCGAGGTCTGCCGGGGCCGGGCGAACCCCGCGGGGCAGGTAGACGAGGCCGAGGCAGCGCCCCGGCTCCAGGGTGCGCGCGACCTCGACGAGCTGGCCGATCGTCAGGCCCGGATCGGGCAGGAGCGCGCAGGAGACACCGCCCGGCGGGGTGGGACTGAGGCTCCCATCGGCGGCGATGGCGATGAAGGCGGCGTCGTGGGCGGGGCGCTCGACGAGGAGGCGCACCACCGGCCACTGCAGCAGGGGCCCCAACGGCCCGGGCAGCGCCGGCGCGCGACCGACCAGGGCGAGGCGATGGGTCTGGTGGAGGGCGGCCTCGGCGACGGCCTCGTCGAGGGCCGACACCGGGGTCACCGCCGTCAGGGCCAGGGCGGCGCTGCGGCGGGGCACGCGATCCCACCGCGCCGCCGCGGCCGGCGTGCAGGGCAGCGCGGCATCCGGCTCGGGGCGATCGCCACGGGCCGCCAGGGCTGGCCCCAAGGGCGCCTGCAAGGCCGGGAGGGCCACGCTTGGGCGCGCCGGCACGTCGGGGACGGCCAGCGCTGTCGCCGGGCTCGGCATTCGCGCCACGAGGCCCCCCAACGGCGAGGTGGCGGCCAGCGCGAGGATCAGCGCCAGCGCCAGCCGGCTCGGCCGCCCCTCCCGCGGCCCCCAGGCGAGGCCGAGGCCGATCAGGCCCACCAGGGGCCCTGCGTAGAGGCCGACATGCGCGAAGCGGGCGGCGGACTCGACCTCCCCGGAGAGCAGGCCGCCCTGGGCGAGGACGAGGCTGGCATACCGGAGGCCCGATCCGAGGGCCGCCAGCAAAAAGAGCCGCCCGAGGCCCGGCCAGGCCAGGGCCGCTCCGCCCGCCACGCCGGCCATCCAGAGCGGCTGCCCGCGCAGGCTCTGGAGGGTGAGGGGGAGCAGGCCCTCCAGCGGGAAGGCCGGGTCGACCCAACGCTGGGCGTCTTCAGCGACGAGGAGGCTGATGTCGTGCAGATCCCAGGCCAGGACCCCCAAGGCCAGCGGCAGGAGCTGTCGGGTCCAGGCCCGCGAGGCCACCGCCGCCCCCGCGCCAATCAGCAGGGCTGCGCTGATCGCGTAGGCCTGCGTCTCGGCAAGGCCGACCGCGGCGCCTGCGCTCCCGCCGGCCAGGGCAGCACCAGCGGCGAGGAGGGCGCGCACCGAGGTTGAGAGGGGAGGGGGCAGGTGGGCTCCGACCTGTGCGGCGCGGCGGGCGCGCAGGGCGTCGCCGCTGTATCCTTTCAGGCCGTGCCGCAGACCCCCCAAGCCCCACCCGCGCCCGCCACCCCCTTCACCCGCTGGACCCCCGTCCTGGTCGCGCTGGTGGGCCTCGTCGCCGCCTCCAGCCTGGGGCCGCTGCCGCCGGATCAGGCGTACCGGGCCTTCAGCGGCGCCGAGCACCTCAGCCTCGGCGAGGGCCTGCCCGCCGGCGCTCCGCTGCTCTGGTCGGCGGCCCTGGGCGGGCTGCTCCAGGCGGGCGGCGATCCCCTCTCGGCGGCGGTGGCCTGCGGCCTCTTCGCCCTGGCGGCCCTGCCGATCGTGATCTGGCGCCTCGCGCGGGCCGGCGCGCGGGCGCAGGGCGAGCTGCCAGCCTGGTCTCCCCTGGTGGCCCTGGCCCTGCTCCTCTGCGACGCTGATCTGGCGCTGGTCGCCGTCGAGGGGCTCGCCACTTTGCCGGCGGCGGCCTTGTTGGCCTGGGGGGTCTCGTCTCTGCTGAGCGCCCGCTGGCGGCAGGCCGGCGCGGGGGTCCACCTTTGGGCCGGCCTGATCCTGGGGCTGGCGGCGGCCCTCGATCTCGTCGCGGCGATCGGGGTGCTGGCGCTGCTCCTGCTGATCGCTGGCGCCGCGTTGCGGCCGCGACGGGGGCCGGCGCGCCTGGGGCCCCTGCTGATGACGGCGCTGGTGGCGCTGCCGCCGGCCTTCTTGGCGCCGCGGCCGGCCGGGGCCGGCGATGGTGCCTGGGGCCTTTCCTGGATGGGCGGCCATGTGCTCAGCCACCCCGCCCTCTGGCTGCTGGTGGCCTTGCGGCCGGTGGCGGGCCCGCCGACCCGCCGCAGTTGGGCGCTCTCGACGATGGCGGCGGCGATGATCCTGCTCCCGTCGATCTTCCTGCCGAGCGACGCGCTGCAAGCCCGCCAGCTTGCCCTGGTGAGCCCGCTGCTCTGCGTGCTGGCGGCGGAGTCGGCGGCCGGCCTCGTGGCGCGGTGGGGCGGTCTGCGGGTGGGAGCGACGGGGCTGCTGCTCCTCGCCTTTGGGCTCAGCCGCGGCACCCTGGCCAACCTCGATCGCGCCGGCCTGCGCGCGGCCGAGGGCGAGCAGGCCCGGCGAGTGGGCCGCGCCCTGGCCAACCAGCTCCCCCGCCAGACGCTGCTGGCCCTCCACCCCGCTGGCGCGATCCCCTACTACGCCCGCCTCTCGGCCATCGATCTGCGCGGCGACGTGCCGCTTCAGGCCGCCCGGCCCGACGTGGTGCTGCCGGGCGAGGGGCTGCTGGCGCTGACCCCGCAGACGCCGCCGATGCCGCCCCCGCTCTTCACCGCCGACCTCGCCGACTACCGCGTGGTGGTGCTGCCCCTCGACGAGGAGTGGCTGCACCTGTGGGTGCGCAAGGGCTTCTTGGAGGAGCGCTTTCCGGGCATGGGGCCGCCCGGCTAGCGCTCCGGCGCCAGCGCCACGTCGAAGAGGTCGAGCAGGCGGCCCAGCTCACGGGTGTCGTCGGCGAGGGTGGCGCCGATGGTGGCGTCGATCCCGGCCATGACCCGATCGTACAACGCGACACAGACCCGGGTCTGGGCGTGGCGCGAGGGGTAGAGCAGGCCGTCCACCGTGTCGGGATGCTCATAGAAGGCGCGGCTCCAGGCCTGGGCTGGCCCGTAGTCCCCAGACCAGAGCCGGGCATCGGCCTGCAAGGTGACCAGATCACCGGTCAGATCCACGAGGCGCAAGGCCCGTCGACAGCGCAGGGTGACCCAGGACCGCTGGCGCAGCGTGGGCATCGTCACCATCGGGCCGCTGCCGGGGTTGCGGCAGATGGTCTCGGCGAAGGCGGCCTCCTTCTGCAGGCCGGCGTAGAGCACGCCGTAGAGGGCCTTGGGATCATCGAAGCGGTAGCCGGACTTGCCAAAGAAGACCGGCCCAAAGGCGGTGTTGAAGATGCGGTGCCAGGGCGCGCCCGCGTCGACAACGCGCACGGGCAGACGCTTCCAGGCGAGACTGGAGGGCGGGAAGGGCAGGTTTCCGGGGGAGAAGCTCATGAGGCCTTCGCGGGGCGCGCCGCCGTGCGGGAAGTGGCTCCGCCGAGGGTGCGCAATGATGTGCCAGCGCCGGGGTCGCTGGCAAGCGCCTTGGGGCGCGCCGCGCAGCGACTACAGAGGACCTTGATCGCGCATCAGGCTGGCGACCCGCAGCACGGGGCCGATGTCGCCGAGGCGCAGCGCGTCGAGCGGGCGAACCTGGGTGCCCTCCATCGGGGCGAGAAAAAAGTGCACCGCCGCCCAGCCATCCACCCCGGCCTCCTCGAGGCGGGTGAGCAGGAGGTCCATGCCCACCAGCGGGGCGCCGCCGGCGAGCTGCCAGGCCGGGTACATCCACCCCCGCCGGCCCGGGAGGCTGGCGGCGAGCAGGTGGCGGGACTTTCGCTTCCAGTCCACACCCTGGCGCGTGACGTTGAGGAGATCGGCCACCTCCTGGGCGGTGAGGCAGCCGCCTTCGGCCTGGGCGAGCTGACGCACCCGCTCGTAGCCGCGCATCCGGGCCCGCTGGAGGGGGTCCACCGGGGCCGGCAGGGCGGCGAGCACGACGGCGACGGCCTCCTCGTCGGTGGTGCGGCTGAGCGCGAAGGCGCGGGCCTCCTCGTCGAGATGAGGCAAGGCCTGACAGAGCGCACGGACGCCCCGCAGCAGCAGCGCGCCGGTGGTGGCGCCCTGGGTCTGGGCCTCGCGGAAGAGCCGCAAGGCGTCGATGTCGATGTCGCTGGGGGGATCCGAGTCGAGGCGGCGGCCGCGGGCCAGCGCAGAGGCAGCGGAGCTCATGGGCGCTCTCCTTTACCAACATCATATGACCCGCGTATGCAAGTTGGTCAAGTGGTGACCGCGCGACAGCACAAAAGTCCTCAAGGTGGACCGGCCCGCGATCACAGGAGCAGGGCGCAAACCCCGGCGGCCACCACCGCGCCGAGCACGTCCAGCACGATGCCTTCGCGAATCATGACCCGGGAGGGCACGAGGCCGGTGCCATAGGCGATCGCGTTGCTGGCGCAGCCGGCCGGCAGCATGAACGAGGCGCTGGCGCCGATGGTCGCGGGGAGCATCAGGGCGGCCGGCTCCAGACCTGCGGCGAGGGCCGCGGTGGCCAGGATCGGCAGCAGCAGCGAGGCGGTGGCGGTGTTGCTGGTGAACTCGCTGATGAGCGAGACGGAGAGGGCCAGGACGAAGGCCAGCAGCGCGTAGGGCCAGGCCTCCAGCGCCAGCCCGTTGGCGAGGCCGTCGCCGATCGCCGCCGAGAAGCCCGAGGCCTCGAAGGCCCGGGCGATGGCGATGCCGCCGCCAAAGAGGATGAGCAGGCCCCACGGCACGCGCTCGGCCTGCTTCCAGGTGAGCAGCCGACCGCCTTCGCCATTGGGCAGCACCAGGGCCAGGAAGACGGCCATCAGGGCCACGCTGCCATCGTCGGCCCCCGTGAGGCCGGTGAGCCCAGACCAGCCGCCGAAGGGGGCGGTGCGGGTCATCCACAGCAGGGCCGTCACCCCGAAGATGGCGATGGTGCGAAGCTCTCGGGGGCGCCAGGCGGCCTGGACCGGCACCGCGCCCACCCGCTCCTTGCCCAGGTGCCGGCTCAGCCAGAGGGCGGCCAGGGGCAGCAGCACGGCGACCACCGGCACGCCCACGCCCATCCAGCGCAGGAAAGACCAAGGCTCCTGCCCGGCGCGCTCCAGCACCGCGGCGAAGATGAGGTTGGGCGGCGTGCCCACGGGGGTGCCGATGCCGCCGATGCTCGACGCGTAGGCGATGCCCAGCACCAGCGGCGCCGCCAGGGGGCTCGGCCCGCCGCGGTGGCGCTCATCCTGGCTGATCAGGGCGAGGCCGACCGGCATCATTACCAGCGTGGTGGCGGTGTTGGAGATCCACATCGACACGAAGCCGGTGGCCAGCATGAAGGCCACCACCAAGAAGCGCCCGCTGCGCCCGCTGGCGAAGCGAACGAGGCCCACCGCGAGGCGCTCGTGGGCGCCGCTGTGCTCCACCATCGCCGAGAGCAAAAAGCCGCCCAGCATCAGCAGCACCACCGGGTCGCCATAGGCCGCGGCGGCGCTCTTGGCGTCGATGATGCCGAGCAGGGGCAGCAGGCCGAAAGGGAGCAGGGCGGTGGCGGCCAGGGGGATCGGCTCGGCGGCCCACCAGGCCGCGCAAAAGGCGGTGATCGCCCCGGTGAGCGCGGCGGGGAGCGGCATTCCGGCGAGGAGGAGCCCGCCGCCCACGACGAGGGCGGCGACGGGGCCGCTCGCCCAGGCTGCGCGTGACGGTTCGGACATCCTGATCACCTCGACCGGTGCAACAGTGCTTCTCCTGCTATGCCGTCGTCGGCCGGCAGGCCGTCGCTACCTTCGTGACGTGCCTCGCGACCCCCTCGGCCCCGCGGGGCCTGGAGCGAAGATGATCTCAGTCGTCACGGCGGACAGTCGCGGTCTCACCCAGGTGGACTGGCTGCACAGCGCCCACAGCTTCTCTTTTGGCAGCTACCGCGACCCGGCCCGGATGGGGGTTGGCCCCCTGCGGGTGATCAATGAAGACCGCGTCACCCCGGGCGGCGGCTTCGCCACCCATGGCCACGCCGACATGGAGATCCTCTCCTATGTCATCGCCGGCGCCCTCTCTCACCGCGACAGCACCGGCGTGTCGTCGGTCATCCTCCCGGGCGAGCTGCAGCGGATGCGGGCGGGCACTGGCATCCGACACAGTGAGTTCAACCACTCCCAGACCGAGCCGGTGCACTTCCTGCAGATCTGGATTCTGCCCAATCGCAAGGGGCTGACCCCGGGCTACGCCCAGCAGGCCTTTCCGCTGGATGCGCGCGCCGATGAGCCGGTGCTGCTGGCCAGCCTCGACGGCGACGATGGGTCGGTGGAGGTCAGCCAGGACATCCGGCTGTACGGCAGCCGCCTGCGCGAGGGCAAGCTGGTGCGCGTGGCCCTCGACCATGGGCGACTGGGCTTTGTGCAGGTGGTCGCTGGCTCGCCGATGGTGAACGGACGGACCTGCCGGGCCGGCGACGGCCTCCTCCTCGACGGCGAGTCGCAGGTGGAGGTCTCCGGCAAGGGGGCCGAGGTGCTGATCTTCGATCTACCGCGTCGGCCTTGAAGGGCGCCCCTCGGGCAGGGGCCCCAGGTCCCAGAGCAGGGCCCCGTCGACCTCGAGGCCGGGGCCCAACTCCGCGGTGATCAGCGCCCGGAGCGCTGGTGCCGCCTCGGGGGCCAGCTCGGGGTGCAGGCTGATCCAGCGGATGCCATGCCAGCGAAGCTGGTCCAAGGGCGCCCGGCCGACCTCGCCGGCCAGCCCCAGCCGCTTGTGCTCATCCTCCCGCCGTGGACAGAGGGCCGCGAGGCGTCGAAAGGCCGCCGAAGAGATGAGCGAAGAGGTGCTGGCCCGCACATCGGGCCCGAAGGGGATCGGCCGCTGGTGGCCGGTGGCCTGCCAGATCAGGTAGCGGCTGGCCGACATCGTAGAGCCGGTGTCGGTGGGCAGGTTGAGGATGCCTTCTTCGTTGCCGCTGCCCAATTCGCGCCGGATCGAGGCGAACACGGCCGGCGGGCGGGCGTCGGCGGTGTCCTGGGGCCAGGGCGCCCCGGAGATCAGCAGCCCATCGAAGAGAACGAGGGCGACCAGCCCATACACCCGCGGGCCCTGAGAGAGGCGGGTGGCGCCGACCGCAGCGAGGCCGGCCACGATGGCCAGGGCCGGCACGGCGAGGCGCAGCGGGTGGGTGACGGCGAGGCCAGGCGCCAACTGCTGGATCAGCCACCAGGGCATGCGAAAGTAGGTCTCGCCGATGTGGGCCCAGCCGTCGCCCCAGTAGAGGAAGGGCCCCAGCGCGAAGACGAGGCAGGCCAGGGCCGCCAGGGCCCACCAGCGCCGACCGCTCGATCCGGCTTCGCCGCCGCGCAGGCTGGCGAGGGCGAGGCCGAGTGCGACGAGGCCCAGGTACATGGAGTGCTCAAAGCCCTCGCTGGACAGATCCACCGAGCGAAAGCCAAAGGGCGCCACAAAGATGCGCGGATCCACAGCGTTGTGCAGGGCGAGCTGCACATTCATGCCCTCGGGGTGCTTGATCAGCGCGTCGCTGGCGTGCAGTTGGGCGCGCAGCAGCAAGGCCGGCGGCGCCGCCACGATCGCCGCCACCATGCCCCCCAGCCAGGCGTGGCGCACATGGCGGAGGCCGCGCACCAGGGCCGCCACGCCGGCTCCGAGGCCCAGGTAGGGGCTGGCCACCGCCGCCAACCCCACACCCAGTCCGGCCTTCGCCCAGGCGCGATGGGCCTTCTCGGCGGGGGCCCGGCTCGCCTCTTCGGTCCAGGCGAGGGCCAGGGCCACCGGCCAGAGATCGAAGGCCTCGGAGATGCCGTTGTGGACCTCGCAGATCATCCAGGCGCTGGTGGCGAGGCCGACCGCGCCGATCCAGCTCGCCTCGGCGCTGGCTCCCAGGGCCAAGGCAAAGCGCCGCCCCGCCCAACTGGTCAGCGCGACATAGCTCATCACCACCGCGTTCCAGGCCCCCGCCACCCCGAAGAGGGGCACGAGGCAGGCGCCGACGAGGGCCAGCACCGGATCGATGAACCAGAGCGATCCGCCGGCCGGCCAGCCCAGGTAGCCGGTCTGCCAGGGCAATTCGCCCTGGGAGAGGTGGGCGAACCACCACCAGGGCCCCCAGGCGTGGTTCCACACATCGACATTGGGGCTGCCGACGAGGTGGCTGAAGGGCCGCAGGACGATCGGCGCGGTGACAAGCACGGCGAGGCCGATGTGGCCGAGGGCAGCGGTGACCGGGGGGCGCGAAGCGAGCATCGTCGCCCATGATACCCTGCCAGCCATGCCGCGCCCCCCTCCCTTCGCGTTCCTGGCCCTTGGGCTGGCCGCCTGCCTGCCCGCGCCGCCCGAGAACGGGGCGCCGATCGGTCAGCCCATCATCGCCGGCGGGGTGGTGCTCTACACCTCCCCCGACGCCGTCACCTGGACCCGGGTCCCCGGCACCGTTCACGGCGCCATGCAGAGCCTGGGGCTCTCGGTGCGGCCCAATGGCGATCTGTGGGTGAGCGCCCTTGACTTTGGGCGCCGGGCCACGATCTGGGAGCGCTATGTCGCGGGCCCGCCCGCGCGGGGCCTCGTCTTCGACGGCGAGGAATGGCGTGAAGAGGCCTGGGGCATCGACGATGACGAGACCCCCAACTTTATCGATCCCCAGTGGCTCGGCGACGAGCTCTGGTATGTCTCCCGCCAGGGCCGCGACGGTGATCCGGCCATCGATGGCGCCACCAACCGGATTCGCAGCAGCCCGCCGGCCCGCGACCGCTTTGTTCGACCCCATGTCACCGATCCAAGCCCGGTGATCTTCCAGGGCGCGCTTCACGTCTTTCTCAGCGCCGAGAGGCGGCAGGTGGAGCAGTGGAGCGGCGAGCCCCTCGTCAAGGTGGGGCAGTGGCCTGGCGTCACCGTGCCCTTCGCCACCGTGGTGGGCGAGGAGCTCTGGCTGCTGGTGCAGATGACGATCCAGGGCAAGCGCCAGCCCGCGGTGGCGAAGAGCCGCGACGGCCGCCGCTTCTCTTCCTTCGCCCCGATGATCCCCTCGGACAGCGTGGACAATTGCACCAGCCCGGTGATGGGGCCCCACCCCAAGGGCGGCTTTGTGCTGCTCTGCACCGAGGAGCGCGACCGATGAAGGCCGATCGCGCCCTCTCGGTGGGGGTGGGGCTCCTCCTCGCGGCGTGGGCCGTGGTGGTGATGCGCGCCGGGCGCTGGCCCTCGGGGGACGGCCCCCACCTGCTCGGCACGGCGATGCGTCTGTCTCAGATGCTGCGCGACGGCGACTGGGCCACCTTCGCCTGGTGCTTTCAGTCGCTCCTGGGGCCCCACCCTCCCGGCGCCTACCTTCTGTCGACGATCGCCTACACGATCTTGGGCACCGGTCGCTGGGTTCACCTGCTGGCCGGCGGGGCGGCGGTCTGGCTCTGCGCCGACGGCATCCGCCGCTGCGGGGGCGGGCTGCCCGGCGTCCTGCTCTTTCTCTGCTGCCCCCTCGTCTGGCTGCAGGCCGAGAACCACGGCGCCGACCTGCTCGCCGCCGCCGCGGTGGCCCAGGCCACTGGCCACCTGCTCTCAAGCGACCGCCTCTCCCGCCGCGACGCCGCCCTGCGCTGGGGCCTCTGGCTGGGGCTCGGCTTTGTCACCAAGTACACGGCGCCGATGTTCTTAGCGCTGCCCTGCCTTGTCGCCGGCTGGTGGACCCTGCGCTACCGCCGCTGGGCCCATCTGCTCGGCGCCATCGGCGTCTTCGCGCTGGTGGCGGGCATCTGGTACGCGACGCACGCCCAGCAGGTGGCCGGATACATCGCCGCCAGCTCCGACGCCAACAACCCGATGCTCACCAACAAGACCCTGCTCACCGGGCCCTGGTGGGCCTGGACCCGGGCCCAGTGGTATCCCGCCGTGCTGCTCGATCTCTACGGCCTCCCCGGCGTTATAGCACTTCTGAGCGGTGTGCTGCTCTTCTTTCGCGGGCGGCGGGCGCCCTCCGGTCTGTGGCTGATCCCGCTGCTCGGGCTCGTCGGCGGCTGGCTCTTTCTGAGCAGCCAGATGCAGCGACAGGATCGCTATCTCCTGCCCGCCTTGCCCCTCCTCGCGGCCCTGGCCGGCAGCGGGCCTCTGCGCTGGCTCACCACGCCGGTCTCCCTTCTGCTGCTCTACTGTACGGGCTACATCTACAGCAGCACCCTCAACCCCGGGCCCTATCGCGACTACAGCCACGACTGGGCGAAGGCTGGACAGTCCTACCCCTGGGTGATGACCGCCTTTCTGCCCACCTCCTTTGACCCCGACGCCTACCAGCTCTCCACCCTGATCGCCCATCTCCGCGCGGCCCAGGGCAGCGACGAGGGCACCGTGGGCATGATGCTCGACGAAGACAGCGGGGCCCCCGGCTTTGGGGTGCTGCTCTCCCAGACCGCCGGGGCCGGCCACCGCTGGCACATCGCCACCGTGATGTTGATGAACCGCGGCGGACCGCCCGGGGGCGGCATGGGCGGCCCCGCCGGGGGTGCGGCCGTCTTTGTGGGGCCCTTCACCACCGACGCCTGGCCCTCGCGGGAATTCACCAGCCTGCTGACGATCTTCAAGCCCCAGGACAGCCGGCGAGAGGCCTGGATCCGGGAGCAGGGCTTCGTTCTGGTCGCCACCGCCTCGCTGCGCAGCGACCTGGAGGGTCGGGTCTACACAAAGGCAGCCGCGCAGTAGACGGAGCCCGGCTACACGAGGCCCTCGATCGTCAGTGCCCGCAGGGCGCCGGACTGACGATCCACCGCCACAAGGCGGTGCGCGTTGGTATCGGCCACGAGGAGGTGATCCCCGGCGACGCAGAGCCCGCCGGGCTCCTGGAGGCCGCCCTCGCAGAGGGTGAAGGTGACGCCTCCGTTCAGGTCGATCGCCTTGATCTTGTGGTTGTAGGTGTCGGCGACATAGACGATGCCGTCGGCGGTGGCCACCCCGAGCGGATGCTGCAGCCGGACGTCGTCGCCGACGCCGTCGACGTCGCCAAAGTCGAAGAGGCCCTGACCGGCCAGGGTTCCCACCCGGCCCTCGGCGGCGTCGATGACGCGCACGCTGGAGACCTCGGCGTCGGCGATGAAGATGTAGCGGCCATAGAGCGCGAGGCCGCTCGGCTGGGCGAAGGCCGCCTCCTCCATCGGGCCGTCGATGTGGTCTTCGACCCCCGAGCCGGCGAAGAGGCCGATGCGGTCTTTGTGCGGCAGGTACACCCAAAGCTGGTGGCTGCCGGCCATGGCGATCAGCACGGCCTCGCCGCCCTCGGGGGCGCTACCATTGTGCGGCCCGGCCACGGCGACATCCCAGGGGGAGCGCAGGGCGAGGTCGCGGGGGCGCTGGCCGGGGGTGCTGCGCTCGCCGCGGCCGAGCTCGCCGGTGCCGGCGGCGGTGGCCACCTCTTCGTCGGCCAGATCGATCACCCGCAGGGCGTGGTTGTTGGTGTCGGCGACGAAGAGCAGGTCTCCCACCCGATCGAGCCCCTGGGGATTGTGTAGCGTGGCGACGGCGGCGGGCCCGTCGTCAAAGCCCGGCTGGCCGCTACCAAAGCTTCGCAGGAGCCGCGCCACCGGCCAGCCGTCTTCGCCCCGGGAGAGGGCCAGCTCGAGCACGCGGTGGTGGCCGCTGTCGGCGACATAAACCCGGCTCTCGGCGGCGTAGGGGTCGCCCTGAATCTCGCCCGTAAACAGAGAGACCTTGCCGGGAAAGCGCAGGGGGCCGCCTTCGTCGCGGACAGGGGAGGGGAGGGGAGCGCCGCCCATCCCGAGGCCGGGCTCTTCGAGGAGGCGATCGATCTGGGCGAAGAGGGTCTCGCGCTCGACCTCGCCGGACTGACGCCAGGCGATGCGGCCGGTGGGGTCGATCAGCACCAGGGTGGGCCAGCCCTTGACGGCGTACTGATCCCACAGGCGGTGGGTGGGATCGTTCACGACTGGGTGGGCGATGCCCTCCCGCGCCACGGCGTCGGCCACGCTCTGGGCCTGCTGCTCGGTGGTGAACTTGGCGCTGTGGACGCCGATCACCACCACCGGCCGCCCGGCGTAGCGGGCCTCGACGGCGGCGAGCTCGGGCAGGACATGGCGGCAGTTGATGCAGCAGTGGGTCCAGAAGTCGAGGAGCACGATCTGTCCACGCAGCGCAGCGAGGGACTGCGGCGCGCTGTTGATCCAGTCCTCGGGGCGGGTGGACAGGGCCGGCGCCCGCACCCGCGCCTCCTGGATGGCCTCGGCGCGGGGGCGCACCAAGGCGTCGAGTTGGGCGGCCAGCTCATTGGGCCGCGGGGTGGGGATCTGACAGGCCGATCCTTCACAGAGGTAGGCTTTGGGCACGGGGCCGGCCCCCTTTCCTTCCAGCCAGGGCAGGCGAGAGACCGCGGTGGACAGTTGTTCCGGCTCCACCTGCGCGAGGCAGAACAGGGGCAGGTAGCGGCGACGGGCCGCGGCGAGGAGCTCGGCGGTGCGCGGATCTTCGCGGGGGCCCACCACGGCCAGCTCGGCGCAGCGGCCGGTGCGCCAGGCCGCCGCCAGGGCTTCCACGCCGAGCGCCCGGGCCGCCCGGTCGACGAGGGGTTGGGTGGCGCGCAGGATGGCGTCGGCCCGCTCGCCCAGATCGCGTCGGCCACAGAGCACGGCGAGGCGAGCGAAGGCCAGGGCGGCCATGCCGTTGGCGGCGGGCTCGGCGCCGCCGATCAGGTTCTTGCTGCGGGTGATCAGCGCCTCGGCGTCGCGGCCGGTGTACCAGAGCCCGCCGCCCTGCTCATCCCAGAAGAGGTCGACCAGCGTGTCGGCCAGGGCCAGGGCCTCGTCGAGCTGCCCGAGATCGCCGGTGGCGGCGTAGAGATCGAGGAGGCCGAGCAACAAGGCGGCGTGGTCGTCGGCGAAGGCGAGGGTGTGCGCCTGGCCGCCCTTGTAGGTGCGCAGCAGGCGCCCCGCCGGCCGGCAGCGGTCGAGCAGGAAGGCGGCGGCCTTCTGGGCGGCCTCGACGTAGCGGGGCTCGCCGAGGGCGGCGCCGGCCTGGGCGAAGGCGCTGATCATGAGCCCGTTCCAGGCGGTGATCACCTTGTCGTCGCGCCCCGGCGCCACCCGGGCGTCGCGCGCCGCCTTGAGCACGGCCTTCGCCCGCCCCAGCAGGGCCTGATCGGCCGGCTCGAGCTGCTCGATGGGCCGTTCGAGGCGCAGCACGCTGGCGCCATGCTCGAAGGTGCCCTCGGGGGTCACGCCGAAGAGGCCGGCCACCCGCGCCCCGTCGAAGAGGCCGAGGAGATCGCGCAGCTCGTCGGGGGTCCAGACGAAGTAGCGGCCCTCCTCGCCCTCGGAGTCGGCGTCCTGGGCCGCGCAGAACCCGCCCTCGGGCAGGGTCATCTCGCGCAGCACATAGTCGAGGGTCTCGATGACCACGCGCTTGTAGTGGGGTGAGCCCGTGATCTGAAAGGCCGCGGTGTAGGCCGGCACCAGTTGGGCGTTGTCGTAGAGCATCTTCTCGAAGTGGGGTACCAGCCAGCGGCCGTCGACCGAGTAGCGGGCAAAGCCGCCGCCCAGCAGATCGTACATGCCGCCCTTGGCCATGCCATCGAGCGTGCGGGTGGCCATCGCCAGGGCCTCGCGGTCCTGGTGGAGGACGGCGGCGGCCAGCAGGGCCTGCAGGGCGCCATGGGGCGGGAATTTCGGCGCGCCGCCAAAGCCCCCCTCCTTGCGATCAAAGGCCTCGCGCAGGCTGACGACGAGCCGCGGCAGCCAGGCCTCGCCCAGGGCCGGGTCTGCGGCGGGCATGCGGCCCCCTTGCAGGAGGTGTTGCAGCACGTCGGCGCTGACCTTGTCGACCCGCTGCCGATCGGACTGGTACAGGCGGGCGCAGTGGCCCAGGACCCCGGAGAAGGCCGGCATGCCGTGGCGGCGCTCGGGGGGAAAGTAGGTGCCGCCGTAGAAGGGCTCGCCCTTGGGGGTGAGGAAGACGGTCATCGGCCAGCCGCCGCGGCCGCCGGTGAAGGCCTGTACGGCGCGCATGTAGATCTCATCGAGGTCGGGGCGCTCTTCGCGGTCGACCTTGATGTTGACAAAGAGCTCGTTCATGAGCTGGGCGGTGGCTTCGTCTTCGAAGCTCTCGCGCTCCATCACATGGCACCAGTGGCAGGCGGAGTAGCCCACGCTCAGCAGGATCGGCTTGTCTTCGGCGGCGGCCCGATCGAGCGCCTCGGGGCCCCAGGGGTACCAGTCCACCGGGTTGTGGGCGTGCTGGAGCAGGTAGGGGCTGGTCTGGCTGGCAAGGCGATTGGGCGAGGACATCGACGGCTCCGCGGAGGTCGGGGGCGATAACCCAGCCGTGCCCGCCGTCGGCCGATCAGTCCGCGCAGGAGGCCTGATCGCCCGCCCGGCAGGCGGCCTCGGCGTAGGCGCGGGCCTTGCGGCGGTCTTTCGGCACAAACTCGCCGGCGCGATGCAGATCGGAGAGCCAGCGGCAGGCCATCGCCGACTCCACCTCGCAGGCCCCCCAACTGCAGCGCAGGGCCCCGCTGATCGAGCAGGACTGCTCCAAGAGCTGCAAGCCGAGCGGCACATCGACGGCCCCCCCGTCGGCGCCGGTCACCGAGAGGTAGCCCGACCCGGCACATCCGGCGGCGCTGCGGTCGAGGCAGGCCTGCTTGAGCACCTCGCGGGCCGGGGCGGGCAGGCTCACCTGGTAGCCCCGCACCTCCAGGATCGCGAGGTGGGCGCAGCCCTTGGGCAGGCCGTCGGCGCAGGCCTTGGCGTAGACCGACGTAGCCGTGCCCAGATCCCGATCGAGGCCAAAGCCCTCCTCCAGGGCCCAGGCGAGGTTGACGCAGCCGAAGTCATTGCCCGCCGAGCAGGCCGTCGTGAACAGTCGGGCGGCGGCGCTGGGATCGCGATCCACCACCACCCCGCGCTGGTGAAGCTGGCCGAGGCCGACGCAGGCGGCGCTGCTGCCCCCCTCACAGCCCCGGGCGAAGAGGGCGGCGGCCAGCGGCGGATTGGGCTCGCTGCCCGCGAGGCCGGCGAGGCGGGCCTGGGCCAGGGCGTCGCAGGCGTCGCCGGGCCGCCGTTCGCAGGTGCGGCCCCAGAGATCGAAGGCGGCCCCGGGATCACGGGGGCCCGCCATCTCCGAGAGGTAGAGCCAGCCGCGCTCGACGCAGGCAGAGTCCAGGCCCAGGGCGCAGGCCTTGTCGATGTTGGCCACACCGGTGGGCGTGGTGTCGGGGGGCCCCAGGTCCATCGCCCCCAATCGCGCGCAGGCCGCCGCCTGCTCGTCGTCGCAGGCCCGTGTGAGCAGGGCGCGCACCAGGGCGCGGTCGGGGCTGGGCTCGTCCATCAGGGCGTCGGAGAGGTTCACGCAGGCCCCCAACACGCCATCCTCGCAGGACCGGCGCAGCAGGCGCAGGCCGCGGCCCCGATCGGCGGGCAGGCCCACCCCGTCGAGCAGGCGTCGGCCGAGGTTGGCGCAAGCCCGGTCGTCGCCTCCCGCGCAGCCCTCCTCGGTGAGGCGCACCAGTTGGGCCTGTCGGGCCGCCCGCCCCTCTTCGGGCGCCTGGTCGGCCAGCTCTTCGCAGGCGGTGGCCAGCCCGGCCTGGCAGGAACGGTTGAGCAGGTCTTCGATGCGCGCCGGGTCGGCCGGCCCGTCGAGGCCGCGGCCGACCAGCTCGGCGGCGTTCAAGCAGGAGATGGCGTCTTGCCGGTTGCAGCCGCGGATGAAGGTGCGCACGGCACCCGCTGGATCGGCGGGGCCGGACTCCTCTTCGAGCTGCAGCCAGCCGAGCGAAGAGCAGGCGTTGCCGATGCCGGCCGTGCAGGCGCGGTCGAGCAGGCCGCGGCCGATCGCCAGATCGCGCTCGATCCCGATGCCGCGCAGGCGGAGCTGACCAAGCTCGGCGCAGGCCCGATCGAGCTTCGCCGCGCAGGCCTTGTCGAAGTGTGCGGCGCCACGCGCCGGATCGGGGGCGCGCGGGCTGGCCATGCCCATCTCGATCTGGGTGTCGAGCCAGCCGAGCACGAGGCAGGCGGCCGGGTCGCCCTCCGTGCAGGCCGGCGTGAAGATCTCGCGCACGCGGGGCCGATCGAGGACCTCCGCCGGTCGCCAGCGCTCCGGCTGGCAGGCCAGCGATCGGCCCTGGGCGCAGGCCTCGGCGTAGAGGCGGGCCCGGGTGGCGGCGTCGGCGATCACGCCGTCCTGCTGAAAGTCGAGGACCAGGGCCGGCACGAGGGGGTCCGGCGGGGCGGCGGCCTGGGCGACCGAGAGGCTCAGCCAGAGGGCGCAGAGGAGGCGAAGCAAGGGCATCGGGCGCTCGGGCGGGAGAGGTGGGCTCAATCTACCGCCCTGGCGTGGCGGCGCCCCTCAGGGCCGAGCGGCGAGCTGGCCGCGGAGCGAGGTGCCGTCGGCGTGGAGGATGTCGTCGACCCGCCAGGATTGGCCTTCTTGGATGAGGCGGTAGGTGACGGTGGTGGGCGCCGTGCCGGCGAGGAAGGTGGCGGTGACGGTGGCGCCGCCCGGGGTGGCGTTGCTGGTGAGGGCGACGCTTGGGAGGTTGCCGTCCTGGGCGTCGAGGAAGGGGTCGCCGCCGATCGTCTCGGGCTGCGCGTCGACCGGGCCCCCCGTCGGCGCCGCCTGAAGCAGGGCGAGCAGGCTCTGGGAGAGGGCGGGGTGTGTTTCGAGGTCGGGGTGGGGTGTCTGGGAGTGAACGCGGTGGCGGAGGTAGGGCGCGTAGATCCCGCGCACCACGACCTCCGCGGCGGGGACGGGGGCGGCGACGGCGGCCTGGAGCAGGAGGGCGAGGAGGGTAGGCGTCATGGCTGGCGTCGCGGCGAGAGGGTGGGGGAGCTGTACCCTGGGAAGCGGGGGATTGGGCGCTGCTGTGGGTCATCGCGGGGGAGACCCAGAACAGACCGTTTTGGACCCTCGCCGCACCTTCAGGCCCCCAGAACGACCACCGGCTTGCCGCCCACCTCGTGCCGCTCGGTCCACAGACGCTCCTCCCAACTCCGCCCGGGCCGGACATCAAACACAATCAGCCACCCCCGCTCCACCCCGACCGTGTCCAGATACAGCCCCAACTGCGCCAGGCCGCGGGCCACGACCGCGTCCGTGCGATCGCGGCTGCGGACCCGCTTCACCTCGATGGCAAAGCGGTCGGCGCCGTACTCGACGAGCAGATCCATGGCGCCGCGGCCGGCGGCGAACTCGCGGTGGACCCGGCCGCCTCCGTTCACCACCCGCTGCAGGAAGGCGCAGAGGGCGAGGTGGGGCACGGCCTCGGGGTACTGGGGCACCTGCCCGGCGAGGACGTCGGCCCCCTCTCGCCACCAGGGGCGGAAGGCGCCCAACAAGGCCGACATGTCGAGGCGGCCCTCCGGCGTGGCCCAGGCCCAGGTGGGGCGCGGAATCGCCTCTTGCAGGTTGACCGTGAGCTGGCGCACCAGGACCTCGCGGTAGATCGGGTTGGCGGCCTCGGGGCCGTCGGGCCCACCGCGGACCAGCCCCAGATCGAGGACATACTGGTAGTCGTCGCTGTCGTAGGCGATGGAGCGCGGGTCGTCGCCGAGGAGGGCGGCCTGCACGATCTGCGCAACGCGCGGCTCGCGCAGGCGCTGGGCGAGGCTGTCGAGGTGGGTGGTGCGGGCGAGGATGAGTCGCTCACGGGCCTCGCCGATGTGCGCGGCGCTGACCGACTGCGCGCGGTCGCGCACGAGCTCGGTCACGCAGAGGCGGGCCAGCGCATTGACGAGAAAGGGCTGGCCATCGGTGATGCGGGCCAGCTCGACGGCGGCCTCGGGCGAAAAGGACTGACCGGTGTCCTCGGTGTGCTGGCCGAGGAGCTGAACGACCTCCTCGACGGTGAAATTGCGCAGGGTGATCGAGGCAGCCTTCACATTGAAGGGCGAGCCCGGGCTTACGGAGCGCCCCTCTTTGGACTGTACGAGGTAATCGCGCAGGTCGCGCATGCCGATGAGCGCGACGGAGGTGGGAAAGTGGCCCACGCCACGGTCCATGAAGCCCTCACGGAGCTGCCGCAGGAAGCTCACCAGCGCCGCTCCCGAGAGGACATCCGCTTCGTCGATGAGCAGCACCAGCGGCACCGACAGCCTCGCTGCCCAGTCCGACAGGAAGGCGTTGAGCCGGCCGCCGGTCGGGCCCGACAGGTAGGGCGCGATCGGCGGCGCCTGTTCGGCGGTGGACAGTTGCCGTCGCGCCGCCTGGTGGAGGGACTGGAGCCAGAGCGGCTCGGCCAGGGCTGGGTCCTCCACCCCCTGCGCGGCCTCCACCGTCACCCAGCAGGCCGCGACACCCCGCGCACGCAGGTCGGCCGCGAAGGCGCGCATGGCGGTGGTCTTGCCGGTCTGCCGCGGGGCGTGCAGCACGAAGTAGAGCTGCTCGTCGATCAGCGGCTGCAGATCCGGCAGGCGGTCTGCCGGCGGCAGCGTGTAGTGGCGCGCCGCATCGCAGGGTCCAGTGGTGTTGAAGGTACGCATGCCGCCGCCTAACCCGCGTGCGAAACAATCGATGCCCACGGCAAGATGGCGCCAGACCCCAAGAAGTGCCCGCTTTCACGCGGGAACACGCCCGGGCAATT
>Ga0164294_10000586_pt1 | contig 34794 bp, 30 predicted proteins | sample GEODES005metaG_FD_111479 | JGI IMG/M metagenome (GOLD analysis project Ga0164294, IMG submission 111479) | Oligotrophic lake water microbial communities from Sparkling Lake, Wisconsin, USA - GEODES005 metaG | ecosystem: Environmental > Aquatic > Freshwater > Lake | place: USA: Sparkling Lake... | reverse complement strand
GGCCACAAAGGTCCGCGAGGCGAAGAAGATCACGACCAGCGCGAGGCCGGTCTGCGTCAGCGTCAGCCACAAGGGCGGGGGCGCAGCCTTGGGGGCGAGCTTCAGCGGTTCGAGTTCGCCTTCTTCTTCCTCCGCTTCGCCGCCCATCTCCTGGCGGACGTAGAGCGCATAAGCGGCGAGGAAGAGCAGGCCCGTCCACGCCTTGCCGGTGAAGAGGACGAGGCCGAGCGCGATCTTCACCGCGAAGATCAGCAGGAACCATCCCTGGTCGCGCGACAGGCGCCGGAAGGTCGCCTGCACGGCGGCGGTCCGGGGCAGATGCTGGCGCGTGGCGATGAGGACGAGGCCGACGGTGGCGTAGGCGATCGTCGACAGCGCGAGCGGCCCGCCGAGCGCGGCGCCGACGCCGAGTTCCTTGGAGGCGGCGCTCGTCCCGAAGGCGACGGCGACGAGCGTGACGACGCTTTCGGGCAGCGCGGTGCCGAAGGCGGCGAGGATCGTGCCGGTCGCCTTCTGGCCCATGTCGAACTGGCGCCCGGCCCATTCGACGCCGTTCACGAACCACTCGCACGAAATGTAGATGACCACCGCCGAGCCGAGCAGCAGGACGATCGAGAGCGCTAGAGGCGACATCGAGGCGAAACTCCTTGGGGCCGGGTGAAGGACGCACGAACCGAACGAGCGCCCAGCCCGGGCCACTCGATCAGTTCATGGTCTCGCCAGACCTTACGGTCGCACACGCCACCGGCCGAGGCCGGAGTTTGTTGACGTGCTTCCCACTTTTGCGGGCTCCCAGCAAAGTAGTACTTTGCTGGGTACCCTTGCGTGGGCGGCTACTCCCCAGGAACGGGAAGGGCTGTGCCTGCAAGGGGCATCGAGGTCAAGCTCCCCTCCCTGAAAGGGAGGGGCCGGGGGTGGGTTCGCCTGGGGCTGGGCGATCCATTCCCTCGAGAGAAACCCACCCCTAACCCCTCCCTTTCAGGGAGGGGGACCGCCGGGATTTTATTGCAGCGCATCATGCGCTAGGGGCCAGCGCACATGCTGACATTGAACGCCATCACCGTGCGCCTCGGCGGCCGCACGATCCTCGACAGCGCGACCGCGTCGCTGCCGCCCCGCAGTCGTGTCGGGCTGATCGGCCGCAACGGGGCGGGCAAATCGACCCTGGTGCGCGTGATCGCGGGATTGCTGGAGCCCGACGGCGGCGCGGCGGAAATGCCGCGCGGGAGCAAGCTCGGCTATATTGCGCAGGAAGCCCCGCACGGCGATGCGACGCCGTTCGAAACGGTGCTGGCAGCAGACGTCGAGCGCGCGGCGCTGATGGCGGAAGCCGAAAGCTGCCACGACGATCATGACCGCATGGGCCATGTCTATGAGCGGCTGATCGCGATCGATGCCTACACCGCCCCGGCGCGCGCCGCGCAGATCCTCGTCGGGCTCGGCTTCGATGAGGAGATGCAGCAGCAGCCGCTCGACAGTTTCTCAGGGGGCTGGAAGATGCGCGTCGCGCTGGCGGCCTTGCTGTTCTCGCAGCCCGATCTGCTGCTGCTCGACGAGCCTTCGAACCACCTCGATCTCGAAGCGGTGATGTGGCTGGAGGATTTCCTGAAAGGCTATCCGGCGACGATCGTGGTGGTGAGCCACGAACGCGACTTCCTCAACAACGTCGTCGATCACATCCTCCACCTCGATCGCGGCAAGATCCAGCTCTATCCGGGCGGCTACGATGCCTTCGAACGGCAGCGGGCCGAGCGGATGGCGCAGCTGGCGGCGGCCAAGGCCAACCAGGATGCGCAGCGGGCCAAGCTGCAGGATTATGTCGCGCGCAACTCCGCCCGCGCCTCGACCGCCAAGCAGGCGCAGAGCCGGATGAAGATGCTCGCCAAGATGCAGCCGATCGCATCGGCCGCCGAGGATCCGAGCCTGAGCTTCGATTTCCCCGATCCCACCGAACTCCGCCCGCCGCTGATCACGCTCGACATGGCGGCGGTCGGCTATGCGGAGACGCCGATCCTGAAGCGGCTGAACCTGCGCATCGATCCCGACGACCGCATCGCGCTGCTCGGCCGCAACGGCAACGGCAAGACGACGCTCGCCCGCCTGCTCGCGGCGCAACTGCCGACGATGGAAGGCGGCATGTCGGCCTCGGGCAAGATGAAGGTGGGGTATTTCACGCAGTATCAGGTCGAGGAGCTCGACGCCGACGATACCCCGCTCGAACATATGACGCGGATCATGAAGGGATCGACCCCGGCCGCGGTGCGCGCGCAGCTCGGGCGCTTCGGTTTCTCGGGCGACAAGGCGACGACCAAGGTCGGCAAGTTGTCAGGCGGCGAGCGCGCGCGGCTGGCGCTGGCGCTGATCACGCGCGAGGCGCCGCACCTGCTGATCCTCGACGAGCCGACGAACCACCTGGACGTCGATAGCCGCGAGGCTTTGGTGCAGGCGCTCAATCAATATTCGGGCGCCGTCGTGCTCGTCAGCCACGATCGCCACATGCTGGAACTGACCGCCGATCGGCTCGTGCTGGTCGATGCGGGCACGGCGCGCGAGTTCGATGGCAGCATCGATGAATATACCGCCTTCGTGCTGTCGAAGGATTCGGGGGGGGGCAAGGCCAAGGGCGGCAAGAAGGATCGCAAGGCCGCCGCCGAGGCGCGCGAGAAGGCGCAGGCGCTGAAGAAGGACGCGAGCGCGGCCGAGGCCGAGGTCGTCCGCCTGACCGCGGAGAAATCGGCGATCGACCGGGCGATGTTCGATCCCAAGAGCGCGGAGCCGCGCTTCGCCAAGCTGGCGATGAGCGATCTGATGAAGAAGCATGCCGAAGTGGTCGGTGCGCTGGAGACCGCCGAGGCGCGCTGGCTGGAGGCGAGCGAGGCGCTGGAGGCGGTGGCTTGAGAGCGCTTCCCTGCTCCGCTCGCACTGAGCGTGTCGAAGTGCTGCCCTTTCCTGGCCAGCGCGGAGTGAAGAAGGACAGGGCTTCGACAAGCTCAGCCCAAGCGGGATAATAAGCTCGATGGGTGCCCCCTTACGCCTCCTCCTCGATAGCCATGCGCTCGTCGTCAACTGGCGCTGGCTCGCGGCGCAGCAGCCGAATGCGGCGACCGGCGCGGCGGTGAAGGCCGATGGCTATGGGCTCGGCGCACGCGCGGTCGCGAAGCACCTCGGCGAGGCCGGATGCCGCGATTTCTTCGTCGCGACGTGGGCCGAGGCCGTGGCGCTGGGCGCGGTGGCGGGGTCGCTTTCCGTGCTGCATGGCGTGCGCGCCGACGATCTGGCGACGGCGGTCGGCCACTCCGCCCGGCCGGTGCTGAACAGCGTCGGGCAGGCCCTGCGCTGGAAGGCGGCGGGGGGAGGCGCGTGCGACGTGATGGTCGATACCGGCATGAACCGGCTCGGGCTGACGCCGCAAGAGGCGGTGTCGGGCGTGCTCGACGGGCTCGAGATCGAGACGCTGATGAGCCACCTCGCCTGCGCCGACGAGCCCGGCCATGCGCTCAATGCGCGGCAATCGGCGGATTTCCGGGCGCTGGTCGGAAGAATTCCGGCGAAGCGGGCCAGCCTGTCCAATTCGGCCGGCATCCTGCTGGGGGCAGACTATGGCTTCGATCTGACGCGGCCGGGGATTGCGCTCTACGGCGGCGATCCGGCGCCCGGCGTGGCGATGCAGCGGGTCGTGACCGTCGCCGCCGAGGTGCTGCAGGTGCGGCTTGCCGAGCCGGGCACGTCCGTCGGCTATGGCGCGACGTGGGTGGCCGATGCGCCGACCAGAATCGCGATCGTCAACCTGGGGTATGCGGACGGGGTGCTGCGCGCGCTCGGCGATAGTCTGACGACGATGGACGGCGACCCTGTGGTCGGCCGTATCTCGATGGACCTGATCGCGGTCGCGCTCGGTGAGCGAGACGCCGGCGAAGGCGACTGGCTGGAGTTTCCGTTCGATCTGCCGCGGCTGGCCGAGGGTGCGGGCCTTTCGCAATATGAGCTTCTGACCGGGCTGAACGATCGCTTCGAGCGCTTCTGGTCCTGAACGAAGTGGATATTTGACCAGGATCGATCAGCCGAAGCTGACCGCAACTTCTTCGAGCGGCGCACCGCAAGGCCCACGCCCGCCCTGCACTTCGTCGCTTTACCAACCTTTGCGGTTGCCGCATGGGCGCCCGCGCCGCTACACCTGAGGACAGTATGGCTTCCACCATGATCGCCGCTGCGATCCTCTCCTTCTTCGTTGCCGTCGGCCGGGCCGTGATCGATCTGCTCGCGCGGATAGGCCGGATCGCGAATTTCGCGGGGCGGACGATCGCGCGGGCGGTGACGCCGCCTTATTATCCGGGGCGCTTCCTGGAACAGCTGGCGCACATCGGCTGGTTCTCGCTGCCGGTCGTCGGGCTGACCGCGGTGTTCACCGGCGCGGCGTTGGCGCAGCAGATCTACACGGCGGGAATGCGCTTTTCGGCGAAGTCGACCGTGCCTGCCGTGGTCGAGATCGGCATCGTGCGCGAGCTGGGGCCGGTGCTGGTCGGGCTGATGGTCGCGGGGCGTGTCTCCTCCGCGATGGCGGCCGAGATCGGAACGATGCGCGTGACCGAACAGCTCGATGCGCTGACGACGCTGCGCACCGATGCCTATCGCTACCTGATCGGCCCGCGCCTGTTCGCGGCGGTGATCGCGCTGCCGCTGATGGTGCTGGTCGCCAATGCCATCGGCATCTTCGGCGGCTGGCTGCTAGCGGTCGAGAAACTCGGCTTCAATTCCGCGCAATATCTGACCGTGACGCGCCAGGTGATGAAGCCGGTCGACATGCAGATGGCGCTGGTGAAGGCGGGCGTGTTCGGCTTCTTCATCGCGCTGATGGGCTGCTATCACGGCTTCACCGCGGGCGGTGGTGCTGCGGGGGTGGGCAATGCGACGCGGACGGCCGTGGTCTCGGCCTTCGTGCTGATCCTGGCGTCGAACTTCCTGATCACCGCGATGGTGTTCGGCTGATGTCGCACAAGCCGAAGATCGAGCTTCACGACGTCGCCAAATCCTTCGGCGGCAATGCGGTGCTCGACGGGGTCACGCTGTCGATCCCGAAGGGCGAGAGCGTCGCGATCATCGGCCAGTCGGGCAGCGGCAAATCGGTGACGCTGAAGTGCATCCTCGGGCTGATCCGGCCCGATCGCGGATCGATCAAGATCGACGGCGAAGAGGCGGTGGGCCTGCGCGGGCGCTCGCTCGACAGGATGCGGGCGAAGTTCGGGATGCTTTTCCAGGGATCGGCGCTGTTCGATTCGCTGCCGATCTGGCGCAACGTCACCTTCGCGCTGACGCAGGGACAACGCTCCGACGGGCGGCACATGCGCAAGATCGCCGAGGAGAATCTGGAACGCGTCGGGCTCGATGCGCGCATCCTCGATCTGCGGCCCAACGAACTATCGGGCGGCATGCAGAAGCGCGTGGCGCTGGCCCGCGCGATCGCGCCGCGGCCCGAGATCATCTTCTTCGACGAGCCGACGACCGGCCTCGATCCGATCCGCGCCGACGTGATCAACGATCTGATCGTCAGCCTGGTCGACGATCTCGGCGTGACGGCGCTGACGATCACGCACGACATGGCTTCGGCCCGCAAGATCGCGCACCGCGTGGCGATGCTCTACCAGGGCCGGATCGTGTGGAAGGGGCCGCGCGACCGGCTCTACGACAGCGGCAATCCTTACGTGGACCAGTTCGTCCAGGGCCGCGCCGAGGGACCGATTCAATAGGGCCGGCGTTGCCCCTCTTTAGGAGGAGGCAGAAATGCTTGGACGGACGATCCCCGACGTGACGCTGAAGACCCGCGTACGCGACGAGAGCGTGGGCGGACCCAATCCCTTTCGCTGGCAGGACGTGCAGACCGGCGATCTGTTCGCGGGCAAGCGCGCGGTGATGTTTTCGCTGCCGGGCGCGTTCACGCCGACCTGCTCGACCGAGCAATGCCCGGCGTTCGAGCGCGACTATGACGCGCTGAAGGCGGCGGGCGCGGACGAGGTCTATTGCCTGTCGGTGAACGATGCCTTCGTGATGTACCAATGGGGGCGGCATCTCGGCGTCGAGAAGGTGAAGCTGCTGCCCGATGGCTCGGCGGATTTCACGCGGCGGATGGGGATGCTGATCCGCAAGGACCATCTGGGCTTCGGCGAGCGCAGCTGGCGCTATGCGATGGTGGTCGACGACGGCGAAATCGTGGGGTGGTTCGAGGAGCCGGGCATCAACGACGAGGGGCTGGACGACGATCCCTATGGCGAGAGCGCGCCGGACAAGGTGCTGGCGTGGCTGGCGGAGAATCCGAAGTAGATCCATTCCGATGATGCTGAGCTTGTCGAAGCACTGTCCTTCTTCCTCTATCGCGATAAGAATGAAGGACGGCCTTTGACAGGCTCGGGGTGAACGGAGGTGAGGTTGCGTAAGGTCGTCATCGCATTTGCCGTGCTGGCGAGCGCGCCCGCCGCGGCACAGGAGCGTGCCCTTCCCTATTGGGCGTCGATCGCCAAGGGAGAGGCGCTGATGCGCGCGGGGCCGGACCGGAGCTATCCCGCGATGTGGCTCTACCGGCGGCGCGACCTGCCGGTGAAGGTGACGCAGATGCACGGCGTCTGGCGGCGCGTCGAGGAACAGGACGGCACGACCGGCTGGATGCTCGCGACGTTGCTCGCGGCGCGGCGGACGGGGGTGATCGTGGCGGGCGCGCAGGCGATCCGCGACCGGCCCGACGCGGGCGCGCGGCTACTCTGGACCGCGGAGCCGGGCGTAGTCGGGCGGCTGACGAAATGCGACGGCCGTTGGTGCCGCATCCAGATCGGCGCGCGGCAGGGCTATGTCGAGCAGAGCGGCCTGTGGGGCACGGGGCCGGGCGAGGCTTTCGACTAAAGCCGCAAATCCGTCATCCCAGCGAAGGCTGGGATCTCGTAAGGCCTATCCATCGTGGGAGACCCCAGCCTTCGCTGGGATGACGCCCTCCAAACCGGCAAAAAGAAAGGGCCGGCGGATCGCTCCGCCGGCCCTCCTTGTAAGCCTCGGTTTCGTCGCGGCTTAGAAGCCGACGACGAAGGTGCCCGAGAAGGCGCGCGGGGCGCCGATGTTGACGAAGTTCGTGGTGGTGTTCGACGGCGTCGCGTTCGAGGTCGACATCGCGCCGACGTAGAACTTGTCGAACAGGTTGGTCGCATTCAGCTGCAGGTAGGTACGATCGTTGTGGACGATCGACTTCAGCGAGATGCGGATGTCGGCATCGACGACGGTGTAGGCCGGGGTCTTGTTGCCATAGACCTGGTAGAACACCGTACCCGAAGCGCGCAGCGGCGTCACACCCGTGAAGGTCTGATAAACCGGCGTGTTCTGGTCGTTGATGTAACGCGGACCCGTGCGCTTGACCTGGGCACCGAGATCGACCGGACCGAAGTGACCCGAAACGCGGGCACCCAGCGTGTAGGTCGGTGCCGTCGATTCACGCTTGCCGGCGGTTGCGTAGTAGATCGGCGCGCCGGGGGTGCAGGCCGTTTCGACCGGACCGTTGAGCGTGTTGATCCCGTTCGCTGCGCAGGTGCCGCCGCGGACGTCATTCATGATCTTCGACTTCAGGTACGAACCGAAGGTGTAGACCGAGAAGTGGTTGTCGACCTTGTAGGCAATGCTGCCGTCGATGCCGTACTTATGAACGGTACCGAGGTTGGTATAGGTCGAAAGCTGCACGATCGGATCGTAGGTCTGCTCGATGCGATCCTTGAACACCGTGTACCAGCCAGCCAGCTGAGCCTGGATCTTGCTGGAACGCATACGGACGCCGAAGTCGAAATTGTACGAGGTTTCCGGCTTCGGGTTCTGGACGCCCTGCGGGTAGTAGAAGGCGTTGTAGAGCTGGTCCGTACCCGGAACCTGGATGCCTTCCGAGAAGCTGCCGTAGACGCTGATCTTCGGCGCGACCTGGTAGGTCAGACCGGCGACCGGGAGAACCTTGTTGAACTTGTAAATGCGGCCCTGCGGCAGCGCCGAGCCCGTAGCGACACCCGTGGCGGTGTTGTAGAAGTAGGGATGGCTCTTGCCGTAGGCATCGTTCTGCGCCTGCGAATTCAGGCAGTCGACGAAGCCGCCGCCCGAGGTCGTGAAGCAATATTGGGTCAGGTCGCGCTTGAAGAAGGCGGCACGGACACCGAGGTCGACGGTCAGCTTGTCCTCGAAGAACTTACCGCGATACTGACCTGCCACTTGGTTGAGGATGGCGAGCGACAGGCGATTGCGCTTCTGAAGCACGCCGCCGTTAACATCGGTGATCGCGCCATCGTCATGCGGGAAAAGGTTGATCGGCTGGCCGTTGAGCGTGATGGCCGAGGCTTCGCCGGTCTGGCGGTGGTGACCATAGTCGAAAGTGTAGTTCAGTCGCACCGTCTGCGTGGGGCTGAAGTTCCACAACAGGTTGGCAATCACGCCGTAACGGTTGGTGACCGTATTGCTCGGCGTAAGCAGCAGGACGGTGTCCAGCGTGTCTCCGTCGCCGTTGAGATCGCGGCCGGCGAAGAAGGTGCCGCCGATCGCGCCGACGCCCGGCGTGGTGACGCCTGCGACGGTGAGGGGAGACGTGCCTTCGGAAGCGCGCATCGTGCCGCCGCCGTTGGCATCGGTGTACTCATAGAAAGGATCGACCGTCAGGATCAGCTTCGGCGTCAGGCTGAAGCGCGAGTTGACGCGGATGTTGCCGGTCTTCGACGGATTGTGGCGGAAGTCGAACAGCGAACCGCACGATCCCGAGTTCGGCGCACCGGCTGCCGAGAAGCTCGTCGACAGGCTCTGGGCGGTGCCCGCAACTGGGCTCGGCTGCTGGCAGGCGAAACCGTAATAGAGCTGGTTCTGGTAATAGGTGCGCTCGTCGGCGTTCGACGGGAAGCGGTTGACGCTCGAGTCGATGCCGGCGACGCGGGTGCCGATCACCTGGCCATTGGCCGAGTTCAGGATCGTCGTGTCGTTGCGCAGCGGGCTCGAACCGAAGAAGTTGTTGTTATTCTTGTTGAAGTGGCCGCCGATCGAGATGAAATCGCCGTTCGAGTTGATCGGCTGATAGATCTTGATGTTGTACTGCTGCTTATCGATGCGGCCGTAGTCGTCATACGGCGTGTGGTAATCCTGCTTCGAAGCAGCGACCCACAGGCGGGTGCCGAACTTGGTGATGTCGCCCGTGTCGACCGCACCGAAGATGCGGGTCATGTTGAACGAGCCGTACGAACCCTGCAGGCGGACGTGGAAGTCCTCGGTCGGGTTGCGGGTGATGTAGTTGACGGTCGAGCCGGTGGCCGCGGCGGTCGGGCTGTCGATGTCGGTCGAGCCGAGCGACACGCTGACCTGGCTGATCAGTTCCGGATCGAGATCCTGGTTCGAATAGAGGGCATAGTTGCCGGTGTCGTTCAGCGGGATGCCGTCGAACGTCTTCGAGATACGCGACTGATCGAAGCCGCGGATCGTGAGGAAGCCGCCGCCCGAGCCGTAGCTGTCGTTGTTCTGGAAGCTGACGCCCGGCATCATGTTGATGGTGTCGGAGATCGCCTGACCGGGGGTCTGGTGCTGGATGAAGTCCGCGGTGAGGACTTCGCGGGTCTTCGGCGTATCGGGTGCCTGGACGCCTTCGACGGCAGTGACCTTGGTGCCGGTGACGACGATCGTCTGCTGGTCGAGCTGCTGCGACGCGGTCGACTGGGCATAGGCGCTGCTGGTGGCGAGCGCCGCGAGCGCACAGCCGGCAAATAGCTTTTTCATTGATGGACCCCTTGTAGAATTCTCTATGTCCCCAGCGCCTAGCTCTGCCCCATGACGGTCCGATGACAGTCGGGCGCAGCCGGGCCGGTAGCGCATGAGACAAGGTGCTAGCGGCGCTTATTCCGCATCGCAACATCCACCGTGCGATGCAGCGCAGCTTAACGGCGAATGAATCCGATTCCCGCGCCCCTGTGGCATCGCCGCCGCACTTCGCCTAGGCAAGGGAACTCCAGAGAGCGCGCGAGGTTCGCATCGGCGATGGTTCTGATCGCGAGCTACAATATCCGTAAGGCAATCGCATCGGACCGCAGGCGCAGGCCCGAGCGTATCCTGGACGTGCTCAACGAAATCGGCGCGGACGTCGTGCTATTGCAGGAGGCCGACCGCCGCTTCGGCCCGCGGACGAGCGCGATCCCGCTCAACATGTTCGCCGAATATGGGCGCTACCGGCCGATCGCGCTGAGCGTCCACGCCGGCGGCATCGGCTGGCACGGCAATGCCATCCTCGTGAACCAGGACAGCGTCGAGGTCGAGCGAAGCTGCGCGCTGCAGCTGCCCACGATCGAGCCGCGCGGCGCGGTGCTGGCCGATCTGCGGATGAAGGAGGGTGTGTTCCGGGTGATCGGCATGCACCTCGATCTCTCGGGCCTGCTGCGCCGCAAGCAGGCGCGCGCCGTGCTGCACCATCTCGATCAACAGCCGGACAAGCGGCCGGTGCTGCTGGCGGGCGACCTCAACGAATGGCGGATCGGGCAGGGATGCCTGCGCGATTTCGGATTGCATCATCGCTCCGTGCCGCTCGGCCCCAGCTTCCATGCACGGCGGCCGGTGGGGCGGCTCGACCGGATGTTCGTGAGCCCAGACGTGAAGGTGGTGTCGAGCGGGGTGCACCGCACGGCGCTTGCTGCATCGGCCTCGGATCACCTGCCGGTCTGGGCGAAGCTGGCGATCTGAGCGCTAAGGCTGTAGCGGGGGCGCAATGACCGATCGCTTCGCCTCGATCCACGCGCAGGGCATGGTGCGCATCGCCGCCGCGACGCCGCTGGCGACGGCCGGCGATCCGGCCGCCAATGCGCGCGAGATACTGGCGCTGGCGAAGCGCGGGCATGACGAGGGCGCGGACCTGATCGTCTTCCCGGAACTCTCGCTCTCGTCCTACGCGATCGACGATCTGCTGCTGCAGGATGCATTGCTCGAGACCGTCGAGGCGGAGCTCGGCAAACTCGTCAAGGCGAGCGCGAAGCTGGCGCCGGTGCTGCTGGTCGGCGCACCGATCCGGCGGAACGGTCGGCTCTACAATACAGCGGTGGTCATCGCGAAGGGCGCCATCCTCGGCGTCGTGCCGAAGAGCTATTTGCCCAATTACCGCGAATATTACGAGAAGCGCTGGTTCGCGCCGGGTGTGGGCCTGAAGGGCCTGGACATCGTGCTGTGCGGGCAGACGGTGCCGTTCGGGCCGGACCTGATCTTCGCCGCGAGCGATCTTGCCGACTTCGTCTTCCACGTCGAGATCTGCGAGGATTATTGGGCGCCGCTGCCGCCGTCGACGTTTGGCGCGCTCGCCGGGGCGTTGGTGCTCTGCAACCTGTCGGCGTCGAACATCATCATCGGCAAGGCGCGCGAACGGGCGCTGCTCGGCGCTTCGCAATCCGCGCGGTCGATCGCGGCCTATGTCTATTCGGCGACGGGGCCGGGCGAGAGCACCAACGACGTCGCGTGGGACGGGCAGGCGGTGATCTTCGAACTCGGCGAGGAGCTGGCGACCTCGACGCGCTTCGGCCGCGATCCCGAGCTGACCTCGGCCGACGTCGATCTCGACCGGCTGCGGCAGGAGCGGATGCGGGTCGGCACGTTCAACGATTGCGCTGCGGCGAACGGGCATCCCGAAACAGGCTTCCGCCGCATCGCCTTCGCGCACGGCACAAAATATGCGGACATCGGCCTGAAGCGCGATCTGCGCCGCTTCCCGTTCGTGCCCAACGATCCCGAGAAGCTCGACGCCGATTGCTACGAGGCGTTCAACATCCAGGTCGAGGGGCTGGCCAAGAGGATCGAGGCCGCGCGGGCGAAGACGCTCGTCATCGGTATCTCCGGCGGGCTCGATTCGACGCACGCGCTGATCGTCGCCGCCAAGGCCTGCGACAAGATCGGGATGAAGCGTTCGGCGATCCTCGGCTACACGATGCCGGGCTTCGGCACCGGCGAGACAACCAGGAGCAATGCCTGGGCGCTGATGCGCGCGATCGGCTGCACCGCGCAGGAGATCGACATCCGCCCCGCGGCCGAACGGATGCTCGTCGACATCGACCATCCCTTTGCCAAGGGCGAGCCGGTCTATGACGTGACGTTCGAGAATGTGCAGGCGGGGCTGCGCACCGATTATCTGTTCCGCCTCGCCAACCAGCACAACGGCCTCGTCGTCGGGACCGGCGATTTATCCGAACTCGCGCTCGGCTGGTGCACCTACGGCGTCGGCGATCAGATGAGCCATTATGCGGTGAACGCAGGCGTGCCGAAGACGCTGATCCAATTCCTGATCCGCTGGTGCATCGCGACCGAGCAGTTCGATGCCGCGACCGACACGATTCTCGAGGCGATCGTCGGCACCGAAATCTCGCCCGAATTGATCCCCGCCGATGCAAAAGGCGCGATCCAGAGTACTGAGACGCTGATCGGGCCGTACGAGCTGCACGATTTCTTCCTGCACTATGTCGTCCGCCATGGCCTGTCGCCCGACAAGATCGCCTTCCTCGCCTGGCATGCGTGGCGCGATGTCGAGGCGGGCGAATGGCCGCTCGGGATTTCGGCCGAGGCGCGCCATGCCTATGATCTGGCGACGATCCGCAGGTGGCTGGCGGAGTTCCTCCGGCGCTTCTTCGCGACGAGCCAGTTCAAGCGCAGCGCCATCCCCAACGGGCCGAAGGTCTCGGCGGGTGGCAGTCTCAGCCCACGCGGCGATTGGCGGGCGCCGTCGGACGGCGTGGCAAGCCCGTGGCTCGACCGGCTGACGAAGGGCTGACACCCTTTCCGATCTGAGGCGTTAGTCCCGCGAGAGCCGGCCCGTTGCCGGCATAGTAGGAGTAAGCGTCATGGCCACCCAGATCGCCCCGAAGAGCAGTAGCCGTTCGAAAGCCGTCGCCAGCGAACCGCGCGACGAGCATGGCCGCTGGAAGAAGAGCCCGGCCGCCAAGCCCCGCTCTACCGCCGCCAGTAAGACCAATGGCTATTCGACCGGCGCCATGGCGGGCGTGGCTGCAGCAGGCCTTGCCGTAGGCTTCGCCGCCCATGTCGCGCGCAAGCTGGCGGTGCAGGCGCCGGCGGCGCTGGCGGGCGACTGGGATCAGGCGCTGACCGCCGAGCATCAGGCGACGATCAAGATCTTCGATGCGCTGGAGGCGACGACCGAGGCCAACACCTTCAAGCGCGGCGTGCTGCTGACGCAGTTGAAGGCCGCCCTCTCCAAGCACGCGCTGCAGGAGGAGAATGTGATCTATCCGGCGCTCCGCGAGATCGGCGAGATCGAGGCGGCCGATGGTCTCAACAAGGACCATGGCTATGTGAAGCAATACCTCTTCGAACTGTCCGAGACGCCGAAGGAATCGCCCGAATTCCTCGCCAAGGTGATCCGCTTCCGCGCCGATGTCGAAAAGCACGTGCGCGAGGAGGAGGGCGACCTCTTTCCCCGCCTCAAGCTGCGCCTGTCGGATGAGCGCAACGCGGAGCTGACCCGCGCGATGAACCGCGAGGGACTGAAGCTCGCGTAAGCAGAGGACCCTCTCCCGCGAAAGCGGGAGAGGGCGCGAAGGAACGCCCTTGCCGATCAGGCGCTATCCCCCACATAGGGCCGTAACGAACGGGCTTTGTGGAGATTGGCATTGGCGACTTTGGGGATGAGCGCGGCGGACAAGGAGGCGATCGAGGCCTTCAAGCGCGACGTCATCGAGCCGTCGATGACGCAACTCGTCATCGTCGATTTCTGGGCGGAATGGTGCGGGCCGTGCAAGCAGCTGACGCCGATCCTGGAAAAGGTCGCCGCAGCGTACGCCGGCAAGGGAGTGGTGCTGACCAAGATCAACGTCGATGAGCAGAAGTTCATCGCCGCGCAATTCCAGGTACGCTCGATCCCGACCGTCTATGCGCTGTTTCAGGGCCGCCCCGTCGCCGATCTGACGCAGGCACGGACCGAAGGCCAGCTGACCCAGATGCTCGACCAGATCCTGCGCCAGCTGCCGATCCACGGCGCCGACGACGCGCTGGCCGAGGATATCGCGCCGCTGATCGCGATGGGCGAGGAAGTGCTGGAAAGCGGCGACGCCGAACGCGCGATCTCGATCTTCGCGCAGATATCCGAGGTGGCACCCGAGGATCCGGCGGTGGTGAGCGGTTACGCGCGCGCGTTGCTTGCGGCGGGCCAGATCGAGGAGGCGAAGGCGCTGCTCGATGCGCTGCCCGAGGACAAGGCCAAGGACCCGGCCATCGCACGGGCGAAAGCGGCGGTGGCGCTGGCCGCCGAGACGGGCGCGGCCAGCGACGATCTCGATCCGCTCCGTGCCAGGGTTGCCGCCGATCCCGACGATCAGGAAGCACGGTACGAACTGGCCGGCGGCTTGATGGCGGCGGGTGATCGCGATGGCGCCGCCGACACCCTGCTCGGCTCGATCGAGCGCGACCGCGAGTGGAACGAGAGTGCGGCGCGCAAGCGGCTGCTGACGCTGTTCGAAGCGACCGGACTCGAGGATCCGTGGGTCTCGGCGCAACGAAGGCGGCTTTCGGCCATTCTGTTTGGGTGATGTCTTCGACCCAACCCAAGACCGGCACGCGCCTCTCGATCTTTCCGTTGCCGCAGGCACTACTGCTGCCGCGCGCCTTCCTGCCGCTCCACATCTTCGAGCCGCGCTACCGGGCGATGGTAAGCGACAGCCTCGCGCGTGACCGGCGCATCGCGATGGTGCAGCCACGGCCCATCCAGCCCGAGGAGGCCTGGGCGCCGGTGCTGTTCGATGTCGGCTGCGTCGGCCGGATCGCGCAGGTCGAGGCGCTCGACGATGGCCGCTACAACCTTATCCTCGAAGGCGTGACGCGCTTTCGCATCCTGCGCGAGATCGAGGCGACGACGCCGTTCCGCCAGGTCGAGGCCGATCTCGACGCGTTCGGCGATGCGGTGGCCGAAGACGTGGTCCTCCCCAGCGTGGTCCGCGCCGATATCGAGGCCGAGGCGCGGCGGTTCGCCGAAGATCAGGGGTATGAGATCGACTGGGAGTCGGTCGAACGTCTCGACGATGAATCGCTGGTCAATGGTTTGGCGCAAGCGATCCCGTTCGACATCGCGACGAAGCAGGCTCTGCTGGAGGCGGTGACGGTGGCCGAGCGTGCCGACCTGCTGGCGGAATTTCTGCGCTTCGGCGCGGCCGGCGACGAGACGATGCAGTAAGTCCACCGCTGCCCTGAGCTTGTCGAAGGGCTGTCCTTGTCTTGGCAGCGCCGCGAAGAAAGGCAGTGCTTCGACAAGCTCAGCACGGACGGAGTGGATTTAGACCAGCGACCCCGTCAGCAGTTTCGGCAAATCCCCGCTCTCGCCGCGTGCCTCGGTCATGAAGGCCTGCTTTAGCGCGGGGATGCGGCTTACGACCCCCAGGCCGAAGCGGCGGACGGCGCGGGCCGGTTTGCCCGGGATGCCGAACAGGCGGGTGAGGCTGTCGGTCGCCATCGCGACCATCAGCGTATCAAGCGAACGCCAGCGCTGGTAGCGGCCGAGCAATTGCGCATCGCCGGGATCGAGGCCGAGGCGCGCGCCCTCCACCAGGACTTCGACGAGCGCCGCGACATCGCGGAAGCCGAGGTTGAGGCCCTGCCCCGCGATCGGATGGATGCCGTGGGCGGCGTCGCCCACAAGCGCGAGGCGGGTGTCGGTCAGGCGGGCGGCATGGTGGAAGCCGAGCGGGAAGCTCGATCGCGGGCTGGCCGAGCGCAGGCTCCCCAGCATCCCGCCCATCCGCTTTTCCGCTTCGGCGAGGAAGGCGCGGTCGGGCAGGTCGAGCATCGCCTTCGCATCGCGCTGGGCGACGGTCCAGACGATGGCTGAGCGCGGGCCGGTCTCGTCGTCGAGCATCGGCAGCAGCGCGAAGGGGCCGCTCGGGTAGAAGATTTCGTGCGCGATGTTGTGGTGCGAGTCGGCGTGGCCGAGCGTGGCGATGATCGCGGTGTGATCGTAGCTCCAACGCGCGACCGTGATGCCGGAGGCCTCCCGCGTCGGCGAATGGCGACCCTCGGCGGCGACGAGCAGCGCGGCAGACACTTCGCGCCCATCGGCGAGCGTGACGCGGACCCTGGTCTCGTCGCGGACGGTGGCCACCGGGCGCGCGGGCTGCAACAGCGTGACGTTCGGCGCGGCGACGGCGGCATCGCGGAGCGCCGCTCTCAAGGCCCGATTCTCGAACATCCGGCCGAGGGCGCCGTCCTCGGGATCGGCCTCGAACGCGAGCGCGGAGGCGTCGAGGCCGTCGCTCACGCGGATCGTCTCGATCGGGCAGCCCTTGCCCTCGAGCGCGGCGCCGACGCCGATCGCCTGCAGCATCCGCCACGGCGCGCTGGCGACCGCCGAGGCGCGGCCGTCGAAGCCCACGGCGAGCTGCGCATTGGGGTCGGCCGGATCGACGACGATGCTCGTCAGGCCATGCGCATCGAGCGCCGTGGCGAGCGTCAGCCCGACCAGGCCGCCGCCGAGAATAAGGACGTCCGCGCGTTCCATGGCGATGGGCTAGACCGGATTTGGCGCGAGATTGCCAGCGTCATCGACGCGCGCCGCATAGTCGGCGAACTGATGGAGCAACCAGCTTGCCGCAGGGCCGGGCGGCTCGTCGCGCCGCCAGATGCCGAAGAGCTGGTAATCGCCGCCGGGATGATCGGGCATCACCAGCCGCTTGAGCGCGCCCGAATCGAGATCGTCGCGTACCATGTGGAGCGGCATGTTGCCCCAGCCGATGCCCTCGCGGAGCAGCGCGTGCTTCGCGCCGAGATCGCCCAGCCGCCACGTCCGCGCGCTGCGCACCTGGAAATCGCGCCCCTCGGTGAGCCGCGACCGATCGGTCAGGACGAGCTGGATGTGATCGCGCGCCGCCCCCGGCAGCAGCGTCTCGGCACGGCCGAGCGGATGATCGGGCGAGGCGACCGGGATCATCGGGATCGACCGGAGCGCCATGCTCTCGATCTCCTGCGCTTCGGTGGCGATCGGCCCGGCGATGGCGATCACCGCGCGGCGCTCGATCACCGCGGCGTTGATCGCGCCCATCGCCTCGATATGCACGCGCAGTGCTACGGTCGGATAGGTCTGCTGGAAGTGGTGGAGCACCCGCGCCACCGAGACGGTCGGCACCATGACGTCGACCGCGATGCTCACCTCGGCCTCCAGCCCCTGCAGCATGCCCTTGGCCTTGGCGCGCAGGCCGTCGACCCCCTGGGCGATACCCCGCGCCTCGGCGAGCATCGCGCGGCCCGCCTCGGTCAGGATCGGGCGGCGGGTGCCTTCGCGATCGAACAGGATCAGGCCGAGCTGCGCCTCCAGATTGGCGATGCCGTAGCTGATCACCGACACCGCGCGGTTCAGCTGGCGCGCCGCCCCTGCGAAGCTGCCGCTGTCCACGACCGCCAGGAAGATGCGCAACTGATCGAGGGTGGGAAGGCCGGGTTCAGTCATTGGGGCGGTCTGGCATTTCTAAAATCTCGAACGTTCAGCGCGAGTTTATCCAGCTACCGCGATGAACGCGCAAGCCCCAGATAGACCGCATTGAGACACGGAGTTAGCGTCGATGGCCACCCTTGCACCCCCAGCCCTGAGCCCCAGCGAATGGCGCGCGGTTTCGATCGCGCTTCACGATGCGGCGACCTATCGCTGCACTTCGGTGCAGCGCCAGGGCTTCTTCGGGCGGCTGTTCACCACGCTGACCGGCATCGAGCCGCAGCGCCCGCTCGCGGACGCACGGCTGGAGGCGATCCGGCAGTTCGTCTGCGTCGCACGGCGCAAGCCCGATGCGGTCGAACAGCTGATGCCGGTGCTGGAGAGCCAGGGCTTCAGCCATGCCCAGGCGGAGGCGCTGGCCCTGCTGTCTCGTTGATGCGGTACACCGGCTGAGCGCGGCTCGGCCGGACTCGAGCGGGAGTTATTGACATGATCGAGCTTCGTCCCTTCTCGTCGCTGGGCGGCGAGAACCACGGTTGGCTGGACGCCAAACATCACTTCTCCTTCGCGAACTATCACGATCCGAAGCGGACGAGCTGGGGAAACCTGCGCGTCTGGAACGACGACGTGATCGCGCCGGGCACCGGCTTCCCGCCGCACCCGCACCGCGACATGGAGATCATCACCTATGTTCGCACCGGTGCGATCAGCCACAAGGATTCGCTCGGCAACGAAGGCCGGACGGGTGCGGGCGACGTGCAGGTGATGTCGGCCGGATCGGGCATCCGCCACGCCGAATATAATCAGGAGGACGTCGCGACGACGCTCTTCCAGATCTGGATCCTGCCGACGCAGGCGGGCGGCCAGCCGAGCTGGGGCACACGGCCTTTCCCCAAGGACGAGCGCTCGGGCCGGTTCGTCGTGCTGGCAAGCGGCATCGCCAACGATGACGACGCCTTGCCGATCCGCACCGATGCGCGGGTGGTTGCGGCGACGCTGAAGGCGGGCGAGACGGCGGACTATCCGCTCGGCAAGACCCGCAGGGCCTATCTGGTGCCCGCGACGGGCGCGGTCGAGATCGACGGCACGCGGGTCAACGCCCGCGATGGCGCCGCGATCAGCGATGTCGAGACGCTGCGGGTGACGGCGCTGGAAGACAGCGAACTGGTGCTGGTCGACGCGGCGTAATCAGCTGGCCGTGTAGGCGCGATACCAGTCCACGAAGCGCGGAACGCCGATGTCGAGCGGGGTCTTGGGTTCGAACCCGAGGTCCCGCTCGATCGCGCTGACGTCCGCGAAAGTCTCGGGGACGTCGCCGGGCTGCATCGGCTGATCGTCGCGGATCGCCTTTTTGCCACAGGCCTGCTCCAGCAGTTCGATCAGGCGGCCGAGCTCTTCGGATCGCGAATTGCCGATGTTGTAGAGCCGGTGCGGGGCGATGCTGCCGCCGGGTTTTGCGTTGCCGTCGTCGGGCGGCGGATTGTCGAGCGCGGCGAGGACGCCCGCGACGATATCGTCGATATGGGTGAAGTCGCGGCGCATCAGCCCGTGATTGAACACGCGGATCGGCTCGCCCGCCAGAATCGCCTTGGTGAAGAGCCACATCGCCATGTCGGGGCGGCCCCACGGACCATAGACGGTGAAGAAGCGGAGACCCGTCAGCGGCAGGCGGTAGAGGTGGGCGTAGGTCTCGCTCATCAGTTCGTCGGCGCGCTTGGTGGCGGCGTAGAGCGAGACGGGGCGATCGGTGCGATCCTCGACCCGGAACGGCAGATCGGCATTCGCGCCATAAACCGACGAGGTCGAGGCGTAGACGAGGTGGCGGACCTTTCGGGCGCGGCCGAGTTCGAGCAGGTTGAGATGCCCGGCGACGTTGCTGCGCACATAGGCGCGCGGATTCTCGATCGAGTAGCGCACGCCCGCCTGCGCGCCGAGGTGGACGATGGCGTCCACCGGTTCGTCGGCCATCGCGGCATCGAAGGCAGCATCGTCGGCGAAATCCACCTCGCGGAAGCGGAAATTCCCGCCCGCTCTTTGCAGCTCGGCAATCCGGTCGCGCTTCAGCGAAACCGGATAATAATCGTTGAGATTGTCGATCCCAAGCACCGCCTCGCCCCGCGCCAGCAGCGCGCGGGAAACGTGAAAGCCGATGAAGCCAGCCGCGCCGGTTACGAGGATCGTCATGCCCCACCAACTGACAGCGGCGGCTTCGGTTAGCAAATGTCATGAAAGTGTCGCGCTTGTTCGGGCTTTGCGGCGGGATTAGAGGGCGCCAACCTCCGGAGACCAATTGATGCATATTGCGATGATCGGGACGGGCTATGTCGGCCTGGTATCCGGTGCCTGCTTTTCGGATTTCGGCCACGACGTCGTCTGCGTCGACAAGGATGCGGGCAAGATCGAACGGCTGCTGCAGGGCATCATGCCGATCTACGAGCCGGGTCTGGACCAGCTCGTCGCGAGCAACGTGCGCGCGAAGCGGCTGTCGTTCACGACCGATCTGGCGAGTGCGGTGGCGGACGCCGATGCGGTATTCATCGCGGTCGGCACGCCCTCGCGCCGCGGCGACGGCCATGCCGACCTCAGCTATGTCTATGCCGCCGCGAAGGAGATCGCCGCGGCGCTGAAGCCCGGCGCGGTGGTCGTGACCAAATCGACCGTGCCCGTCGGCACCGGTGACGAGGTCGAGCGGATCATCCGCGAGGAGCGGCCGGAGCTCGAGGCCTATGTCGTCTCCAACCCCGAATTCCTGCGCGAGGGCGCCGCGATCGGCGATTTCAAGCGGCCCGACCGCGTCGTTGTCGGCACCGAGGAGGAGAAGGCCAAGGAGGTAATGCGCGCCGTCTATCGCCCGCTCTACCTCAACCGCTCGCCGATCCTGTTCACCGCGCGGCGGACGAGCGAGCTGATCAAATATGCCGCCAACGCCTTCCTCGCGACCAAGATCACCTTCATCAACGAGATCGCCGACCTGTGCGAAGTCGTGGGGGCCGACGCGCAGGACGTGTCGCGCGGGATCGGGCTCGACAACCGCATCGGCGCCAAATTCCTCCATGCCGGACCCGGCTATGGCGGATCGTGCTTCCCCAAGGACACGCTCGCGCTGCTGAAGACGGCCGACGACAATGGCACGCCGCTGCGCGTCGTCGAGGCGGTGGTGCAGGTCAACGAGGCGCGCAAGCGGGCGATGGGCCGCAAGGTCATCAAGGCGATGGGCGGCGACGTGCGCGGCAAATCGGTCGCGGTGCTGGGGCTGACCTTCAAGCCCAATACCGATGACATGCGCGATGCCCCCAGCATCGCGGTGATCCAAGCGCTGCAGGACGCCGGTGCCAGCGTACGCGCGCACGATCCCGAGGGGATCGAGCAGGCCAAGGCGGTCCTGAAGGATGTCGATTTCTGCGACGATCCCTATGTCGCCGCCGAGGGTGCCCACGCGCTGGTGATCGTGACGGAATGGGATGCCTATCGCGCGCTCGACCTGCCCCGCCTGAAGGCGCTGCTCGCCGAGCCGGTGATGGTGGACCTGCGCAACATCTATCCGCCCGCCGACATCGAGAAGCTCGGCTTCGGCTATACCGGCGTCGGACGCGGTGCCGGTGGATCGGCGGCGGAACTCCATCAGGCCTAGCGCCAATCCGGTCAGTGCGAGCGGGGTTAGAGGCGGGCGACGATCCCGATCGTCAGGATGATGAGCAGCGGTGCGAAGGCCGCATAGGCCCGTGCCCTGACGATCGACGGGGCGGCCATCGCGAAGGCGAGTGCGGCGGCGGTCGTCGTCCAGAAATGGTAGCGGACTTCGGTCGCGACGCTGAGCGGCAGATAGCTGAGCCCGTAGAGCAGCGCCGACCAGGCGAGCGGGCGGGCGAGGCTGCGCTCGCGCGGGGCCGCGATCAGCACGGCGAGGGCGAGCGCCATCCAGACGAGCGGCCAGCCGAGCGGCGTCGAGAGGCTCGCTTCGGCGAGGGTGGCGATGATGTCGCGCAAGCGGTTCGGCGGGACGGTGAAGCCCCAGCGGTTGGGATCGCTCGCCAGCGAGAGTTGGTGAAGGTTGCGCTCGTCGACGATCAGCCGGGTGTTCTGGTTGTAATGGCTGAAGCGGTGTTCGGCATAGGCGATCGGGTGGCGCGCGATCGACGAGGCCCACCACAGGTTCGGCGAGCGATGTTCGTGGGCGAACCAGTCGCGCACCGCGGCGAACTGGATCGGGCACGGCCGATCGACCCACCAGGCATAATCGTCCCACGCAATCGGAGTGTAGCAATGCGCGTTGACCGTTTGCGCATCGGGGACCCCGAGCGGCGGGAAGAGATCGGCGTGGGCGTGGTAGCCGGTGCCGGCGAGATCGAAGATCACCAGCGACAGTTCGACCCCGCTCTTTTCGGCATGGAGCAGCCGATTGGCGAGCGGCATGGCGGCGAGCAGCATCGCCACCGCGATCACGGCGGCGAGCGCCTGGCGCGGCAGGCTGCGGCGCCAACGATCCGGGAGCAGGCAGAGCGCGAGCGGCAGGCAGGCGGGCATCGCGTTGAAGCGGAGCGTCGCGGCGCCGAGCAGCAGGAGTGCCACGATGCAGGCGATCCAGCGGTCCCCGTCCCTGCGCCAGCCGATCAGCCCGGTCGCGAGCAGCAGGGCGCCCGCCATCAGACTGTCCTTGAGGACGGTGCCGACCAGCACCAGCGGGATCGGCATCAGGGCGATGGCGACGATCGCGAAGGCGAGTCCCCGCTTTCCGCCACGCAGCGCCTTCGCCGCGATCAGCCCCAGCCCGCCCCAGTAGAGCAGCGCCTGCAGCACCAGCATCGGCGCGGGCCCCTCGCCGAACGCCAGCAGCTGGCGCCACAGCCAGTTCATCGCCGGCGGATGCCAATCGTCGTAATGGCCCGACAGCGCCTGGCCATATTGGCGGATCGCATCCCACACCATGATCCCCGGCCAGAAGGCGAGGAGGTGGACCGCCAGCAGCGCCACGGCGAAGGCGGCGGGCAGGAGGATGCGGCGAGCCGAGGCGTCGTTCATCGCGCGCTCATGCCACGGGGCCCTAGCGCGCGTCTGCCCTCAACATATGTTCGGGGCGAAGTTTTTGCGCTGCAGCACTGCGGTAAAGCCCGGTTGGCGGCGTCTAGTTAAGATTGGATGGGTGTCGGCGTGGGGACACGGGAAAGCATGAACGGGAGCGCAGCGGAGGCGCCGGCACGTCGCCTGCTCGTCTCCATTCACGATGTCGGACCCGCTTTCGAGGGCGAGGTCGACCGGCTTCACGCGCTGCTGTCGCGCCATGTCCCGGCGGGCAAGATCGCGATGCTCGTCGTGCCCGATCATTGGGGCAAGGCGCCGCTCGCGGGCAACGCCTCCTTCGCCGCACGGCTGCGGGCGTGGAGCGACCTGGGAATCGAGATGTTCGTCCACGGCTGGTATCACCGCGACACCGCCGAGCATGCCGGCTTGGCCCGCTTCAAGGCGCAGCACATGACCGCGAGCGAGGGCGAGTTCCTCGGCCTCGATGCCGCGACCGCCGCGACGCGGATGCGGGACGGTAAGGCGCTGATCGAGGACATCATCGGGCGCAAGACGGCGGGTTTCGTCGCGCCGGCCTGGCTCTACGGCAAGGGCGCGATGGCCGCGCTGGAGACGAGCGATTTCGCGCTGGCCGAGGATCATATGCGCGTCTGGCAGCCGCAGACCGGCCATGTGCTGGCGCGCGGGCCGGTGATCACCTGGGCCAGCCGCAGCAAGGCGCGGATCCGGTCCTCGCTCGCCGTCGCGGCGGTGGCGCGGACGGGCCTGTTCTTCCAGCGGACGCTGCGCCTCGCGGTCCATCCCGGCGACGCCAACGTACCCGCGCTCGTCACCTCGATCGACTCTACGGTCGCGCGCCTGCTCGAAGGGCGCAGCGTCGGCCGCTATGCCGATCTGCTGCCGAAGGAAGCCGACGCACAAACGGAGCGGCTGGTCGCTCCTCCGGAAAGTGACGGATGCGCATCCGACGGCAAATCCCTATATACGGCGACGGGGCACGGCGATCGCCAGACGGCGGCACCGATCCGGTTTTTGGTGGACACATTCGGGCAAGACCGTGGCGGCGACGCCGGGACGGTCAACGATCGGCCACATTCCGCGACTATGGTTTCTTGAGCAAGCAGACGGATTTATGACGAAGATGGTGGCAAGTGCGGCGACGGAAGGCGCGCAGAGCGTGGCGATCGAGCAGGATCTCCAGGCGCTGATCGATCCCAAGCCGCTGATGGGGCTCGGCCGCGATTGGACGCGCTGGGTCGGCCCGCTCTTTTCCGTCCTGATCCTGGGCGTCGCCGCTTTCCAGCTGCGCGGCGTCAACGTGGAGGACCTGCTGGCGCTGGTCCCCAAGAGCCTGCTCTTCTGGCTGACCTTCGTCGTCTATTATTCGACCACGCCTGTCGCCGAATGGATCATCTTCCGCCGGCTGTGGGAATTGCCCGTCGGCGGCCTCGTCGCGCTGTTCCGCAAGCTCGTCAGCAACAACCTTTTGCTCGGCTATTCGGGCGAGGTCTATTTCTACGCCTGGGCGCGTGCCCGTGCGAAGATGGTCGCGGCCCCGTTCGGCGCCGTGAAGGACGTCGCCGTCCTCTCGGCGCTGACCGGCAACGTCGTCACGCTCGTGATGGTGCTGGCCGCAGCGCCGGTGTTCCTGTCGCTCCACCTGCCGGTCAGCAACCGGACGATGGGCATCTCGATCGCGGTGATGCTCGGCAGTTCGTTCGCGATGATGCTGTTCCGCCGCCGCCTCTTCTCGCTGCCGCCGCGCGAACTGTGGTTCGTGACCGCCGTCCACCTCGTCCGCATCTTCGTCGGCATCGGCCTCTCCGCCCTGCTCTGGCACCTGATCCTGCCGACGGTGGAACTGGGTTGGTGGCTGCTGCTGGCGACGCTCAGCCAGCTCGTCTCGCGCCTGCCGCTCGTCCCGAACAAGGACGTCGTTTTCGCCAGCATCGCCTTCCTCCTCGTCGGCCATGATGGCGAGATCGCCACGGCGGTCGCGCTGGTCGCCAGCCTCAATCTCGCCGCGAACCTGCTCGTCGGTGCGACGCTCGGCCTGCAGGGCCTTGTTCGCCAGGAACGGGCCGCCTGATGATGATCGCGGCACTGCTGGCGCACGCGGCGATCGCTTCGTCGCCCGAACTCGGCAAGGCCGAGGGGCAGTGCCATGCCAATGAGAATGGCCCGGCCTTCCTGATCTCGATCGGCGGGCTCAAGGATCGCAAGGGGCTGGTCAAGGCCGAAGTCTATCCGCCGAGCGATCCGGAATTCCTGGGCGACGACAATGTGTTGCTGATGGCGGGCAAGACCTTCCGCCGTGTCGAGCAGCCGGTGCCGCAGACCGGCCCGGTCGTCCTGTGCATCCGCGTGCCGGGGCCGGGCACCTATGCGGTGAGCGTGCTTCACGATCGCGACGGCAACCGCAAGTTCACTTTGCTGGCCGACGGCGTCGGCTGCGCGTCCAACCCGAAGATCCATTGGGGCCAGCCGAAGGCCGAGCATTGCCTGGCGGTGGCCGGGCCGACGCCGACGCGGCTCTCGATCACGCTCAACTATTTCCGGGGCCTCGGCGGCTTCGGACCCGTGAGGGACTGAGGGCGATGCGGATCGTTGACGTCTGCGCCTTCTACAGCCCCCAGGGGGGCGGCGTGAAAACCTATGTCGAACGCAAGCTGCGCGCGGGCGCGGCTGCGGGGCATGAGATCATCATCCTGGCGCCGGGCATGGGATCGGACACGCTGCCGCGCCATGGCGAGGGATCGGGCGTCGTCTCGCTGCCCGCGCCGCGTTTCCCGCTCGATCGGCGCTACGGTTATTTCGACGACGAGGCCGCGCTGCACGCGATGCTCGATCGGCTGCAGCCCGACGTGGTCGAGGTCTCCTCGCCGTGGACGAGCGCGTCGATGGTCGCGAACTGGAAGGGCTCGGCGCCGCGTGTGCTGGTCATGCATGCCGATCCGCTGGCCTCCTATGCCTATCGCTGGTTCCGCCCGCTCGCGAGCCGCCAGACGATCGATCAGGTGTTCGGCCGCTTCTGGCGGCATTTGCGCAACCTCGACCGCAATTTCGATCTCGTCGTCAGCGCCAGCGACAGTTTGACCGATCGCATGACGGCAGGCGGGCTGGAAAAGGTCGTGACGCTGCCGATGGGTGTCGAGCCCGGCATCTTCTCGCCCGCGCATCGCGATCCGGCGCTGCGGGCGCGGCTGCTGGAACTCTGCGGCTTGCCCGAGGAGGCGACCTTGCTGCTCGGCGCCGGGCGGCTCGCGCCCGAGAAGCGCTGGCCGATGGTGATCGATGCGGTGACCGCGGCGGCCTATCATCGCCCGATCGGCATGGTGCTGCTGGGCGACGGCCGCGATCGCGCCCGCGTCGTCCGCGCGATCGGCCATAATCCGCACATCCGCCTGCTGGCCCCCGTCACCGACCGCCCGGCACTGGCATCGATCTTCGCGAGCGCCGATGCGCTGGTCCACGGCTGCGAATCCGAGACCTTCTGCATGGTCGGCGCCGAAGCGCGCGCGAGCGGCCTGCCGGTGATCATGCCGAACCTCGGCGGCGCCTCCGATCACCTGCGCGGCTGGGTGGGCGAAGGCTATGAGCCCGGCGACCGATCCGACCTCGCCGCCGCGATCCTGCGCCTGGCGGACCGTCTCGGCGAGCCGCTGCCGGAGCCGCGCGTCGCGACGATGGACCAGCATTTCGAGCGGCTGTTCGGGATGTTCGAAGGGCTGACCCATGCGGGCCAGCCCCAGCGCGTTCGCGGCTGACCAGCCTACCCGATCGTCACGCCGACCACGCACCAGCGATCGCCCTCACGGTCGAGCGAGACCGTCTCGATCGCCTCTCCCTTGTTGGCGAAGCGCGTGCGGAACTTCACCACCTCATAGCCGGCAGGCGGTGCGGGCAGATTTTCCTGGCTGACGAACGTGCGCGAGACCATCGCGCCGATCGGTACGCGGACCTTTTCGGAGGTCGCGGCCCAGACTTGCGCGGTGTTCAGCTTGTGGAACGACGAACAGGTCGCCTGATAGCTTTCGTCCCACCGATTGTGATCGACGAGGACCAGAAATTGCTGTGCCGTATCCACGATCTCGGCATTGGGCTTCTCATCCGACGTGGCGGAGGTGGAGGTGGTCTGCTGCAAGGCGGCGAGCGCCAGCAGGCCAAGGGCGAACATCATGGCGAAAACTCCTATGGTCCAGGTGCGGCGGGAGGTCCGCCGTGCACGCTGGTCCGCCGGAGCGAGGCCGAGGTCTCCCCCCGATTCTCGTGTCTCCAAACAATTCGGGGTCCGGCTGCCCCGCGGCGTCGCCTTCGGCTTCGAGCAGGATGCGGGCGGCCTCCCGGCTGCTCGACACCGCCATCTTGCGCCGCGCATCGCGGAGCCGCTCGTTGATGGTGTGAACCGAAAGGCCGAGGCTGCGCGCGGTCGATTTCGCATCATGGCCGCGCACGATCAGGCGAAGCGTCTGCTTCTCCTTTTCGGTGAGGGCCTCGAAACCTTCGTTCGATTGCGCGTTCATGCCACCCGGAGCTAAGTCAGCCGCGGCGGTGCAGCTACCCCCAAAAATTCGTATCCTCAGAAGGCGATGCGGCTTTTGCACCCGCCCCGCCGTTTCGCACACTTGCTAGTCCGCGCGCTCAGGCGCATCGGCGGCGAAACGATACGGGAGGCTGCTCAAGCATGTTCGGGGCGCTCGATGCTGTCGTGCTGGCGCGCGCGCAATTCGCGTTCACCGTCTCCTTCCATTTCATCTTTCCGGCCTTTTCGATCGGGCTGGCAAGCTACCTCTTCGTGCTCGAAGCGCTCTGGCTGAAGACCGATGATCCGCTCTATCGGACCCTCTACCTCTACTGGCTGAAGATCTTCGCGGTGGCGTTCGGGATGGGCGTCGTGTCGGGGCTGGTGATGTCCTACCAGTTCGGCACCAACTGGTCGGTGTTCTCGGCGAAGGCGGGGCCCGTCATCGGTCCGCTGATGGCCTATGAGGTGCTCACCGCCTTCTTCCTCGAGGCGGGCTTCCTCGGCGTGATGCTGTTCGGGCTGAAGAAGGTGGGCAAGGGGCTGCACTTCTTCGCGACATCGATGGTGGCGCTCGGCACGCTCATTTCGGCGACGTGGATCATCGCGGTGAACAGCTGGATGCAGACGCCGGTCGGCTATGAGATCAACGCTGCGGGGCAGTTCGTGCCCGGCCCGTCGTGGTGGGCGATCATCTTCAACCCGAGCTTTCCTTACCGCCTCGTCCACACGGTGATCGCGGCCTATCTGACGACGGCGCTGGTGGTGGGGGCGGTCGGCGCCTGGCATCTGCTGAAGGACAAGGCCGATCCGGCGGCGCGGCGGATGTTCTCGATGGCGATGTGGATGGCGACCCTCGTGACGCCGGTCCAGATTCTCGCGGGCGATGCGCACGGGCTCAACACGCTGGAGCATCAGCCGGTGAAGGTGCTGGCGATGGAGGGCGACTACGATCCCAGTCCGCACGGCGCGCCGCTGGTGCTGTTCGGGTTGCCGAGCAATGCCGAGGGGCGGGTGCGCTACAAGGTGGAGGTGCCGAAGGTCGGCTCGCTGATCCTGAAGCATGATCCGTCGGCCCCGCTGCCGGGTCTCAAGGATTTCCCACGCGATCGCTGGCCGCCGGTGCGGATCGTCTTCTGGTCGTTCCGGATCATGGTCGGCTTAGGCTTCGCGATGCTGGGGCTGGGGCTGTGGGCCTTGCTCGCGCGGGTGTGCCGCAAGCTCTACGATTGGACGTGGCTACACCGGCTGGCGGTGCTGCTCGGCCCGGCGGGGTTCGTCGCGGTGATCGCGGGGTGGGTGACGACCGAGGTCGGGCGCCAGCCCTTCACCATCTACGGCCTGCTGCGGACGGCGGAGTCGCATTCGCCGCTGGGGGCGCCCGCGGTGGCGGCGTCGTTGCTGGCGTTCGTCGGGGTCTATGTCTTCGCCTTCGGGGCGGGGACCTATTATCTGCTGCGAATGATGGCGAAGCGGCCGGAGGCGGCCGAGAGCGAGCCCAAGACCCCGCAGCGCGCGGCCGGGATCACGCCCGCCGCCGCCATCTACGGCGATGGGGACCCGGCATGAGCTTCGACCTCACCTTCGTCTGGGCGGCGATTCTGGCCTTCGCGGTGTTCGCTTATGTCGTGATGGACGGGTTCGATCTCGGCATCGGCATCCTGTTTTCCACCTTCAAGGTCGGCGGCGAGCGCGATGCGGCGATGAACGCGATCGCGCCGGTGTGGGACGGCAATGAGACCTGGCTGGTGATGGGCGGCGGCGGGCTGATGGCGGCCTTCCCGCTCGCTTATGCGATCATCCTGCCCGCGACCTATCCGCTGATGATCGCGATGCTGCTTGGCCTCGTCTTCCGCGGCGTGGCGTTCGAATATCGCTGGCGCGATCCGCGACATCGGGCGTTCTGGGATGCGGCGTTCGGGCTCGGATCGTTCGTCGCGACGCTGGCGCAGGGGATCACGCTCGGCGCGATCCTGCAGGGGATCAAGGTGAAGGACGGCGCCTATGCGGGCGGCTGGCTCGACTGGCTGAGCCCGTTTACCTTGCTGACCGGCGCGGCGCTGGTGGTCGGCTATGCCTTGCTCGGTGCGACGTGGCTGATCTGGCGGACCGAAGGGCCGGGGCGCGATCATGCGCGGCGGCTGGCGTGGTGGTTCGCTCTGGGTACGCTGGCGATGCTGGGGGCGGTGAGCCTGGCTACACCCTTCCTTGCCTTCGATTACTGGCGGCGCTGGTTCGCGATGCCGGGCCTGCTGTTCACGGGGGCGGTGCCGGTGATGACCGGGATTGCGGCGCTCACGCTTTTCCGCAGCCTCGCCAGGGGACATGACTGGCTGCCCTTCCTGATGGCGCTGGCGATCTTCCTGCTCGGCTTCGCGGGTCTCGGGATCAGCCTCTATCCATACATCGTGCCGCGCGCGCTCACCTTCTGGCAGGCGGCGGCGCCGGAGCGGTCTCAGGCCTTCATGCTGGTCGGCGCGGTCGTGATCATCCCCGCGATCCTGGCCTACACCGGCTGGGCTTACTGGGTGTTCCGCGGCAAGGTCGCCAGCGACGGCTATCATTGATGGAAGCGCCGCTGTGGCAGCGTCTCGCCTGGATGGCGGCGATCTGGGCCGCGAGCGTCGCGGCGCTCGGGGCGGTGGCGATGGTGCTGAGGATGTGGCTTAACCCGCGCTGATCCTCTTGAGCGTCCGCCGCAGCGTCCAGCCCAGCGACACGAGCGCATAGCCGCCGACGGTCGCCAGGCCGGCGCCCCATTGCCCGGCGATCGCGAAGGGGAGCATCAGCCAGGGCGTGTCGAGGACGCGGGCGAGCCAGCGGGGGTCTTCGGCTTCGCCCATCCAGCCGAGCAGGCGGCGTTCGATGTGGAGCGCGCCGAACAATAGCGGCAGCGCGGCGGCGACGAGGTACCAGCCCCATTGGTGCGATTGCTGGCCCAGCGTGAGGCCCAGGCCCAGCGTGGCGAGGCCGAGCCCGACGATGGGCGCGAGGCGGAGCGGCAGCGGGTAGGGCAAGGCACGGGCCTGCACTGTCGCGAGGCGGGTCGCCATCCGCGCCAGGGGGGCGGCAATCAGGAAGGGGATCAGCGCGAACCAGCGGAACCCCGCGATCCCGGCCAGCCCACCCGCCACGGTCAGCAGGATCGTGAGCGCGGCGGGCAGCAGCGGCTCGATATGGCGGGCGAACAGCGCGGGCAGGGCGAGATCGACGAGGGGCAGGATCAGGAAGCGATCGGCGAGGCCCACGGGCTGTTCGCGCGAGGCGGCGACGAGCCCGGCCTCCGCGCTCAGGATCGATTGGGCGCCATCGGCAAGCAAAGGCGCGGCGGGCGCCTCGACCCGCGTCGCGGTCTCCTGCACGGCGCGGCGCAGCATCGTCGAGATCGGATCCCATTCGCCGAGCATCGCGGCGGCCTCGGCGACGCGGCGGCCGTCGAGCAGCGCGACCCCGGCCCAGCGCGCGATGGCGTCGATCCGCTCGAACATCGCCGTGTCGGGCGTGTCGGGAAGCGTCGCGAGCGCGGGGACGGGCGCCTGCAGCATGCGATCGATCAGCGCGCGTTCGGGCAGGCAGGCGTCGGCAAGGATCAGGATGCGCGAATCGGCGGCGACGCGATCGGCGCAATCGGCGAGGCTGCGGACGGCATCGACGCCGATCCCGTCGGCCCGCAACCGCCCGAGCGGGCCAGCGAGCGCGGGCGGCCAATCGTCGACGAGCAGGATCGTGCGCTCGATTCCCGCGGCGGCGAGGCGGCGGACCTGATGTTCGATCACCGTCGCGCCGGCGAGCGGACGCAGGGCATCGAGCCCCTCCCCGTCTCCCCCATAAGCCGCGACCAGCGCCGTCAGCGTCATCGAAATCCTCCCGAACGGACGACCTTAGGGCGGGATCGACGGCGCGCAAATCCTCCTCGGTGCGTCATCCCAGCGAAGGCTGGGATCTCTCTCGATCTTGTCGCAGGAGATGCCAGCCTGCGCTGGCATGACGGATATGGGAGTCGCTTCCGTAGGGGCACAAAGCTGTTACAGTCTTCGGATGATACGTGGGGCAAGGGCGATGGCGGAGCGCAAGGGCAGTGAGGTCGGACAGGATACCGACAGCGCGCCTGCGCATCTGGAGACGGTGGTGGCGAGCGAGCCGGTGACCCTCGACGAGCCCGAATTTTTCGCTGAAGAATCAAGCGAGGAGCGCCCGCACCGCTCGCCCGCGGCCGTGGCGATCGCGGCTTTGTTCGTGGGTCTGGCGGTCGCCTGGATCGCGCTCGTTGCCTGGGGACTCGCAGCCGCATTGCCCGCGAGCAACGTGACTTTGTTGCGAGTCGCCGCCTGGGTCGGGCTTGCCTGCGGGCCGCTCGCGCTGCTCGCCGTACTGTGGCTGCTCGTGCAGCGCACCGGCGCGGTCGAGGCGGGGCGCTATGCCAAGGCGGCGGGTGATCTGCGCACCGAATCGCTGCGGCTGGCTGAGCTGCTGACCATGCTCAACAAGCGCATCGCTGCGGCGCGAACCGATCTTGCCGAACAGGCGACGGCGCTGGCCGATGCCGGCGACGAGGCGGGCGGGCGGCTGGCCAAGGCGGGTGCGATGCTCAATGCCGAGGCGCGGCATGTCGCGGCGACGGCGGCTGCGCTGGACGATGCGACGGCGGCGGCGCGGACCGATCTCGGCGTGCTGCTCGGCGATCTGCCCCAGGCGCAGGCCAAGGCGGCCGACCTCGGCGAACGGCTGCGCGCGGTGGCGAGCGAGGTGACGACGAACACGGCGGCGCTCTCCGACAAGCTGGCGGCGATCGAGGCGCAGGCGCGCGCGGTCGACCAGGGCAGCGTGGCGGTGACGCGGCGGCTGTCGATCGAACTGGAGCGGCTCGAGGGCAGTGCGGTCGCGGTCGATCGCCGGATGATCGAAGCGGCCGAGCGGCTGGAGACGAGCGCGGTCACCGCGCTCGATCAGGCGGCGGGATCGCTCGACGAGGTGCGGCGCACGGTCGAGGAGCAGGGATCGGCGGTCGCCGCCTTGCTCGGCCACGGCCAGACCAGCTTCCGCGACATCGGCGAGGAGACGACGCGCGCGCTGGCCGGGCGGCTCGATGCGCTGGCGACGCGCTTCGATGCGATCGGCGGGCGGATGCGCGCGCACGAATCCTCGTCGCGGACGTGGCTGACCCAGCTCGATGCCGCGCTCGATGCGATCGAGGGCCGCTTCACCGCGCTCGGCGATCATGGCGCGGAGCAGACCGCCGATCTGGCCGAGGCGCTGGCGCTCCTTTCCGACCATAGTGCCGAGATCGGGCGTGCGCTGGCGCAGGGCGGGCAATCGGCGGAGACGTTGGTGCAGCGCGTCGAGACGCTGCGCGAGGCCGTGGAGGGCGGGCGCGTCCAGCTTTCGAGCGACCTGCCGGCGGCGCTGTCGCGGCTGCGGCTGCACACCGACGAGAGCCTGGAGGCGATCGACCGCGCCGGGCCGCGTGCCGAGAAGCTGGCGAAGGATGCCGAGGTCGCCGCCCAGCGCATCCTCGTCGCGGGCGAGGTCATGGATCGCCATGGCGAGGCGACGATCGCGGTGACCGGCCAGGTGCAGGCGCTGCAGGTGCTGCTCGCGCGGATCGACACGACCTTCAACAGCATCGCCGAGGGTGCCTCGACGCGGCTGGTCGACGCGCTGATCCGGGTCAAGGAGACCGCGGGGCAGGCGGCGCACCACGCCCGCGAGACGCTGACCGACATCATCCCGCAGGTCGCGCACACATTGGCCGATGCGAGTGCCGAGGCGATGGCCGAACGGCTGCGCGACACCGGCCGTGCGGAGATCGACAAGGTCGCTGTCGCTGCGACGGCGGCGAACGAGGCGGCGCAGGCCGCGGGCGATCGCCTGACCCGGCAGATGCTGGCGCTGGCCGAGGCGACGCAGGTACTGGAGAGCCGCTTCGCCGAGCATCGCGCCGCGATGGAGGCCGAGAACGAGGGCGGCTTCGCGCGCCAGATCGGGCTAATGATCGAGGCGCTGAACTCGACCGCGATCGACGTCGGCCGCCTGCTCGCGCAGGAGCCGAGCGACGTCGACTGGGCGGCGTATCTGAAGGGCGATCGCGGCGTGTTCACGCGGCGCGTGGTCAAGCTGCTCGACGGTGGCGAGGCGCGGCATATCGCGGCGCGCTATGGCGAGGACACGGGCTTTCGCGAGCTGGTCAATCGCTACGTCCACGATTTCGAGACGATGCTGCGGCGGGTCCTCTCCGCGCGCGACGGCGGCATGATGAGCGTGACGATGCTCTCGTCCGACGCGGGCAAGCTCTACGTCGCGCTGGCGCAGGCGATCGAGCGGCTGCGCTGATTCCGAATAATCCTCCCTCGCAAGGGGGAGGTGGCAGCGAAGCTGACGGAGGGGGCGGAAGCCCCGCAATCGCGAAACCTTCGCTTACCTCCCCTCCGACGCCTTTGGCGCCACCTCCTCCTTGCGGGGGAGGATCGCATGTTCGCGAGGCCGTGAAACGTTCTCCCCCTTTGTGCGTTTAGGGAGGAGATCGGGTGCCATCCGAGCGTCGTCTGCGCGTGATGAGAACGCTAATGTTCCATTTATCTTGACAAAATGGAACAAATAGCTTATATAGCGATTATCGATTTCATCCGCCGAGTCGGCTGTCTGCACGGTGCCACCCCCGCCGCTGCAGGGCCTTTCGGCCGCCCGTTGAGGAGGCCCTTATGTCGCATCCGCTTCCCCGTCCGCTCTACCTGATGATCAAGCCGCCAGCCGCCGTGGCCGATCGCCTTGCCGCAGGGCCGCGCACCCGGCGTGCTGCAGACCTGCTCCACGTCACGCTGATGCCGCTCGGCGACCGGCGCCAGTTTTCCGATTTCGCTCTGGCGCACATGATCGACTGGATGACCTATGTGCGGCGACCGGCGTTCCGCATCGGCTTCGATCGCATCCTCAACAACGGTCACAGCGTGGGCCTGCGCGCTAACCGGCTGATGCCGGGCGTGATGGATTTCCAGGCGGCGCTGCAGGCGGCGTTCGCCCGGCACGGCGTCGCGCTGCCGCCCTACAAGTTCAACCCGCACATCACGCTCAACTACCATTCCGACGGGCAGCCCAGTGCCGCGATCGAGCCGATCAGCTGGCTGGTCGAGGATGTTCGCCTGATCGAGAGCGTCTACGGCGAAGGCCGCCACATCGAACATGCCCGCTTCTCGCTGGTCTCGACCCGCGACGCCAAGCCGGTACCGGTCGCGACGGCGGATGGCGCGCAGCTGGCGCTGGATCTGAGGGTCGCGGCCTAGCCGATGGCCCCAGTCGACAGTTCGATCCGATCACGTCAGGCCGGATCGAGCGTTCCCCGATAGGCCACGATGAGCCCGATCAGGGGCGCGGAAATCTCGACGTCGAAGCAGAATTTGCCATCGCGCTCGCTTTCGAAGCTCACGCCCATGGGAAGCAGGAAGCGCGGCATGGCTATGCCCAGAAACGACCATCGCCGGGGAATCAGGCAGAGGCGATCCCCGTCGATCACCAGTGCCAGCGCGAAGGAAGCGAGCCCGAACCGTTCCACCAGGAGATGCTGATTTCGTTCGCGGCCGACGGACTGCACCGAATAGAAGGATTTGCCGTCGAAGCTGCGGGTCCAGCGTTCCTTGCCGTTTTCCGGGGTGAATGCGACCGTGACGGGCACATGCGATGCCGCCTTCGGGAAGCCGACGAGGGCGGCGACCAGCGCGGCGCCCGGGCCACGGCCCCGCCTGACCTCCGCAAAGCCCGACCATTGCCGGGCGGAGGCGCTGCCATGCAAAGCCTGCAGGCTTGGGGGAAGCCTCGAAAAGGC